>MHCFR04200__coassemble_705_pt1 | contig 17934 bp, 19 predicted proteins | sample MHCFR04200__metabat2_high_PE_011 | metagenome-assembled genome bin MHCFR04200
GTGGGGCCGGTGTGGAACCTACTACTTACAGAAAAAAGACTGAAGGAGGCGTCAATATGGATGTCATCAAACTGCCTAAAAAATTCCGCATGGTCTGCTATGAGATCATGGACGGCAAGGACGGGGCCCTGGACACCCTGGAGACCTTTGCCGACAAATATCCCCATCAGGTGGCGGCGGTGAAGGCGGAGGCGGCCTATTTTGAGCTGGGCTATGAACATGCGCTGGATCTGGATCTCACTGTCCTCCCCTGGCTGGAGGAGTGGTATTACAGCAATGTGAGCGATGAACACATGACTGCCATGACGGTGGCCGCCATCCAGCTCCACCGGGAGCAGGAGATGATCGATGCGCTGACAAAGGAACAGGCGCGCATCCGGGCGGAGAACGGCCGGCCCCAGCGGGACCGCTTCTGCGATATCCTGATGGACTGCCTCCGGCGGGGCGTCATGCCCTTCTCGGACAACGACCGGAACTACCCCTACCGTGATCCGGAGGAGCCCCAGACGAAGGAGCAGCTTTGGGCAAAGCTGGCGGAGCAGAACAAGAAGCTCTCCCCGGACGATCCCGACGCCAAACGGAAGCTCTACAACCACTGCTGTATGTTCGGCACTGCCAAGGATGCGGTGGAGCTGTTCGAGGAGATTCAGGGCGTGCCCATGGCGGACTCCTCCTATCGGGACGCCATCGCTCGCTATCTCTACTTGGGTGAACGGGAGAAGGCGCTCCAGACCGCGGAGCGGCTGGCGACATCGCGGCTGTGGGCGGTGGCCGGGCCGACGCAGGTGCGCCCCATGTCTTTCTTTGGGGATCCGAACCTGCGGGAATTCCTACTGGAGCCGGAATCCCTCCGGCGCATCCGGGAGGCCGCCTTCATTGATGACGGGAGTTTGATCCGAAAGTAAATTGATTGGGAATGGAGGATCTGCCATGAGTAAGGAGCTGGAACGATATAAAGCCTTTATTGACGGCCTTGTGGATCGGAAGAACAGCATAACGGCCCGGTGGGTCAAGGGGGATGGCTTTCCCAGGACGGAGGACAACCAGGCGAAAAACGAGCTTCTCGCCGCACTGACACCGGAGCAGAAAGGTGTGCTGGCCGGACTGCTTCAGGAGGAACATATCGCGGGGATTCATACGACCCTCGCCTACCTCAATAAAATGATGGATCTGGATGGGCTGGAGCTGCGTCAGGACGAGGTATCCCTTCCCAACGACTATTTTGAGAGCCTGCACTATGACTTCATCAGCCGTTGTGATGGCGATGAATGGCCGGAATAAAAGGAGGCGTGACAGATGTATATCAAAAAATACTGGGACAGCTACATTGGAGGGTCCGACGACAGCCTGACCCTGGTGGAGTTTCTGGTGGACCAGAAGAAAGAGGAGGTTCCCCTGGGCGAAATCTTCGCCAAAATCGGACTGGACAAGCAGAACTGGGACTTCCGCCAGACGGTGGAGTATCTGGAGTTCACCCACTCCAGCGGCGTCGAGATGGACTTCCACTTCGCCATTGATGTGGTCACCGACCTTGCCGCCATCCTTTTAGAGTGCAGCGTCAGTGGCAGTGTGAACCTTCAGGATCTGGACGAGTACAACACCCCCGCCCGCCGTATCCGCATCACCGCTACGCCAGAGGAGCATGACGCCATGAACAAGGCCCTGGCGGATTTTGCCCAGAATCCGCTGGAATATGACCTCAGTGAGATGATGGACGACGAGGAGATCCAGGAGATGGCCCGGGATGTGGAGGCCCTGCGGAAGGAGCTGTACGAGTCCGGCGGCCGCAACCGTGACTTCATCATCCCTCTGCTGAACACCCCTACCCCATGCGCCTTTGAGCGGGATGAGAATGGCGTGTTCCAGCAGATCAAAGACTGGAAACCGGAACAGGACGAGGAGGACCCGGATATGGATATTTTGAAGCAGTGCCAGAAGTGGCATGAGAACAACGAGTATCACAAGATCATTGAAGCACTGGAGGGCATTGAGGAGCGCACTCCGGAAATGGACAGCCAGCTGGCCCGGGCCTACAGCAATCTGGCGGACCCACATAAGCCGAATTTCAGAGAAATGCTCAAAAAGGCCCTCGCTCTGTTAAAGCCCCACGAGGAATACTTCGAGGGTGACCACTGCTGGAACTTCCGCATGGGGTATGCCTACTACTATCTGGACCAGGAGGGCCGCGCCCTGCGGTACTTTGAAAAAGCATTGGAAGCCCGTCCCGGCGACGAGGATACCAAAGAGTTTATCGAATGGTGCAGGAAGGGCATTTCCCTGCCGCAGTTCTCGGAGTGTTTCCGGGAACGGACGGAATCGGCGTGGGAAGCCTTTGCCAAACTGGAAACGGAGCTCCGCCGGATGATGGACGAGGACAAGGACCACACCCGGGGCCAGGAGCTGGTGGACCGAACGGAGGAGGCCCTGAACCTGGCCTTTGACGAAATCTCCTTCGAGATGGGCTTCAATGGCGAGAAGCATGAGTTGATCCTCACCCCGGAGGGCGACAGGGTCAAGCTGTTTGAGCTGGTCTACTTCCAGAAACACGCCCCCAGGGAGGTGCTGGAGCATTGGAACATCCCGGTGGGCCGTCAGCCCCTCCAGAATATCGGACTGCGCACCGAGGACGGCTGGGACATCTCCGGGGAGGATGTGCAGATCTGGCTGGAGGAGCAGGGTGAAAACAGCTTCGCCCTCTCCGCCTACTGCGAAAAGCTGCTGCCCATGCTGCGGGAGGCGGAAGGCCGGGTCTGGTGGATGCTCACCACCCTCACCGACCAGGTGCTGGGCGAGATCTCCCATATGTGGTACATTGACGATTTTGATGTACTGGATCAGCCCAAGGCAGAGCCGTCCTTCCCCCTGTCCCAGCTGCCTGACAAGCTGAAGGAAAAGGGAGCGAACCTTACCACCGATCCGGAAGCCTATCTGGAGAGCTACCTCGGCTACGAAATGGAACCCAACAAGGACCCGGACGCTGACTGGCGGCTGGATGTAATGGCCGGCTCCACCTGCTGTGTGCCGCTCATCAATGGCTATCTGAACGGGGACAACGATTTTATGGATGCTCTCCATGCCGACGGCGCGGTGGCGGGCTTCTTCTGCTATCCCCTGGACACCCTGCGGGAGGAAAAAGGATCGGAGAAGATCTTCGCCTTCCGGGACAAGTTGGAGGAATTGTTCAGCACCGGGGACGGCCCGGAGATCCTCACCCTCACCGGCGGAGCCACCGGCCTTTTCTGCGGCTATGTGGATTTCATCGCCTGGGACATCCGGGCGGCGCTCCAGATGGCCAAGAAATTCTTCGAGGACAGCGACATCCCCTGGGCCAGCTTCCACACCTTCCGTCGGGAAGCAGGCACTGTGAATCTGAAAACGCCGCCCGAGGAGGAGCAGGTCCCCGAGCTGGACGAGACGCTGACGGGCATGGACTATATCTCTTACACCCCGCAGAACGAAGAAGCATTTTTCCAGCAGCTGGAGCAGTGGAACGACGAGGACGAGTACACCCGCTGCATCCAGGCGCTGAACGCCATCCCGGAGGACTGGCGGAACTACCGCATCGTCTATGCCATGGCCCGGGCGCTGGAAAACTACGCAGTTTTGGGCGACCATCAGGAGGAGCTCCCCTACTACAAGGCAGAAAAAGCCCTGCTCCGGACCATCGAGGTGCTGGAGTCCGTCCGGGAGGAGGGCCAGGACAAGGCAGAGTGGAATATGCGGATGGCTTATGGATACCAGTATCTCTACCATCAGGAAGAAAAGGCCATCCCCTATGCCCAGCGGTGGGCGGAGCTGGACCCCGAGGACGAGGACGCCCCGGCGGTGATCCAAGAGTGCCAGAAGGAGATCGACAAGCGGAACGAGGCGGCGGACGAGGACGAGAGCGACACCGACCGCACCGGCGTCTTCACCGGCTTTGTGCTGCTGTCCAAGGGAGAATGGGATAAACAGCAGTTCATCCGGGACATGCAGGAAAAGTGGGACATCCCCGTGGATGAATCCGACGCCAGCGAGGAGAAGGACGACGACGTCCTGGTGTTTGAGGTGGGCGATATGCTCGCCGCCGTCAGCCTGAATAACTATCCTATCCCCGGCGGTGAAGCCGAGGTCAACGCGGAAAACAACTATATGTGGGAAGATGCGGTCAAGGTCGCCAGGGAGCACCGCGCCCACATTCTGGTGGCGGTGCTGGGCAAAGAGAAAGATCTGCTGGAAAAGGGCAGACTGTTCACTAAGGTAGTGGCCGCCTGCTGCCGCCAGAAGTATGCCACCGGCGTCTATACCAGCGGCGTGGTGTTCGAGCCCCGGTTCTATGAGGGCTTTGCCGACATGATGAAGAACGACGAGCTGCCCATCTTCAACTGGATCTGGTTCGGCTTGTGGCGGAATGAGAAGGGTCTGAACGGCTACACTTACGGCATGGAGGCCTTCGGCAAAGACGAGATGGAGGTACTGGGCGCCGACGCTGAGCCGGGTGACCTGCGGGACTTTTTGGCCAGCCTCGCCTCCTATGTGCTGGGAAGCGATGTGGAGCTCCACGACGGGGAAACCATCGGCTTTACGGCGGACGACAAGCACGCCATCACCCGCAGCCCCGGCGTCGGTCTGCCGGAGGACCAGATGACCCTGAAGATCTCCTGGGCGTCATCGGACGGCGACCCGGACGGAGAAGGCTCTCAGGACGAGACGTCCGGCGTTCCCGAGGTCTACACCGAGGAGGAGATGGAGATCGTCGAGGGACACATCCAGCAGCATTTCGGTGCGTTCGAGCACGTGTTCCACGAGCTGGCCTCCCCGGACATCCATGTGGACATCTGCGTCGTTCCGCCTTCGGAGGAGCGGGACTATTACACACTGGTGACGATGGGCATGGGCGCCCACCGGATGCATGTGCCGGAGGAGCTGGCGGAGTACAAGCTGGAGCGGGCGGAGCTGGCCATCGCCCTGTCGAAGGACTGGAAGCTGAAGCAGGAGGACATGAAAGACGATCGATGGTACTGGCCCATCCGCCTGCTGAAATCCCTGGCCCGCCTGCCCATTGCCAGCGATACCTGGTTGGGCTGGGGCCACACCATGGACAATCAGGAGCCTTTTGCACCGGATACGGAGCTGTGCGCCGCCATCCTGACCGGCCCCCAGGGAACGGAGGACGGCAGCGAATTCTGCACCCTGCCCGGCGGCGAGGAGGTCAACTTCTATCAGGTGATCCCCCTCTACCGGGACGAGCTGGAGTATAAGCTGGCCCACGACGCGGACGCCCTGCTGGACAAAATGGAGGGCATCAGCTTTGTGGTGAAGTCTGACCGCCAGGATGCCATCACCCGGGGCACCCTTTCCAATGATGATTTTGACGGTGAGATGGACGATGCTGCCTGGCATCTGGAGACCATCCGGGAGAAACATCTGCCGGTGGACGAAATCAACGCCTACAACCACATGGCCATCTACCTGCGCTGGTGCATGGAGCATGACCTGATGGGCGACGAATTTTTAGAGGAATACGGCGATGTGGTGCAGAAGGTCAAGGCTGACCCCGCCGGCGTGGATCTGCGGGCATTTATCCGGGATGAGCTGGACGGTCAGCTGGTCGGCCCAATGTTCAACAAGATCGGCCGAGCCTTTGCCGCCTACTACTATGGTGCATATTCCAATGGTCAGGAAAGTCCATTCTTCCCCAGCGACATCGACAACTACGCCATCGGCGTCATTGGACAGGAGCGCAACTACTCCGACGAGATCCAGGACGAAGCCTACCTGTTCATCCCCTTTGACGAGGACTACTACCAGGCCATGGCAAAGGTGATCGAGGAACGCTTCACCAACTGGCAGGGACAGGACTTCGACGAGGACACGCTGGAGCCCTCCGAACTGGCTGAGGCGTTGATGGAGTATCTGGACTGTGAATGCACCTATTTTCCCTCCATGAAGGACGATGATCCCATCATGTCGGCATACAGCTATGCCAAACGGGAAAGTGTCAAAGAAGGCTTTGTGCCGGTGCTGATCCGGGCAGATGACGAGACCCTGTGGGAGTGCCTGATCCTGAACTCCGATCCGGACAGCGACGGCGGGGACGACCATTCCTTTGACCCGGACAAGGTGGCGGAATACCGGAAAAAGATGCTCTCTGCCCCCATCAAGGACGGAAAGACGGTTATGGAGGAATTGATCGGCCAGCGCAAGGAAGAAGCCAAGGATGACGATATGGACTGGGATGAGGAAGTCCTGGGCGAGATAGAGGGCGGCTATGAGAATAACCGTTTCTCCTGCTACTGGAATTCCGACAACGATATGACCTATCCCCTTATTCTGGCTAAGATCCCGGTGAAGAACCCCTGGGAGATCTTTGCCTACCTGCCCTTCGGAAACTGGAACGACTGCCCCGACACACCCCAGCTGATGGCTGCGGCCAAATACTGGTTCGAGCAATACGGCGCGGTACCCGCCGCCATGACCCACGACGAATTGGAATTTCTGCTCCCGGCCCCCGTCCCCAAGGAGAGGGCCATGGATGCAGCGGTGGAACTGTATGGCTTCTGCCCCGATGTCATTGACCAGGGACCGGAAGACGCCACCGTGGGCGCTTTGGCCGATGTGCTGCGGCAGTCCACCGTCTGGTACTTCTGGTGGGATTGATGTGGGGGGCCTTGGCAATGCAAACCAAAACACTGACCATTCAACTGAATGATGAACTACTGCCCATCCTCCCAGTGGAACCGGAAGCCCACCTCTCATTTACCACTCACGCCGATGGAAACGAATTGGAGCTAACAGGAAACCGGGCGGGGCTGCTCCTGCTGGCGAAAGCCGCGCTGGGTATGGCGGAAACTCTTCGCGGGGATGGATTCCACATCCATCTGGATGACCTGTATAGCATCAACGCCGAGGGAAAAAGCATCCTGATCCGAAAGGAGGAACGGCCAAAACCATGATTGAAAAAACCTTCCTCAACCCCGCCACAAACAAGCAGTGGCGGATTGAACTTGACGGACATACCATCCGAACTTGTCTGAACGGCGGGAAGGTCAAGGAGATCCTGTGCGACTCCACCTTCCAAGTCAGGAGCAAGGCGTCCAGCGCCATGATGGGCCAGATGCGCAAAGGATTCGTCTATCAGAATCCGGATGCCGCTGTTGGGCAGGCGCGGTGCCATCGGTTTGTCGGAAAGGACAGCAACGGTTTTATGCCCCTGGCTACCACCCTCACACGGGATGACTTCTTCCTGACGAGGGTGGCTGGCGATTTCGAGGACGAGATCCTTTATCACTTCGATGGCAGCGGGGAGATCTTTGAAACAGTCTCCCTGGGTGCCAAGCGGATGACCTATGAGCAAGTCCTCTGCCCCAATGATACTCTGCTGCTGAACAACGGCTATCTTCTCCAGCAGTTTTCACTCCGCACCCATGAGATCACGCCCTTTGCCAACAAGAAAAACAGTATGCGGACCATGCTGGATGCCAGCGGGGATTTGGCCCTATGGTACACAGGAGAGGAGATCGTCGTCTTTGACTTTGTCAGCAACGCAGAGGTGTGGCGAGAAACGTTGAAATGCAAGAAGTCAAAAGACCCGAATTTTGCCTATTACTGCTTCGGGATGCTCTCTCCCCGGCAGAGCAAAGCGGCCTACCGCGTCACCGAGGGTGAGTATGTGCTGGTCGATCTGAAGTCCGCCCAAAAAGTGGTGATTCCCAATGAGGGCTGGCATCCCTTCTTCTCTCCAGATGACCAGTGTTTCTCAGTGGGCGGCAGGTTCTATCTGACCCAGACTGGAGAGGAGATGGACAATCCGTTCCCGTTTCCTGTCCGGCAGGGGCTGAATTTTTCAGACACCTGTATAGTACGGACAAGGGGCAGCCTGATGGCCGTGCAGCAGGAGCGGGGCAGCTCCCCCATAGAACTGTGGGATACCAGCAGCGGCCAGCTGTTGGCCACCATCGACGACCCCTTTGTGGCGCGGCAGACGAATTTTGCGTTTACTAAGAGCGGACTTGTCTTGCACACCGATTACGGGGCCATGAGTCTCTATTCCTGCGCCCTCTGAAACGGAGAATTGACCTATGGATACCCTGCTGTATGAAATGACTTGACGGGACTATGCCCATGCCAAGGATGCAGGTCAAGGAACGGAGAGAAATACCATGGTGAGAGATGGACTTGTGTTCAAAGACGAGGATGGTCAGGTCATATTCAACCAGTACAGCTTCTGCGAACTGGTGAAGCACCTGCTGGTGGAGCTGGTGGGGATTTCCTATGAGGAAGCCTCTCAGATTGTGGAACGCTCACCGCTGGCAGAGCCAGTGGCCGATGCCTTGGGAGTGGCGATATTCAGCCATGACCTGCCTTATTACTGGGCAATGTTTCTCTACTATGGGAATGGTTATTGGTGGGAAGACAAGGGTATTCCAGCGCAGCCAGAGGATATGGATTCCTATGAAGCTCTGGAAAAGCGGATTATGGAGAAATACCACTTAAAGGAGCCGTTTATATGGACATGAGAGAGGTGTTCACCATTGGCGGTCGTCGCTTTTCTAACATAGCCGGTTTTTATGACAAGGTGGAGCGGCTCTGACCAAACCAAAAAGGAGGCAATGCTGCGGAAATCGTATATGGACAGCTTCAGGGACTTTTTATACAGCGCCATCCGGATGTCCTTGCCCACCTGCGCCGAAAGGGCGGCACAGGTGTACCCGCCCAGGATGGCGCAGACGCTGGAGATGAGAGAGGCCGCCGCCATTTTGAGCCCGGTCGCAAACAGTACTTCCAGGGTGGCCCCCGACGTCCCCAGATTGAGCATTTCCGCCGCAAAGGTAGAGATCACCAGCGCGCCGGACACATCCACGATCAAAAGCAGGATGGTAACGGCGCATAGCTTCCAGTGGGGTTTGAGAAACCGCAAGATAAATTTCATCGTTCGATCGTATCCTTTCCATAAAAAAGAAAAAGCACCCGGCCGCAACTGTGCAACCGGGCGCACCCGACATCTTCCTCGACTTTTGCCAGGCCCGGGCGTTTTCTTATCTTCCCTGGCTGGCAGGCCATTGCGATGGCCAGTCCTCCGATGATGCAGCTATGAAACGATGGCTCCGCCCTGCGGCGGAGAGCGCCCTCCGGCCGCCGGAAAAATCAAACGTCCCCGGCAGAAGGGGCATTGGGGGAAATGGTTCCGATGCATCCCGCAACCTCCAAAATAAAAAAGCGCCCGGTTACGTTTCCATAACCGAGCGCACTCGAAATCTTCTCCGGCTCCTGCAGCTACGGCTGCAAGCCTCCGATGAACATCAGATCTGATTCATTTTTGACTGCTCCATCTCGCTCCGGATCAGGCAGCTTATCTTCCTGGTCAGGGAGATCAGAGCATTGTGTTCGTCACTGCTTAGTTTTTTCCATGCGTTTTCCTCGATGCGGTGCATCCGCATGGTATGCGCCTCAACGAAAGCCCTTCCTTCCTCCGTCAGCAGAGAGCGCTTGGAACGCTGGTTTTCCTCATAGGGTTCCAAACGGATCAGGCCCTTTTTGCGCAGCTGCTTGAAAGCGGAATTCAATGTCTGCCTGCTGACAAAAAGCCGTTCGCTGATCTGGCTTTGGGTGGCCGCGCCTTCGTAGATCAGCAGCAATGACCAATATTCCACTTCGGAAAGCCCGCAGGATTTGGGGAACAACGTATAAACATCGTCCAGTTCCCAGGTCGCTTCCCGGAACGCCGCCAGCCTGGCTTGCATCTCCAGACTCTGTTCCATCCTCCCCCTCCTATCATCCCAAATCATACATTACGATTTCGGACATCCAGCAGTATAGCGGATCAGGCTTTTGTTGTCAAGGCTTTTTTGAAAAATTTTACAGACGCCGTCTCCGGCCGCTCGTTTGCATACGGGCACTCATCAAACACAGCCCATCGGTCATTGTTTCAATACAAAGGCTCATTCTGCAAAAGAAACCGATAGAAATTCAAAGATTTTACCATGTCATTCACGCATAGATAGACCGTACTTCATTTCATTGCGAACACATTCCTGAATTTTCAAAGGCCGCCTATTTCTTGATCAGCTTCAGCTTAATGTTTTTTCTGTCGGCGATTTCCTGAAATACTTCTACGGCATAAGCGCAGCGCTCTTTTTCTGACGCAAACGCCCTGTCATTGGATTCGATCCTGTTCATCGCTTCCCGTATTTCGAAAAGTTCCAGTAAATTTACCGCCACGCAATAGAAATTTTTTCTACGTCCATCGTTGTATCCGGCAAGCAATTTTGAAAGGATTTGCGCTTTTTCTGTTTGCTCCAGATTATATGCACCAATGCCTGCGCTTTTCGCTTTTTCTAAATCCCGCTTTTGATGTCTGTGCGTGATAAAAGAATCGTATTCGTCAATATGCTCATATTTTTCACACGGATACTGCTTGCACTCATAGCAATATTCGATTTCCCCGTGTTCCAGGCTGCACTTTGCGATTTTGCATGACGGACTCCCGTTGCCGCATCCGCCGCAATGGTTTCCCAAAAGCATAGGGCATAGCCCACAATTCAATCCGCAAAGGGAAAGTCGCTGATTTTTTCTCTCAAAGTCCTTCATATATTTCATCCTTCATATATATTTCAGCGCTGAGCGCGCCGGCACGCCCGGATGCAGGCCAGAAGGTAGCTTACCTGAAGCGCCCCGAAAATCACAAGGACAACCAATACCGGCAGAAGCCCGGTTCCTGCCATGAAGTTCATCAGGGTCAGCACCAGATAGACGATCATACAGGTCACCGTGGTGGTTCGGTAAGCCTGAAAAGAGGCTTGGCCGATCTGGGCCCGCTCAGCCTCGTCGCAGCTGGTAAACCAGATCTTCTGAAACTTCAAGTCATAGACGCTGCCCTTTTTCTCCGGGTTTATGCTGCGGGTCAAATCCACCACCTTCTGCTGCAAAAGGATGATACAGGCCATAGCGATCAAAAACAAGACCACATTCAGCGGGGCATAGGTATACTGGAAGCTGGCAGCCAGAAAAAAGAACGCAAAAACTGTCTCAAGGTTGGTAAACAGCAGCATGAGCAGCAGCAGGAAATTCATCCGCCGGCGAATCTCATCCTCGGCGCCTTCTTCCATGTCAGGATCCCAGTTCCCATACAGCCTGCGGGCCGAACGGTAGTACAGCCATGCAGGAAACAGCAGCACCGCACCGCTTACCGGGATCCCCCAGGGACTGGCCATATTCATCACTCGGTCCATCCCGGCCCGGATGGCTTCCAGTGTCTCCGGCTTTGCCGCTATCGCAGCCAAAAATCCACCGATACCGCCCAATACGGTGAACCCTGCCACAAGTGCCAGGAATTTGGGCAGCGCACGGAGGTTGTCCTGCTTCACAAAATCTTTCATCTCAGTCATCCTCCTGATACGAAAAAATGTCTTCCACCGTGACCCCGCAGAGTTTTGCCAGCTTGAGCGCCAATGTCACGGAGGGAGAGTAATCGCCCCGTTCGATCTGGCTGATGGTCTGACGGGACACGCCTGCCAGGCGCCCCATCTCCTGCTGATTGACTCCCAGCCGGGCCCGGTGTTCCTTGAGCCGATTGTAAAGCGGCATATTTCGTCCCTCCAATTTGACAACTAAAGCCGTCATTATGACAACTATAATTGTCATAATCAGAATACCACTGACAAAGATCCTTGTCAACAGGAAAAACAAACTTTTCCAAAAAACGTTGCGACCGTCCCCATAAAAATCGCTTTTTGGTCGCTCCATGATACAACTCAAGTCAATTCTTCGATATTCTCGTACAGGATCACCGCAGCCTTTTCCTTCTCCACCCCCGGGCCTGTATGCGGACTGTCCAGCGCAAGGCGCAGGGTCTTGCGCACCGGGTCCAGGGCCTGGACGGCGCCGGTCACGGTCTTGTAGCGGCCCGCCGGCGGGTCGGCCGGGCAGAGCAGGTCGGGCACAAAATACCGCACTGTGATGGTCATGCCGCGGCGCAGAGCAGCCAGCCGGGCCGAGAGGGCGGCTTTCTCCTCCTCGGACAGCTCTGCCCGGGCCACACGCAGGGTCTGGGCACCTTCCTCCGCCAGCTCGTCATCGAAGCCCCGCAGCGCCGCAAAGGGGCTGAAGATCTTGGCCCGGCTGCCCAGGCTCATGCGGGGATGCCTGGCAGAGGGCTCGGGACGCTCCATCTGCAAAAGATCGGCGTATTTCTGGCCGACGATGCGGCCTTCTTTGGTGTTTTTGCAGTCGTCCATATTCTCGCCCTCACTCGGCCTTGTGGCCGCCGATCCGCCCGTTGCGGTCCCGCATGGTGGCGCCCTCCAGGTAGTTGGAGCCCTTGAGCACCGCGTTTTTGCCAAAGCGCTTCTTGAGGCCCAGCATGGCCTCCTGGAGGCTTTTTTCTTTTTCCAGCTTGGCGGCGTCGGTGAAAAAGTCGGTCTGGAAGATGCCGGGATCCTTTACCACCCGGTTGGCGGTGAGGGTCAGGCGGCGGACCGTCAGCTTGGGATTGGCGATGCGGTCGAACAAAGCCGTAGCCGCGGCCTGCAGCTGGCTGCCCAGGTTGGTGGCCGACTCCAGCCGGACGCTGCCGTGACTGGGCTTGGGCAGGGTGCGGCCATACCGGTCGATTTGCACCGGGCCACGGTAACCGCCGCTGTCGCAGTTTTCCCGGTCGTAGCCGATATCCAATGTAAGCCCGTCGGTGACAAGCCCCTTGTCCATCAGCTGATAGACCAAACTGTCGGTCATCTCCTGGACGATCAGACGTGTTTTTTCGCAGGTATAGGGACAGGAGAGCACCTGCCCTTCGCAGAGGCTGTTCGTTTCAGGCTGGTAGGCGTTGATCTCCTTCATGCCGCAGGGTTCGATGCCCCAGGCGTGGTCGATCAGGATTTCCGCATCCACCCCGAACTCCCGGTACAGCATATCCTCGTCGCAGAGGCTGGCCCGGGCCAGCTCCCCCATGGTGTGGATGCCGTGCTTTTCCAGCCGGCGCACCGTCCCGGGGCCCACCTGCCAGAAGTCGGTGAGGGGCTTGTGGTCCCACAGCAGGTAACGGAAGGCTTCCTCGTTCAGCTCTGCGATGCGGACGCCGTCCTGGTCGGGAGCGGCGTGCTTGGCGGTGATGTCCATGGCCAGTTTGGCCAGATAGAGGTTGGAGCCGATACCCGCCGTGGCGGTGATGCCGGTGGTGTACAGCACCTCCCGAATCATGGTTTTGGCCAGGTCGTGAGGAGCCATATTGTAATAAGTCAAATAGGGCGTGGCGTCGATGAATACCTCATCGATGGAGTAGACCACCATGTCCTCGGGGGCCACATATTTCAGGTAGATGCCGTAGATCTGCCGGGACACTTTTTCGTAGTAGGCCATCCGGGGCGGGGCCACCAGGTAACTGATCTCCAGAGAGGGGTCCGCCGCCAGGGCTTTGGCGTCATAGCTGGGAGCGGCGAGGGACCATTTGCCGTCCTTTTTCACGGCGGCGCGGCTGCGGATGGCCGCCCGCAGCCGGGCGTCGTTGGCCTCCTTGACTTTCTGCACCACCTCGAACAGCCGTGCCCGCCCCGGGATGCCCAGAGCCTTGAGGGAGGGCGACACCGCCAGGCAGATGGTCTTTTCGGTGCGGCTGGCATCCGCTACCACCAGGTTGGTGGTCAGCGGGTCCAGGCCCCGGGCAGCGCATTCCGCCGAGGCATAGTAGCTTTTCAGGTCGATGGCAAAATAGGTGCGCGGGCCTGACATGGCGCTCTCCCTTCCTTCTCAGAATTCACGCGGTGACAGTCTTTTCCACAAACCACCGGCCCACCCGCCCGATGAACTGTGAGCCGATGTGCTCAAAATACAGCTGTTTCTCCCGCCCCTGGATCAGGACGGTAAAGCAGTCTCCTGCCCTGTCGTTGCCCACCGCCCCCGCCGGGCGGAAGTCCCGCACCGCCTCGATGGCAAAGGTGCGCCCGTCCGTCCAGGTGATGGACAGGGGCACCATGGAACCGGTGGTGTCGAACTCGGATGTCACTTTGACGTAGATGCGCTCAGTGTGGGCCTTTGCAGCTCTGCGGCCTTCCATGGGAGTCACCTTCCTGACAGTGGTTTTGATCCTTTGTATATATGGTATCGCAGAGGGTCAAAGTTGTCAATAGATATCATTAAAACAACCTTATGTTTTGCTTTTATCCCATAAAAAGGCCCCGCTCCCGGGACGGGCGGGGCCAAAAGAGCGATCTTGTCCTTGGGATCACGTTACACGCGTTAGGGCGTATCTGAGAAGTCGAACCTGCCGAGAGATCCTCCCAAAAGTGCCGCCTCCGGATGATGGAATGCAGCGCGGCGGACGGCGCTTTTGGGTAGAATCGAACCGCGTGGAGGAATTTTCAGATACACTTTAAGCATAACAAAAATCGCCGGCTGCGTAAAGCGATTTTTGAAAAATACATTTGGCCGCGGGAATCGTTTTTTCTGCGCAGGCGCAGCATTTTGGATATCTTTTTCATGCGGCGGATCGGATATCGCCCGGATATATTTTTTGCTTTTTGGCTCCTCGGATCCGGAGGTTCGATAAGAAGTTTTTTATTCCCAAAATGTGAAATATTTTATTTCGACAGAAAAGATATTGTGAAAGCATAAAATTTATATTATATTTTCAATAGGAAAATTCACCCCATTTTAGGAGGAGTATGATCATGCCCAGACTCAAAGGAAGCAAGAATAAACCCAAGACCGGCAAGCTGTCCTCTGCAGCCGATTACGCCGCCGCCATTGAGGCAAAGGCTGCCGAAAAAGCGCAGCTGGAGCAGAATATTTCGGAGACGCTCGATCAGATCAACGCCCTGAAAGCCCAGCTCAAAGCCAACCGCGCCGCGCTCAAAGCCACCGACAACGCCATTGCCAAGCTGGAAACCAAAAAGGTCAACGCCGAGGCCAAAGCCGCTCTGGATGCACAGAAAACGGAGCTGGACTCCACCGTCCAGAAACTGCTGACCGAAGGCATGACCATGGACCAGATCATCGGCAAACTGAACCAGTAAGCCATTTCGCCGGTCACCCGGTTGAACAACGATCCCGCAGAGGGAGCCTCTTTTTGCGCGCAGCCGCGCGGCAGGAACAGGCTCCCCTGTTTTTTGCGGTCTTTTCCCGCCCTACCGCAGTCTGACGGCAGCCTTTATTTGAGGGTCAGGCATTTCTTGGGACAGGCGGCGGCGCACAGGCCGCAGCCAACGCAGGCCGCTGCGTCCAGTTTCCAGGTCTTGGAAGCGCGGTCCACCGTGATGGCGTTCTGGGGACATTTTCTGGCGCAGAGGGTGCAGTAAACGCACTTGCCGGCATCGTTTTCCGGCTTGCCGCCGGCCTTGCCCGCCGGCGCGGCATCCGGCGCCTTGGGCCGGGTGAAGGTCTCGCTGGCCTTCTGTGCGGCAGGCGCCGTGTAGCCCGGCACAATGGCAAGGCACTTTTTGGGGCAGACGTTGACGCAGTTGCCGCACTGGACACAGTCGAACCGGTTGATGGTCCAGGTACCGGCGGCCCGGTCCACCTGCAGCGCGCCGGGCGGGCAGCTGCGGGCGCACAGGCCGCAGCTGATGCAGTCCTCCACGCGGATCTCCACATGGCCGCGCATCCGCTCGGGATACTGGGCCGGCTCGAAAGGATAGCCTGTGGTGCACGGCTTGGAGAACAGGTTCTTGATCACTGTGCCCGCAAAGGGGAACAGCTTCCAGGGCGTCGTCTGATCGTGTTTGTGGTCCATCTTTCTCACCTCTCCGTGCAGCTGATACAGGGATCAATGGTCAGGATCAGCAGCGCAACGTCAGCCAGCTGGCAGCCCTTGAGCATCTCCAGCATGGGCGGGATGTTGCTTGTGGTGGGGGTGCGCAGGCGGAACCGGTCGATGAATTTGGTGCCGTTGGCCTTGACGTAGTAGATCGCCTCGCCCCGGGGCTGCTCGATCCGCATGAAGTGCTCGCCGTTGGGGTTCCCCTTGACAGGCACCGCAATGGGTCCCTGGGGGATCTTGTCCACAGCCTGACGGATCAGGTCAAAAGACTGGAAGATTTCCTTGATGCGCACCTCGCACCGGGCAAAGGAATCGCCGTCCGATGCGGTGACCGGCTCAAGCTCCAGGTCGCCGTAAGCCGCATAGCCCAGCTTGCGGACATCGTATTCCACCCCCGAAGCGCGCAGCATGGGTCCCACAGCCCCCATCATCCGGGCGTCTTCGGCGCTCAGCACGCCCAGCCCATGCAGACGGGTGCCCACCGTGTAATCCCGCAGAAAGGCCTCCGCGACCGGGCGCAGCTCCTGCGCCATGTCGTTGACCGTCCGGACCAGCGTCTTGAGCATGGTGTCATCCATATCTTTCAATACGCCCCCCACGCAGTTGACCGAGAAGATGACCCGGCCGCCGGTGGTCATGTCGAACATGTCTAGGATCTGTTCCCGCAGCTTCCAGCTCTGCATGAACAGGCTCTCAAAGCCCATCGCATCGGCCAGCAGGCCCAGCCAGAGCAGGTGGCTGTGGATGCGGCTCATCTCCATCCAGATGGTGCGCAGGTAGGCCGCCCGGGGCGGGATCTCCACATTCATGATCTTTTCCAGGCACTGGCAGTATCCCAGCCCATGTCCAAAGCTGCAGATGCCGCACACCCGTTCCGCGATGTAGACATATTCCTTGTAATCCTTGGTCTCGACCAGTTTTTCCAGTCCGCGGTGGACAAAGCCGATGCTGGGCACCGCCTTGACCACCACCTCATCCTCCAGAACCAGGTCCAGATGCACCGGTTCCGGCAGGACGGGATGCTGCGGCCCAAAAGGCACGATACTCTGTTTTGCCATTCCCTCTCACCCCTTATGCTTGAACGGCGTCTCCTCCGCGATGCGGTAGAGCTCGCCGTGATAATCCTGCACCATATCCTCGATCTGGACGCCGAACAGCTCGGCGGCCTCGTTCTCCTGCAAAAATGCGCCGGGGTAGATTTGGGTGATGCTGGGGACCTTTTCGTTTTCCTCCACCGTCAGGCGCAGCGTGCGCATATCGTATCCCTTGCCAAAGGAATAGCTCAGCTCATAGCCTTCCGGCAGGCGGGCGGCGCAGATCTGTACGACCCGCCAGCCGTCCATCTTGAACCGCAGCACCGCCGGCACAAATCCGGCCATCTCCATCGGCTCAATGGTATTGCATGCTTCCATTCCCGTTGTCCTCCTTTTTATGCGCGGCCGCTGCGGCGTCGGGCGGCATAGTCCTCCCGCTTGCGCTGCAAGATCTCCAGCGCCTGTACCACGCCGTCGATGATGGCCTGGGGGCGGGCGGCGCACCCGGGCACATAGACGTCCACCGGGATGATGGTATCCACGCCGCCCTTGATGTTGTAGCAGTCCTTGAACACGCCGCCGGTGCAGGCGCAGATGCCCACCGCCACCACCACCTTCGGCTCCGGCATCTGGGTGTAGATCTGTTGGATGACGCTTTCGCTCTGGTGGTTGACGCCCCCGGTGATCAGCAGGATGTCCGCCTGAAAGGGGTCGCCGGTGTTGATGATGCCAAAGCGCTCAAGGTCGTATTTGGGCGTGGTGCAGGCCAGCACCTCGATGTCGCAGCCGTTGCAGCTGCTGCCGTCGTAGTGCAGCAGCCAGGGCGATTTTGCCAGTTTGTTTGTCATTGTGTTCGCCCCCTTTATCGGATCAGCATGAGGATCAGACCGTTCAGGCCGCCGGTCAGCAGGGTGAACACCCAGCAGCTGTCCAGCAGCGCCTTCCACTTGACGCGGGCGCTGACGTTGTCCCACAGGATCTCGAGGAAGTAGACCAGCAGGCAGGCGGCAATGGCCACCGGCCAGCTGATGGGATTGCTGTTGAGGAAGAACAGCGCCACCAGCCCCAGCATCAGGGTCATCTCGTAGTATTCGGCAATGTTCATGACCGCCAGGGCCGGGCCGGCCATCTCGGTGGTCAGGCCCTTGACGATCTCCTGGTGGGCGTGGT
>MHCFR04200__coassemble_713_pt1 | contig 17807 bp, 17 predicted proteins | sample MHCFR04200__metabat2_high_PE_011 | metagenome-assembled genome bin MHCFR04200
CGCCTCGGCTGCCCCGGAGGGCAGCGGTTCGGATTTGGATGGATTGGGTCCACCAAAAGGACCGGATCTTCCCAGTGGAAGGTCCGGTCCTTTTTTGTCTGCAAAAAGTGCGGCGCGCGGCACGAAGAAAACCGGACTTGCCCTGCGGCAGGTCCGGTTTTTGCAGGGGAGCGGCGGGGATCAGGCGCCGAAATGATCTGCGATCTGGCGCATCCGGGCCATCTGGTCCACATGGAAAGGAGGCGGCGGGGCCGCAAATACCTGTTTGGTATGCGGCTGCATACGTTTTTTCTATGGGCCGCCGGTCACAGGGTGTGCAGATGCTCCGGGGCCAGGCGGCGCTGCAGCATGGCCCACAGGGCGTCGGCGCCCTCCCGCACCTGGCTGTGGGGCAGCAGGTAGGCATGGTCCCCTACATAGAGATAGGTGATATCGCTGCGGCGGTAGACTTCGGTCACGTCGGTCCAGGGCACCAGGGTCGAGGTCTTGCCCAGGTCCTGGCTGACCTGGATGCCGTCCTCCTGAAAGACCAGGGTATAGACCCGGCGCGGGCTGCGCAGCAGCCCCATCCGTTTGGCCTGGGTGTGCAGGCTGTGCTCGTAGCTCAGATACCACACCAGCGGCATGCCCAGACCCAGCACCACCAGGACGGTGCCCAGCAGCAGCGCCCCCTCCTGGGGATAGCGGGAATAACACAGCACCGAGGAAAGGGTGAGGATGGCGGCGAACAGGACAGGCCGGCGCCACAGCTTCTGACGCCGGAAGGTGTCAAACAGGGCAAAGCTGCGGAATGCGGCCCCGTCCAGCTGCACCGGAACATAGATGGAAGCTTGTTTCATGGGGGTTCTCCTTACAGGCTGCGGCCCGCCGGCGCGCAGCGCAAGATGTATCTCAGACTGTCAGAGAAGTCCCGTCCAGCTGACATGTGCGGATGGACGGGACACCTACAGGGAAATTTGGCGCTGAGAGTGTGCGAGCCGTCTTGCGGCGAGTGCATGATTCAGCGCTCAATTTTGTCCCCAGGGGGATACCAGGGGGAAGGAATTTCTGACGCGCGACGGCGCGCAGAAATGGGTTCCCCCTGGAGCGTGGCGCTTTGCGACACGCTGGTATCTTTTTAAGAGTAAACGCAAACGGAGGAATTTGCAAGTCCATTCCGGGAGAATTAGGGATGTATACAAAAATTGGCCATAAAATTGGTGAAAAAACTCAATAGTTTTGAACAAAGAAATGTGATATATTACTAGCAGAACACAGGGGCGGCAGTGCGGCCGCCTGCCTGAAAGGAAAAAAGTCCACTTTGTTGGAAAGAGAAGGAGGAACTTATCCTATGAAAAAGATCTCTCGTCGTTCGTTCCTGGCAGTTTCTGCAGCCCTGGGCGCAGCCGGCGTCCTGACTGCCTGCGGCGGCGGCACCTCGTCCAGCACCGCAGCCAGCACAGCCACCAGCACCGCTGGCAGTGCAGCCGCCGGCGACGCTGCATCCGACCCCAAGGTCACCCTGGTCTATGCCGAGGTCAACCCTCTGGACACCATCGTGGGCCAGACCGCCTCTTACTTTAAGGAGCAGGTGGAATCCCTGTCCGGCGGTTCGATCCTGATCGACCTGCAGGCTTCCGGCGTCCTGGGCTCCGAGAACGACGTCCTGGACAACATCCTGGCGGGCGGCGACACCATCGACCTGTCCCGTATCTCCGCATTCGCTCTGACCAGCTATGGCTGCAAGAAGTCCATGCTGCTGAGCCTGCCCTACACCTTCGTCACCCGTGAGCACTGGTGGAACTTCGCCAACAGCGACCTGGCCCCCGATTTCCTGAACGAGCCCCAGGAGCTGGGCCTGCCCGTCCGCGGCATCTTCTACGGCGAGGAGGGCTTCCGCCACTTCTTCACCGTTGAGCCGGTGTCCGGCATCGAGGACCTGGCCGGCATGAAGCTGCGCGTGTCCAACGACCCCGTCATGAACGGCCTGGTGGAAGGCCTGGGCGCCACCCCCACCGTCGTCTCGTTCAATGAGCTGTACAGCGCGCTGCAGACCGGCGTCGTGGACGGCGCCGAGCAGCCCATCGCCAACTACGCATCCAACGCCTTCCCCGAAGTGGCCAACAACCTGATCCTGGACGGCCACACCCTGGGCGCCGTGCAGGTGGTCATCACCGACAACGCATGGGCCAAGCTGACCGCCAACCAGCAGAACGTCATCCTGGAGGCCGGCAAGGCCGCCCAGGAGTTCAACGCGGGCCTGTCGGAGGACGAGGAGAACCGCGTGCTGGAGGAGCTGAAGGCCGAGGGCTGCAACGTGGTGGATGTGCCCGACAAGACCGCATGGCAGGAAGCCTGCGCCCAGGTCATCACCGACAACACCGCCGGCCTGGAGGACCTGTACCAGCAGCTGGTGGATATGGCCTGAGGACCAGCCTGACGATCCGATGAGTGGGGCGGGGCAGCCCGCGGCGCTGCCCCGCCCATTTTGATAAAGGGGGGAATCCTGCATGAAAAACTTTTTTGCTACCATGGATAAGCTCCGCCCCATCTACGACGTAACGGATAAGATCGTGATGACCATCTGCAAGCTGCTGCTGATCGCGGATATCATCATCACCGGTTATTCGGTGCTGGGGCGCTATATCCCGTTCATCACCTCCCCGTCCTGGACGGAAGAAGTGGTGCTGACCCTGATGAGCTACATGGCCGTGCTTTCGGCGGCCATCGCCATCCGCCACAAGGAACATATCCGGATGGATGCCTTTGACCGCTACATCCCCAAGCCCGTGCTCCATTTCCTGAACCTGCTGTCGAATGTGGCAGTGCTGGCTCTGGGCGTGGTCATGCTGGTGATCGGCCTGCAGTACGCCACCACCATCGGCGCGCGCGGCACCTACGTTTCGATGCCCAACGTTTCCCGTTTCTGGATGTACTTCCCGGTGCCTCTGGCCGGCCTGGCCATGATCGTCTTCGAGCTGGAGTGCATCTACGAGGAGATCCGTGATATTCTGTTGAAGGAGGATGTGTGATATGGTCATCAATACGCCTGCGATCCTGATCCTTCTGCTGTCGTTCCTGGCGATGATCCTTCTGCGCTTCCCCATCGCCTATTCGGTGGCCCTGTCCTCCATCTTCTGCCTGATGTACCAGGGCCTGAGCCTGGCGACCGTCTGCCAGCAGATGGTCAAAGGCATCAGCTCTTACAGCCTGATGGCCGTGCCCTTCTTCATCACCATGGGTATGCTGATGGGTTCGGGCGGCCTGTCTGACAAGCTGGTCGCCCTGGCCAACGCCTGCGTCGGCTGGATGCGGGGCGGCCTGGGCATGGTCAATGTGCTGGATTCCTACTTCTTCGGCGGCATTTCCGGTTCCGCCGCCGCCGACACCGCTTCGCTGGGCGCCATCCTGATCCCCATGATGGTGGACCAGGGCTACGACGCCGACTTCTCCACCGCCATCACCATCACCTCCTCGGTGGAGGGCATCCTGGTGCCCCCCAGCCACAACATGGTCATCTACGCCACCACAGCCGGCGGCATCTCGGTGGGCAGCCTGTTCCTGGCTGGCTACATCCCCGGCGGCGTCCTGGCGGTCAGCCTGATGGTGGGCGTGTACATCCTGTCCGTGAAAAACAACTATCCCCGCGGCGACAAGTTCAGCATCAAGAACCTGATCCGTCAGCTGGGCCAGTCCATCTGGGCCGCAGGCGCCATCATCATCGTGGTGGTGGGCGTGGCCGCCGGCTGGTTCACCGCGACCGAGTCGGCCGCCATCGCCGTCTTCTACTCCCTGTTCGTGGCACTGTTCGTCTACAAGGGCCTGGACCTGAAGGGCGTCTGGAAAGAGCTGGACAGCGCGGTCCACACCCTGTCCATCGTCCTGATCCTGATCGCCACCTCCAACGTGTTCGGCTACTGCATGACCGCCCTGCACGTGCCGGATCTGGCGGCCAACGCCATCACCAGCGTCACCGATAACCCCATCCTGCTGGCGCTGCTGATCAACCTGATCCTGCTGTTCCTGGGCTGCATCATGGATATGGCCCCCATCATCCTGATCGCCACCCCCATCCTGCTGCCCATCGCCACCTCCATCGGCATCGATCCCATCCAGTTCGGTATCATCGTCATGCTGAACTGCGGCATCGGCCTGCTGACCCCCCCGGTCGGCTCGGTGCTGTTCATCGGCGCTGCCGTTGCCAAGCGTCCCATGGGCGCCGTGGTCAAGGCCACCATGCCGTTCTATCTGTGCATGATCGTGGCTCTGCTGCTCATCACCTTCATCCCGGATATCAGCCTGTTCATCCCCAAGATGTTCGGCTATGTCCCCCAGGTCACACCGGCATGGTTCTGACGTTCTGATCCGCTGCAAGCACGGCGCGGACGGGCAAGCCCCGTCCGCGCCGTATCGCTGTCCCGACCTTTCATCCAGGAGGCATGATACAATGAAACCGACCGAGAAAAAACAGCGCTGGGTCCCCCACCAGGAGGTCCAGCCCCAGAGCGGCGGCCCCGGCGTGACCCGGCGGGTGCTGGCCTACAACGACGGGCTGATGTGTGTGGAGAACACCTTTGAAAAGGGCGCGGTGGGCGCGCTGCACAGCCACCCCCATACCCAGATCACCTATGTGGTGTCGGGGGTGTTCCGCTTCACCATCGACGGCGAGACCCGCACCGTCCGGGCAGGGGACACCATGCTCAAAGAGGACGGCGTGGTCCATGGATGCACCTGCCTGGAGGCCGGGGTGCTTCTGGATATCTTCACCCCCATGCGGGAGGATTTTGTGTAAAGTCCGGCCTTTTTAAAAGATTTGCGCGGCGCGCCAAACGGCGCGCCGCGTTTTGCGTTCTTGGGCAGACGGTTGCAGAAGCGAAAAAACAACGCACGATTTGCACAAAGGAAGGGCCGAAATAACAAAAAATTCATCAGATGTACAAAAATCGTACATGATTTTGGTGAAGGTTTGCCTCTAGTTTTTGCGATACAAATGTGATATGTTACTTTTATAACATATGCGGCGGAAGGCAGGGCCGCCCGCATCCGGAAAATAAGGAGGAGAGAATGCTTATGAAGAAAATATCCCGCCGTTCGTTCCTGGCGGCAATGGCCGTGCTGGCAGCGGGCGGGCTGGCCGGCTGCGGCGCTGCGGACAACGGCTTGCAGATCATCCGCATCGGCCACAACCAGTCCACCAACCACCCCACCCACACCGGCCTGACGGCTTTTGAGACATACATCGAGGAGCAGCTGGGGGACAAGTACGATGTCCAGATCTTCCCCAGCGAGCTGCTGGGCTCCCAGAACGAGATGGTGCAGCTGACCCAGACCGGCGCCATCACCTTCTGTGTGGCGTCCAACTCCCTGCTGGAGACGTTCTCTGAGAACTACACCCTGTTCAACCTGCCCTATCTGTTCTCCAGCGCCGAGGCCTACCATGCCTCGATGGACGACCCCGCCATCGTGGGCCCCATCTTTGAGTCCACCAAGCAGGCCGGTTTTGAGGCGGTCACCTGGCTGGACGCCGGCACCCGCAATTTCTACACGATCAATACCCCCATCAACACCCCCGCCGACCTGCGCGGCCTCAAGATCCGTGTGCAGCAGTCTCCCACCAACGTGCGGATGATGGAGCTGCTGGGCGGCTCGGCCACCCCCATGGGCTTCGGCGATGTGTATACCGCCCTCCAGGCCCAGATGCTGGACGGCGCCGAGAACAACGAGCTGGCCCTGACCGACAACGGCCACGGCGACGTGTGCAAATACTACTCCTATTCCATGCACCAGATGATCCCCGATATCCTGATCGGCAATCTGGGCTTCATGGAAGGGCTGAGCGAGGAAGAGCGGGCCATCTTTGACGAGGGCTTCCAGATCCTGAACCAGACCCAGCGGGAAGCCTGGGGCACGGCGGTGGAGGAGGCCAAGGACCATGCCCAGAACGTCCAGGGCGTCAACTTCATCTATCCCGATATCGCCCCCTTCCAGGAGGCAGTGGCCCCCATGCACGAGGAGATGCTGGAGGATTACCCCGACCTGGCCCCCATCTATGAGCTGATCCAGGCGCACAATGCCGAGTATGCAGCCCAAGCGTGAGAAAGGAAGTGTGCAACGTTATGCAGTCCATCCGTAAGGTGCTTAACCATATCATGAACGTGCTGGCCGGTGTCAGCCTGATCGCCATGACGGCGCTGACGGTGTGGCAGGTCTTTACCCGGTACGTCCTCAACAATCCCTCCACCTGGTCGGAGGAGCTGGTGGGCTATCTGTTTGCCTGGGCCAGCCTGTTCGGGGCCTCCCTCATCACCGGCGAGCGGGGGCACATGAACATCCCCGTGGTGGTGGAGATGATGCCCGCCGCCGCCCAGAAGTTCTTTGCCATCTTTGGCGAGCTGATCGCCATGGCCTTCTCGGCCATCATCCTGGTGTATGGCGGCTATGAGATCACCCAGCTGGCCATGGGCCAGATGACCTCCTCCCTGGGGGTGGCCGTGGGCGTGTTCTATGTCACCATGCCTGTGTGCGGCATCATCAATATCCTGTACACCGCGTTGAATATCTACGATATCTGCAAAGAAAAGAAGGAGGCAGCGTAAGTTATGGCCATGCAATCTCTCGGGATGATCATTGTCATCCTTGCGGTCCTGCTGGTGGTGGGGGTGCCTATTTCCTATTCCATCGGCATTGCCTCACTGTTCACCATCCTGCAGACCGTTCCTCTGGACATCTCGGTGGTCACCGGCGCCCAGCGCATCTTCGTGGGCATGAGCAAGTTCAGCCTGACCGCCATACCGTTCTTCATCCTGGCAGGCAACCTGATGAACCAGGGCGGCATCGCCAAGCGCCTGGTCAACTTTGTCATGGCCATCCTGGGCAAGCTGCCCGGCGCCCTGCTGGTCACCAACGTGGGCGCCAACGCCCTGTTCGGCGCCATCTCCGGCTCGGCCTCCGCTGCGGCGGCCGCCGTCGGCTCGATGGTGCGGGAAGGCGAGGAGGAGCAGGGCTATGACGAGGCCCTGTGCGCCGCCACCAATGGCGCGTCGGCTCCCTCCGGCCTGCTGATCCCTCCCTCCAACGCATTGATCACCTACTCGCTGGCAGCGGGCGGCACCTCGGTGGCGGCCCTGTTTATGGCGGGTTACCTGCCCGGCATCATCTGGGCTGTCTGCTGCATGGTGGTGGCCATCCTCATCGCCAGGAAAAAGGGCTATAAGGGTACCCCGGGCAAGTTCAGCTGGGCCAATCTGGGCAAAGCCACCCTGCAGGCCCTTCCTTCCCTGTCCCTGATCATTGTGGTCATCGGCGGCATCATCGCCGGCGTGTTCAGCGCCACCGAGGGCTCGGCCATCGCTGTGGTCTATGCTCTGATATTGGGCATCTGCTACCGCAACATCACCTGGAAGAGCTTCTGGAACATCGTGGTGGACAGCGCAAAAATGAGCGGCATGGTGGTCTTTTTGATCGGCGTGTCCAACATCCTGGGCTGGGTCATGGCCTTTTTGCAGATCCCCCAGGCGGTGTCCGCTGCGCTGCTGGGCATCACCGATAACCCTGTCATCATCCTGCTGATCATGAACATCATCCTGCTGATCGCAGGCACCTTCATGGACGTCACCCCCGCGATCCTGATCTTCACCCCGCTGTTTTTGCCCATCGTCCAGACCTTTGGTATGGACCCCATCCACTTTGGTCTGGTGCTGGTGTATAACCTGTGCATCGGCAACATCACCCCGCCGGTGGGCAACACCCTGTTTGTGGCCATCAAGGTGGGCCGCACCACCCTGGCCAAGACCATGCCCTATATGCTGGCCTACTACGCAGCCATTCTGGTGGGCCTGCTGCTGGTTACTTACATCCCGGCCATCAGTATGATCCTGCCTCAGCTGGCTGGCCTGGCCTGACCTGCCCCGGACATAGAAAGAGCGGCGCGCTAAACGGCGCGCCGCTTGCTTTTTGCAGATACGGTCAGGTGTGCACCACCACTTCGCACCGCTGCTGGATCGGAAAAGCCTCAAAATACCGTTCCTCCAGGGGGATCCAGCGGGTGCGGAAATTCTCAAGGTTGGCGCCGGGCCGCCGGGCCAGCCGTTCCAGCCGGGTGTCCAGGGAAGCGGTGACAAAAATATGCAGGCCGTACCGGTCCCACAGGTCGGGGTGGCAGCTGTACGAACCCTCCACCAGAACCACCGGCCGGCAGGGCGCAGTCACCGGCTGCCGCATCTGGAAGGTATGGCAGTCAAAGGGACGATAGACGGCATCCCGGCCGGCCAGCAGGGGGGAGAGGACCTCGGACAGAAACCGCTCCCGGTCCACATTGCCCCCGGGCTGGGCCAGACGCTGGGGGGTGCGCTGCTGGGGCTGCAAAAAGAAGTCGTCCATGTGCACAAGGGTGCAGGGCAGCCGCTGGGCCAGATGTCCGGCCAGGGTGGTTTTGCCGCTGGCGCACCGGCCGTCGATGGCCAAAAAGGCCCTGCCGTCCCGTTCCAGCAGCGCCGAAATCTGGCGGAGAATGGCCTCCAGGGCACAGTCCAGATCGTGATATTCCATATCTGATTTCCTTTCTGTGATAGGGCGAAATGACCCTCCTACCTTATTATATAGGGCGGCATCAAAACTGCAAGGGGATCGATCGCTTTTGCAACAGAAGATGGCGAAAAAGAAATTGATTTTCACCCCGCCATCGTGTATCTTTATAGCAGATACACCCTAAGGAAGGAGAGCATCCCATGAGCGCAACCATTATGAAGCAGTACAATCCCGGCTTGACCGACCCGCAGTTAAAACAGCTTGTCGCCGCCCATATTGACGATGACAGCTTTTGCCGCTATGTGATACAGCAGGACATAAACAAGATAGCCCTCGACCTGCGGGAAGCGCATAAGAACGATTTTTTCAGCGTCCCGGAGGACAACCCGCTGGAAGATTTCTTGCAGACCGCCGAGGAAACCGCCAGAGAGGACAGCGACCCGGAGCAGGCGGCGATGATGTTTATCTGTAAGCGGCTTAAACTGAATTACAAGAAGCTGTCTGAGGAAGAAAAGAAGTGGCTGAAAAAGATTGCACAGAAGTCGGACTTGCTGAAAAATCCAAACCCACAGCGGGGTAGAAAGTAAGGGAGCGACAAAATCCTACTTGACAAAGGAGTACGATGATATGAAAAAAGCGATAGGTTTGATAGCCTTGCTGATTTTAATAATGGGGCTGGTCGGCTGTAACGGAGAAACGGTTAATATCGACTTTCCCTTTGAGGTTGGAGATGTTGAGAATATTGAAATGTACCACTATGCGGGAGTACCTGTATCAGCGGAAAAGAAAGTAGTCGTTGCAGAAAGTGATATAACGGGCTTGTATGATATGTTTGAGGACTTATCGTTGAAAGACAAACAAGTTGAGGAAACCACAGGGGCAGATGTGACCAGCTTTCGATTTAACCTTTCAGATGGAACAAACTACGAACTGATTTATGTCAGTAATGGAGTCAAGAGCGGAAAGCTGAAATCCTCCACGGGCAATTTTGAATATTTTACAAGTTCAGATATTGGCTCTTATTGGTCTAATATTGACCTTGAAGCAGTTCCAGTTGAAGAAAGCGAATTGCCGAAGTAGCCCGACTAATTCCCATTTATCGGGAAGATGGCAAGGCCAGCCGAGCCAGTCAACGGTTAAGATGAACGGTGCATTTTATGCGCCGCCGTTGACAGTCCCGCCCGTCTTTGCTGATGGGCAATCAAGGCGGGAAAGCCCTAAAATGGCTTCCCGCCCATTTTAATTTTTACATCTTTAAACACTCCAAAATCAGAAAGAGAGCGGCCAAGCACTTTGAGGGATTGGCCGCCTTGTCCACCCATCCAGCGGGGCGGCGGGCTGTTGCAGCCGTGAAACAGTTCCCACGGCGGGACCTATGGACAAACCGGGAGGCATATGGTATTCTTATATACAAGAGGGCCCGGATCTTGGCAGGCTGCCGCAAGCCGGAGACGGGCTTTTTTCGAGCGCCCGGTCTTTGCGCAGGGGGCGGGCGCTGCAAGAAGGAAATTGTTTGGCATTGAGAGAAAGGAAAAGGATCGAGAATGAAAAAGATTTCCCGCAAAGGTTTCCTGAAGATCGCCGCTGCGGCCGCCATGAGCGGTGTCACCGCCGGTGCGCTGGCTGCCTGTGAGTCGGCCAGCTCGGCTGTGTCGGGGGCGGCTTCGGGGGCAGGATCGGCGGCGTCGGGCGCTGCCTACATCCCCGGCACCTATGAGGGCACGGCCCAGGGCATCTCCTCCACCGTCAAGGTCACCATGACCTTCTCGGAGACCGCCGTCACCGACGTGGTGGTGGATACTTCGGGCGAGACGGCTTCCTACGGCGCAGCCGCTGCCGAGGAGCTGCAGAAGCAGCTGCTGGAGGCCGGCTCCGCCGAGATCGACGGGGTGTCCGGTTCCACCATCACCTCGGATGCGGTCATGAAGGCGGCCCAGAGCTGCTATGCCCAGGCCCGGGGCGAGGCTGTGGTCACCTCGGTGCAGCTGCCCACCGGCGACGAGAACGACTGGCTGGGCACCGAGCCCGACATCGACGAGGCCGCCATCACCGACACCTGGGATACCGATATCCTGATCGTGGGCGCGGGCAACGGCGGCATGATGGCTGCGGCCTACGCCGCCAAAAACGGCCTGAACTTCCGGGTCATCGAACAGAACGCCGGCGTGCAGGACACCCGCCACTGGGTGGGCGCCGTGGACGGCTTCGGCGCGCAGGAAAACGGCGTGGTCACCGACAAGAAGAAGCTGCTGAGCGAGATCTCCCGCTATGCTTCGGGCAAGTGCGACCAGCGTGTGGTCAAGGTCTGGCTGGATGAGTCGGCCGAGGCCATCGGTTTCATCCGGGAGGTCATGGAGGACGAGTTCGGCGTCCCGATGGTCTACACCCACGGCGAGGAGGCCCGCTGGCCCGCCGAGAACGCCGAGGAGAACACCGATTACATCTACCCCGAGATCGAGTACACCTACGACCGCAGCACCGGCGCGGAGCGCAACAAGCTGTTCCAGGAGTACATCGAGAATCTGGGCTATTCCATCGACTTCAACACCGCCCTGGCCAAGCTGGAAAAGGACGATACCGGCCGCATCACCGGCGTCATCGCCCAGAGCAACGACGACGGCCACTTCATCCGGATCAATGCGGCCCAGGGCGTGCTGCTGGCCTGCGGCGGCTACCCCGGCAACCCCTACATGATGGAGCAGCTGGACCCCCTGGGCACCAGCGTCACCACCGCCTGCTCCTACTCGCCGGCCGACCGCGGCTACGGCATCCGGGCCGCCGTCTGGGCGGGCGCCAACCTGGACAAGGAGGCCGCCCCCATGCTGTTCGACCGCGGCGTGGTGCCTCCGGGACAGGACGCCGGCTATGTGGACAGCCCCAGCGCCTTCGGCGGCAAGGCGTTCCCCGGCCCCATCCGCCAGTACAACCCCGGCACCCAGCCCTTCCTGAAGGTCAACCGCCACGGCCAGCGCTTTGCAAACGAGAGCTGCCCCTACAACGACATCGTCTATGCCGCTGCCCATCAGCCGGGCCGGGTCTACGCCCAGATCCACGATGACAACTGGTATGAGGACGTGCAGCGCTTCCACACCATCGGCTGCTCGGCCCAGACCCGTGCGGGCGGCCCCGACTATGTGCTGCCCAAGATGGAGGAGGCCGAGGCCGCAGGCTGCTTCTTCCGGGCGGATACCCTGGACGAGCTGGCCGACAAGCTGGGCTTCACCGGGACCGACAAGGAAAACTTCCTGGCCACGGTGGAGCGCTACAACGAGCTGTACGACGCCCAGGAGGATGTGGATTTCGGCAAGCCGGCCTACCGCCTGAGCGCCATCCGCCAGCCGCCCTTCTACGGCTGCTGGCTGGGCGCCTCCCTGCTGACCACCGAACAGGGCATCCCCATCAACGAAAAGGGCCAGGCTCTGGACACCAACAACGAGCCGATGCCCGGCCTGTATGTCACCGGCGATATGGCGGGCAGCTTCTTTGCCAACAACTATCCCTGCCTGATGGCCGGCGTGGCCATGGGCCGCACCGTCACCTTCGCCATGAAGGCCGTCAAGCAGATGGCCGGCCTGGAGTAAGGCGCGCCTGCCCCGGCACAGGGGCAGCCGGCCGCAGAAGATAAAACGTCCTGTCCGACCGGCATACGCGGATGGACAGGACACCGAAAAGAGCCGTGGAGCGCAAAGCCCCACGGCTCTTTTGTGCGTCAGCGGATCTGGCCGTCCCCGCGGACGATGTATTTGTAGGTGCACAGCTCGGCCAGGCCCATGGGGCCCCGGGCATGGAGCTTCTGGGTGGAGATGCCCATTTCGCAGCCCAGCCCGAACTCGCCCCCGTCGGTGAAGCGGGTGGAACAGTTGACGTACACCGCCGCGCTGTCCACCGCCGCACAGAACCGGTCGATGTGGGCCTGGGTCTGGCTGAGGATGGCGTCGCTGTGGCCGGTGGAATGCGCAGCGATGTGGGCGATGGCCTGCTGCACATCGTCCACCACCCCCACCGCCAGGATGTAATCCAAAAACTCGGTGTCAAAGTCCCGGGGCCCGGCGGGGGTGCCGGGGATGAGGGCGGCGGCCCGCTCGTCCAGGCGCAGTTCCACCGGGTGCAGGCCGCGGGCGGCGCGGTCGGGGCCCAGGCACTGGGCCAGCCGGGGCAGGAAAGCCGCCGCAATGTCCTTGTGGACCAGGCAGACTTCCTCGGCGTTGCACACGCTGGGACGGCTGGCCTTGGCGTTCTCGATGATGCGCAGGGCCTTGTCCTGGTCGGCGGTGTCGTCCACATAGATGTGGCAGATGCCGGTACCGGTCTGGATGCAGGGGACCTTGGCGTTTTCCACGCAGGCCCGGATCAGGCCGGCACCGCCCCGGGGGATCAGCAGGTCCACATAGCCCACGGCGGTCATCAGCTGGTTGGCCGAGGCGTGGGTGGTGTCCTCGATCAGGTTGACGGCGGTCACCGGCAGACCGGCGCCGGCCACGCCCCGGCGCAGGGCCTCCACAATGGCCCGGCTGGAGCGCCAGGCCTCCTTGCCGCAGCGCAGAACGCAGACGTTGCCGCTTTTCAGGGCCAGGGCGGCGGCGTCGCTGGTGACGTTGGGGCGGCTCTCGTAGATGATGGCGATGACGCCCATGGGTACGGCGGTCTTTTCGATCACAAGGCCGTTGGGCCGCTCGATCCGGCGCAGCACCGCGCCCACCGGGTCGGGCAGGGCGGCCACTTCCCGGATGCCCTGGGCCATCCCTGCCAGCCGCGCCTCATTCAGGGCCAGACGGTCCAGCATCACGTCCGAGATATGCCCCCGGGCGGCCTCCAGATCCTGGGCGTTGGCGGCCAGGATGGTCTGCTGGCCGGCGGGGTCCTCCAGAGCGGCGGCCATGCCCAGCAGGGCGCTGTTGCGCTGGCTGGCGGTGGCCAGGGCCAGGGCGCCTTTGGCGTCCCGGGCGGCGGTAAGGATCTCCTGTGTGGTCATGGTGCAAGCCTCCTTTTCATCCGTGGCGCCGGGGCTTGGCCGCAAAGCGGGTGCCTGCGGGCTGGCCCTCGGCGATTTGATACAGCAGTTCGGGGTGGGCGCCGTTGGCGATCACCATTTCCACCCCGTCAGCGGTGACCATCTGGGCCGCCCGCAGTTTGGTCGCCATGCCGCCGGTGCCCAGAGCCGACCCCGCGCCGTCGGACAGGCGCAGGATATCGGGGGTGACGTCCTCCACCAGGGGGATCAGCCTGGCGTCGGGATGGGTGCGGGGGTTGGCGGTGTACAGCCCGTCGATGTCGCTGAGCAGCACCAGCAGGTCGGCCCGGGCACAGCAGGCCACGATGGCCGCCAGGGTGTCGTTGTCCCCGATGGAGGCGATCTCCATGGTGGAGACGGTGTCGTTTTCGTTGATGATGGGCAGGGCCCCCAGCTCCAGCAGACGGTACAGGGTGTTCTCAAAATTCTGGCGGCGCTCGGTGTGCTCTACGTCCACCCCGGTGAGCAGGATCTGCGCCACGGTGTGGTTGTAATCGGCAAAGAGGCGGTCGTAGGTGTACATCAGCTCGCACTGGCCCACGGCGGCGCAGGCCTGTTTGCCGGCCATATCGGCGGGACGGGCGGACAGGGACAGCTTGCCCACCCCCATGCCGATGGCCCCCGAGGACACCAGCACCATCTCGTGGCCCGCGTTTTTCAGGTCGCTGAGCACCTTCACCAGTTCTTCGGCCCGGCGGATGTTCAGCCGCCCGGTGGGATAGGTGAGGGTGGAGGTGCCCACCTTGACAACGATGCGCATACCCTCAGCCCTCCCGGAGCTTGCAGGTCTTTTCGTAGGCGGCGATGACCGCGTCGGTCACAGCCCCCCGGAAGCCCCGCTCCTCCAACACGCGGACGCCCTGGATGGTGGTGCCTCCGGGGCTGCACACGGCGTCTTTCAGGGCGCCGGGGTGCCGGCCGGTGTCCAGCAGCATCTTGGCGCTGCCCAGCAGCATCTGAGCCGCATACTCGGTGGCCTTGGCCCGGGGCAGCCCGCAGGCCACCCCGCCGTCGGCCAGGGCCTCGATGAACTGGTACGCCCAGGCGGGGCCGCAGCCCGACACGCAGCTGGCCGCGTCGATCAGGCTTTCGGGGATGCTGTCCACCCGGCCCGCGCCCGACAGGATGCGGACGCACTCGGCCTCCTCCTCGGGGGTGAGGCCGGCGGCGCAATAGGGGATCATCCCCTCGCCGGTGGAGGAGGGGATATTGGGGTTGATGCGGAACACCGGGTAATCCCCGCCGGCCATCTGGCGGATCTGGGCCATGCTCAGGCCCGCCGCCATGGTGCACAGGATAAAGCGGTCCTTCCGGGCGGCCAGCAGCGGCTGCAGGGGCGCCAGCATCGATGCCATCATCTGCGGCTTGACCGCCAGCATCACCAGATCGCAGAGGGCGGCGTTCTCATTCGAGCCGGTGCGGCAGCCCAGCTCGGCCGCCAGCGCCTCGGCCTTGGCGGGGGTGCGGTTGGCCAGCACCATATCCTGCGGGGACACCGTGCGGCACAGAGCCCGCGCCATGGCGCCGCCCATATTGCCGCAGCCAATAAATCCAACTGTTTTCATCCGGATTGCCTCCTTACTTGTCCATAAACTCAGGATACCACCATATTACCCGGATTGGCCGGCAAAATCAAGCCCCAGAAGCCATCACAAGAGGGTGGGATGCAGGTTGACAAAACCTGCCTGGACGGTGTACAATAGACATGAAAATGGGTTCGTGCGCAGCATGGGCCTGGAAAGGGGGTATCATCAGTGCGCAAAAGAGGATATTGGCTTGTGATGCTTGCAGCAGGGCTGCTGCTTTTGCTTCTGAGCGGCTGCTCGCCGCAGCAGGTGCAGGCGAAGCAGCAGCAGGCCAGAACGCGGGAGATGTCCAGTACTGCTCAGCTGATCGCCTCGATTACCCCGGAGGTGGAAGTCAACACCGGAGACAGCGAGATCAGCAGCGGCACCGCAGCGGCGGCCAACAGCCTGATCTGGGGCAGCAAGCCAAACCTGGGACCCAACAGTGAGGACCTGGGCAAACTGGCCGAGGAGCTGCGCCAGGTCTCGGACACCGAGCGTTACCGCAGCACCAGCGCACCCACCGTGCCGGGCGTCACCCGGATGGGCCGGCTGTACATCTACACCGGCGACTGTTCCGAGGACTTTGTGGCCCGGTGCGTGTCGGAACAGATCGCGCAGATGGATTCGGAGCTCAGCGCCAAGTCCCGCCAGGTGGTCATCGACAGCTACTACACCTATACATACACCTATTCGGTCAGCGTCCGCCAGGCATACAGCGGCGACGATATGGTGTGGCTGGTGGGCGTCGGGGTGGATCAGACCGCCAAAGAAGAGCACAAGACGTGACCGAAACAAAAATTTTACAAGTAAAATGCGCAGGATTTTGCGGTTTTTTCTGCAAAAAGGGACCAAATTTCGCACTCCGGCGGGCCTTTTACTTTGGAAACAAAAGTCAAAACCAAACAAAGCGCACCTGCCGAAAGGCAAGGGCGCTTGTTTTTATGAAATGTAAATTTTTTGAGAATATGGCCTGCCGAAAAATGGTGTGATTGACAAATCGCGGAAGTTGTACTATTATATCCATAGACGGGGTAGGGGACGTCCTTATCCCGCAAAGGTCCAAGACTCGAAACAGGTAACCCCAAGGCAAATTTACTTCTAAAGGAGGTAATAGGTCCAAATGAAACTCAAGCGTATTCTTTCTCTCGCGCTGTCCGGCGTACTGGCAGTCAGCATGCTGACTGCTTGCGGAGGCGGTTCTGGCATCTTTGGTGCAGGTGACCAGAGTTCCAACTTCGCGAGTCTGCTGAACAGCAAGCTCGATTCTGACACAAAGGCTGTCATTACCTATCGCAGCAATGACTCTGAGTTGAAGTCCGCTGTCCGCAGTGTTGCGAACGCTGTGACCGAGGCTCAGGCAAACGCCGGTAACGGTGCTGCTCCTAGCAACATCACCAATACCGTCGAGACGCTGACTGGTTATGGCCCGCTGTCCACTGGCTCTGCATGGAATGTCGCTACTGAAAGCGGCACCTATGTGAAGGTTTATGTTTACGATGCTACCGATGACGACTATAACACCCTCGATGAGGTTGCTACTGCTGTCAAAGATGACCTTGCAAGCATCAACCTGAAGGGCGCCACTGGCAACGATACCTACAATAATACCTACAAAGGCAATGTTGCTGCCTATCAGGTGACAATTCCTACCTCCAGCTCCGCTTCTGGTGCTGAGGATGCCGAAGCGTGGGTTATTGGTGTCGCTATTGAGCAGACTGTTACCAACGCGTAACGGGCTCTTCTGTTGACCCTAGTTCCTTTTCGTGAGGAGAAAGCCCCTGACGGTGCGACGTTGGGGGCTTTTTGGTGTCAGGGATAGGGAGAAAAAGCGACTTGGTTTCATAGCCTAACAAAAACCCGCCGCACGGGGAAACCTGTGCGGCGGGTTTTTGCTTTGGCCGCGCCGAACCCCCTCAGCGGCGCGCAAAGGGGTGCTGGTTTGCTTTTTGGCCGGACCGGGTAAACTTTGCCCGCGGCCCGCAGAAGGCGATCTGGGCCGCCCTGCGGGCGCGTTTGGCGTTTTCCACACAAGACGCCCCGCCCGGTGGAAAGCCGGCAAGGCCCCGTCCGGTGCGCCCGCAAAGGGCGTTATAGACCTTATTACACAGAATCTTCACAAACGTCCAAACTTTATCTGCGGTGGTACGTTTTATTTTTCTAAAATTTTTCTTTTTCCTCACGATTTGCCTGTTCTGCCTTGACAAAGGAAATGCTGTTGTGATAAACTATGCACAAGGAACGGGGATGGTGACCTGTTCCCCAAAAATGTTTTGGTGCGAGTTACAAACAACAACAAGGAGGAAATTTCCAAATGAAACTGAATAAGGTTATGGCTCTGGCTCTGTCCGGCCTGATGGCCGTCAGCATGCTGGCTGGCTGCGCTGGTAATCCCGATGGTGGGGATAACGGTGAGCAGCCCCCCGTTGTTGATACTACTGTTGCTGGTCAGCTGAATGACAAACTGACTGAGATGAACCTCGATGAGTATGTTACTTTCAGCTATAGCAATGATGTGCAGAATGCAGCTGAGCAAGTCGCTCGCGTGAATGGTGGCTTGACTACTGGTTTGGTTGACGCTTGGGATACTGAAGAAGCAAATGCCAAAGCACTTGTTATGAAGTACCTTGGTGTTGACGATAGCGATGTAGTTGCTTTGACTGCTTTGGGTAACAACCAGAATCCCAATGTGGTAGGTACGCAGTATGCTATTTCTGCTAAGGCTT
>MHCFR04200__coassemble_724_pt1 | contig 17605 bp, 19 predicted proteins | sample MHCFR04200__metabat2_high_PE_011 | metagenome-assembled genome bin MHCFR04200
TGCCGTCGATCAGCTGCTTGAGGTAGCGGTAGAGGTTGAAGTCCCGGGTGTTGGCGGGGTCTGCCGACATCGAGGCCGGCAGGGGGATCAGCTCCAGCAGGATGCGTACCTTTTCAGGCAGCAGCAGGGTAACGAACCCTTTGGCCTGGCCGCTGATGCCAAGCACCACAGCGATGTATTGGGTGTCCTCGGGGGTGGCCCGGATGGTCACGTTCACCGGCGAGCCGTAAACGGCGTTGTCGGTGGCTTCGATCCGAATGGCCACCAGGGCGTTGTCCTCCTGCACCCCCAAAGCCTGGGGGGCAGGGGCCGCCGCCAGCGCAGGGGCTGCCGCAGTGCAGGTCATGACCACGGCCATGGCCAGGGCGGCGATCCGTTTTTTCAGCATGGATATCCCTCCTTGCAAAGTCCATTTTTGTGGGTGGCTTGCCCCGCCTTTATTGTACCGGAAAGCTGGTTTGGGGTCAATGACCGCATTCAGCTGCGGCTCAGCTGGGGGCCCTGGGCGGTATCCTTGACCGTCCATCCCCTGGCCGCGATCTCGGCCCGCAGCGCGTCGGCGGTGGCCCAGTCTTTGGCCTTCTTGGCGGCGGCGCGCTTTTCCACCAGCTCCATCACGTCGGCGGGCACCTCGTCCTTTTTGCGGTTGTACAGCAGGCCCAGCACGCCGGCCAGCTCGTCAAAGACGGCGGCGGCCTGCTCCAGGGCCTCTTTGGTGGATGCGGCCGACAGGGTGTTGATCTCCTTGACCAGATCAAAGAGGGCGGCCAGGGCGTCGGGGGTGTTGAGGTCGTCGTCCATGGCGGCGCAGAACTTGCGGCGGGCCTCGCCGGCCTTCTCCTTCAGGGCCTCGTCAGCGCCAAAGCTGCCCTGCCCCAGCACAAAGTCCAGGTTCTCGCGGCAGGTGTACAGGCGCTCCAGGCTGTTCTTGCAGCTCTCGATCAGCTCCACGGTGTAGTTCAGGGGCATCCGGTAGCCGGCGGTCAGCATGAAGTAGCGGATGGGCTCGTAGCCGTAAATGTCGGCCACGTCCCGCACGGTGAAGAAGTTGTGCAGGCTCTTGGACATCTTCTGGTTGTCCACGTTGATAAAGCCGTTGTGCATCCAGTAGCGGGCAAAGGTGCAGCCGTTGGCGCACTCGCTCTGGGCGATCTCGTTCTCATGGTGGGGGAAGATCAGGTCCTGGCCGCCGCAGTGCAGGTCGATGGTCTTGCCCAGATGGGTGCGGCTCATGGCGCTGCACTCGATGTGCCAGCCGGGACGGCCGGGGCCGTAGGGGCTGTCCCAGGCGGGCTCGCCGGGCTTGGCCGCCTTCCACACCGCAAAGTCGGCGGGGTCCTCTTTCAGGTCGTCGTCCATCTGGCTGCGCAGGGCGCGGTTGCCGCTCTCCAGATCGTCCAGGTTGAGATGGCTCAGCTTGCCGTAGCCCGCGTCGCTGCGGACCCGGAAATAGACATCCCCGTTGCGGGCCACATAGGCGTGGCCGCCGGCGATCAGGTCGGCCACGATGTCCAGGATCTGCTGGATGTGCTCGGTGGCCCGGGGCTGGACGGTGGGGGGCAGGCAGTTCAGGCCGGCCGCGTCCTTTTTGTACTCGGCCTCAAAGCGCTGGGCCACCTGCTGCATGGTGGTGCCCTCCTCCTGGGCCCGGGCGATCAGCTTGTCGTCGATGTCGGTGATGTTGGACACATAGATCACCTTGTTGCCCCGGTATTCCAGATAGCGGCGCAGGGTGTCAAAGACGATCAGGGGCCGGGCGTTGCCGATGTGGATGTAATTGTAAACGGTGGGACCGCAGACATAGATGCGGTACACCCCCGGCTGCTGGGGGACGAACTCCTCTTTTTGCCGGGTGAGGGTATTGAAAATCTGCATGGCAGCTCTCTCCTTACTTGTATTGCGCGTGACGGTTGTTCCTATTATACCGCCGCCGGGCCCCGCTTGCAACCCTGCCTCTTTACAATCCGGCTTTCTTGTGCGATAATTTATCCTGTCATGGGGCGCCGGTGCGCGGCGCCCACCGCATGAAAAAGGGGAAAGTATCATGAGCAATATCATTCTGCCTGCGGGCTACAAGCCCGCCCTCAACCTGTACGACACCCAGCGGGCCATCGGCACGGTCAAGCGGCTGTTTGCCGACACCCTGTGCGCCACGCTGAATCTGCACCGGGTGTCCGCGCCTCTGTTCCTGGAGGCCTCCACCGGCCTCAACGACGACCTGAACGGCGTGGAGCGGAAGGTGGCCTTCGATCTGCGCGACACCGGCATCACCGCCGAGGTGGTGCAGTCCCTGGCCAAGTGGAAGCGCAAGGCCCTGAAGGACTACGACTTCCATGTGGGCAAGGGTCTGTACTGCGACATGAACGCCATCCGCCGGGACGAGGAGCTGGACAACCTCCACTCGGTGTATGTGGACCAGTGGGACTGGGAGAAGGTCATCCGGGAGGAGGACCGCAACACGGACTATCTCAAGAGCGTGGTGCGGGCCATCGTGTCGGCGGTGTGCGCCACCGAGATGAACCTCCACGCCATGTTCCCCCAGCTGCAGGAGCTGCCTTTGCACAGCCCCAACGTCACCTTCCTCACCAGCCAGGAGCTGGAGGACCTGTACCCCGGCCTGACCCCCAAAGAGCGGGAGAACGCCTTCGTCAAAGAGCACGGCACCACCTTCCTGATGCAGATCGGCCACAAGCTGCGCAGCGGCAAGCCCCATGACGGCCGCGCCCCCGACTACGACGACTGGGACCTGAACGGCGATTTGCTGTTCCGGAACGATCCGCTGGCCTGCAGCTACGAGCTGAGCAGCATGGGCATCCGGGTCAGCCCCGAAAGCCTGGACCGCCAGCTGACCGAGGCCGGCTGTGACGACCGCCGCTCCCTGCCCTTCCACAAGGCGCTGCTGGCGGGCGAGCTGCCCTACACCATCGGCGGCGGCATCGGCCAGAGCCGTCTGTGCATGCTGCTCCTGGGCAGCGCTCACATCGGCGAGGTCCAGGCTTCGGTCTGGGACGCCGCCACCCGCGACGCCTGCGCCAAGGCCGGCATCCCCCTGCTGTAACCTCACAAACCTTCCCATACAGAAGGGCCTGCCCTCGAAAAACGGGGGCAGGCCCTTTTTGCTTTTATCCTTCTTCGGGCGCGTCCTCGGAAAACAGCCCCGGGATGCCGCACAGGGCGGCCGCCCCCACCGCCGTAAAGACGATGCGGGACCACAAAGAGCTGCTGCCGCCCAAAAGCCAGCCCACAAAGTCGAACTGGAACAGGCCCACCAGCCCCCAGTTGATGCCCCCGACGATCATCAGGCACAGGCATATCTTGTAAAAGGTCTGCATAAAAGACCCCCTTCCTGCCAGGCAGTATGCCCAGTGGGAGGGGGGTCTATGCGTTTAGTTTTTAAGGGACTGCATGGGGGCGGGCAGCCGGCCGCCCCGGTTGATGAACACCGAGGGGTCGCCCTGGTTCACCGGCATGATGGGGCCATAGCCCAGCAGGCCGCCGAAGTCCAGCTTCTCGCCGGCCTTGCGGCCGATGGCGGGGATCACGCGCACGGCGGTGGTCTTGGAGTTGACCATGCCGATGGCGGCCTCGTCGGCGATCAGGCCGCTGATCACCGAGGCGGGGGTATCCCCCGGGATGATGACCATATCGATGCCCACGCTGCACACGGCGGTCATGGCCTCCAACTTCTCGATGGTCAGACAGCCGGTCTCGGCGGCGTGGATCATCCCCGCGTCCTCACTGACCGGGATGAAGGCGCCCGACAGGCCGCCCACATGGTTGGACGCCATGACGCCGCCCTTCTTCACTGCGTCGTTCAGCAGGGCCAGGCAGGCGGTGGTGCCGCAGCAGCCGCAGGTCTCCAGGCCCATCTCCTCCAGGATGTTGGCCACGCTGTCCCCGATGGCCGGGGTGGGCGCCAGGGAGAGGTCGATGATGCCGGCAGGCACGCCCAGCTCCCGGGAGACGAGGTTGGCCACCAGCTGGCCCACCCGCGTGATCTTGAAGGCGGTGCGCTTGACCAGGCTGGCTACCTCGTCGATGGGGGCATCCTTGGGCAGGCGGGCCAGGGCGGCGCGGACCGCGCCGGGGCCCGAGACGCCCACATGGATCTCACAGTCGGGCTCGCCCGCGCCGTGGAAGGCGCCCGCCATAAAGGGGTTGTCCTCGGGGGCGTTGCAGAACACCACCAGCTTGGCCGCGCCGATGCACTGACGGTCTGCGGTCATCTCGGCCGTCTTGCGGATGGCCTGGCCCATCAGCTTGATGGCGTCCATGTTCAGGCCCGCCTTGGTGGCGCCTATGTTCACCGAACTGCATACGATGTCGGTCTGGGCCAGGGCACGGGGGATGGACTGGATCAGCCGCTTGTCCCCTGCCGAAAAGCCCTTGTGCACCAGGGCGGTATAGCCGCCCACAAAGTTGACCCCCACCGCCTTGCCGGCGGCGTCCAGGGTCTTGGCGAAATCCACCGGGTCGGCGTCGGGGCAGGCGCCCAGCAGCATGGCGATGGGCGTGACGCTGATCCGCTTGTTGATGATGGGGATGCCGTACTCCGTGGCGATGGACTCCACGGTGGGCACCAGCTTGGCGGCCCGGGTGGTGATCTTGCGGTAGATCTTCTCGCAGGCCCGGGCGGGGTCCGGGTCGATGCAGTCCAGCAGGCTGATGCCCATGGTCACGGTGCGGACGTCCAGATTCTCCTGGGTGAACATCTCGATGGTCTCGAGGATGTCCCCCGTGTTGAACATACTCATATGTACCCTCCCGTCAGATGGTGTGCATGGCGTCAAAGACTTCCTGCCGGGTCAGGGTGACCTGCATCTCCATCTCCCGGCCCAGGGCGTCGATGCGGCCGCGCAGCTCTTCGTGGCTGACGCTGCAGTGGGACAGGTCCACCAGCATGATCATGGCGAACATCCCCTGCAGGATGCTCTGGGAGATGTCCTCGATGTTGATGCCCATCTGGCTGCACAGGCCCGACACCCGTGCCACCACGCCGACGGTATCTTTGCCCACCACTGTGATAAACGCTTTCATGTTCCTTCCCTCTCTTCTTTCGGGGCGCGCTTTGGCGGCGCGCCCTGCGCATGGACGGGGGCGTATGTCCCCTTTGGTCTCTTTTAGTATAGCAGATTTGCCGAATTTTGAACACTCCTTTTAGAAAAAAAGGCGAACCGCCCCCCGCCCGGCCCCAAATGCCCCAAAATCAGGTGCATTTGGCCCGGGGGTGTGCTATACTGTGTGTATTCTGTAACAGAGAAGGAGTGCAAAGATATGGAACAGCTTCTGAGATTACTGGAAAACAACGCCCGCCTGCCCCTGGAGGACATCGCCGTCATGCTGGATAAGCCGGTGGCCGAGGTGGCCGCCATGATGGACGAGGCCGCAGCCAAGGGGTACATCAAGGGCTACAAGACCCTGGTGGACTGGGAGAAGGCCGGGGTGGACATGGTAGAGGCCGTGATCGAGCTGCACGTCTCCCCCAAAAAGAGCCGCGGCTTTGACGAGATCGCCACCACCATCGCCTCCTTCGACGAGGTGGAGAGCGTCCTTTTGATGAGCGGCGGCTACGACCTGCAGCTGATCATCAAGGGGCGCACCTTCCAGGAGGTGGCCCTGTTCGTGGCAAAGCGCCTGTCCCCGCTGGACGACGTGCTGTCCACCGCCACCCACTTTGTGCTGCGCATCTACAAGCGGGAGGGCCGGCTGTACCAGCTGGATGAGATCGACGAAAGAGAGTGTACGGTACTGTGATGGACTACGATAAGCTGATCGCGCCTGCCGCAGCGGCCATGCGCCCGTCCGGCATCCGCAAATTTTTCGATCTGGCCGCCGAGATGCCCGAGTGCATCAGCCTGGGGGTGGGCGAGCCGGATTTCAAGACCCCCTGGGCCATCCGGGAGGCCGGCATCGAATCGCTGGAGATGGGCCATACCAAATACACCTCCAACGCCGGTCTGAAGGAGCTGCGGGCCGAGATCTCCCGCTATCTGGAGCGGCGGATGGACCTGCGCTACGACCCCATGCGGGAGATCCTGGTGACGGTGGGCGGCAGCGAGGCCATCGATATGTGCATCCGCACCCTGGTATCCCCTGGGGACGAGGTGATCATCCCGGAACCCTGCTTTGTCTGCTATGAGCCCATCACCACCCTGTCCGGGGGCGTGCCGGTGCATCTGCGCTGCCGGGCCGAGGACCAGTTCCGCCTGCGGGCCGAGGACCTGCGCCGGGCCATCACCCCCCGCACCAAACTGCTCATCCTGCCCTTCCCCAACAACCCCACCGGCGCGGTGATGGAGCGGGAAGACCTGGAGGCCGTGGCCGAGGTGCTGCGGGGCACCGACGTCATGGTCCTGTCGGACGAGATCTACGCCGAGCTGACCTATGGGCTCCACCGCCATGTCTCCATCGCCTCCCTGCCCGGTATGCGGGAGCGCACGGTGGTGGTCAACGGTTTTTCCAAGACCTACGCCATGACCGGCTGGCGGCTGGGCTACGCCTGCGGGCCCGAGCCCATCCTGAAGATCATGACCAAGATCCACCAGAGCGCCATCATGAGCGCCCCCACCACCAGCCAGTACGCCGCCATCGCGGCCCTGCGGGAGTGCGACAATGAGATCGAGCATATGCGCAACGAGTACAATATGCGCCGCCGCCTGGTGGTGAAGGGCTTCAACGACCTGGGCCTGACCTGCTTTGAGCCCCAGGGGGCCTTCTATACCTTCCCCTGCATCCAGTCCACCGGCATGACCAGCCAGCAGTTCTGCAACGCCCTGCTGGAGGCAAAGCACGTGGCGGTCATCCCCGGCGACGCCTTCGGCAGCTCGGGCGAGGGGTACGTCCGGGTATCCTACGCCTACTCGGTGGACCACCTGACCGAGGCCCTCAAGCGGATCCGCGCCTTCCTCCAGGAACAGGCGCAGTAAGGAGGCCCGGCCATGGCATCCCCCCTTCAAAGCGTCACCGTGCTGGCCCCCGCCAAGCTCAACCTGTCTCTGGATGTGGTGGGGCTGCTGCCCGGCGGCTATCACGCCCTGGATATGGTCATGCAGGCGGTGGACCTCTACGAGCAGGTCACCATCCGCCGCAGCCAGGACCTGCTGGTGCGGGCACCCGGCAGCCGTGTGCCCACCGGCCCCAAGAACACCGCCTACAAGGCCGCCCTGGCCTTTTTCCACTACACCGGGCTTCTGGCCGGAGCCGACATCACCCTGCGCAAGGCCGTGCCGGTGCGGGCCGGCATGGGGGGCGGGTCGGCAGACGCCGCCGCCGTCCTGGTGGGACTGAACGCCCTGTACGGCGCGCGCCTGTCCATGAGCGAGCTGTGCGCCCTGGGGGCCTCCATCGGGGCCGACGTTCCCTTTGCCCTGATGGGCGGCACCTGCCGGGTGCAGGGGCTGGGCGATCTGATCCGCGCCCTGCCTCCCTGTCCCGCGTGCTGGTTTGCGGTCATCATGCCGGGGTACGGCATCTCCACCCCGGCGGCCTTTGCGGCCTATGACCAGGTGGGCAGTCCGACCCATCCCGACTGCGCCGCCCAGGAGGCAGCCATCCGCGCCGGGGATCTGGCGGGACTGTGCGCCGCCGCAGGCAACGCCCTCGAGACCTGCGCCGGCGGTGCCGACACCGCCTCGCTCAAGGAGGCCCTGCTTGCCCAGGGGGCCATGGCCGCCCTGATGACAGGCAGCGGCGCGGCTGTGTTCGGCCTGTTCGACAGCCGGCAGAAAGCCCAGGCCGCCGCCCACGCCCTGGCTGACAGGGGGCGGCAGGTCTTTGCCCTGGGCCTGGACCGGGGCGGCGCCCGCGTCATCCGGACGGGCCAGTAAAAATTGCATAAAGCCCCTGCGGCAGGCCCATACTTCGGTCAGTTCAAACCGAAAGGGGCCTGCCGCTTATGTTTTCCGCACACAAACCAATGACCCGCACCCAGATGCTGGCCCTGTGCATCGCCCTGCTGCTGGGGCTGGGCCTGGCCGGCTGGTGGGACGCCCAGCAGCGCACCGGCGAGGCCCTGCGGACCGACACCCTGCGGCTGCACATCCGGGCCGACAGCGACTCGGTGCTGGACCAGACCTGCAAGCTGGCCGTCCGGGATGCGGTGCTGGATCTGGCCGACCGGCTGTGCCGGGATGCCGGCAGCGCCGCCGGTGCACGGGCCGTCGTGGCCGCCCACCTGCCCGACTTCCAGCTGGCCGCCCGGAACGCCCTGGCCCGGCTGGGAGCTTCGGGGCCGGTGCGGGTCAGTCTGGTGAATATGTATTTCGGCACCACGCGCTACCAGGACTTTGCCCTGCCTGCGGGCCGCTACGACGCGGTGCGGGTGGACATCGGCCAGCCCGGCACCTACGGCCGGAACTGGTGGTGCGTCCTCTATCCGGGACTGTGCAGCGCGGCCTGCGGCGGCTACAACGACCCCGCCGAGACCGATCTGGTCTGCGGGCAATACATCCTGCGGTTCCGGGCGGTGGAGCTGTGGCAGCAGCTGACCGCCCCCCGCAGCGACGATCCGCTGCTGGTGCTGCCGTGACGTCTCCGCCCGCCCCCGCATACACTGGGACAGGAGGTGTTGTGATCCTATGTCCAAACCCGCATATGTTACCTCGTCCCAGCGCGGCTCTGCCGGGCCGGACACCGCCCTCATCCAGACCTGGCTGAACGGCGTCCGGGACCCCTGTACCTACTACGCCCCCCTCACGGTGGACGGACACTATGGCCGCAGCACCGTGAGGGCGGTGCAGGAGTTCCAGCTGCGCAGCGGCCTGGAGGCCGACGGCAAGGTGGGCCAAAAGACCTGGGATGCGCTGTACGCCCAATACGCCGCCAGCCACGACGGCAGCGAGCAGTACCCCGGCATCCCTTTGCGCAACGGCCACACCGGCACAGCCATCCAAAGCGCCCAGGAGCAGCTGAACCGCAAGGGCGCCCAGCTGACCGTCGATGGGCACTACGGCGACAGGACCCAAAGCGCCGTGCGCAGTTTCCAGAAGGCCAACGGCCTGACCGCCGACGGTGTCATCGGCTCTGAGACCTGGGTCCGGCTGTACAGCTGAGGACCCGCAGCCCGCAGTCCAAAAGGCTGCGGGCTTTTTGGGATAATCCGCCCTGCGGCCGGGCACACTGGCACCGGAGGTGTAAGCTATGGCTTCAAACGACAAAACCACCATCCTGCCCCCTGCCGACCCCCACGGGCCGGGGGTGCAGCTGCCGCCCCCTGCGGTCCAGACCCCGCACCCCGCCCCTGACGCGGCGCCCCAAGCCGCCGTGCCCGTCACCGACGGCACCCCCGCTCCCAGCCGCCAAAAAAATGCGGCGTCCTTTTTGAACGGGGATACCCCCGGTGTGATGGCCAGCTACGGTCTGGGCGCCCGGGAGCCGGGCAGCCCCATCCCCACCCAGGAAAACGAAGATCTGGTGCGCAGTCTGGCCGCCTGGCGGCGGGAAGCCCCCTACGGCTGACCGGCCCGGCCGGACAAGGACAGCCCCTGCCGTTTTGTATGCGGCGGGGGCTATTTGGGTGGAAAATTTCTGAACTTTGCCTTCTGCGGGGTTGCATTCCGGGGCAGCTTCCTTTATTATGATAGAAAAGCCCCTGTGGCATCATCCCATACAAAAGAAAGCAGGTAAATGGCAATGGCAGAAATCAAATACGACATCATCCAGCGCATCGCGGTGCTCTCCCAGCGGCCCCGAGGGTGGGAGCGCCAGCTCAACCTGATCAGCTGGAACGACGGCGAGCCCAAGTACGACATCCGCGACTGGTCTCCCGACGGCACCCGGATGGGCAAAGGCATCTCCCTGAGCGCCGAGGAACTGGGGGTCCTGAAGGGGATCCTGGAGGAGATGGAGGAGATCACCGTCCCCGAGGAGCCCGATCTCCCGGAGGAGTGAGATGGACAGGCGGGAAGAATTTCTGTCCATCTTCCGCCAGCATGTGACCCGGCCCGGAGCCGAACGCCTGCTGGACTGGCTGGACACCAAGACCGACTTTTTCACCTGCCCTGCCTCCACGCGGTTCCACGGCGCCTGCGAGGGGGGGCTGTGCATGCACAGCCTGAACGTCTACCACGCTTTGCACGACCGCTTCTTTACCGAAGGGGAGAGCGAGGAGAGCTACGCCATCTGCGCCCTGCTCCACGACCTGTGCAAAGCCAACTACTACAAAGTCTCCACCCGGAACGTGAAGAACGACGCCACCGGCCAGTGGGAAAAGGTGCCCTACTACTCCGTGGAGGACCAGTTCCCCTACGGCCACGGAGAAAAGAGCGTCTTTCTCATCGAGCGGTTCATGCGGCTGAAGGTGGAGGAGGCGGTGGCCATCCGCTGGCACATGGGCGGCTTTGATGACGCGGCCCGGGGCGGCAGCTTTGCCATCTCGGAAGCCTACGACCGTTACCCCCTGGCCATCAAGCTGCACATCGCAGACCTGACCGCCACCTATCTGATGGAGCACCGCACCAGCGCCGTGCGCTGAGCGCCCCATACCGGCATGCAAAGACCGGCCCCCAGAGGAAGCAGCAGCTTCCCATGAGGGCCGGTCCTTTCTTTTTATGGTCGGGGCAGAGCGCGTCAGCCCTGCTTGTCCCGCTTTGCCTGCCGGTCATGCAGGTAAGAGGAGCGCTTGAGGGGGATGTGTTCCTGTTCCATCAGCAGGTCCAGCTGGCCCAGCACCTGGGAGGTGATCTCATCCAGAGGGCCGCCCTTGCGCCGCGCCTCTTTCCCGGGTGCGGTGCGGGGCTCGGGAGACTCCAGAAGCTCCATGGGGGCATCCAGCCAGGAAGGGGCGTCCTCCCCTTCGGCTTCCTGTGCGGCGGACGGGGGCGGCAGCTCCTCCGCAGGGGCCGGGCCTTCGCCGTCGGGCCAGAAGGGGCCGCGGGCCTCCTCGTCCGCCGGGGCAAAGCCGAGTTCCCGCGCTTTGTTGCACAGGGCCGTCAGCTCGGCGTTCTCCTTCTTCAAAGAAAGGATGGTCCGCTCGCAGGCAAAGAGCTTGGTCTCATACTGTTTGATCTCCTGATGGGCCTGAGCCAGCCGCCGGGTCAGAGCCTCCAGCTGGGTCTCTCCCGGCCTCGGCTCGTCGGGCGGCACAGATGCCTCCGGCCGCAGCTTGATCTCGTCTGTCGTCAATGCCAGCACCCCCTCCAGTCGGCGCAGCCTGCGGCGGGCCTGGCGGGCCTGCCGGGCGCACTGTCCCCATGCACGGTCGATGCACAAAAGAAGATCCTTCTTTTCACGGCGCTGGGCCGCCAAAAGCCGAAGCATCTCCTCCGTCATAGCCGCTTCCTTCTCGTCTGTGTGTTGCTTGTGCGGTTTACTTGCGCTTGTTCAGGATGGCCAGCAGCTCATCGTAGTAACGGTTGTCGCTGTTCTCCTCCTCGACCGCAGAGGCAGGCTTGGTCGAGCCGGGCGCGGTGCCGTCCGCATTGAACACCACGCCGCTGCCTGTGCCGGCGCTGCCGCCCAGGGTGCTGCTGCCCGCAGCCGAAGCGGTGCTGCCCGCGCTGGCGTTGTCCAGCGCAGAGCGCAGTGCGTCTCCGGTGCGGTTGTCGAAGCCGGTGGCCACCACCGTGACCCGCATCTCGTCCGAGAGGTTCTCGTCAAAGGCGGTGCCCCAGATGATGTTGGCGTCGGGGTGGGCGCTCTGGGTGATGAGGCCGGCCGCGGTCTCCACGTCCTCCAGGCCGATGTCGGGGCTGGAGGTGATGTTGATGATGACGCCGTGGGCGCCCGCGATGCTGGTCTCCAGCAGGGGGCTGGAGACGGCGGCCTTGGCGGCGTTTTCGGCCTTGCCCGCGCCCTTGGCGCTGCCGGTGCCCATGTGGGCGTAGCCGGCGTCCTTCATGATGGAGCGCACGTCGGCAAAGTCCAGGTTGATGAAGGCCGGCACGTTGATCAGGGCCGAGATGGACTCGACGCCCTGGCGCAGCACGTTGTCGGCGGCCTGGAAGGCGTTCATCAGGGTGATCTTCTCCTGGCTGATCATCTTCAGCCGCTCGTTGGGGATGACGATCAGGCTGTCCACGTGCATCAGCAGGTTGGCGATGCCCTGCTCGGCCAGGCCCATCTTCCGCTTGCCCTCAAAGGCAAAGGGCTTGGTGACGATGCCCACCGTCAGGACCCCCAGGTCATGGGCCACCTCTGCCACCACAGGGGCCGCACCGGTGCCGGTGCCGCCGCCCATGCCGGCCGTGATAAAGACCATCTGCGCCCCTTTGAGCACATTGGCGATCTCGTCCTTGCTCTCCTCTGCCGCGCGCTGGCCCACTTCGGGGTCGGCGCCGGCGCCGCGGCCCTTGGTCAGCTTGGAGCCCAGCTGCACCTTGATGGTGGCGTGGTTTTTGTTCAGGGCCTGCTGGTCGGTGTTCATCGCGATGAACTCCACTCCCTGCAGCCCGTCGGCCACCATCCGATTGACGGCGTTGCCGCCGCCGCCGCCCACGCCCACCACCTTGATGGTCGTTACGTTTTCGTCCATTTCTTCGTCAAGCATCAAAGCCATAGTCTTGTTCCTCCGTCAGGCAATATGGTCACTGGACAGCCCCCGGGCACGGGTCCCCCTTCCCGGGCGGCCCAGATAATACTCTAGTTGAGTTATACAAGTTTATCCTATCATCTTTTGGCTCCGATTGCAAGTTATTTTTTCCTTTTCAAGTCCCTTTTTTGCAATTTGACAATTTGGGCGCACATTTCTTATCCAATTCGTGCCCCCAGAGACCGCAGCATTTCCTCCAGGCCCCCGTATCCCCGGGCGATATATTCCCTCCCGGCGATCCGGCTGGACCCTCTGGCCCCCAGGGCCGCCACCACCAGCGCCGCTCCGCCCCGCAGGTCCCCGGCGGTCACATCGGCCCCATGCAGCGGCCTGCCCTCATGGATGTGCAGGGTCCGGCCCCGGACCGACACCGCCGCCCCCATGGCCTCAAAACCCCCGGCGCAGCCGAACCGCGCCTCAAACACATGGTCCACCAGCACCGTCTGCCCCCGGGCGCTCAGCAGGGCGGCCGCCACCAGAGGGGCCGCGTCGGTGGCAAGGCCGGGATAGACCCCCGTCTCCAGCAGGCCCACCCCCCGCAGGGGCCCGGCCCGGCCCACCGAGGCCCAGCCGGCGCCCCGCAGCACCCAGCAGCCCGCCTGCTCCAGCACATCCAGCACCGGCGCATAGAGGCCGGGGCTGCACCCCGCAATGGTCACCCGCCCCCGGGCCGAGGCCACGGCGCAGGCCAGTGTGGAGGCAAAGATGCGGTCCGGCATGGGACGGTAGGCCGTGCCGTGCAGCCTTCGGCCCCCTTCGATGACGATGCGGCTGGTGCCCGCGCCCTCCACGCAGCCCCCGCACCGGTTCAAAAACTGCGCCAGATCAAAGATCTCCGGCTCCAGAGCGGCGTTTTCCACCACCGTCCGGCCCCTGGCCGCGCACCCCGCCAGCAGCGCCGTCTCGGTGGCGCCCACGCTGGGGCCGGGCAGGCTCAGACAGGCGCCGTGCAGCCCCGACGGGGCGGACAGCACCAGCCGCTGGCCCACCTGGCACACACGGGCGCCCATCCGCTCCAGGGCGGACAGGTGCCAGTCCACCGGCCGGCTGCCGATCCTGCAGCCGCCGGGCAGCCAGGTCTCCACCCGGCCCAGCCGGGCCAGCACCGGCGCCGCAAACAAAATGGAGGCCCGCATCCGCCCGGCCTGGGCCTGGGGCAGACGGCAGCGGGAGGGCGGCCCCCCTGCCAGGAGGTTCGGTCCCTGCCACCGGGCCTGACAGCCCGCCGCCCGCAGGATGGCCAGACAGTCCTCCACATCCGACAGGCGCGGCGGTCCCAGCAGCGCCGCCGGGCTGCCGCACAGCACGCTGGCCGCCAGCAGGGGCAGCACGCTGTTTTTGGCAGGGGGCACCTGCGCCCTGCCGTACAAGGGCCGGCCGCCCTGCACCTTGATCCTACCGCCCATAAAAATACCCCCGTTTCGCAAAAGATACCCTACGGTATGCAAAACGGGGGCGCTGTGTGAGGAAATACCCGCGCGAAACAGCCTTGCGGGCCGGGGTGCGAATTACCTGCGGAATTTGTCAAACGGGGGCGGGGTTCAAGCCTCCTGCCGGGACACCGACAGCACGATGCCCATCTCCCCCAACAGCATCATCAGGCTGGTGCCCCCGGAGGAGAAAAAGGGCAGGCTGATGCCGGTGTTGGGGATGGTATTGGTGACCACCGCCATATTCAGCGCGGCCTGCATGGCCACCTGCACCACAAAGCCGATCACCAGCAGCCCGCCAAACCGGTCGGGGGCGCGCAGGGCCAGGGTGATGCCCCGCAGCAAAAGCAGGACGAACAGGGCCACCACCGCCAGGGCGCCCACAAAGCCCAGTTCCTCGCAGAGGATGGCAAAGATAAAGTCGTTCTGGGGCTCGGGGACGAACAGATGTTTTTGGCGGCTGTTGCCCAGGCCCAGGCCGGCGGCGCCCCCCGAACCGATGGCATAGAGGCTCTGGATGGTCTGGTGGCCGTCCCCCAAAGGGTCCGCAAAGGGGTCCAGCCAGGAGGCCAGGCGGCTGGCGGCATAGGGCACCAGGTCCGGCATCACCGCCACGGCGGCCCCCACCGCGGCCACAGCCCCCGCCCCCGCCAGGGCGAACCACCGCAGCCCGGTGCCGCCCACAAACATCAGCACCGCCCCGATGCCCAGGATCAGCACGGTGCCCGACAGGTGGGGTTCCAGCAGCATCAGCACCGCCACCGCCCCCAGCACCAGGCCGAAGGGCAGCACCCCCACCCCAAAGCTGCCCATCCGGCTGGCGTTGAGGGAGATGATGTGGGCAAAGGTGAGCACCACCGCAAACTTGGCGATCTCACTGGGCTGCAGGGTGCCCACCCCGGGGATCACCAGCCAGCGCTTGCAGCCGTTGTACTCGGGCATGAACAGCACCACCGTCAGCAGCACCAGACTGAGGCCCATCAGGGGCCAGGCCAGCTTGTGGTAGATGTGGTAATCCACCCGGCTGGCCAGCCACATGGCGCACAGCCCCAGAGCCGCGTACAGCAGCTGCGGGCGGATATAGGCGTAGGGGTCGCCCCGGCGGTAGAGGGCCACCGCATAGCTGGCGCTGAACAGCATCACCAGCCCAAAGGCCACCAGGGCCAGCACCAGGACCAAAAAGGGCAGGTCCAGCGGGGGCTGGGCGTGCAGCCGGGGGGATCTGTCCGGAGCGGGCCGGCGCAGCCCTTCCCAGCGGGTGGTAGCGTGTTCCATCTGCATCCGGAGGCCTCCTTTCTCTGTGCCTTTATTGTACGCAGCCGGCCCCGCCCTTAGTCATGGACCGGCCCTGCGGGCGCATACACTGGAACGAAAGGAGGGACGCCCATGCCTCAGGAACCCATCCTGCCCGGCCGCAGCTTCCGCCTGCGGGCCAGGCTGGTGGCCGCAGGGTTCTGCCTGCTCTGCTTTGGGGGCCTGGCCGCACGGCTGGCCTGGCTGCAGCTGGCCGACAACAGCCTGTATGTCCAGCGCGCTCTGGGCCAGCAGCTGCAGGATACCACCGTGCCCGCGGGACGGGGCCGCATTTACAGCGCCGACGGGGCGCTGCTGGCCGCCAATGCCTCCTGCTGGACCCTGCGGGCCTCCCCCCGGGAAATGCCGGAGGAGAAGCTGGAACTGGCCGCCCAGGGCCTGGCTTCCATCCTGGAGCTGGACAGCGCCAGCCTGCTGGAACAGTTCAGCCGCCGGGACTCCAACGACTGTCTGCTGCGCTACCGGGTGGACCGCACCACCGCCGATGCGGTGCGGGACTTCTGCCAGCAGAACGCGATCACCGGCATCCGCATCAACCAGGATACACGGCGGTGGTATCCCCAGGGGGAGCTGCTGGCCTCGGTGCTGGGCTTCACCAATGTGGACAACGCCGGCGTCTCGGGGCTGGAACTGGAGTACGACAGCCTGCTGGCCGGCCAGGACGGCGTGGTGCTGACCGCCGTCAACGCCTGGGGCTACACCCTGTCCCAGAGCTATGCCATACAGCAGCCCCCGGTGGAGGGCAGCAGCCTGGTGCTGACCATCGACACCCATATCCAGCGCTACCTCGAAAACGCCCTGGGCTACGCCGTACAGGAGCACAGCGCCGCCGCCCGCGGGGTGGGCATCGTGCTGGATGTGAACACCGGGGCGGTGCTGGCCATGGCCACCACCCCGGCCTACGACCCCAACCAGCCCCGCGTGGTCTATGACCCGGCCGCCCGGGCCGCCGTCAACGCTCTGTCGGGCCAGCAGCGCGCCCAGGCCCTTCAGCTGGCCCAGCAGACCCAGTGGCGCAACAAGGCGGTCAGCGACCTGTATGAGCCGGGCAGCGTGTTCAAGCTGATCACCTGCGCCGCCGCCCTGGATTCCGGGGCCGTGCAGCCCGAGGACACCTTTGTCTGCGGGCCCTATATCTCGGTGGCGGGCACCCGCTTCCACTGTGCCAACCGCAAGCGCCACGGGGTACAGACGGTCACCCAGGCCCTGATGAATTCCTGCAACCAGAGCTTCATCCAGATGGGAGCGCGCCTGGGCAAAGAGGCCTTTTGCAGCTACTTTGCAGCCTTTGGGCTGCAGGGCGCCACCGGCATCGATCTGCCCGCCGAACCCGCCCACAGCCTCTATTACACCGCAGACCGGATGGGCCCGGTGGAGCTGGCCTCCTGCTCCTTCGGGCAGAGCAGCAAGGTCAGCTTCATCGGGATGGCCGCAGCGGTGGCCGCCATCGTCAACGGGGGCCGGCTGATGCGCCCCTATGTGGTGGCCGAGGTGTACAGCCCCAGCGGGGAACTGCTGCAGCAGAACGGTCCCACACAGGCCGGGCAGGTCATCCGCCCCGAGACCTCTGCCCTGATGCGCCAGATGATGGAAGCGGTGGTGGTGTCGGGCGGCGGCCAGAAAGCGCAGATCCCCGGCTACCGGGTGGGCGGCAAGAGCGGCACCAGCCAAAAACTGGACAGCGACGACCCCACCGCCCGCATCGCTTCCTTTGTGGCCGTGGCTCCCATCGATGACCCCCAGCTGTTGTGCCTGGTCTGCATCGACGAGCCCCACAGCTGGACCACCGCCGGCGGCACCATCGCGGCCCCGGTCTGCGCCGAGGTGCTGGAGCAGGCCCTGGTCTATCGGGGGGTGCCCCGCACCGCCGTCCCGGCCGCCCCCGCCCTGGCCGAGCTGCCTGCGGACGGGGACAGTTTGAGCGGCGAATAACATTCCGCTCGGCTGGACGGGACTTTTTCGACAGTCTGTCCCATTTACAGGCAGCAAAAGGCCCCGCACCCTTCCCAGGGTACGGGGTCTTGCGGTCCTTATCGCTATTGTGGAACTGGCCTGCGCCCTTGGCGTGCAGTCGGATGACCTGCTGTTCGACCGCGGCAGCGAGCGCAGCCGTGTCCTGGCCGAGCTGTCCGATACGCTGGACTGCTGCACCTCCCAGCAGCTGCGCATCCTGACCGACATCGTCAAGGCCGCCAAGATATCGCTGGACAAGTACCAGCAGCCCTGAGCGCAGGCAACGGCTGTGCAGCACTCACGATCTGTCCCGCCCTGCACGGCACGCAAAAAGCAAAACCCCCAAGGCATACGCCTCAGGGGTCTTGTTTTGAGAGAAGCC
>MHCFR04200__coassemble_787_pt1 | contig 16550 bp, 16 predicted proteins | sample MHCFR04200__metabat2_high_PE_011 | metagenome-assembled genome bin MHCFR04200
AAGGCGGCCGTCACACCCCCTTCTTCTCCAACTATCGTCCTCAGTTCTACTTCCGCACCACCGACGTGACCGGCATCATCTCTCTGCCCGAGGGCACCGAGATGTGCATGCCTGGCGATAACGTTGTCATGAGCGTTGAGCTGCTGACCGCTGTCGCTATGGAAGAGGGCCTGCGTTTCGCTATCCGTGAGGGTGGCCGTACCGTTGGTTCCGGCGTCGTCAGCAAGATCGTTGAGTGATCTGCTGCGGTCTGAGGGGATAAAACCCTAAGCCATCCGCCCCTTCCTGCCTTTTGGGCAGGGAGGGGCTTTTTATTTTGGCGTGGGGAGAGAACTTTCCATAATTCGGTGAAAAGAGTCGATTTTCTTTTGGAAATATGGTATACTATTCGATAACGATACATTTTTCTGGAGAATGCAGGAGGAAACAGCATGCAGCATGAAACGGTGATCGTACTGGACTTTGGCGGCCAGTATAATCAGCTGATCGCGCGCCGGGTGCGTGAGAACAATGTTTACTGTGAGATCTATTCCTATAAGACCGACCTGTCGGTGATCCGTGCCAAAAACCCCAAGGGCATCATTTTTACAGGCGGCCCCAACAGCGTCTATCTGGAGGACTCGGCCAGCTGCGACCCCGAGATCTTTACCTGGGGCGTGCCCATCCTGGGCATCTGCTATGGCAGCCAGCTGATGACCCATCTGCTGGGCGGCAAGGTGAGCCGGGCTCCCGAGCGTGAATACGGCAAAACGGAGGTCTTTATGGATGCCTCCAGCAAGCTGTTCCAGGGCGTGCACGATTCCACCATCTGCTGGATGAGCCACAACGATTACATCCAGCAGGCTCCCGACGGCTTCCAGGTGACCGCCCATACGGCCAACTGCCCGGTGGCTGCCATGGAGAACGCCGAAAAGGGCCTGTATGCGGTGCAATTCCATCCTGAGGTGCTGCACACCGCCGAGGGCAAGAAGATGCTGCGCAACTTTGTCTACAACGTCTGCGGCTGCGCCGGCGACTGGAAGATGGATTCCTTTGTGGAGAGCAATGTCAAGGCCCTGCGGGAGCAGATCGGCGACGGCAAGGTGCTGTGCGCCCTGTCCGGCGGCGTGGATTCCTCGGTGCTGGCGGCCATGCTGGCTAAGGCAGTGGGCAAACAGCTGACCTGTGTCTTTGTGGACCACGGCCTGCTGCGCAAAAACGAGAAGGAGGAGGTCTGCGCGGTCTTTGGCCCCGGCAACCCCAACTTTGATATCAATTTTGTGTGCGTGGACGCCCGCGCCCGCTATTTTGGCAGGCTGGCCGGCGTCACCGAGCCTGAGCGCAAACGCAAGATCATTGGTGAGGAGTTCATCCGGGTCTTTGAGGAAGAGGCCAAAAAGATCGGCCATGTGGATTTCCTGGCCCAGGGCACCATTTATCCCGACGTGGTGGAGAGCGGCCTGGGCGGAGAGTCCACGGTCATCAAGAGCCACCACAATGTAGGCGGCTTGCCCGACCATGTGGACTTCAAGGCGCTGGTGGAGCCTCTGCGCAACCTCTTCAAGGACGAAGTGCGCCAGGCTGGCCGTGAGCTGGGCCTGCCGGAATATCTTGTCAGCCGTCAGCCCTTCCCCGGGCCCGGGCTGGCGATCCGCATCATTGGCGAAGTGACCCCCGAGAAGGTGGCCATCGTGCAGGATGCAGATGCCATCTGGCGTGAGGAGATCGCCAAAGCCGGCCTGGACAAAGAGATCAGCCAGTATTATGCGGCGCTGACCAATATGCACAGCGTAGGCGTGATGGGAGACGAGCGTACCTATGACTACGCCGTAGCCCTGCGGGCAGTGACCACCACCGACTTTATGACCGCCGAGAGCTACAACGTCCCCTGGGACGTGCTGGGCACGGTTACCAGCCGCATCGTCAATGAGGTCAAACACGTCAACCGCGTGTTCTATGACTGCACCGGCAAACCGCCTGCGACGATCGAGATGGAGTGAATTCAAAAGTAAGAATCAAACGAATTACAGTTTGATTTTTGCTAAAATCTCCGCTGTGGCAACACTTTTTATGATTCTAAAAAAGAGAGCTACCGGATCTGTATGGATCGGGTAACTCTCTTTTTGCTTTATCCTTTTTTATTTTTCAAAGGTCAAAGAATCTTTGCTTGAAGTCATAACGCACCTGTTTTCAATCGGCATTTTTGAGCGGCTTGTGGATTTAGTCCTTTTTGGACGACTGCCAATGGCGCAGCCTGGGCAGCTGGGACTGATAGTAGGCGCGGGCTTGTTCCGGGGGCCAGGCTTCGCTGGAAAATTGCTGCGTAAGATAGTCGATCAGGGCATCCATGCTGGCGTAAGTGAAGGCGCCGTCGGCATAGCACCACTTGCAGTAATCCTCGTTGAAGCTGCCGTCGGGTTCTTTGCTGAGAAAAGCATCGTCCTCCAGGGGCATACCGCAGCACTGACACACTAGCTTGCGGGGACAGCCCAGCAGGGTGTTGATCGAAACGTCAAACAGCCGGGAAAGCAGTTTGAGCGCTTCGGTGTTGGGCGTTGTTTCGCCGGTTTCCCAGCGGCTGACGGCCTGCCGTGTGACGTAGAGTTTTTCCGCCAGCTGGTCCTGGGACCAGCCCTTTTGGCGGCGAAGTTGGTATAAGATCTCTTTGATTTCCATGGGATTTGGATCACCTCCACTCGTATTGTACCATATGCATGGCAGACCGCCAAGCAACCTGTTGTTGCCTTGACAGGGGAGGGCGGGCATGATAGGATGGAACTGTTCCAAGATCACATGGCAAAAGACAAAAGGGGGTCATTTTTGATGGCAGAAGCACAGACTTTGCAGAGGCGGGAAGCCGCCATTCGGCGCTGGTTTGCGATGTGGCTGAGAGGGCAGGACGAAGGCCTGGAGGAGCTGTTTACAGAAGATGTGGTTTATACCGAGAGCTGGGGCCCGCAGTACCATGGCCGCAAGGCGGTGGGGCACTGGTTTGCAGAATGGAACACCCGGGGGCGGGTTCTGGTGTGGGAGATCCGGCAGTTCTTTCATAAGGGAGAGCAGACGGCGGTGGAATGGTACTTCAAAAACCAGATGGATTCCGGCACGGTGGAGGAATTTGACGGCATCTCCCTGGTGCAATGGGCTCCTGACGGCAGGATCTGTGCCCTGAAAGAATTTGGCTGCAACCGGAATACCTACGATCCCTATGCGGAAGGGGACGCACCCCGTTTCCGGGACGAAAAGGCAAAGTGGTTCTGAGATCCGCAAACATGGCCGCGACCTGAAAAAAGTGTTGTAAAAGCGTAAAAGCCTCCTCTGCCGGGTTGACAGAGCGGGGCTTTTGTGTTATCATATGGTTAACGATTAGACTAATTGTTAATTGTTCGGAAAGGAGCGAAGCAGCCTTGAGCTTACAACATACCTTAAAGGCCCTGGCCGACCCGATCCGGCGGGAGATCTTGAATATGCTGAAAGACGGCAGGCTCTCGGCGGGGGAGATCGCCGGGCATTTCCCGGTGACGGCGGCCTCCATTTCCCGGCACCTGTCGGTGCTGAAAGACGCCGACCTGATACGGGATAAGCGGGAGGGCAAATTCATCTATTATGAGCTGAACGCCTCCGTGCTGGAGGAAGTGATGCTGTGGATCGCAGATCTGAAAGGGGAGACTGACCATGAAGAAGATGATCATGGAGAACAAGGGTAAGCTGATCTTGTCATCCCTGGTGGTGGTGCTGCCGGCGCTGTTGGGCGGCCGGATGGTGTGGGAGATCCTGGGTCTGCTGGCTGCCCACTGGATCTGTCTGGGGATCGTCTTTTGGGACAACGCCCGCCGGGAGCAGAGCAAAAAAGCGTTGGATATCGTTTATTGGCTGATGCCCATGATCTCGCTGGTGATGGGTCTGGGCCTGGTTTTGGCCCGGCAGGGCTTCTATGGCTACACGGCTTTCAGCAGGGCGCTGATGTTTGGTATGGGCGCGCTGTTCTTTGTGGTGGGCAACCAGATGCCCCGTTTCCGTCCCAACAGCACGCTGGGCATCCGGCTGCCCTGGACCATGGGCAACGAGGAAAACTGGCGCAGCACCCATCGCTGGGGCGGCAAGGTGTGGGTAGTGGCGGGCCTGGCCGCCATGGTGGCAGCCCTGCTGCCCACAGCGGCCGGGGCGAGGCTGATGCTGGCGGCCGGAGCAGCGGTGATCGTCCTGCCCACCCTCTACTCGTACCTTTATTACCGGAAACAGCGGAAGGCGGGCGCTCCGGCCCTCACCGTTCAACTCAAGACCCGATGGGCGGTGTTTCTGGTGGCGCTGGCTGCTGTGCTGCTGGTGGGGCTGTTCGTTACGGGGAGTGCCAGTGTCTCCTTTGACGGCAGTGCCATGACCATCGATGCCGACGGCTGGAACGACATGACCCTCCCATACAGCAGCATTGCCTCGGTGCAGTACCTGCCCGAGGGTCAGGCCCCCGAGGCGGGGGTGCGCACCTATGGCTTTGGCAATCAAAAAGTGTCGCTGGGCAACTTCCATAACGATGCTTATGGGGATTATATCCGCTACACCTATGACAGCTGCGGCTCCTGTCTGCTGCTGGAGCTGGCGGACGGCCGCCTGCTGGTACTGAACGGCCGGGACGATGGCGCCACCCAGTCCATCTACCGTGAGCTGACCGCAAAGCTGGAGCAGTGAGGGGGCGGGCAGGATGAAGAAAAAGCGTTCGGTTCTGTTGTTTGTCTTGCTGGCCTATGGCCTTTCCTGGGGGCTTGCGGCAGTTGCCCTGCGGCGTGGGATCACCATGGAAAAGCTGCTGGCCGCAGATGCGTTGTCCCGGGAAGACTTGCTTAGCCTGGGATTGCTGGGCTTCTATATGTGGATGCCGGCCCTAGCTGCGCTGCTCGCTACCCTGGTATCAGGGGAGGGCCTGAGAACAAGACTGTTACGGCCCGACCCGGCAAGAAACTGGAAATACGACCTCCAGGGCTGGCTGCTGCCGGCAGTGCTCACAGGAGTAGGAGCTATTACCTACTTTTTGCTCTTTCCCGGCCGGTTTGACAACAGCCTGGTCCAGCTGCGGCGGATGCTGGCCCTGGCGGCTGGCGGACCAGTGCTGGCGGGGAGTTCCGCTCCTGCATTACTGGCGCTGTTGTTTGGAGTCGGTATCCTGCTGGCTCCTGCCGCCGCATTATTCAGTGGGCCTTTGGGGGAGGAAATCGGCTGGCGGGGGTATCTGTATCCGACTTTGTGCCAGCGGATGCCCGAACGCAGGGCTGTGGTGCTCAGCGGCGTGATCTGGGGACTGTGGCACACCCCTTTGCTGGTGATGGGCTGGGATTACGGCACCGCCTATCCGGGTTACCCGCTGACGGGCATCCTGACTATGACCCTCTGCACCGTTGGATTGGGAGTGTTCCTCTGCCGTCTGACCCGGCGGGCAGGCAATGTATGGCCTGCTGCCCTGGCGCACGGCACCGTCAATCTTCTGTTCAGCATCTTTTTGCTGGGGGGTCAGTTCAGCAAAGGCCCTTTCAACCCCTTGCTGGGAGCTCATCCCTTGACGTTGGTGGGAGGTTGGGCGCTGCTGGCCACAGGCGCCTGCCTCCTGGCCCACCCCCTGGAAAAAGCCCCCGCCCTGTGCTATAATGAGGGCAATCAGGGCGCATCCGATGCCAAAAAGGGGCAGGGCGGATGAGCGCTGCGCCCGCACGGACCGATGGAGTAAAGGAGCTTGCTATGGGGTTCATCACATTCATCACAATGCTGACCCTTGTCTTTGTGATCCTGAAATGCCTGGGACGGATCGCCTGGTCCTGGGTGTGGGTGCTGTGCCCCATCTGGATCTCGGTGCTGCTGGTGGCAGCGGCTTTTCTGGCAGTACTGGTAGGCGAACGGATCCGAACGGGCAAGTGGTGACAAAAAGAAAGGGCAGGAGAACGCTGGTTCTCCTGCCCTTTTGTTATGGTGACGCTCAGGTTTCGCCTATGTAAAGGACGGCGTAAACGGTGGAGATCTGGGCGGGGTAGCTCTCGGCGATGACCCCGTCAAAATAGACCGCCACATGGTCCCCGGCCTTCAGGCTGGTGTAGCTGTCGGCGTTTTCCACATCCCGCGAGACGCTGATCCGGCTGGCGGTCTCGTAAGCGGGATCTTCCCGGTCCACATCCAGGAGGAAATACTTTGCGTTGACGCCGGCCACTGTGCCCCGCACAGAGGGTTCTTCTTCGATGATTTCGTCGATGGTGCGGGCGCAGCCGGTCAGCAGGCTGACCGCCAGCCCCAGGCACAGGAGAGTGGACAAGATCTTGCGCAGCATTGCATTCTGCCTCCTTTCGTGGTTTTGTGATAGTTTTGTGACAATATAAGTATAACACGGAACCGGCTGTACGTCCAGACGATTCGAAAAGAAAATCCATCCGGAAAGTCCCCGGCTTCTCAGAAAGGGCGGATTGTGCTATACTGGGATTCGGTGGAAAAACTGCCCGCCCTGCGGCATTGCGGTCTGGATGATCGCTGGATGGAGCGGGCAGACAGAAAGGAGAAACAAAATGGGTTTTTTCAACAAATTGTGGGAGCACACCCACCAGCCGGGCCCCGGCGTGGAGGCGGATGAGCCCCGCAAAAAGGGCCTGCTCCGGCTGTGGGAGGTGTGCACACGGGATCTGTCCGGCTTTTTCTGGGCGGGGCTGCTGGCCCTGCTGGGCCTTGCACCCTGGATGGTGCTCGTAGGGCTGATGCAGGCCGTAGGGGCCCTGGTGCCCGTGGTGCTGGCGGGGGCCTTGGGCGGCCTGATCGCCGCGCCGGAACTGTGCGCTTTGTCCGACCTGCTTTTGCGCGGCCTGCGGGACGAGCCTTTCTATTGGTGGAGCACCTGGCGCAAAGCCTGGAAGGGCAGCCTGCGCGCCTGTTTGCTGCCGGGCGCTCTGCTGGGCCTGCTGGTGGCTCTGGACCTGTGGGCGGCCCAGGCTTTTTTGGCGGGCCAGATGGGCCAGGGCGGCCTGTGGGCCGTCTTTGTGGGGCTGCTTCTGGTGGCGGGCCTGTTCCCGTATCTGTGCGCGCAGCTGGTACTGTTTGACCAGTCCCTGGGCCGTACCCTGAAAAACAGCGTCCTGCTGTTTTTGGCCAGCCTGCCCCGCAGCCTGGGTGCGGCGGCCATCCTGCTGGGGTATCTGGCCCTGATCTCCCTGTTTGCGCCGGCGTCCTATGTGGTGGCGGTGCTGGGGAATGTCTGGCTGCCGCTGGCCGCGGCCTTTTTGATGATCTACCAGCCCATGGAAAAGATCCTGGACCTGGAAAACCAGGTCCATGCGGCCCAGGAGGCCAGGCGCAGCGGCAGCTGAACTGCCCCCGCCAAACACATGCGCAAAGAGCCTGTCACGCTGGCACGAGTGCCGGCGGGCAGGCCCGCTTTTTGAGGTCCAGTGTTCACAAAAAGTTTACGAACGGGGCGCAATCTTTACGGCTTGCTCACATTTTTACCTTTTTTTGGTTGTATACTCTTATAACGCTGTCTTAATACTTCTTTGGAAGTGCTTAAGATATAGATCCGGGCGCCGGAGGGCCGTGCCAGCCCCAAAGCGCCGGATGCAGTCCCATGGCAAACAGGCAGGAGGCCCGGCATAGGAGATGGGAGCATCTCAAGGTAAACTCAAGGTTGGGTCAAGATTGGCTCAAGAAACATGTGCTATGCTGGTGCCAGGGTATGTCCTGAGACGTCGAATGTGCCGGACGGTCTGCCAAAAGCGTTAAAACGGCCGCGCGCACGCGCCCTGTGTCTGGCGCTTTTGGGCGAATATCGCAGCGTGTTTGACCTCACGGATACGCCCTAAAACAAAAGGAGGAAAAGAAACCGTGTTCAAGAAAAAACAACAGGGAGAGGCGGAGGCCCAGCAGGCCGCCCGCAGCCCTGGCAAGGGGTTCAAGCCCTTTCTCAAACGGAACTGGAAGCGGATCGCCGCAGGCGCAGTGGTCCTGGTGGTGGCGGGCGCCTTCCTGATGCCCAGGCAGACTTCCCCCGCATCCACCAGTGTTTCCTATTTGCAGGATACCCCCCAGCGGCGCAGCATCACCAACGTGTTCAGCGATTCAGGGACCATCACGGCGGCCAACACCTATGAGGTCAAGCCGCTGGTACGGGGCACCGTCCTCACCGCCGATTTCCAGGAAGGGGATATGGTCCAGGCCGGGGACGTGCTGTACACCATCGACAGCTCGGACGCCGCCAACAGCGTGGCACGGGCCCAGCTGTCCCTCAACCAGGCCCAGCGCAGCTATGAGGATGCGGTGAACGCCCAGTATGTCCGCACCGACATCGGGGGCACGGTGGTGTCCATCGGTGTGGCCCCGGGCGATGTGGTCACGGCCGGACAGGAGGTCGCCACCATCCGGGACGAGAGCGTGATGCTGCTGACGCTGGATTTCCCTGCGGCGGATGCAGCCGGCTTCGCGGTGGGACAGACCGCCGAAGTGACCCTGGACGGCACCTATGAAAGGATCGCCGGTACCATCCGTTCCGTCTCGGGGGCCGATACCCTGAGCAGCGGCAGCCTGCTGGTGCGTTCGGTGACCATCGCGGTGCCCAACAACGGCAGCCTGACGGCGGCCCAGGCGGCCACCGCTTCGGTGAACGGGGTCAGCGCCCTGGGCTCGGCCCGGCTGGCCTACCAGAAGTCCCAGACCCTTGCCGCCGCCTCCGCCGGCACGGTGGCCGCCCTCTGCGTGCAGCCGGGCAGCGCCGTGGGGGCCGGGGCCAATGTCATCCAGCTGGCCAGCGACAGCCTGACCCGTCAGGTGGAGACAGCCAGCGACAACCTGCTCAGCGCCGAGCTGTCGGTGGATGACGCCGAGAATACCATGGACAACTACACCATCACCGCCCCCATCAGCGGCACCATCATCCAGAAAAACGTCCAGGCAGGGGAGACGGTGGGAGGCGACAGCACCACGGCTGCCACCGCTATGTGCATCATCCACGACCTGAGCTATCTGGAGATGACCCTGAACGTGGACGAGCTGCAGATCCTGTCGATGCAGGTGGGCCAGAATGTGCAGATCAGGGCCGACGCCATCCCCGACCAGACTTTCAACGGGGTGGTGACCAACGTGTCCTCGGCGGGCACCACCACCAGCGGCACCACCACCTACCCGGTCACCATCCGGATCGATGACTACGGCCAGCTGCTGCCTGGGATGAACGCCACCGCCGAGATCGTGGTGGACAGCGTCCAGGACGCCCTCTCCATCCCCAATGCCGCCGTGATCCGCGGCAGCTATGTGCTGGTGACCGCAGACTCCCCCAGCGCAGCCAACGCCGTGACGGATATGACCGCCCCCGAGGGCTATGTCTATGTCCGGGTCCGGACCGGCATCAGCGACGACGATTACATCCAGGTGCTGGAAGGTCTGGAGGAGGGCGACACCGTGGCCTACGACGCTTCGAGCGTCAGCTCGAGCAGCTATGGGGCCATGGGAATGCAGGTCACCGTTTCGGGAGGCTGAGGATGAGCGCACTCATTGAATTTGACGACGTCTGCAAATATTATCAGATGGGAGATACCACCGTCAAGGCGGCGGACCACATCTCGATGCAGATCCAGAAAGGGGAGTTCGTGGCCATCGTGGGCCAGTCCGGTTCGGGCAAGTCCACCTGCATGAACATCATCGGCTGTCTGGATGTGCCTACCTCCGGCGTCTACCGTCTGAATGGCCGGGACGTGGGCAGCATGGACAAAAACGAGCTGGCCGAGATCCGCAACGAGATGCTGGGCTTTATCTTTCAGCAGTACAACCTGCTGCCCAAGCTGACGCTGCTGGAGAATGTGGAGTTGCCCCTCGTCTATGCGGGGCTGTCCCGCAGCGAACAGCGCCAGCGGGCCGCCGAAGCCCTCGAACAGGTGGGCCTTGGCAACAAGCTGAACAACCGTCCCAGCCAGCTTTCGGGCGGCCAGCAGCAGCGCGCTTCCATTGCGCGGGCCCTGGTGGGCCGCCCGGCGGTGATCCTGGCCGACGAGCCCACCGGCGCTCTGGACAGCCACACCGGCCGGGAGGTGCTGGGCATCCTGCAAAAGCTGCACCGCCAGGGCAATACGGTGGTGCTGATCACCCACGACAACTCCATCGCCATGCAGGCTCCCCGAATCATCCGGCTGGAGGACGGGCGGGTGGTCTATGACGGGGACGCCCACTCTCCCGAGGCGGTGGTCCATCCCAACTACGCCTCCGAGGAGGCAGAGGACCAAGAAGAACAACAACAGGAGGGCAGCGTATGATCTATGTCACCTTCCGCCAGGCGATCAAGAACATCTGGAGCAATAAATTCCGCACCTTCCTGACCATGCTGGGCATCATCATCGGCATCATGGCGGTGATGATCATTGTAGGTCTGGGCAACGGCCTGACGGAGAGCATGCGGGCCAGCGTCTCCTCCATGGGGATGAACCTGCTGCAGGTCAATGTGTACGGCCCGCGGGCCCGGAATGTGGACATCCAGGAGATGTACAACATCATCGAGTCCAGGCCCGACCTGTTCTCGGGCATTTCCCCCATGGTCAGCATGGACCGCACCAGCTCGGCCGTCAAGGTGGGGACCAAGAGCTACAACCAGACCAGTGTCATCGGGGTCAGCGAAGCTTATTTCGGGATGACCGGCACCAAGATCGCTCAGGGCCGGCTGCTCAATTATGTGGACTGCTCGGGATACAAGCGGGTCTGCATGGTGGGCGACTACATCGCCCGGGTGGCCTACGGCGGCAACGCCATCGGCCAGACCATCAAGATCGGTCCCAACCAGTTCACTATCATCGGGGTGGCTGCCGCAGAGGTGGACGACCCCTCGCTGCAGGAGGGCAGCAGCGACGACTACGTCTACATCCCTTACACCACCGCCCAGCGGGTGGCCCGCAACGCCGTCGCGGACACGTACGGTGTCACCACCGTGCGGGAAGATCAGGTGGCCGAGGGCAAGGCCGTGCTGGAGGCAAACCTGCAGGAGCTGCTCCACTCGGACAACAGCTACTTTGTCACCAGCCTTTCCGAGATGCTCAACACCCTCAGCTCGATGATCGGCATGGTGGTGTCGGTGCTCACCGTCATCGCGGCCATCTCCCTGCTGGTGGGCGGCATCGGCATCATGAACATCATGATGGTGTCGGTGGCCGAACGCACCCGGGAGATCGGCATCCGCAAGGCCCTGGGCGCCAAGGAGCGCTCGATCCTGGCCCTGTTTGTTGCGGAGGCGGCTACCACATCGGCCCTGGGCGGCGTCATCGGCATCCTGCTGGGTTACATGGTGTCGGCCGCAGCCTCCCCGCTGGTGGCCGTCGTTATGGGCGACCCCAGCATGACCATCAGCCCTTCGCCGTCGTCGGTGATGATCGCCTTCGGCGTGTCGGTGGGCATCGGCGTCCTGTTTGGCTACCTGCCCGCCAAGCGCGCAGCACGGCTCAACCCCATCGAGGCTTTGCGCTATGATTAAGGAGGAATACAAAAGATGAGAAAACGCTTCCTTGCGCTGCTGCTGGCGGCCTGCATCGCGTGCACCATGCTGGTGGTGCCCGCTTCGGCCAGCAGCGCCAACACCGCCGTCCAGACCGCAGTGATCCTGGGGGGCCTGACTGCGGACCAGACCGCCGGCCTCAACGCCCAGCTGACCCGTGGCCAGATGGCCCGGCTGCTGGTGGCTTTCTCCCCCTACCGCGAGAGCGCCGGCGCCCAGGGCGCCGCAGGCAGCATCTTTACCGATGTGAGCGGCAGCGACCCCCTGGCCCCCTATATCCGCATCGCAGCCGCCCAGGGCTGGATGAGCGGCTATACCGATGGCTCCTTCCGGCCGGGCAGCCCTGTCACTCTGGAAGAAGCCTGCTCGGCGGTCCTCAAGCTGCTGGGCTATGACGTCACCACCCTCAGCGGAACCTTCCCCACCGCCCAGCTGAACAAAGCCAGCGAGCTGGGGCTGCGGGACGGCCTGACCTGCGCCCCCGGCCAGGGGATGAACCTGGAGGACGGCGCGGTGCTGCTCTACAATGCCCTCACCGCCCTGAACGGGGAAGGCCAGAACTACGGCACCTCCCTGGGCTTCACGGCAGAAGGGGGCGAGGTGGCCCTCTCCTCCATCGTGATGGGCAGCCTGGAAGGCCCCTTCGTGGCAGGGGAGAACACCCAGCTGCCCTTTGAGCCCGCCACCATCTACCGCAACGACACGGCGGTGGCTACGGCGGGCCTCCAGCCCTACGACGTCTATTATTACAGCCAGAACGCCAGGACCCTGTGGGTCTACTCCCGCAAGGCCGCGGGCCGGATCACGGCGGTGACCCCCTCGGCCAGCGCGCCCGCCACCGTCACGGTGGCAGGCACCGAATACACCCTGGGCACTGCGGCGGCCGCCGCCCAGATCTCCTCCCTCAACGGCGGGGGCGTGGGTCAGGTGGTCACCCTGCTGCTGGGGATGGACAACCAGGTGGTGCAGGTGCTGACCGGCCAGCAGGCCGAGCAGGTCTTTTACGGCGTGGTGCAGAACTCGGCCCGGAGCCTGATCGAGGAGGACGGCGCCGACGTGATGCAGAGCGTCACGGTGGCCTGCACCGACGGCGTGGCCCGCACCGTCCATGTGGACAAGAGCCTGAACTTCCCCGCCGGGTGGCTGGTGGAGATCACCGTGGATGAAAACGGCGAACAGGTGGAGAGCATCGACGCCCGCTCCCTCAGCGGCACCTTCAATGCAGAGGGGACCACCCTGGGGGATACCCCTCTGGCAGAGGATGTAGAGATCCTGGATACGACTTCGGAGGGTGTTGCTGGGGCGGTAAGCCCCAGCCGACTAGCGGGTGTGAACCTGCGCAGCGGTGATGTGCGCTATTACACCACCAACGCCGCCGGCCAGATCGACCGGCTGATCCTGGACGATGTCACCGGCGACCTGTGGACCTACGGCGTGCTGGACGATGTGCGCAACCTGGCCAATGTGGCAGGCAGCGCCATCGACGATGCCCTCAAGGACGGCCAGAGCACCACGCTGCCCGATACAGGCAGCCTGACCGCCCAGACCGGCAACCAGGTGGTGGGCATCAACCTGCCCAGCACCAGCGATATCCTCTATGGCATCATCGACGGCAGCATCGCCGGCACCCTGTGGCAGAGCCTGTCCTCCAGCACCGGCAGCATGGCCAGCTATGCGCTGCAGCTGCTGTCCCGCAACACCACGGGCACCATCAGCGATATCTTCGGCTTTTTGGGCAGCGGCGCCAGCTATGTCTGCTACGTCAACGGGGAGGCGGCCACCCTCAACACCGCCGTCAAATACCCGGTGGTGGCGGGCGGTGTGGCGGTCAGCCGCAGCACCAACGGCACGGTGAAAAACATGGTGCAGCTGATGCCTGTGATGATCGACCGGCTGGGCCCTGCCTCGGTGATGAGCGGCAGCACCCGCTACGATACCGCCGATGATATGCAGGTCTATCTCTGGTACAGGGGCCAGTATTACCCCACCAGCCTCTCCCAGGTGGATCCCGAGGGCTATCACCTGATCGGCTGGTACGACAACATGGGCTGCACCGCAGGCAGCAAAGTCCGGGTGCTGGTGGCGGTCAAAAAGGACTGACCCGGCCCTGAAGATCAAAAGAAAAGCGCCCCGGGCGGTTCACACCGCCCGGGGCGTTTCTGCTGCCGGTCATTACTGCACCAGCTGTTTGACAAAGTCTGCAATGGATCGCACCGTCTGGATCAGCTCGGCCAGGGCGGCGATGTCCTCATCCCGCATCACGGAGGCGGGGGTCTGGATGGCGTATTCTCCGGGCAGGGCCTTGCCGGTCAGTTCGAGGCGCAGCCCCTGGCTGGGGATATCCACCAGCACATGGCAGCGGAAAAAGTCCCCCCACAAAGTAGACCACAGGCTGGAAGGGGGAAAGCCCACCGTGATACCGATGCCCCCCAGCGGCTCCTTTAGGGTGAAATAAAAGTAGCCGTCCAGGGCCTGGTCGGGGTGGGCCGGTTCCAAGGCAGCCAGGGCAAAGGCGCCGGACTGGTATTGCTCCAGGCCGTTCATGGCCGGTTCCTGCCCCAGCAGGGTGGCCATCTGGCTGCCGGTGATGTAGTCCCCCAGGCCCCAGTCGGGGATGAGGGAGGCAATGGCCGGGTATTGGGCGTGCAGGCCGGACAGGAAGGTGCGGTAGATCTGCCGCACATCCAGATAGACCTGGCCGTCGGCCAGAACCAGCTGGGTATAGGGCTCCTCCCTGCCGGGAGCGTACCAGCTGAGGGTCAGATCGCTGCCGCTGTTCTGGCCCGAGAGGGTGCCGGTGGTGGCGCCCAGGGCTTCCAGCAGGGACCATGTGGCAGAGGGCTGGGCCGAGGTGGAGGTGACGGTATAGTCGAAATGGAAGGCGGAGCCGCGGCGCAGCGCGTCGATCCGGCTGTGCAGCAGCAGGCCGAAACCTCCCAGCAGCACAGCCGCAGCCAGCACCAGGGCCAGGACTGCCCGCAGCGCAGAAGACACTGCGGCACCGGCAGTGGATTTGGATGTCAGCATAAAGACAGCCTCCTTTCGCAAAAGGCTTTTTCTTTTATTATAGCACAAAGGGGTGAAAGAACCATGTATAACCTTTGGCCGGAGGCAAAAAAATGGGACATCTGGTGACGGTTCTGTGCAATCTGCCGGGTTTCCCTTGTTTGCATTGAAACATCATGGTAAAATAGACCCGTCCGAAGCAGACAGGAGGAGACTTGTCTGCACATTCCGCAAACAGAAGGAGAAAGCCCCATGAAACGACGTTTGCTGTCTCTGATCCTGTGCGGGCTGATGCTGCTGGGGGGCTGCGGCCGGCAGGCTGTACAGGAGGAGATCTGGGAACTGGAAGAAAAGAACGTGGCCACCTTTTCGGACGGCGAAACGGTGGACCGCTGGCGCGGCTATTTTGAGAACGGCCTCCAGGAGCCGTGGTCGGTGTACGAACTGGCCGACGGCACGGTCCTGCTGACAGAGGACGATGTGGTCTCTGTGGAGAGCGATACGGACGGCTATGGCAGCCTGACGGAAGAAGTGCAGGCGGCCGTTTCGGCCTGGTACCAGGGGGAAGGCAAATACTATGACCTGTCCGCCCTGCTGCCCGCCAGCTATACCCGCTGGCAGGAGCAAGGGGAGAGTTTTGTGCCTGGCCGCGTGGGACAGAGCACTGCATCCACCGCCACCAGCGGCAGCGTCATCTATTTTACCACCACGGTGGAGCAGGCCGTCGATCCGGAAAACGGCCAGCAGCTGCGGTACAGCGCCGCCTTTGACCGGGCCACCGGCCAGAGGCTGGACCTGTGGACCCTGTTCACGGTGCCGGAAGCCGATGCGCGCATGGCGCTGGCTGCCGCAGCAGGGGATGACCCCGCCGTACAGGAAACCCTGGCCGCTGCCATCGACCCGGTCCATGTGATCTTTTTTGAGGATCGTCTGGAAGTGGAATTCCCCGCAGGCAGCCTGGAAGGGCTGGACACCACCTATATCCTGGTGGTGGACTATGCCCAGCTGGACGGCGTCCTGGCAAGCAGCGCCCTGCCCGGCGGCGCAGAGCGCTCCTGATCACCCGGGATGCAAGACCAAAACGATCCCGTGCCCCAAACGGCGCCGGAGCCGGGGGGAGCAGCCACAGTGAGACAGAGGAAAGGGCCTGCCGGCCTGTGCATATCACAGGCGGCAAGCCCTTTCGGTGCGTTTTGAGCGCCGGTGAAACGGGATGCGCTTTGCGGTGGCGCATCTTCTTCACCGGCCCTGTTCTTTTTTCATTTGCCCAATGATCCGCTGAATGCTTTTGGGGGAGAGAAAATAGGCGTCAGCCAGGGAATCGATGCGGACCCCCGCGAGGTATTCGGCATAGATGCGCTGGTTCCGTTCCCGCAGTTCCCGGCGGGTCGCCGTCGATGCGCCCCAGCGTCTCTTGTTTTCTGCGGCCCGCGGAATATACAGGAACTCCCCGTCAATGTATTCCTGGATCTGTGCAAGCAGCTCTTCGGGAAGGACCTGTGCTGCCTTTTTATAGCTCATGTTGCGCTCCTTGGTCGTTTTTGCCGGAACAGCAAAGCCCGCACGCAACACCTTCGGATGATGGCCGCCGTGTCAGACCTTGCTTACACAGCGGGAACGATGGGATCAAGCATGAACGCAGAGCCTCCTTCTTTTTGTGCTGCCTTCATTTTATCATAAAGAAAAGGAAAAGCGAAATCCCCGCCCTCTTTTGAGAACCAAACATGAGGCTGCCAGAGCGCGGTATGGATGTTTTGGCTATGCAAAAAACAGGCTTCCTGGCCTGACGTAGCCAAATAAAAATCACGCCTCGATGTTCTGCTTGGGATGGCGGTTGGACAAAAGGATGACGGTCTCAACCATTGTTTCATTTTCCAAGGGCAATTCTTTCACTTCCGCCCCATTCACAGGAACGGGGAAATTGAAGATAATCTTCCTGATCCAGTTGCCGTCCGGCTGCTTTTCCGGGAACAATTCAATCCGCTCAATGAACGCCCGCATGAACTCCTTTCGCTCCACCTCGAAAGCTGCTTCATAGACCTGATCGAATGCCAGCAACAGGCGGTAGATATTATCACCG
>MHCFR04200__coassemble_789_pt1 | contig 16543 bp, 15 predicted proteins | sample MHCFR04200__metabat2_high_PE_011 | metagenome-assembled genome bin MHCFR04200
GTGCAGAACCGCGCCGGCCGGATGGCCAAGGCCGCCAAGAGCGGCAACAACAAGGGCGCCGCCGCCGAGGCCGCCTGGCTGGAACAGCTGGCCGCCCACCTGAGCGAGGGCAAGCCCGCCCGCAGCTTTGCCTGGGACGAGAGCGACGCCGACCAGGCCGCCGTGCTGCGCGAGATGGGCCTGCTGAGCGCAAAGCCCGTGCTCTACGCCTGCAACGTGGGCGAGGACGACCTGATGGAGGGCATCGAAAACAACCGCTACATCCCCCTGGTGTCCCAGCGGGCCGCCCAGGAGGGCGCCAAGGTGATCCCCATCTGCGCCCGCACTGAGGAGGACATCGCCGATTACAGCCCCGAGGAAAAGAAGGCCTTCCTGGCCGAAATGGGCATCCAGGCCAGCGGTCTGGACAACCTGATCACCGCCAGCTACGATCTGCTGGGCCTCATCTCCTTCCTCACCGACGGCAAAAAGGAGTGCCGCGCCTGGACCATCCGCAAGGGCACCAAGGCCCCCCAGGCTGCCGGCAAGATCCACAGCGACTTCGAACGGGGCTTCATCCGGGCCAGCGTCATCCACTATCCCGACCTGGAAGCCGCCGGTTTCGACTACGCCGCCGTCAAGGCCAAGGGCCTGCAGCACACCGAGGGCAAGGAATACATCGTACAGGACGGGGACGTGATCGAGTTCCTGTTCAATGTCTAAGGGGGTGGACAGGATGGTCTTTGGCATCATGGGCGCCATGCCCGAAGAAGTGGATCAGCTGTGCGCCAGGCTCTCCGGCGTGACGGTGGAGGACTACGGCGGGGTGCGCTACCACAAGGGCACCCTGGCGGGCCGTCCGGTGGTGGTATGCTGTGCCGGCATGGGCAAGGCCAATGCCGCCGCTGCCACCCAGGTGCTCATCACCCGGTACGGCGCCGGACAGATCATCTTTTCGGGCGTCGCCGGCAACATGACCGATAAGGTCGGCATCGGGGATGTGGTGATCGGCAAGACCGTCTTTTACCACGACGCCCAGCTGGATATGATCAGCCAGAACCCGCCCTACCTCACCGAATACACCGGCGACCCGGCCCTGATCGCAGCCGCCGAGGCCGCCTGCACTGAGGCAGGGGTGCACTATATTACAGGTCGTATTGCAACGGGCGATCTGTTCATTGGGGACAGTGCCTCCAAGGCGGCCATCGCCGCCAAATGCGCCCCCGACTGCGTGGAGATGGAGGGGGCCGCCGTCAGCCAGATCGCGGCCAAGAACGGCGTGCCCTGTGTCATCCTACGGGCCATGAGCGACAACGCCGACGAGGACGGCTACGAGGTGCTGGTGGTCCGTGACTTCAGCATCGCGGAATATGTAGCCACCGCCACTCGGATCGTGGCGGGGATGATCGAGCGGCTGTGACCCAAATCCCCCATACAGCAAACGCTGCCCGTCCCGGCGTGGGGCGGACAGCGTTTTTTGTTTTTTCTGCGTCCTTTTATCCTCGCTGTTGAGGTTTTGGCGCGGCCGGGTTTCAAAGGAACTGCTCGAGTTTGAGTCGGTTGGCCTCCTGAAAGGCCTGCAGCCTGCGCATCAGGTCCTTGGTGCCGGGGGTGGCGTTGGGGTAATCCCGCTGGCACTTGATGCAGTCCATCACGCCCTGGCTGCTCCCCTCGGCCAGCATTTCGGCCAGGTTGCGGGTGGAGCGGTCGGCCATGGTCCTCAGACCAATGCCCATCCTGGTGTTCAGCTTGGCCAGGGCGGACTGGCCCTGGGCGCGGCCCCCGTGGGCGTCGAGGCCGGCGTGGGCCTCCTGGTTCAGTTCCTGGTAGCCGCTGCGCTGGCGGATCAGCTCATCCTTGAAGCCGCGGTCGCTGGCCATGGGCAGGATCTGGGCCAGGGTGTTCTTGCCCATCTCGGTGTTCTGCACCACTGCTTCCAGCATATTCAAGTCGTCGTTTTTCTGGTGTTCCATCCAAAAAAGCCTCCCTTCGGTATTAGGGTGTACCAAAGGAAGGCTCTTATTCTTCGCGCAGCTGCGCTGTATGATTCAACAGTGGGTATGATTCAGGCGTCTTTTTCCTCTGCGGCGCAGATGCGATTGCCGCCCCCCTCCGATGCCGTGCGCAGGCGCTGGCCGCACAGGCGGTACAGCCCGTCCCAGCAGCGGCAGCCCTGGGGCAGCTCCCCGGTGTCCGCCACCCCGATGGACAGGGTGTAGGAGATCCGGTTCATCATGCCGGTCCCGGCCACGCACTCGCAGGGCATCTCGCTGTAATAGCGGGCCATCTCCTCTTTCAGCTCTGCGGCGGACATCTTGTCGCAGGCGATCAGCAAAAGGCCCTCCTGCAGCCGGCAGACGATCCGGCTGCCGGGCTGGTCGTAGTGCTTCTTCCACTGGTTGGCGATGGTGCACACCACCTGGTCCAGGGCGGGCTGGCCATAGGTGTATTGCAGCCGGTCGGCCCCATCCAGGGAGACCAGGGCCGCGGCCACACGGCCGCCCGCACGCACGTCCGCCTCCAGCTCGGCGCTGAACACCGTCTCGATATACCGCCGATTGTAAGCGCCGGTCAGGAAGTCATGGTTCATGTCCTCCCGCACCAGCTCCCGCTCCCGCTCGGTCATCCGGTCCTCCGGCAGGGTGTTGCCCGCCAGAGGGGCGCTCATCTGGACGCCGTACCAGACGCCGTCCACCAGGATGCGGCGGCGCAGCACACAGCTCACCTGTCCGCCGCCCTGCTCGTAGCTCACCTGCACGGCATCGTCCTGCCAGTGGTCTGCGCATTCCTGCGGCAGCTCCACCACGCTGACGTCTTCGAATACAGCCTGCAGCGCTTGGGTCAGCGCTTGCAGACCCCGTTCCGTATATCCTTTTTCCATAAGCTGCTCCCCCGCTGTGCGCCGTCCCGCACAAGGGCCGCCAAGCGGCAGCCCTTTGGACGGCTGCAATTCCCTTTTCGGCCCATGCGGCAGGCCGGCGCAGCACCTAGATATCCCCCCAGTGCCCCGGCTTTGCAAAGGCCCGGGCAGGCCATACGCCCGCCCACTTGTCTAAATAACCAGCATATGTAAATTATATCACGAAACCTGCAATATTTCCAGACAGCCGGGCAACATTTCGCGGCAGCCTGCAAAAGTTTGTCATTCTGCCAAAAGAACATCCTTCACGCGGCAGCAGACCTCGCATTCCTGCCGGATTTCTGCCGCCAGAGCCGGGGTATCAAAGCCCGGTTTGGCCCGCCAGGCCCAGTTGCCGCCCAGGCGGCCGGGGGTGTTCAGGTGCGCTTGTTCCCCCAGGCCCAGCCAATCGTACAGGGGGATGATGGCGCGGCTGGCCGCCGAACCCAAAGCGGCGCGCAGCAGGTACTGCCGGGCCGTGGCGGTCTTGACGGCGGCGGCCTGGGCGGCGGTGGGCTTGATGGCGCTGGTCATGTGCAGGTAGGCGGCAGCGTTCTGCTTTTCGGCCTTGGTGGCCACATGGTCCCACCAGGCGCTGATGGTGGTGTTGTCGTGGGTGCCGGGATAGACCACGCAGTTGCGGATGTGGTTGTGGGGCAGATACTCATTGTCCCCGCCGGTGAACGCGAATTGGAGCACCTTCATGCCGGGGAAGCCGCTGTCGGCCAGCAGCTGCCGGACACTGTCGTTCAGGTCGCCCAGGTCCTCCGCGATGATGGGCAGCCGGCCCAGCGCATTCTCCAGGGCGCGGAACAGCTCCATGCCGGGACCTTTTTCCCACCGGCCGGTCTTGGCCGTGGCGCTGCCCGCCGGGACCGCCCAGTAGCTGTCAAAGCCGCGGAAGTGGTCGATCCGCACCAGGTCGTAGATGGCGGCGGCGTGGCGCACCCGCTTGATCCACCAGGCAAAGCCGGTGCGGCGGTGGTAGTCCCAGTCGTACAGGGGGTTGCCCCACAGCTGGCCGTCCGCCGCAAAGTAATCCGGGGGGCAGCCCGCCACACGGGCGAAGTTGCCCTCGCCGTCCAGCTCGAACAGGCTGCCGCCCACCCAGGCGTCCACCGAGTCCGCCGAGACATAGATGGGCATATCCCCCAGGATCTGGACGCCCTTGCCGTTGGCATAGGCTTTCAGCTTTTTCCACTGCTTGTCAAACTGGTACTGGAGGAACTTCCAAAAGCCGATCTCTTCCTCGTGCTCCCCGGCATACCGGGCCAGGGCCTCCGGGTCCCGCAGGCGGTACTCTTTGGGCCACTGGGTCCAGGGCTTCATCTCGTAGGCCGCTTTCAGGGCCATATAGAGGGCGTAATCATCCAGCCAGCCCTCGCTGGCCAGGGTGAAGGCGTAGTAGTCGTCGGGATAGTACATCCCGCAGCCATAGCGCCCCCGGCAGGATGCCCGCCAGGCGGCGTAGGCGGCCCGCAGCAGGGCATAGCGACCGTTGTACAGCGCGCCGTAGTCCACCACCTCGGGGTCCGAGCCAAAGTCTGCCTCGTCCAGCTGGTCCCGGTCCAGCAGCCCCTCCTGGCACAGGGCTTCCAGATCGATGAAATAGGGGTTGCCCGCAAAGGCGGAGCAGCTCTGATAGGGGCTGTCCCCATAGCCGGTGGGGCTGAGGGGCAGGATCTGCCAGATGCTCTGGCCTGCCGCCGCCAGGAAATCCACAAATTTCACTGCCTCCGCACTGAAGCAGCCGATCCCATAGGGGCCTGGCAGGCTGGAGACCGGCATCAAAATTCCACTTTCACGCATGATGTTCCGTTCCTCTCTTTTTTCAACGCGCCGCAGCGCTTGCAGGTGCGGCCTGGGGGGCGCGCCAAAGCGGCGACCGGGCCCGGCCGGGGCCCCGGATCGCAGCTTTTCGGGCGCACCCTGCATCTTTTCTTATGATAACACAACTGCTGGCTATTTTCCACAGGCAAAAATCGTGGTATACTGGGTTATATCTGCCCGGCCCGCAGGGCTTTGCAGAGCAGCCGGCCGGCCCGGCCGCGCCACAGATTCAGAGAGGGGATCGTTGACCATGCACCGCACCCAAACCTACTATCAGCAGGACGCCTACCGCACCCGGGCGTCCTCCCTCATCCTGGCCGCAGAGCCCCTGCCGGGGGGCGGAGGCCGCATCGCCTTTGAGGGCACCGTCTTTTATCCCGAGGGGGGCGGCCAGCCCGCCGACCGTGGCACCCTGACCCTGCCGGACGGCGCCCGCCTTGCCGTCACCGATGTCCACGAAAAGGACGGGGTGATCTGGCACCAGGTGGACGCTTTGCCCCCCGCCGCCGTCCCCGGGGCCGAGGTGACCCAGCAGATCGACTGGGACTGGCGGTTCGACAAGATGCAGCAGCACACCGGCGAACACATCCTGTCGGGCACCCTGCACCGGCTGTTCGGCGCCGAGAACGTGGGCTTCCACATCGGCAGCGAGGCGGTGCGGATGGACACCAGCGTCCCCATCAGCCCCGAGGGTCTGCTGCAGGCCGAGACCGAGGCCAACCGCTTTGTCTGGCAGGATCTGCCGGTGCAGGTCAGCTATCCCGACCCCCGCCAGCTGGCGCAGATGTCCTACCGCAGCAAAAAGGAGATCCAGGGCCAGGTGCGGATCGTCACCATCCCCGGGGCGGATGTATGCGCCTGCTGCGGCACCCACACCGCCACCACCGGCCAGGTGGGTCTGATCAAGATCGTCTCGGCGGAGCACTACAAGGGCGGCATGCGCCTGGCGGTGCTGTGCGGGGCGCGGGCCCTGGCCGGGATGCAGGCCATGCAGGCCCGTCAGAGCCAGATCGTGGCCGAGCTGAGCGCCAAGCCCGCCGAGACCGCCAACGCGGTGCGCCGGATGCACAAAGAGCTGACCGACCTGCAGTACCTCCACTATGGGGTGTGCAGCCAGCTGTTTGACGCCCTGGCGGAAGCGGCGGACCCCCACGGGGACGCCATCCGTCTGGTGCCCGGCCTGGACCCCGACGGGCTGCACCGGCTGGCCCTGCGGCTGACCCAGGCCACCGATGGCCTGTGCGCCGCCCTGACCCCCACCGAAAAGGGCTGCGGCTACTGCCTGGCCCGCCGGGAGGGGGATGTCCGCCCCCTGGTCAAAGCCCTCAACGCCGCCTTTGCGGGCCGGGGCGGGGGCAAGCCCGCCATCTGCCAGGGCAGCTGCGCCGGACAGGCCCAGGAAGTGGCCGCCTTCCTGGCGGGCCGCTGAATCTTATTTGCGATACGACAAGGAGAACAAAACACCATGCGCATGCGTTTCAAGCCTTACGCGCGGGCAGAGCTTCTGGCCGCCGATTTCCACATCCACGACCCCTTCCACCTGCAGGGCCAGTGGCACCAGCAGTTTGCCCGGCCCCAGCAGCCTCTGGTCCTGGAACTGGGCTGCGGCAAGGGAGGGTTCATCTCCCAGCTGGCCGCCGCCCACCCCGAAAACAACTACCTGGGCATCGACATCACCGACAAGGTGCTGATCCTGGCCAAGCGGAAGATCGAGGCCGCCTACGCCGCCGCCGGCCGCCCCATCGACAACGTGCGGATCATGAGCGTGGACATCGAGCGGATCCGCACCATCCTCTCCCCCGAGGACACGGTCAGCCGGATCTATATCAATTTCTGCAACCCCTGGAGCAAAAACGCCTCCTCCAACAAGCACCGGCTGACCCATCCCCGGCAGCTGATCCAGTACCGGGACTTTTTGGCCGACGGGGGCGAGATCTATTTCAAGACCGACGACGACGATCTGTTCCGGGACAGCCTGGGCTATTTCCCCGCGGCGGGGTACGAGATCACCTGGCAGACGTACGACCTGCACCAGGACGAGCCCGCCTGGAACATCCGCACCGAACACGAGGGGATGTTCACCGAAATGGGCATCCAGATCAAGGCCCTCATCGCCCGCAAGCTGCCCGGGCCGGACAGCGTCACCTGGGTGGAGCCCAAGCGCCGGGCCGCCCCCGAAGGACCCGTCCCCGGCAGCGGGGACTGACCCGATCCCCACACACCTTGCTACGGGAGGCACGCCATGCCCTTCACCTTTTATCAGATCGCAGCCTATTTTCTGATCTACTCCTGCCTGGGGTGGTGCGTCGAGGTGGCCTATGCCGCCGTCACCACCGGCAAGCTGGTCAACCGCGGATTTTTGAACGGGCCCGTCTGCCCCATCTACGGCTTCGGGATGCTGGCCCTCCTGTTTTTGCTGCGTCCGGTCCTGGACAACAACCTGCTTCTGTTTGCCGGCGGGATGCTCATTCCCAGCCTCATCGAGCTGGCGGGAGGCTGGGTGCTCTACCGCCTGTACCACACCCGCTGGTGGGACTACACCGACCGGCCCTTCAACCTCGGGGGCTACATCTGCCTGGAGTTCTCCCTGTACTGGGGGCTGGGGGCGGTGTTTGTGATGAAGCTGGTGCACCCCACGGTGGCCGCCCTGGTGGACTTTGTGCCCGTCACCCTGGGGTGGGTCCTCATCGGCGCGCTGTACCTGGTGTACGCCGCGGATCTGGTGGCCACCACCATCGCCGCAGCCGGCCTGGCCGCCGAACTGGAGGCCCTGGAAAAGATCGCCGACGGCATCCACGCTGTCAGCGACGCCATGACCGGGCTGATCGGTTCCACCGCCATGGACGCCGACCAGAAGCTGGACGAGAGCCGGCTGCAGCTCAAGCTGGCGGGGGCCGAACTGCGCACCGCCGGGGCCAGGCTGTCGGTCCATGAGATGCGCCAGATGACCCGGGCCGCCCGGGCCAAGGCGGAGGAGGCCATCCAGGCCGCCCGGATGGCCCTGCCCAGCGGCGCCGAACAGCAGCAGCGGCTGGCCCGCCTGGCGGCCGAGCTGGAGGCCCGCGCGGAGGAAATGCAGGCCCAGCTCCAGGCGCAGCTGCAGCGCCGCGGTCCCTTCAGCCCCGGCCGCCTGCTGAACGCCTTCCCGCGGCTGCGCCATGGCAGCCGCCGCCTCTCGCTGGACGCTCTGCGCCGCCAGCTCCAGGGCGGGCGCGGCCCCGGCAGCCGGGAGGACAGGGACAAATGACAAAAACACCGGGCCGCCGGGGGATGACGCCCCGCAGCAGCCCGGTGTTTGGATATATTGGGGATGGTCCCCGCCTCAGGCGAACTGGGAGGGATACAGCACGAAGTTGACTTCCTGGCCGGCCAGACGGTAGACCAGGCGGAAGGTCTGGAGGTTCTCGGTGATCTGACCGATGCAGTCGAGGTAGGATGCGCCCTCGGGGATGTCGGCCCAGGTCTGGTCCTCTCGGGGCTCGCCGGCGGTGCCGGTGTAGCAGACTACGCCGAAGTTGCCCCGGCCGTTGAGGTACAGGCCGTTGTTGTAGGCCCACAGCACGGCCGGCGCGTCCACCATCTTGTTGGCGTTGGGATAGGTGGTGCGCACGTCGGCATCCTCCTCCGACTCATAGAAGTGGTCACGGATCACCTCGTCGGTGTAGTTCCGCTCGAACCAGTCGATGCTGTACCGCTTGTTGTACAGCTCGATCTCCTCGCCGGTGTTGTTGTTCACCTCGATGTGCAGATAGACATACCGCTGGTTGTCGTCGATCTTGAGCTGGAAATTCTCCGCCAGGTCCTCGTTGCGGCCCGCGGTGATCTCCCGCGCCTGGGTGATGGCCATGGTGAACGTGCCGCCCTTCTTGTCGGTCCAGGATGCCACTTCGTTCAGGCCATATTCGGTATCAAAGCGGGTGCATCCGCCCAAAAGGCTGCTGGACGCCAGGGCCAGGGCGCCTATGCCGGCGCACCTCATAAAGTTTCTGCGGGAGATCTTGCAAGACATAGGGATGTCCTCCTTCACATTTGATACGCCGCCCCGGCCCCAAAGACGGCTGCGGCAGCATTTTGATCCTGGTTTGATTCTATCACAGGGGGCGGGATGTGTCAATCAAGGCCCAGGATTTTTCATACGTTACGTCCTTTTTTAGACGCCGGTCGGCGGGGCGTTTTTCTGCCCTCATCCCCTTGCGGCGCCGGTCGCAAACCGATATAATAGAGACAGGAAGGAGGCGTTTTGTATGGCATTTTCTTCGCTGCATCTGCCTGCCGGCAGCACGTCCCTGCGGCCGGAGGAGCTGGCCGCCGTCACCGGCGGCTGCTGCCATGGCGGACGCCGCCAGGGCCACGGCCACGGCTGCCGTCCGCCCCAGGCGCCCGACTGCCCGTGGCAGCGCCGCCACACCCAGCTGTGCGCCCTGGGCCTGGACTGCCCCTACTACGCAGACCCGGACCAGCCGTGACCGCATCCGCCGCCGCCCGCCCAAAGGGCGGCGGCCTTTTTGGGAGGTCCATTGACTTTCCGGCCCAAAACCGGTACACTGAGAGATGTATGCAAAAGTTTCAGCTGCGGCCCGCCGTCCGGCCGGACTGCAGGGAGAAAACGGAGGTTCATCCTGATGAAGATCGCGCTTATCAACGAAAACAGCCAGGCCGCCAAGAACGGCATCATCCTGGCCGCCCTCAAGAAGGCGGTGGAGCCCATGGGCCACGAAGTGGTCAACTACGGCATGTACGCCGCCGATGACGCCGCCCAGCTGACCTATGTCCAGAACGGCATCCTGGCCGCCATCCTGCTCAACAGCGGCGCCGCCGATTATGTAGTCACCGGCTGCGGCACCGGCGAGGGCGCCATGCTGGCTCTGAACAGCTTCCCCGGGGTGCTGTGCGGCCATGTGGAGGACCCTGTGGACGCCTACACCTTCGCCCACGTCAACGACGGCAACGCCGTGGCCCTGCCCTTTGCCAAAGGCTTTGGCTGGGGCGGTGAGCTCAACCTGGAGTACATCTTCGAGAAGCTGTTCGGCTTTGGCCACGGCCAGGGCTACCCCAAAGAGCGTCGGGAGCCCGAGCAGCGGAACAAGAAGATCCTGGACGGGGTGCGGGCCCAGACCTTCCGTCCCCTCATCGACTGCCTGAAGAGCCTCGATCAGGATCTGGTCAAGGGCGCCGTGGCCGGCGAGCAGTTCAGCCAGCTGTTCTTCCCCGCCTGCAAGGACCAGGCCCTGGCCGACTACGTCAAGACCCTGCTGGACTAACCCCTTTTGAAAGGAGCCGCCCCCATGCTGCACCTGCTGGAGCAAATGGATATCGGGATGGACACTGCGCTGGCGGTGGCCGTCCCCCTCATCTCGGGCATTGCCGAGCTGATCGGCCTGCTGATCATCGTGGTCAGCCTGCTGCGCACCACCTACCACTACATGCGGGTGGTGCTGTTCCATGACGACTACGACTACCACCTCGAGATGAGCACCGGCCTGATCACTGCCCTGGAATTCCTGATGGCGGCCGAGGTGTCCAAGACCATCCTGCTGCCCAGCCTGGATGCGGTGCTTTTGCTGGTGGCCACCTTCGGTTCCCGCGCCCTGATGAGCATTTTGCTGCGGGTGGAAATGCGGTCGGAACGGGCCGAACGGGCCGAGGCCAAGCGGGACGAGCACCGGGCCGAACAGCGCGCCGTGCGCCAGTCCCGCGCCTTTGTGTGGCCCTGGCAGGACCGGGACGGCGGCCAGGACCAGGAACCCGGCAGCCGCGGAGAGTGATTTTGGCATTTTGACGGACCAGCAGCGGTCTTTTTTGGAAGCGCTGTGGAATCAGACAAAATCTGCCGTCTCTCCTTGACATTTCCTACAAAGCGGGCTATACTGGCATCGTGGAAAGCAAAGGCGCTTACAGACAAGGTCTGTGAGCGCCTTTTTGCTTTCCGCTGCCCATACGCCCCCGTTGGGAGAGGATAGAGGGCTCTCTCAGCGGCAGGCCGCCCTGCCACACGGGCGCGGCGCGCAGGGCATTCTCCTTCTTCTTTTTCTTTCCTTTTACCAGATGCACAAAGCAAAGCAGCCCCTGTCCCCCGCCTTCTCCGGCCTGACAGGGGCTGTTTTGTGTCTCGGCCAAGGCTGCCGCTTGCATTTTTGCCGCAGGTGTGCTACAATCACCACAGGCTGTATCCGAAAACGCCCCTGCTCCGCCCTGTTCTGCCGGGGAAGCAGTGCATCTGCACCTTCCCGGCGTTCGTCCAGCCTTGCGGGCGGCTTCTCCGATACATCCCAGTTTCATCCTGTCAAAGCGCGAGGGGGCGCAGCCCCCTTGGATGCGGACCATCAGGAGCGGATCCTGGACACAGCAGAGAGGGCTGCCGCCGCAGGCGCGGCGTGCTGCAAGCAGCCCGGCGTCCGGCCGCCCCTTACCACCGCGGAGCGCAGAGGCGAACCTCTGCCGGGCGTGCCCGTTACAGCACAGCGAGAGGCGCGGCCCCAGGGCTGCGCAATTCGGGTGGAACCGTGGAGCGGTCCGGCCAAATGTGGATACCGGCGCTTCATCCCGTGTAGGCTGTCTGCGGGATGAAGCGTCTTTTTGTTTACTTTTGAACCCGAGAAGAAAGGAAAACCGCCATGAAGATCATCTACAAAGACGGCACCGTTGCCGAGTGCCCCCAGGACCAGGAACTGCATGTCCTGCGTCACACCGCCGCCCACATCATGGCCCAGGCCATCAAACGCCTCTATCCCGAGGCTGACTTTGGCTACGGCCCCGCCACCGACAACGGCTTCTACTACGATGTAGACCTGGGCGACAAAAAGCTCTCCGACGAGGACCTGGCCGCCATCGAAAAGGAGATGCGCAAGATCACCAAGGAGAACCTGGCCATCAAGCCCTTCATCCTGCCCCGCCCCCAGGCCATCCAGCTGATGGAGGAGCGCAAGGAGAAGTTCAAGGTGGAGCACATCGGCGACCTGCCCGAGGACGCCGAGATCAGCTTCTTCCAGCAGGGCGAGTACGTTGATATGTGCATCGGACCCCACCTGACCTACACCAAGGGCCTGAAAGCCTTCAAGATCACCCAGCAGTCGGGCGCCTACTGGAAGGGCGACAAGGAAAACCAGATGCTGACCCGCATCAACGGCGTGGCCTTCCGCACCCAGGAAGAGCTGGACGCCTGGGAGAAGCAGCAGGAGGAGGCCCGCGCCCGCGACCACCGCCGGATCGGCAAGGAGATGCAGCTGTTCATGACCGACGACCTGGTGGGCCGCGGCCTGCCCATGTTCCTGCCCAACGGCTATGTGGTCTGGCAGGAGCTGGAAAACTATATCAAGGCCAAAGAGCGTGCCCGCGGCTACCAGCACGTCATGACCCCCTGCGTGGGCACCGTCAACCTCTACAAGACCTCCGGCCACTGGGACCACTACCGGGAGAATATGTTCCCCGCCATGGAGATGGAGGGCGAAAGCTACGTCCTGCGCCCCATGAACTGCCCCCACCACATGATGATCTACGCCAACCGGCCCCACTCCTACCGGCAGCTGCCCATCCGCATCGGCGAGATCGCCCACGACTTCCGCTACGAGGCCAGCGGCACCCTGAAGGGCATCGAGCGCGGCCGCCACTTCTGCCAGAACGACGCCCACCTCTTCGTCACGCCCAGCCAGATCAAGAGCGAGGTGGCCAACGTCTGCGACCTGATCTTTGAGGTGTACCGGGACTTCGGCATCACCGACTACCGCTGCGTGCTCAGCCTGCGGGACCCCAACGACAAGAAGAAATACCACGACGACGACGCCATGTGGGATCACGCCGAGACCGCCCTGCGGGAGGTGCTGACCGAGCTGGGCATCGACTTCACCGAGGAGATCGGCGAGGCCGCCTTCTATGGCCCCAAGCTGGACGTCAACGTCAAGCCCGCCGTGGGCGCCGAGTACACCCTGTCCACCTGCCAGCTGGACTTCTGCCTGCCCGCCAAGTTCCACCTGACCTATGTGGACACCGACGGCACCGAAAAGACCCCCGTGGTGCTGCACCGCGCCATCCTGGGCTCCATCGACCGCTTCATGGCCTACCTGATCGAGGAGACCAAGGGCCGCTTCCCCACCTGGCTGGCCCCCACCCAGGTCAAGGTGCTGCCCGTCTCGGAAAAGACCCTCGACTACGCCACCGAGGTGACCGACAAGCTGGCCGCCGCCGGCATCCGCGTTGCGCTGGACAGCGACAACGAGAAGATCGGCTACAAGATCCGCGAGGCCCAGCAGGTGGACCGCGTGCCCTATATGCTGGTGCTGGGCGCCAAGGAGGCCGAGGCCGGCAACATCTCGGTCCGCGACCGCAAGGGCGACACCACCGTGATGGAGCTGGACGCCTTCATCCGGCAGGTCTGCGATGAGATCGCCAACCGCACCCACGCCTGATCCCGCCCCATCCATCTGACAACACAACGCCCCGCCGTGCTGTTCCCACAAGACGCACGGCGGGGCGTTTTTCTCGTTTCGGCTCACAGGTCGATCCGCTGGTCCTGGTACAGGGGGTTCGCCAGCAGTTCGGGCGCAGGGCCTGTAAAGGCCGCGGCGGCCCTCTCGTCCCCTTGCAGCTGCCACATGAACCAGGCGGTCACATAGCCGTCGGCGCTGTACAGCATCTCCCCGTGGCCTTCCGCCTTCCGGCGTGCCAGGACCTTGGGGGCGTCGATCCGGTCGTACAGCTGCTGCAGGCCCTCCATCTGGATCACGTCCTTGCTCGCCGACGCCAGGATCAGGACCGGAACCCGGATGCCGGCGGGGTCATAGGGCATTTTGAGGGCCCGGGCTACCTCCACGTCGATGGGCGACAGGCTGACGGCGCATTGATACAGCTCTTTATGGGGCGTGGCCCCAATGGCGTTGAACACCCCTACGCCCCCCTGTGAGTGTCCGCAGGCCCCCACCCGGTCCAGGTCTGCCTTGTCATAAAAGACGCTGTCGGGGTCTGCGTTCTTTTCCAGCAGCCATGTCAGAGCGGCTTCCGCCGAGTCCCCCGCATAGGTGCCGGGGTCATCGCTGCCCAGCACGATGAACCCCCAGGAGGCCAAATGTTCAAACAGACTGGGGTATTTGGAGGCTCCCACCCCCGTGCCGTTGACCATCACCACCACCGGGTAGCGGGACTGGCTCTGGGGCAGCTCGGCAGGGTAATACATCACCAGGTCGCCCCACTCCTCCTGCGGAGCGGCAGCGGTGGTACAGGCCACCTCATAGCTGCCCATGGCCAGATACGCAGCTTCCACCGGGCCGCCGGTGGCCACCGATCCAGTATAGTCCTCCGGCACCGAGGGAGCCGCCGCCCAGCCGGCCAGGATCCCCCGGACGGCCGCCAGCAGCAGCAGGACCAGCCCGGCCCTTTTCAGCAATTCCTTCATGTTGCGCTCCTTTCCGCTCTGTTTCTGTACATTCAGAGTACCATATGCCGCCGCAGGATGCAAGAGGCGCAGAGAAAGGCAAAAAGAAAAAGCGATGGACCAAAGTCCATCGCTTTATGGCGCCTCTTGCCTGACTCGAACAGGCGACACCCTGATTAACAGTCAGGTGCTCTAACCGACTGAGCTAAAGAGGCATCTATATAAAACGGCGTGCAGCCGTTTTATACGTGGTGACCCGTACCGGAATCGAACCGATGTTAAAGGCGTGAGAGGCCTCTGTCTTAACCGCTTGACCAACGGGCCTTATTCAGCTGGCGGGAGGCGACTCCCGACTTAGTTATTATAGCGCAGCCGGGGCTTGTTGTCAAGGGTCAATTTTTGATTTTTGTTGTATACAAACTCCTTGCACCGCCCCGTCCCCCGGCGTATAATAAAGGCGGGTTCCAGGACCGCGATCCCGGCCCGCCCAAAACCGAGGGATGTGAGGAAAATCTATGCTTCAGGGAAATCTTGTCTCTATTACAGCGCAGCAGGTGCTGGTCATGTTCCTGCTGATCCTGGTGGGCTACCTGGCCGTCCGGTTCCATATCCTGGATGCCGGGGCACGCCGCAGCTTTTCCAGCCTGCTCGTGAACATCGTGGTGCCCGCCATGATCGTCAACTCCTACATGACCGCCTTTGACCCCGAGATCCTGGCCAACCTGGTGCGCACCGCCCTGGTCAGCCTGGGGGTGCTTGTGGCCGGGCTGGCGGTGGCGCTGGCGTTCACCTGCCGGATGCGCCATCCGGACCGGCCCCTGATCCGCTTTGCCATCACCTTTTCCAACGCGGCCTATATGGGATTCCCCCTCATCGAGGCCCTGTTCGGGGCCGAGGGTCTCCTGTACGCCAGCATTTTCAACACCTTTTTCAACATCCTGATCTGGACGGCAGGCATGGCCATCCTGAACCCCAAGGCGAGCCAGGGCAACCCCCTGCTGGAACTGGTCAAAAAGCCGGCCCTTCTGGCGGTGGCGGCGGGCCTGGTGCTCTATCTGGGTCAGATCCCGGTCCCCGCCCTGATCGCCCAGCCCATCAGCCTGCTGGGGGCCATGAATACCCCCCTGTCCATGCTGATCACCGGCGCCATCATCGCCACCAGCGACCTGCGCGCAGTCATACGCAGCGGCAGGCTGTGGCTGATCCTCGTTCTGCGGATGGCGGTCATCCCTGCCGTGTCCTTTTTGCTCTGCCTGGCCACCGGCACCGGCGGGATGGTGGGCGCGGTGGTGATCCTGCTGGAGGCCTGCCCCTGCGCTGCCATCACATCGGTGTTTGCGGTGCAGTTCCACTACGACGAACAGCTGGGCGCCGGCGCGGTGGTCGCGTCCACCCTGCTGTCCATCTTCACCCTGCCCTTGTGCGCCCTGCTGGTCCAGATGATGGGGTAAGGGCTTGTCAGAGGTTCCGGGCGCGCATGGCCATTTGGGTCATCAGCCGCCCGATGTACAAGGGATGCCGGTAAGAAAAGGCCATCTGCACTGCCTGCAGAGGCGAGTGGCAGATCACAAACTTCCTGGACCAAAAGTGCTCCGCCAGCCCATAGCCCACCTTTTTGGGGTCCGCTTTGAACTCTTTGGGGATGGGCAGACCGCTTGCCGAGGCGGTGTCGGTCAGAGGCGGATGAAACACATGGAACGAGATGCCGTCGGCGGCGTTTTCAATGTCCAGGCATTTGGCCAGGGACTCGATGGCGCCCTTGCTGGACGCATAAGGGGAGATCCCTGCAAAGCCGGTGACCCCCACCCCTGAGCTCGTAAAGATGACCCGCCCTTTTTTCTGCCGGCGCATCAAAGGCAGCACCGTCTTGGCCAGCCGGAGCGCCCCATAGAAATTGACGTCCATCACCCGTTGGTAGACATCGTATCCGGTAAGCGGCTCCTCCGCAAAGGTACAGAGGCAGGCATTGTGGACAGCCGCATCGATCGAGCCAAACTGTGCAGCAGCCTGCGCCACCCCAGCCTCGATGCTGGCCAGGTCGGCCGCGTCCGCCTGCAGGGTCAGCAGCCTGTCCGGGTATTTCGATCTCAAACGGCCGATCCCGGCTATTTCTGTATCCAGCACCGCCACCCCATTGCCTTTCTCCAGCAAACCCTCGGCCAGATAATAGCCGATCCCCTGGTTTGCCCCTACGATCACGATATTGGCCATCTGCTTTTCCCTCCTTTGGGTTTCATTATAGACCCCGGCGGCCAAAAAGGCAAACAAAAAATCCCGTGCGCATACAGCACACGGGATGAGGTCTGGTGCACCTCCAGGGACTCGAACCCTGGGCCCACTGATTAAGAGTCAGTTGCTCTACCAACTGAGCTAGAGGTGCATAGCCCATCAGGATACGGTTTCAACATCCTGATGGTGAGAGAAGCCGGCATCTACCTATTTTCACAGGCCGTGTCCAGCCAACTATCTTC
>MHCFR04200__coassemble_807_pt1 | contig 16348 bp, 12 predicted proteins | sample MHCFR04200__metabat2_high_PE_011 | metagenome-assembled genome bin MHCFR04200
CACCCACGGGGACGTGACCTGGTATCAAATGCGGCTGCGCCTGTAATGCGCTTGCCGCCATAAAAAAGTCCCGACCGGACGACATGTGCGTACGGTCGGGACACCGACAGGGAAATTTGGTGCTGAGAGTGTGCGAGGCCGCAAGGCCGAGTGCATGGTTCAGCGCCAAATTTTGTCCCCAGGGGAATATTAGGGGGAAAGAATTTCTGACGCGCGACTGCGCGCAGAAATGGGTTCCCCCTAAAGCGTGGCGCTTTTGCGGCACGCTGAGCAGCAGATCCGTACAGGTATCTGCTGCTTTTATCGCTGCGGGGCGAAAGAGGCACGCTCGATCCGGACCCTTCTCCCATGGGAGAAAGGTTCGGATCTTGTATTTGGGTGCACCAGACCTCCATATCTTCTCACAGCCGGTCCTTATAAGCGGCTTTGAGCTGCTGGATCTCGTCCAGGCGGGCAAGGGCGGCGTCGCCCATTTGGGCCGATAGGGCCAGGCTCAGGGCCTCGGCCACCGAGATAGGAGAACTCATCGAGTGCTGTTCCTTCTCGTCCCCACGGTAGACAAAAAGTTCGATGTCGGCGCGGGGGCCCTCGCCGTGCCATACGCGGCTGGTGAAAAGGATGGTCCGGTAGCCGGCCTGCTGCTGCCGGTCCAGAATGACTCCGGCCGCCTCCGATACCTTGGCAAAGCCGAACAGCACCACCACATCCTGCGGGCCGATGGAAGCCAGGCGCTCGGCCAGTTCACTGCCGGCAGACGGAAGCTGTTCCACCTCCAGCCCGATGCGGCGCAGCCGGTATTCCAGCAGGACGGCCGGGGCGCGGGAGGCGTTGCGGGCGTGGAGAAAAATTTTGCGCGCCCCCAGCAGGGCGGCCACCGCTGCGGCAAAGGCCTCCCGGTCCAGCAGGTCCAGGGTCTTTTGCAGGTTGTAGTGCTGCTGTTCCAGCCAGGCGGCAAGGATGTCGCCTTCCTTGGCTTGCAGGGTGTTGCTCAGTTTCTGGACCGGCCCGCGCTGGATCGTCTGTTCCACCACCGTCCGCTTGAGGTGTTTGAAATCCTCACAGCCCACATGCCGGGCAAAGCGGGAGACCGTGGCCTCCGAGATATGCAGTGCCGCCGACAGCTGCCCGATGGTCATGCAGAGAAATTCATCCCGGTGCGCGGCGATGTACTCTACGATGTCCTGTTCGGTGCTGGTCAGTTTTTCCGGCATTTGGGGAAAGGAAAGATTCATAGACGCCTCCTGTCATCACACCAGGGTGTATCTGAGAACTCGAAAATGCCGAACCATTCGCCAGAAAGGTGCAGATGCGCTTTTCTGGCAGAATTGAACAGCGTTGGGAAGTTTTCAGATGCACCCTAAGGCCAGCAGTTCCTCATGAATGCGGCCGTTCGTCGCCAGTATAGCACAGCTGGCCGCAGCAAGGGAAGGGGTCTTGCCGTCCCATGCGGTCAGGCGGCCGCCGGCTTCTTCCAGGATCAGCCAGCCGGCCGCATAGTCCCAGGGTTTGAGCCCGTGCTCCAGGTACGCATCCAGACGCCCGCAGGCGGTATAGCACAGCTCGACGGAGGCCGCGCCGAGTCGGCGGATGTCGTGGCAGCGGTCGTAGATGCGGCGGGCCCGGGCAAAGGCGGCGGCGGCTTCCTCCCGCCGGCCGGGATTGGTCCCCACCGAGCAGAGGCTGTCCGCCAGACACGCAGTCCCGCTGACCCGGATGGCCCGGCCGTTGCAGAACGCTCCCCCGCCCCGCCGGGCGGCAAACAGTTCCCCCGCAAAGGGGTCGAACACAAGGCCGAGGCGCACCCTGCCGCCCTCGGCCAGCGCCAGCGAAATTGCGCTGTGCCGGAAACCGTGGATCAGGTTGGTGGTGCCGTCCACCGGGTCCAGGATCCAGACCGGGCGGGACGGGTCGATGGCGGCGTTTTCCTTTTCTTCGGCCATGAACTGGATCGTCCCGTCCAGCGCCTGCAGCCGGGCGCGGATCTGCTCCTGCACTTCGGTATCCACCGCCGTGACAAAATCGGTGGGGCCTTTGGCGTGCACCTGCGACGCCAGGTTCCGGTCCTCCAGACGTGCGCCCGCCTCCTGTACGATGCGACCTGCCTGCCGCAGCAGTTCAGCGGCGTCCATCACAGGACCGCCTTTTTGGCTGCCAGCACAGCCGGGGACTCTCCCCCGCGGCTCAGCAGGACCGAAACATAATCCCCACCCAGGGCGTGGACCTCTTTCAGCGCGCGTTTGAGCAGGCCGGCCGTGCGCACCTTGACTTCCGCGTCAGGATGGATGCAGATGCTGTACCGGCCCGCCTTCATCTCCCGGGCCAGCACATCAAAGGAATCAAAATCGTGTTCAAAACAGGTACGGATGCAGCCGTACTGCACCGCCTGATGGGTATCGCTGCCGGCCACCACCGGCTTACCCAACCGCTGCCCCAGCCCGAAGGTCAGCTCCTCGGTGCGCTGACGGTCCTCAGCGATGTCCTTGCCGTTCAGATCCATAAAATCAAAGCGCATCAGCAGCTCCGGCGGCAGGTCGGGGATATGCCCGCCGGCCCGGAAGGGGTGTCCCGCCCCCACCAGGACCGGGTATTCGGCAAAGAGGTCCAACAGCTGCGCCGCCGGGAGGAACCGGTCTTTGGTTTTGTGCGGCTCTAGGCGGCGGTTCATCTCCCGGATGGCCTCCATCGGGCCGACGCACAGCACATGCCCGCCTTCCGCAATATCGGTCTCCATACCGGGAAAAACACGCAGCCCGCCCGCGTCTTCAAAGACATAAGCGTCCCCGTTCTTTTGGCCCCGCGCTTCGATGTAACCGTAAAGGGTGTCGAACTGCTGGGTGTTGAAATGCTCGGTCAGGCAGATGGCGTCCAGGCCGGCGCGGCACGCCTCGCGCAGCAGCCAGTCGGTGTATTCGGTGGAAAAGGGCAGATACTTTGCCAGCTTCCCATGCGTGTGAAAATCCATGTACATAGCGTTCTCCCTCTCAGAGCAAGGTGGAAATCAAAAAGGCGGCGGCGACCCAGACGAACGACAGCGCCAGGAACAGCAGATCGTTGTTGGTCACTTTGAGGGCGGCCAGCTTGAGCTTTTTGACTTCTGGGTTTGCGGCGGCGTAGCGGTAGCCCTTGATCTCCAGCACCTCGACGGTGGTGCGGGACCGCTTGGCCGTGTTGAGCATCAGGGGGTAAAAGGCACAGATGATGATCCGGATCTGGTAGGCCAGATAGCGGACCTTACCCCAAAGGGTGTCGTGGGCCGGCGGGTTGCCCCGCAGCCGGTAGGACAGCAGGACGTTCTGAAATTCCTCCATCAAGATGGGCAGCATCCGGTAGGCGTAGGAGATGGAGAAAGACAGCTGCTCCGGGCAGCCGAACCACATCAGGCCGTTGGCCAGCTTGTCGGGGTCCATCCCCGAAAAGACGGTGACCGATGCCAGCGATACGGTAGCCACCTTGAGGGTGAGGACCAGCAGCGGCGCGATGGCCGAGGCATCTCCGCCGAACAGCCAGGTCACGACCAGCAGATACCCCGTCTGGGAGAACACACCCAGCCCGAACAGGAACAGCACCAGCCCCGCCACATGGGCCAGGATCGTGGTGGCTGTCACCAGCACAAAACATCCCAGCAGGAAGGGCAGATCGCTGACGAACCAGGGGACCAGCCCAAAAAAGAGGTACCAGACGATCAGGACGCGGGGATCCATCGCGGCGATGACGGTATCGTTGTTGCCGTAAGCGTTTTTCAGCACCTGGCTGCGCAGAAAATCAATGGACAGTTTGTCCAGGATGCTTTCTGAGAGCTTATCGACCGCTTTCATACAGGTTTCCTCCCCTCAAAACAGCGCAAAAAATCGTCGATGGTGTAACAGAGGGCGGCGGGGTCCAGCGCCTGCCCCATGGCAAAGATCTCGGGCGGACGGATGCCCACCCGCTCGATCAGGGCGCGGTCCCCGAAGATCTCATCCCGGGTCCCGTCGGCCACGACCTTTCCTCCGCACAGGACGATGATCCGCTGAGCCCATTCACAGACCAGCTGCATATCGTGGGTGGCAATGACCACCGTCTCGGTGATCTCTTTCAGATCCTCCAGGGTCCGCATGATCTCCTTCCGGGTGGCAATGTCCAGGTTGGCGGTGGGCTCATCCAGCAGCAGAATGCCCGGATCCAGCGCCACCCCGATGGCCAGGCTGGCCCGGCGCATCTGCCCGCCCGAGAGCAGGCGGCCGTCCCGGTCCCGCAGGCCGGACAGGCGGAAGCGCTCGAGCAGCCGGGCGGTGCGGGTTGCCGCATCGGGAACGCCCCGGACCTCCATCGCGTAGGCGATGTCCTTTTCGATCGAATCTTTGATGAACATATCTTCGGGGTTCTGGTAGACCATCGAGACCTCGCGGGAAAGGGCCTCCGGCCGGACATCCCGCAAAGACCGCCCATGCAGGCAGACCGTGCCGGACGAAGGCTTCATCAGCCCCACCAGCAGTTTCATAAAGGTGGATTTGCCCGCCCCGTTGGAGCCGATGAGGGCCACCTTGTCCCCTTTGTGGATCGCAAGGGTGAGCCCGTCGAACACCTTGTGCGGTTCCCCCTTGACGCTGCGGTAGGCCACTGAAACGTCCTGGAAGGAGGCCACCGTCTCCCTCTGCGCAGGGGCGGCAGGCCGTGGGGCGGGTGCCGGGTCTGCCCGGGGGACAAACACTTCCCTGCCCTCTGAGATGGTCGCCGGCAGGCGCGGCACGGTCAGGCTGCCCGCCTGGCGCATCCGCCAGGCCGCAAGGGTCACCTGCGGCGGGAAAATATTGCAGCTTTGCAGTTCTTCCACCCGCTGCAGAGCCTCGCCGGTGGGCAGCATCCACTGCACCCGGCCCTCTTTCAGCAGCATGACGTGCTTGCAGAAGTCGGCAATGTACTCGGTGTGGTGCTCGATGACGATGATGGTTTTGCCGTACCGCTCGTTCAGCTCCCGCAGCACCCCATAGATGCGGTCGGCGTGGGCCGGGTCCAGCTGGGCGATGGGCTCGTCCAGGATCAGGACGTCGGGCTGGAGAGACAGAGCCCCCGCCAGGGCCAGCAGATGGGTCTGCCCGCCCGACAGCTGCCAGATAAAATCACTCTCCCGGCCGCGCAGCCCGCACCGCTCCAGCGCCATCATGCCCCGCTCTTTATAGTCCGGCATGGCATAGTTCTGGCAGGCGTAGGAGGCGTCGTCCAGCACGGTGGGACGGATGATCTGATTTTCAAAGTCCTGGTATACATACCCGACCTTCCGGGCCAGGGCGCCCACGTCGCTCATGCGGGTATCCAGCCCGCAGGCAAGGACGCGCCCTGAAAAATCGCCGCTGATGAACTGGGGGATCAGGCCGTTGAGGGTCTTGCAAAAAGTGGACTTTCCACATCCATTGTTCCCCACAATGGCGAGAAAGTCCCCCTGTTCCACGCAGACGGTGATATCTTGCAGCGCCGGATGCGCTGCGCCCGGATAGGAATAGGTCAGGTGATCTATTTCTATCGCGTGCATGGGCTCAACCTCTCTGCTTCTGCTCGGCCTCTTTGCGGATGACCAGGACGGCCACCAGGCACAGGGACGCAGCGATCAGGATGGCCGTTGCGAAAGCGGGCATGCTCTCAGACCAGGGAGCCTCCCAGTCCACAAGGCTCATACCGCTCTTGGCCAGCATCTGAGTGCCGGCGGCAACGGCAAAGCCGACGATGCAGCCCAAGACAGCCTTGACTCCCAAGGGTTCCAGCGCGGTTTTCGGGGTGCGGGGCTGCATCCCCAGCAGCGGCTCGATCTTGCCGTGGAGCTTGGGCACCAGATAGAGGGTGGGCAGCAGGCAGAAGAGGATGCCCGAGAAGAGCAGGTCGTTCAGGAAGGCAAAGCCCTCGGTGGCAAAGACGCTTTCGGGCAGGCCGGCCACGGCCTCGAAGTCCTCGATGGCGAACTGTACCTTCAGGATATCCACCACTGTGCCCATAAACAGCTGCAAAGCGGTGCCGCCTATGGCCGCTACACCGACCATCACCTGGTTGGACGGATCGCGCACCAGCCGGCCGGCCACGTAGACGCCTATGGTGACGGTGAGGAATTTTTCCATCTCGCCCAGGCCGCCGAACTGCCCCAGCATAATCTCGCTGAACACCAGCTCGCCGGTAGCGGCGCCCAGCGCTGCGGACATGGGATCAAACAGCATCGCCAACGTCAGCGGGATGAACAGGAAATACTCCACTGAAAACTCCACGATGCCCACCTGAAACTTGGGGATCAGTTCGGAAAAAAGGGTGGCCAGGCCATACAGCGCCATGGTCAGAACAAAGACCATCCGTTTTTGGGACTGGCTGGCCGTCTGCTTGTTGACAGATTCCATACATGATACCTCCCGGTAATCTTGAAATGTTAACCGCTTCGAACAATTCCAAGTTTACCAGCGGAACGTAAAGCCTGCGACCACACAGCCGTAAAATGTTTGTATAATTTTCTATTACGCATTATTATGAAATATTGCTTTCATACAATGTTCGGATTTTGTGCTTGTGGTACACCTCCAGGGACTCGAACCCCAGGGTGTATCTGAGAACTCAAAAATGCCGAACCATTCGCCAGAAAGGTGCAGATGCAAGGCGCATGAGCGCAGCACTCCTCCATGGAATGCAAGCGAATGCAACGCGGCAGATGGTGTTTTTTGGTAGAATAGAACAGTATGGAGGAGTTTTCAGATACACCCTAACCAAATTGCGCAAAAAAGCAGCAGATTCGTGCAGGTATCTGCTGCTTTTATCGTTTCCGCAAAAGCCGTCTTTTGGAAACCGCTGGGGGCCGGAATCTGCATTTTTCAGCTTCCCGTCGGGGCCAGCCCAAACAGAAACTACCACCCATCGCGTTGTAGAAGCGCGGTGGGCGGCTTTTTTACCGGGAGCGAGCCTGTGGCATAAAGCGGGCAAACCAGGGAGCAGACACACAGTCGAAGATCCGGCAGAGCCGTCCCACCAACAGAGCAGAGAGGACGGTCCCCAGCCCTATGCCCACAAGATGTCCGGCCCGCACCAGAGCGTATGCGGCGGACAGAGCCACCATTGCCAGATCAAATGTATATTTGGTTCGGCCAAAATCCTAGCCCAGCACCTGGCTGAGGGTGTTGACCGTCCCATCGGGGGCGGCGGGGATGAGGTCGGTGTTGACCATCGCGGTCACCCCTGCCGCTGTGATGGGTATGGCGCAGCAGAGCAGCAGTATGCCATCCAGCACCCCCTGCGCCTCAAATGTCAGGATGTGGTTGTTGAAAAAGTCCACGATCCAGCCGATCAGAACGCTCATCGGCGCCTGCAGCAGCACCTTCAAAAGCAGAGCGCGCAGCAGCAGGCACTGCGCCGCCACCAGCACCAGATAAATCATCATGGTAGCCGTACCCAGGCTGACCCCTTCGATCACACTGATGGTATAAGGGACATTGTTGACTGCCGCCACCCCGAGGCCGGTCTTGGTGTTCAGCACCACGCCGAAGCAGAAGACCAGCATCCCTGCCCCAAAGGTTCCCCAGCGCAGAAGATGGTTTTGGTATGTTTTGTTCATGTAGCATTCCTCCGCACGTTCGCCTGGTACAGAGCTCAGAAACAGACGGCCAGCCGCATCAGTCCAAATCCCCGCCGTTTGTGGCGATGACCTTCTTATACCAATAGAAGGAATCCTTGCGCCGGCGGGTCAGGTCGCCGGTGCCGTCATCGTACTTGTCCACATAGATAAAGCCGTAGCGCTTGGCCATTTCGCCGGTGGAGGCGGACACCAGGTCGATGGGCCCCCAGGTGGTGTAACCCCGCAGGTCCACACCGTCCTTCACCGCCTCGGCCATCTGCTGGATGTGGCGGCGCAGGTATTCGATGCGGTAGGGGTCGTGGATGGAACCGTCCGCTTCCAGCTGATCGTAGGCGCCAAGGCCGTTTTCCACCACCATGATGGGCAGCTGGTAGCGGGCGTAGATTTCGTTCAGGCTCCACCGCAGGCCCTCGGGATCGATCTGCCAGCCCCAGTCGCTGGCCTTCAGGTAGGGATTTTTGATGCCGCCGCCCATATTGCCGCCGGTCTTTTCCTGTCCTTCGTGGGTGGTCACGCAGGAGGTGGAGTAATAGCTGCAGGTGTAGAAATCCACCACGCCGTCTTTGAGCAGCTGCTCATCCCCAGGCTCCATCTCAATGCAGATATCGTTCTCCTGCCAGAAGCGGCGCGCATAGTAGGGATATGCGCCGCGGCACTGGACATCCGAGCAGTACCAGTTGCGGAGGTTCATGTTCTTCTGGTTGGCCAGAATGTCGGCGGGGTCGCAGGTGCTGGGATAGCTCGCGGCAAACAGGTTCATGCAGCCCATCTTGAACTGTGGGTAATGCTGGTGGGCCCAGATGACCGCCTTGGCGCTGGCCACAAACTGATGATGCAGCGCCTGATAGCGGATCTGTACGTCATCGGGGATCTCACTGAAAGGCCCCTCGTAGCCGCGGCAGGTGGACAAAGCCATCAGGTTGCCGCTGCGGTTGGTGCCGCAGTTGATCTCGTTGAAGGTCAGCCAGTATTTCACCTTGTCTTTGTAGCGTTCAAAAATGGCCTTGCAGTAGTTCACATAGAAGCCGACCACCTCGCGGCTGGCCCAGCCGTTGTATTGCTCCACCAGGTGATAGGGGATCTCATAGTGGCTGATGGTGACCAGCGGCTCGATGCCGTGGGCCTTGCAGCAGTCAAAGACCCGATCGTAGAAGGCGAGGCCCTTTTCGTTGGGTTCGCTCTCCTCGCCGGTGGGGAAGATGCGGCTCCAGTTGATGGAGGTGCGGAACACCTTGAACCCCATCTCGGCAAAGAGGGCGATGTCCTCCTCGTAGTGGTGGTAGAAATCAATGGCCTCGTGGCTTGGATAGAGCTTGTCCGGCCGGATGGCGGTGGTCACCCATTTGGACGTGGTGGCGCTGCCGTTGGTGCACATGTCCGGCAGGCTGGGGCCTTTGCCGTCCACATCCCAGGCGCCTTCAAACTGGTTGGCGGCACAGGCGCCGCCTCAAAGGAAATCATCGCGGAATACGCTCATGGTCGAATCCTCCTATTGTCTTTTTAAAAATCGTCCGTTTCCTCTGCCAGGACCATCCCCTCCGGCAGCTGGATGTTCTTGGTAAGCTTGCCGTCCGCAACGTCCCACTGCGCGCGGATGATGCCCCGGGGTGTGACCACCTCCCCGGCAGCATGGGTCCATGCGCCGGCGGCGGGCTTGAAGGCGGCGGCTGCATAGCCGGGCTTGGCCGGGCGCACTCCCAAAATAGCCGAGGGCAGCTCATGCAGGGCCAGGGCGCCCCAGCCGTGGCAATCGCTGCGGGTGTAGGAGCCGTCGCTTTCGACACAGGTGGTCAGGTGGTTGTCCAGCATCCGACGCCACTTGTCCCACAGGCGGAAGGTGCGGTGGTAGAGGCCGCACTGTTCCAGTGCGCGGAACAGATAGAACCCCATTGCTACCGTACATTGCGGGATGTTCGGGTCATCCAGCGTCTGTTCCAGGGCGGCACGGGCCTCCTGCCCGGTGAGGGTGCCGGTCAGCCCCCCAAATACCTGCACATGCTGGCTGTACTGTTCAAGGCCCGGGCCGTCCTGCAGCAGCCCGTCCCTGCCGGCACAGCGGCTTCGGACGGCGCAGCGCAGCGCTTCGGCACGGCTGCGGCAGACAGCAGCCTGATCCTGCCTCCCAACAAATTCAGCCAGCTCCGCCGCCGCCCCAAGGCCCAGGCAATACATCAGACTGTCGATGGCGGCGGGCCCGCAGGCGGCAGCCGGCGGCACCCCTACCGGCCAGCCTTTGGCCCAGTCCACAAAGCACCAGTACCCGCCCCCAAAGCCTCCGGCGCCCGGCAGCCGTCCCACCAGGCCGTCCGGTTCCCGCAGGTCCTCATAAAACTGCAGGATCCGTTCGGCCACCGGGAAGTAACGCTCCACCAGATCCTTGTCCCCAAAGTACATCATGTGGTCGTGGAGCATCAGGATGTAGTAGATGGAAAAGCCGGGGATGACATTGGGCTTGTAGGCCGGATAACAGGCGTTCAGCAGGCCGTCCGCCCGCTGGGAGCGGGCAAAAGAGTCGATGGCCTGGCGGGCCAGACGGTCATCTGCGGCGCTTGCATAGGTGTACAGGATCTCGGAGCGGGTGTCCATCAGGTATTGCAGCTGTTCGTAAAAATGGCAGTCCTCATAGGTCTCGTGCATGCAGGCCCGCAGGGTGTTCTCGCTGATCTGCCAGATATCCCCAAGGCTCCGGTCGGACGTCTCGACCCGTGTCCTGACCTCGAGGGGATAGCCGGTCTCCCGGCAGCCGAGAGAGGCGATGGTCAGAGGCTCTGCTCCGACCTGCACCCGCACCTGCAAAAAGCGCAGCGCGCGGAACCAGAACGGCTCATAGCACTCGGGGGCGTCTGGGGCGCCAAAGCCGCCCACCTCATACCGGTCCGTCGGGCCGGCCAGCACGCCATGGTGCCAGTCCAGCCGGTCGCCTTTGATGGCGCCGCCGTCATGGGGCTGCACATAGCCCTCTGCCGGCATCCACTGGATGACACTGACACACAAGGATTTTGTCAAACTCAGCGAGCTGGCCGACCAGCTCTATGTCTCCACCCAGACCCTCTCTGCGGTCATCAAGCGGGTGGAAGCCATGCTGGAATACTACCACATCCAGATCCAGCGCAAACCCTATTACGGTATCCGGGCCGAAGGGTCCGAGTTCGACAAGCGCTGCTGCCTGATACGGAACTTCTCCTCGGACGGCGAGACCTTCCGCCGCACCTTCCGGGTGGACGATGTGAAGCTGCGCCGCATTTTCAACACTCTGATGAGCACCCTGTCCCTCCACCAGGTCCGTCTGACCGAAGTCTCGCTGCAGAACCTGGCCATCTATGTCTATCTCAGTTTGCAGCGGGCGGAGCAGGGATTCGGCATCGAGCAGATGCCGGACAATGTGGCAGAGATCTCCTCCCACAAGGAGTACGCCGCCGCACAGGCCATTTACAGCATCCTCTGCGCCGATGAGAAAGACCACCCCAGCCTGCGCGAGGAAGAACTCTGTTATGCCGCCGTCTACATCGCCGGCCGGCGGAATGTCGGGGCGGTCCGCGGCAATTTTGTCATCTCGGAAAAGACCGACAGCCTGGTGGTGGAGATGCTGGAAAACATCTACACCACCTTCCAGATCGACCTGCGGGACAACCTCAGCCTCCGAATGATGCTCAACCAGCACCTGCAGCCCCTCGACATCCGGCTGCGGTACGGCATCCCGGTCGAAAACCCCATCCTGCAGGACATCAAACGGGAATATTTCTTTGCCTACACCATCGCGGACCAGGCCGTCGTCACCCTGCGGGAGCATTACCAGTGCGCCATCCCCGAGTCGGAGGTAGGGTGGCTGGCCCTGATCTTCCAGATGGCGGTCGAGAGCCGCCACGCCATAGCGCGTTTGAATATCCTGATCATCTGCGCCAGCGGCAGCGCCAGTTCCCATCTGCTGCTCAGCCGGATCAAGCGGGCGTTCCCTGCGTACATTGCAAAAGCCGAAGTCTGCACCATCTTCGAGCTGGAGCACCGGGACCTTGGCGGCATCGACTACATCTTCACCACCGTGCCCATTCCCTTCCCGGTGGGGGTACCCATCCTCGAGATCCACGACTTCATCCAGCACTATGAGCTGCAGAACATCAAAAAGGTGCTCCAGCGCCAGCATATGCAGTTTTTGCAGCAGTTCTATCAGGAACGCTTTTTCTTCACGGGGATCTCCGGTCCCACCAAAGAGGAGGCGCTGCAGCAGCTGTGTGCGCACATCCGGCAGAACTGTCCCGACCTGCCCGGCGGCTTCTATGAGTCGGTGCTCAAGCGGGAAATTCTGGGCCCCACCGATTACGGCAATATGGTGGCCATCCCCCATCCCTACGAGATCATGACCCGGGACAATGTGGTGGCGGTAGCGGTGCTGGATAAGCCCATCCTCTGGAACACCAATACCGTACAGCTGGTGGTGCTGGTGTCCCTTTCTGCGGACGAAAATCCCTATGTTCCCAGCTTCTACAATGTGACTTCCCAGTTTGTGATGAGCGAGACGGCAGTGCCCGCCCTGTTCGGCTTCCCCCTGATGCTCAACTTCAAGATCATCATCCCCTTCGTCTGCTCCAATGCCTTGTCTGGCGTCATTGCTTACATCGCCATGAGCCTCGGCCTGGTGGCCGTCCCCACCGGCCTGATCCAGCTGCCCTGGACCATGCCTGTCATCCTCAGCGGCTTCATGGTCACCCAGAGCATCAGCGGCGCGGTGTTGCAGATCGTCCAGCTGGTGGTGGCCACCCTGTTCTGGCTGCCCTTTATGCGCAGCGCCGACCGTGAGATCTACGAGGCTGAAAAGACTGCCGAAGCAGCCGCCAAGGAGGGCTGATCACAATGACTGAAGAAATGGAAAGCATCCTCTGTGAACTCATCAGCGCCGCCGGCGCCGCCCGCAGCAGCTACATCGGCGCCATCCAGGCTGCCAAAACCGGCCAAGGCGACCCCGCCGCCCTGATGGCCGAGGGTGACAAATACTTTGAGCAGGCCCACGATTTCCATCACGATCTGCTCACCAAGGAAGGCGAAGGTGAAAGCCAGCCTGTGACCCTCTTTGCCGTCCACGTCGAGGACCAGATGATGTGCGCCGAGACCCTCCGCATCCTGGCGCAGGAGTTCATCAACCTGTATCAGAGCCGGGACAAGAAGTAAAAACCATTTGCCCACCTGCCCGAACGGCAGGTGGGCAAACGGATAAAAAGAAAGGAATGCGTCATGAAAAAGATCTCGCGCCGCAATTTTCTTCACGCATCGGCCCTGGCCGGCGCTGCACTGGTGGGCAGTCTGGCCGCCCCCGCCGCCTTCGCAGAGGAGACGCCGGCAGCCGCCGAGGTCCAGCCCATCGCCCGGGACCTGGGCTGGAAAACGGTGAGCGATACCGTTTATTCCTACGGTGCGCTGGACAATGTCCTTCTGGCCCATCGCAGCGATGTGGTCATCCCCACTTACTACATCTTTGCAGGGCGCAAGACCCAGCAGGAGGCTGTGGATCTGGTGGAGAACCAGCTTCAAATGATGGGCAACGTGAACGAGTGGGGCGGCAGCGTTTATGTCATCAGCCCCATCGGGGACCGTTATACCGAAGCAGACGTACAGGCTCTGAAAGATCTTGTGGCCCGCGCTGCCAAGAACGTCAAGGTGATCGGCATCGACGAGGGCGCCACCTTTGTCAACAACGAGCTGTCCCGGCAGTGCTACTTCGTGGCCGGTGTGATGACCTGGGGCGGCGAAATGTCCGCAGACGCACAACTGTCCGACTGTCTGCCCGCCTACCTGTCCAACGCAGGATCCACAGCCAAAGCGGCCTACCGCGCAGCCAACTGGGGCCACGGCCCTCTGGCGGTGACGGTCACCGGCAGCGACGCCAACCTGGCGGAAGCTTTCCGGAACGCATGGGACAAGGTCTTTTCCCGCAATTACCGGATGCACAACAGCGTCACCGAATTCTACAATCTGCCGCTGGACGGCAGGAACTTCAATGGCACGGTCATGGAGGGCGCCTTTGATTACGACCTGTGTCCGCTGCCCCAGTTCGACCGCTCCCGCGTCTATGTCACCGGCCTGTCGGCGGGCGGCGCGCACAGCTTCTACATGGGCCTGGCCTACAGCAATGTCTTTGCAGCGGCCGCTCCCATCTCGGGCGTCAACGCAATGGACGATGAGATCGCACAGCTCGACCTGAGCCAGGTCCATGAGATCCCTCTGCTGTACATCTGCGGCGACCACGACTACTTCCAGATGATCCCCGTAGACGGCTCCAGTCCCTACGGCATGAGCCTGCTGACCGACGGCCAGGTCTCGATGTGGGCAGACGACCCCCACACCCATATCTGGAGCGCCATCCAGGCCTATCGCACCGTCAACGGCCTGCCTCTGACCGAGATGGACATGACCGCCAACCCCTACTATGGCATCGCCCTCGATGACCAGCGCTGGGTGACCCTCGGTGACAAAGAGATGTACACCGGCACCCTGTCCAACGACAAGGGCGTCATGATCGAGCTGGCTGCCATCAAGGATCTGGCCCATTGGAACTACGCTCCCGAGGCAGAGTATGTCTACGATTTCTTCAAAAACTACTCCCGCGATCTTGAGACCGGCGAACTGATCGTCCACGGCCCCACCATTTTGGAACAGTTTGCCGACTGGTGCGGCGACGTTGCCGATGACCTTTCCACCCGCTTGGGCCTGTGATCCCAGCTGTTTCGCCCGTGTCATCTTTCGAATCAAACAATCCCGAAAAATCTTCCCATATCCCCAGGGGCGCATCTGAAAATGCAAAGTGAAGTTTCCGGATACGCCCTGAGAAGGCCCGCTGTTTCCATGATCTGAGCAGCGGGCCTTCGCCGTATGACCGGCCGGTCCGGCCAGGCCCGCAGCCAAAGAAAAGCCGGACGCTCCCGCCGGGGAACGGACGGCTCTGTGCAGCGGCTGCCGGCAATTCTTTACAAGGAGGCATACTCTCATGCAAGCTCTCGATCACGTCCTGGCCGGATGTACCGGCCACCCTATCCTCCCTTTCCTATGGATCCACGGCGAGGACGCAGCCGTCCTGCGCAAAAAGATCGAGCAGATCCACAGCAGCAGTGTTCCGAAAGCCTGTCTTTCTGAGTGCATTGCGTCCTTCCCGCTGCCCTCTGGGGCACTGTCCTTGTACGGTTTCGGATGTCTGCAAACCAACCCTCCAAAGACAATGAAAAAATCCGGACCCTTCTCCCATGGGAGAAAGGTTCGGATTTTGTATTTGGGTGCACCAGACCGCCGCATCTCAGCCGGTCCTTTATGAAACGCGGCAACACGTATTCCGTCCGCTACACCTATACAGACCATCACGGCAAACCCTGCCAGAGCTGGGTGAGTTTCAAAAGCAAAAAGGAAGCCCTGGAGCGCAAGATTGCGGTGGAAAAAACTAAAGGGAAAGCGCCGAATCCTACGATTCAGCGCTTTTTATCTGGTGCACCAAGGCAATCCATATCCGAACCTTTTCCCTTTGCCGCAGCCTCGGTGGCCTCGTCAAAAGAAACGGTCTCTGTCCCCTCTTTGTAGTTGAAGGTGATCAGAACTTTATCGTCATAGAGGTAAACAGCATTGATGAAGGTGTCGATCAGCGCCTGCCGCTGTTCCTTTTGGGACAGGTCCAGCTTTCGGAAGTGCAGCAGCCAGAAGCGGACGAATTCCTCCTTCATCACAGGTTTGGCCAGTTTCTCCTCGGCAATTTTGGCTTCCAGGTCTTTCTTCTGGGCTTCGAGGGCTTCCAGCCGCTCTTTGGTGGAACTGGTCAGGATGCCGGCTTGAATGGCGTTGAGCATATTCTGAATGCCGGTCTCGGTCTCCCGAAGTTGCTTCTCGTAGAGGGGCAGGCTGGTGCTCTCCCTGTTTTGCAATTCCATGACCGCCGCCACAAGGGAATCAATGACCGCATCGTTCTGGATCAGTTTCATGGTTTCGCTGACTACCAGGTCCTCCAGCCACTGCTTACGGACGGCATTCTTCGTACAGCCAGTTTTCTTTTTAGCAGATGCGCATTTATAATAGCGGTATGTTTCACCTGTGCGGCTTGTGCCGCTTTCGCCGAACATCAAAGCGCCGCAGTGACCACAGAATAGTTTGGTGGTCAGCAGATAACTGTCCTCTGCCTTATGCCGGGCAGGGGCTTTTTTATTTTTTGCCAATTTCTCCTGCACCTGGTCAAAAAGCTCCTGGGACACGATCGCCGGCATTGCATTTGGCTGCACAACGTCCCGCAGCTTCAGCTCCCCTATGTAGCGGCGGTTGCTCAGCATTCGCTGGATCGTATTGTAGGTCATGGGACCGCCGCGCGGGTTTTTGACATGGTGCTCGTTCAGCCAGTCCCGAATCTCCGTCATGGTCGCGCCTTCTTTATATTGTTTGAAAGCCTCTTCTACAAAAGGTGCTGTCAGCGGATCGATTTGATAGCGTTGGTCTGCATCAATTCTATAGCCCACCGAAACAGAACCGCCGTTGTATTTTCCTTTGAGGGCGTTCTCTGTCATTCCCCGCACCACCTTCTCAGACAGGTCGGCGGAGTAGTATTCGGCGTAGCCCTCCAGCACCGATTCCAGGATGATACCCTCCGGCCCGTCCGAGATGATTTCGGTGGCGGACATGAGCTTGACCCCGTTCTTTTTGAGCTGCGTTTTGTAACGGGCGCTGTCGTAGCGGTTGCGGGCGAAGCGGTCCAACTTCCAGACCAGAACAATGTCGAACAGCTTGCGCTCGCTGTCCTTGATCATCTGC
>MHCFR04200__coassemble_871_pt1 | contig 15608 bp, 12 predicted proteins | sample MHCFR04200__metabat2_high_PE_011 | metagenome-assembled genome bin MHCFR04200
GGGCGGCGGCAAGACCATTGAGTTCCGCAAGTACGACAGCCTGCCCAAGGCCACCGTCCCCCTGCAGGAGGGCGTGACCCCCGACGGCCAGGCCCTGACCGTCTCCACCATCACGGCGGATCTGCACCAGTACGGCGGCTGGACCCCCCTGACCGACGTGCTGCAGATGACCGCCATCGACAACAACGTGGTGCAGGCCACCCGCATCCTGGCCAGCCAGGCGGGCCGCACCCTGGACTCCCTGACCCGGGACGTGCTGGCGGGCGGCACCAACGTGATCTATGCGCCCAAGGTGGGTGCGGACGGCGCCGAGACGGCGGTGACCAGCCGCACCGCCCTGACCCTTGACTGCAAGCTGACCCCCAAACTGTTTTTCCAGGCGGCAGCTCAGCTGGGCGCCATGAACGCCGACACCCTGGGGGACAACTATGTGGCCATCATCCACCCCTACGCCGCCTATGACCTCAAGACCTGCAAGGAGTGGATCGAGGTGCACAAGTACGCCGACCCCGAGGCCATGTACCGGGGCGAGATCGGCAAACTGGGCAACATCCGCTTCATTGAGACCAGCGAGGCCAAGATCTGGAAGGACGAGACCTGCCCGGCCAACGGCGACGGCTACTATGCGGTGTTTGGTACCCTGGTGCTGGGCGCCCATGCCTACGGCGTCACCGAGCTGGAGGGCGGGGGCCTGGAGCACATCGTCAAGCAGCTGGGCTATGGCGACGACCCCCTGAACCAGCGCGCCAGCGTGGGCTGGAAGGGAATGCGCGCCGCCGAGCGGCTGGTGGAGCAGTACATGGTGCGGATCGAGAGCCTGTCGAGCTACTCGGCCTCGGCCGCAGCCAACTGAGAAAGGAGCAGGAAGATGGAAGAAGAAAAGGTCCGTATCCGGCTGTTCAAGGACAACGGGCGCTACAAAAGCGACCTGTTCGTCAGCGTGAACGGCGTCAATTACAAGATCCGCAGGGGCGTGGAGGTGGAAGTGCCCCGCTCGGTGGCCGAGGTGCTGGAGCACAGCCAGCAGCAGGACGACCTGACTGCGGCCCGCATCGCGGCGGCTGAGGGCGCAGCGGGCAAGTGACCGGCAGCCCGGCGTTCAGCAGCCTGAGCGCCGGGCCTTTTGTGACAGAGAAAGGAGGCTTGCAGATGACGGCAGGCGAAGCGGTGGCCCGGGCCAGGGCTCTGCGCCCCGGCTGCAGCGTGGGCGAAAACGAGATGAAGGAATGGCTGCGCCGGCAGGACGGAGAGATCCGGGCGCGGGTGGTGGAGCCCGGCGGCGCGGCGGACTATGGGGAAGTGGGCGCAGACAAGCTGTGGGCAGAAGGGCTTGAGGACAGCGCCGTACTGCTGGTGCCCTTCCCCTTTGACGGGATGTATCCCCACTACCTGTGCGCCATGATCGACGCGGCTTTGGGGGAAACCGACCGCTATGCGGGTGCGATGACCCGGTGCAACGCGATCCTGGGGGAGTTTGCGGCGTGGCTGCGGCGCAGCTGTCCGCCCCCGGTGCGGCGGATGCGCTGGTGAGGAGGTGAGAGGATGTATCTGCCCGAATTGCCCGACCTCAAAAACAGCCGCCGGCAGCTGCGGGTGTTCGGTGGGCTGAACGAAACTTTCGGGTGCAGCGAGGCGGAATACGCGGCGGGGGAGAACTTCTCCAGCCGGGACTTTCCGGCCCTGTCCACCCGGACGCCCCGGCGGAAGCTGCGGACCCTGGCCAACGTGGACGGGATGTACCATCTGAATGGCTTTGTGCTGGTGAGCAGCGGCGGCCTGACCTACATCCCCGACAGCGGGGAGGAACCCACCGTCTTGACCGGGGTGCTGTCGGAGGGGAAAAAGACCCTGGTGGGCCTTGGCACCCGGGTGCTGATCTTCCCGGACAAGGCGGCCTTTGACACAGCCGGCGGCACCATGAAGCCCCTGGGCGCGGCCTGGAGCGGCGGCGGGGCGTCGGTGGAGATGGTGCCATGCGACGGAGAGGGCAACACCTACACGGTGGGCAGCTGGGGCACCCAGGAACCCGAAGACCCCCAGGACGGGGAAGTGTTCCTGAAGGTGGTGAGCCAGTCCAGCCCGTGGAACGCCGACGGCACCCTGGAAGTATACAGCAGTTCGCTGGAGCGGTGGACGGCGGTGACCCTGGATCACTGCAAGATCCGATCCGACGGCATCGGTGAAGCGTTTGCCGTGTGGGACACCGTGACGATACAGGGGACGGCGGCTGCTGCGGCGGGCCTGTGCGATGACCTGGACGGGGAAAAGGTGCTCTACGATGCGGGAGAGGATTGGCTGATGGTGCGGATCACCCCGGGCGGGGAGCACTTCTATGGCCGCATCGTCCAGACCGGGCAGTCGGCCTCCTGGAGCAGTCTGGACGGCAAAAGCACCCTGACCTATACGGCGGAGCAGGCGGTGAGCTGCACCCGGCGGGTGCCCGACCTGGACTATCTGACCGAGTGCGACAACCGGGTGTGGGGCTGCAGCAGCGGCGAAAATGTGATCTATGCCTGCAAGCTGGGGGACCCCACCAACTGGTTTTCCTACCGGAACACTGCCGCCGACAGCTATGCGGTGACGGTGGGCAGCGACGGCAGCTTTACCGGTGCGGCCACCTGTATGGGCTCGGTGCTGTTCTTCAAGGAGAACACCCTGCACAAGCTGTGCGGCTCCAAGCCCTCCGATTTCCAGCTCAGCTCCCTGCGGTGCCGGGGCGTGGCCAAATACGCGGCCGAGAGCCTGTGCGTCATCAACGAGACGCTGTACTATCTCTCCCCGGAAGGGGTGATGGCCTGGGACGGCAGCCTGCCGGTGAAGGTGTCGGGGATGCTGGACCCCAGCGGTCTGGCGGGTGCCCAGCGGGCCGCCGGCGGCTGGCTGGACGGGCGGTATTATCTCTACCTGGCCCGGGACAGCGGCGCCCGGCTGCTGGTGTACGACACCGAAAAGGGGCTGTGGCACCAGGAGGACCCCGGACCCAGCGGCCAGCTGGAGCTGCTGTCCAGCGGGCGGCAGCTGTATCTCTGGGATGGGCAGTCCCTGTGGGCGGCCGGTCCGGCCCGGGAGGAGGACGCCGTCCTGGCGGGCGGGGCGGGAGAGGCCGAGGAGAGCATCCCCTTCGCCCTGGAGACAGGGGACATCGGCCTGGAGGAAAACGAGGACCAGTACCTGTGCAGGCTGACCCTGCGGCTGGACGCGCAGCCCGGTTCCACGCTGACGGTGTGGGCCAGCTGCGACGGCGGCCCCTGGGAAAAGCTGGCCAGCGCGGCTGCCCGCACCGCCAAGGAAAAGCTGTACATCCCCCTGACGCCCCGGCGGCATGACACGATGCGCCTGCGGCTGACCGGCGCCGGCCAGCTGACCCTGCGCAGCGCCAGCCGCACCTTTGCCGCGGCCAGGGGCGGCCTGTGAGAGAAAGGAGGAAAGCCATGGCAAGCATTGCAGGGCTGAGCAAACTGGGCCTGCCCCGGCTGAGCAGCCGGATGGACCCGGAGGACGCCCGGGTGATACGAAACTATTTGTATCAGATGCAGGAACAGCTGCAGTACGTATTGAGCAACATCGACACCGAGAACCTTTCGGAGGGGCTGCGCAGCCGCCTGGAGGGGACGGACGCCGGCGCCGAATGAGAAAGGAGGAGCCCGATGGCGACCAAAAAGAAAACCACCATCCAATACAGCACCAGCGGCCTGAACAGCAAGGACGCGGTGCAGAATGCCCTGGCCGCGGCCCAGTACCGTCCCAGTGAGACGGTGACCCAGGCCGCCGACGCCCTGGAGCAGTGGCAGTCCAGCCGGCCCGGGGCCTACCAGAGCCAGTACCAGGGGCAGATCGACGGGCTGCTGGACAAGGCGCTGAGCCAGAAAACCTTCAGCTACGACCACGCGGCCGACCCCATTTACCGCCAGTACGCCCAGAGCTACCGCCAGAACGCCCACGACGCCAGCACGGACGCCGCGGCCCAGGCGGCCGCCCTGACCGGGGGCTATGGCTCCAGCTACGCCACCAGCGCCGCCCAGCAGGCCTACCAGCAGCAGATGAACGGGCTGAACAGCATCATCCCCACCCTGTACAACCTGGCGCTGGACAGTTATACCAGCGAAGGGGATCTGCTGATGGATCAGCTGGACGCCCTGAACCAGCAGGAACAGAACGCGCAGGATCTGTACCAGCGGCAGCTGGACGACTACTACACCCAGCTGGAGCAAAAGCAGGACGCCTACGAATCCGCCCAGGCCCAGGACTACGCCCGCTACAACGATTACCTGTCCAGCCTGGATACCCTGTACGGCTATTACAGCCAGGAGGAGCAGGAGCAGGCAGCGCGCAAGCAGCAGGGATTCAACAATGTGATGAGTGTGCTGGGGCTGATTGGCAACATCGCGCAGCTGGCCATCAGCGGCACCACGGGTCTGGGTTCGCTGCTGAGCGGACTGGCACAGACCGGATACAGCATGTACGCCGACAACCGGGATTACGAGGCGGCCCAGGCCGACGCTGCGTGGGAGCGGCAGATGCAGGAGCAGCTGCGCCAGGACGGTTTGGCCCAGCAGGCCTACGAATCCCAGAGCGCCGAGCGGCAGTATCAGGACGCTTTGGCCCAGCAGCGGTTCGACAACGACATCACGAGCCAGAAGCTGGCCCTGGCCCAGGAGGAATGGGCGTTCAAGCGGTCCCAGGCGCAGCAGGAGGCGGCCGCAGCCAGTATGCGGGCGGCCAGCCGCAGCAGCGGCACAAAGGGCACGGGCAGCCGCAGCCAGAGCGCCGGCAAGAGCAGCGGCTCCCAGAGCACCGTCCTGCCCACCGCAGGCAGCGACATGGATTACACCGACTTTGCACGGACCATGCGGGAGCGCGGGTATACCATCAGCGAGATCAAGGAGATGTTCGACGTGATGCGGCAGAACCGGTGAGAGGCAGCGCAGCCGGGGAAAGGGATTTCCGGCCGTGTGTGCGGGAACGCGGCCGTTTTGCGGCATACTGAAAAGGGGCGCACCTTTGCGGGTGCGCCCCTTTTCGCGAGGGTTGGAAAAGAAAGGAATGTGAAAATGGAGAGGAAATCAGAAGGGAAGGGTCAGCCTTTCCGGATCTTGGTGAGGGCGTCGTTGATCTGGCGCTTGACGTCGGCGGAGAAGGACTTGCCCGCCATCTTCATCATATCGGTCAGGCGCATGGTGCCCATGATGCCGCCGGCGCCGTCCTCCTTGCTGCTGCCCATCATGCTCATCATGCTGCTCTTGGAAAAGACCTCCATGGCGTCGTGAATGATGGCAGCCGTTTCGCTGTTGGCCAGCAGGTCGGTGACCTTATCCTTGATGGAGTAGAAGCCCTCGGGATAGTTGAGGGGCTTGCGGGCCTCGCGGGCCTTGGGGTCATCGAACCAGTTGGCGGCGTCGTTGCCCTCGGGCAGGTCGTAGGCGTAGTTGTGCTCGGCCACGCCGTTGAGGATGATGGTATTGGAAGCGACGTCGCCGCACCGGGCGCTGACGGTATTGGGACCGTCCTTCAGGGGCACGTCCTTAAAGACGGCGGCGTGGTCCACGGCCTCTAGGGTGGCCACCTCGGCGCCGTTGAGGATCAGGGTGACCGAGGGGCAGTTGGTGTAGACGGTGACGTCACGCTCGCCGGGGGCGCGGTCCACAAAGCGGGCGCCGCGGACATGGAGCATGGGCTCGGTGGTCCAATAGGCTTTGTAGAGGTAGAAGGCGTCCTTTTTGGTCTTGCGGTCGTAGGTGACAAGGCCCTTGTTGTTGCGGCCCTGGACGCCGCCCTCATCGCGGCCGTCGGCGGCAAAGTCGAACATATTCCACAGGTGGGTGGCCCACAGATAGGGACGTGCGGCGAAGGTCTTGAGCATATCGTGGTGGTACTCGCAGGCGTACTCCTCGGTATAGTCGTGGTTTTCGGGGTAGGCGGAGTGCCACTTGAGGATGGCCTCGGCGCCGTACTCGGAGACGCCCAGGCAGCGGTCGGGATACATGGCGTGGAACTGATCCAGCCAGGGGCCGTTGTCGGCGGCCTCACCGAAGTACCAGCCGAAATAGTGGTTGTAGCTTTCGACGTCGGTGATGATGTTGTGCTCGCTCTCCATGGGGGTCATGGTGACCTGGGCCATGGTGGTCATGCGGCTGGGGTCCAAACGCTTGGCCAGGGCGTTGACCTCGCGGAGGTTCTGGCGCAGGTCCTCGCGGTCTTTGCCGATGAGGATCTCATTGGAGATGCCCCAGAAGAAGATGGAGGGGTGGTTGTAGTTCTGGGCCACCAGCTCGGTCATCTGGCTGAGGGTGTTGTCGTGGGCCTCCTGGCCGGGGATAAAGCGGCTGATGAAGGGGATCTCGGCCCAGACCACAAAGCCGGTATGGTCGCACAGGTCGTAGAAATATTGGTCGTGCTGGTAGTGGGCCAGACGGACGGTGTTGGCGCCCACCTCCTTGATGAGGGCGATATCCTCCTCGTGGTCGGCGCGGCTGATGGCCCAGCCCTTGTCCAGGCGGTCCTGATGGCGGGCCACGCCGTGCAGCGGGGTGTTTTTGCCGTTGAGCCAGAAGCCGGTGTTGGGGTCCACATGGAAGGAGCGGTAACCGTAATCCACCGCCACGGTGTCCAGCACTTCATCCCCCCGCAGAAGGGAAGCCTCGGCGGTATAGCAGTAGGGGTCGGCCATGCCGTTCCACAGATGGGGCGCCTTGACCGAAAGGGTCAGGACGGTATGAGCCTCGGCGGGGGCGGAGGCGGAGGCCACCACGGCGCCGGAGGCGTCTTTCAGGTCCACCGAGACGGTGCAGCCGCCGGCGTCCACCGGGAACAGGTCCAGGCGGGTGGTGCCCGATACCATGGGGGTGACAAAAACGGCGTTGGTGCCGGTCTTGAGCAGGTCGAAGTGGGCGGGGGCGGTCTCGATGAAGCTGACCTCGCGGTACAGGCCGCCAAAGAAGGTGAAGTCGGCGGTCTGGGGGTAGATGTCGGAGGGCGCGTTGGACACGTCCACCCGCAGCACGTTGCCGGTGGGCCGCATGGCGGCGGTCAGGTCAAAGCGGAAGGTGGAAAAGCCGCCCTTGTGCTGGCCCAGCAGACGGCCGTTGCAGTAGACGGTGGCCACATGATTGGCGCCCTTGAACTCAATGAACTGGCGCTTGCCGTCGGTGGGGTCGGGCAGATCGATCTGGTAGGTGCCTACGCCCCGCCAGTAGTCGTTGCCGCCGTCCTGGCCGTCTTTGGCGTTCCAGGTATGGGGGAGGGAAACGGGGGCGAAGGCTTCGCCCTCTTTGGCAAAGCGTGCACAGGTGAGCAGAGTGGTAGTGCGCATGAGGGATGCTCCTTTCAGCTTTGAGCGGTGTCAAGCGGTGAAACAGAAGGGAGCGGGAAGGCCCCGCCCCCAGACAGCGTGTGTACTTTTGCTGCAACAAGTATATCACTTTGGGCGGCGGGAAGGTAGGAAAATTTTAGGAAAATTCTGTATAATCTTTGCTTACAAGGTGTGAAATTCTGGATGATGTTCATAAAAAATTCAAAAACAAAAACCCCCGGCTTTCAGGCGGGAGCCGGGGGTATGTGTCACAACAGGCTTGGCAGGGTGGGGAGGTTTTGAGGGCCGGGGGAATAGGGGTGGAATTCAACTTTGTCTTGAACGTTTGGATCAAACCAGCCTTCGACAGTCTCCTGATCATTTTCGCCTATGTTGCTGTAAATGTGGACTCCACTACTGGAGCCGGCACCACTAAATGCATACTCCCCTGTCAATGGAGGGGTAGAATTGCTGAAACAAATGTTTGTGAGGCTGATGCAGGCAGAGAACGCACCATAGCCAATGGTGTCCACATTGTCCATGACGACGGTTTGCAGCTCGTAGAGATCACTGAACGCATAGTTGCCAATGGTGCCCACATTGCCCATGGTGACGGTTTGCAGGCTGGAGCAGCCACTGAATGCACTATGCCCGATGGTGCCCACATCGCTCATTTTTACATTTTTCAGAATGCCGCATCCATTGAATACAGAGTCATCAACCTTTTGCAAGCGTGTGCAGCTGCTCAGGTCGATTTCGGTCAGGTCAGTGCAGTAAGAAAATGCCTCTTTGCCAACGATGGTCAAGCCTGTGCAGCCGCTCAGGTCGATTGAGGTCAGGCTGTAGCAGTAAAAAAATGCCTCGCAGTCAATGGTGGTCAAGCCTGTGCAGCTGCTCAGGTCGATTTCGGTCAGGCCGGTGCAGCCATAAAATGCCTGTTGGCCAATGTTGGTCAAACGCGTGTAGCCGCTCAAATCGATTTTGGTCAGGCCGATACAGTACCGAAATGCATTATCGCCAATGCTTTGCAAGCCATCGGGCAGGGTGACTTCTGTCAGCAGGGTGCACTCCTGAAATACACCGGGATCGTCACTAGAATTGCCGATCTGGGTATAGCCGCTTTGGGACAAATCCACAGTGGTAACGGTACTTTTCCAGTCTGATGAGCCAAGCAATTCGCTGAGCGTACTTGCATCCAACGTGCCGCTGCCGCCGGTTATGGTTAGTGTGTTTGAGGTTTTGTCAAATGTGGCTTTAGGCCCCTGCGGCTGCTGTTCTTCGTCATCATCGTCATCACTCGCGGGCCTTATCGGCTCAAAGGTATTTTCCTCGGTCACTTCCACGTCCACCACGATGTAGTATTTGCCGTCCACTTCCACCATGCCGATGCGGCCTGCGGTCACACCATTGGATTTCAGCTGTTCCAGCACCGCGCGGATCTGGGAGGCCGCCAGGGCCGCGGCGTCCTCGGCGCTCTGGGCGGTCACCTCCCACACCTGCACCGCGTGCTGGCCGGGCCGGGCGCCGGCCAGATCGTCCACATTGAAGTTGACCGCGCTTTCCAGCCCCAGCAGGGTAAGCAAAGCCTGGCGCAGGTCGCCGCCGCTCTGCAAAGCCTGCCGCAGGTCCCGCTCCAGACCGAGGTCCGCGATGAATTCGATCAGCTGCTGCACCTGGGCGCTGTTGGCCGCAGCCGCCGCGTGGCCCGAAAAACTGTCGCAGCCGGTGAGGGCGCTTGCCGCCACCGCCGCCGACAGGATGAACGCAATAGGCCGTTTCAAACGCATGATTTGCCTCCTGTGTACAAAAAAGTATACCTTTCCGGTTTGCGGACCAATCGTCCCGTTTGCGGTAAAACGCTTGAATGACGGCGCTTTTTCTTGTATACTAAATTTGCAAAAATCGGAAAACAACCCCTTTCATTTTGTATACCTTCCCAAACACCCAAAACGAAGCGGCCCCCGGCTCTGTACAGGCAGAGACAGGGGCCGCTTTTTGCGGGTGTGGGCGCCGAAAAAGCCCTGCCCGGCCAGCGGAGGGCGCCGGCCGGGCAGGTATACGGAAGGGAATCCGCAGAGGAAGAAATCAATAACGCAGGCCGAAGTTCAGCTCGTAGTAATTCCCGGCGGCGTCGCGGTAGGCGTAAGCCTTGCCGTTCTCGTCCTTGAGGGAATCGGCCATGTACTGGTCTTTGTCGTAGCCGGGCACATCGTTGGGGCTGGCGCAGATGCCGTCGGCATTGACCGCCAGGACCTCGTCCCCGCGGGGCAGGGTGATGGGCAGCCGGCCGATGGGCTCAAAGCGGCCGAAGATGACATCCAGGGTGGCGGAGGGGTAGGTGTCGAAGCCGGCGGTGAGGGCGTCGGCGTAGGGCTCCACGTTGCCCACCATCCAGGCCAGAGGGAAGTTGATGTTGGTGATCACCTTGCCGCCGTGGGCATGGACCGCCGCGGCGATGGCGGGGATCCGCTTGGCGCCGGACAGGGTGGTCTCGACGTGGGTCTGGGCCAGAGGCTTGCCGTCGGGGCCGACGTCGCAGACGGTCTTGTCCTCGCAGATGTCCAGCTCCAGATAGCCGGGGGTGGCGTTGAAGTAAGCGCCCGAGGAGGGGCTGACCATCAGGATGGTGTAGTCGGCCTGGGCGGGATCGTCGGTGAGGTGGTAGTGGGCCAGCATCTCGCGCAGGGCCTTGGTGGCAGCCTCGCCCTTTTCGGCCTCCTTGGCAAAGGCTTCGGCGTAGATCTTGGCGCCCGACAGCTTGTCGCTGGTCAGGGGCAGGGTGTGATCCTGGTTTTTCAGCAGGACGACGCTCTCACGGTGCACCAGGGAAGCCTCGTTCCAGTCTTCCTCGTTGGCCACCACTTCGGCGGCGTGCTTGGGATCGGCGTAGGGGTTCTCGAACATACCCTGCTGGAACAGCTCGGTCAGGGTGCGGGTGACGGCGCGGTCCAGGCTCTCGTCGGTGAGGACCAGGTCCTCTTTGCGGAATCCTTCGGGCACCGGGTGGGTGTCGTAGTAGCCGTTGGTGGCGCGGTCGTAGGCTTCACGGCCCTCGGCGTTGTCGAACAGGCCGCTGATCAAATCCACGCCCGACTGCGTGACGGCAAAGCCGATCCGCTCGGGCACATCCAGGGCCTCCACGCCCCAGCTCATGTTGTGGGTGATGCCGGTATCCGAGTTGATGTAGCCCGCAAAGCCCATCTGATGGCGCAGGATACCGTCGATGAACACCTTATTGTAGGCGAAGCCGTAGGGGTCCATCCGCAGGGCGTTGCCCTCGCAGTCGGTCTGGGGGCCGCTCTTGGCGGCTGCCGGCTTGGAGTAATAGGGCATGATGGAAGCCGCATGGTACTGGATGGCGGGACGGAAGGCGGGGATGTGGTATTTCTGCAAAGAGCCTTCGGTGGCGTAGACGTTCCACTGGCCAGCGGCATAGTGAGGGTCAAAGCCGTTTTCGCGGGCGCCGCCGCCGGGGAAGTGCTTGACGGTCATGGACACGCCGTCCTTGGTGACGCCGTCGGTGCTGCCCTGGATGCCGGGGATCAGATGCTCGAAGATTTTTTCGATCAGCTCGGGGTCCTCGCCGAAGGTGCCGAAGGTGCGCTGCCAGCGGGGGTCGCTGACGCAGTCGGCCATGTACATATAGCCCTTGCGCAGGCCGCAGGCGGACCACTCGCGCCGGACGCAGTCTGCGAACTTGTCGATGATGGCCATGTCGCCGTCCTCGCCCCGGACGGCGGCGGCAATGCCCATGGTGCCGGGCCAGGTGGCAAAGACGCCCGAAGCGTCGTTCATGCCAAAGACCACCTCGCCGTTTTCGTTGCGGGAGTTGGAGACCGCCTGCACGGGAACGAAGTGCTCGCACTCCTCGGCCACGGCGTGCAGCTGATTGAGCCAGTCGGCCATGTAGGAGGGGGTGGGGTTGGCCCGGAGGATCAGATGGCGGTTGAACCAATCCTTGATCAGGGTGGTGGTGCCGGGCAGGTGCTGTTCGCCAAAGATGGTCTTGCCATTGAACTCGGCGTCATCCAGAACACCGGACTCATCGGGGACCACCGTGTGGCCGGCGCCGGGGGCGGGGCAGGCAGGGCCCATCCGCCAGTCCGAGATGAACAGCTGGGCGATCTTCTCGTCCACCGTCAGGGTCTTGACATAGGCGGCGGCGCGGTCGGCGGGGTCCAGACGCCAGTCGTTGACGGCTGTCAGCTGGCCGGTGCCGTCGATATCCTTAAAGGTGAGGCCGTCCTGCTCGATGACCCGGCGGGACACCGTGCCGATGGTGGGGCCGTTGGGATTGTGGTAATATGTAAGGTTGTCGGATGCTTTTTTTGCCATGAAGCGTTCCTCCTTCTGGTGGGGGTATGGGCCGGCCGGACACAGCCGGCGGCGGGCGATATATCACTATTCCTATTATGGCACAAAAGAAGCCCAAAAGGAAAGGATTATTTTTGGGGGAATCCGTATAATTTTTTCATTCTGCCCGATTTTACCGGCTTTTGGGCAAAGAAATCGTATACTTCAGAACAAATTCGGGCCTTTGAAGTGTGAAAAATGCCCGCGCGCAAAGCCGCCTGTCTTTTCTCAAATGAACTTTTGTGCTATAATAGGGCCGTATTTACAGAAACTTGAGAGAACAACTTCCGCGGCGGAAGGGGCAATACGGAAAAGCATCGAGATCAAAGACTGAGGAAACGGAAGGTGATTGGATGAAGGTCGAGATCAGCCGCGTGCTGGAAAAGCTGACCGGCGCGCAGAATGTGGGCTTGACCAGGATGACCCCGCCCTTCGAGGGGATCGAGAATTTTGATTACGGCCTGCGCCGGGCCCTGGATGCAGAGTTCGACTGGCCGGGCTTCGGGGACATGATGCTCCATCAGGTGCCCAAAAAACGGCTGGTTTTTGTGCGGGGCGTGTTCGAGCTGCGGTTCGCGTTTTTCCTTTCGCCGGACGAAAAGGATACCCTGTACTGCATTGGGCCCTGGGCCTCGGGGCCGCGCAGCAAGGAATCCATCGCCTGGTGCAGCGCTTACCTGGACGAAAAGGCCCAGAAGGTGGTGGAGGAATACCACAACCGGGTGCGGCAGATCGACGACAACGCCATCAAGACGCTCCTGTTTGCCATCATCTCTCTGCTTTTTCCCGAGGGGGAGCTGCGCACCGAGGAGTGGCGGGAGTTTATGCCCCTGCATTTCCGGCTCAGCATCGAAAGTTTCAGCGACACGTCCTTCACCGAACAGCTGCCCGCCGAGCTGATCGCCGAGCGCTATGCCAGCGAGAACCGGATGCTGCAGGCGGTGACCAAAGGCGACAACGAGGAAGCCATGGCCGCCTATGAGAATTTCCGGCGGTTCCAGCTGACGCCGCGCCTGCACAGCCCCCTGCGGGACTTCAAGAACTTTTCCATCATCCTCAACAGCCTGCTGCGCAAGGCCATCGAGCAGGCCAGCGTCCACCCGTATTACATCGACCGGATCTCGTCCCGGTTCGCCATCGAGATCGAGGCGCTGGCCAGCCTGGAGGAAGGGGAACGGCTGCGGATGCGGATGGTGAAGGAATACTGCCTGTATGTAAAGAAATACTCCCTGCAGCAGTACAGCCCCCTGATCCAGAAGGTGATCAACGAGGTCAACCTGCACATGGACTCCAGCCTTTCCCTCAAGAGCCTGGCGGCCCAGTGCTACATCAGCCCCAGTTACCTGTCCAATGTGTTCAAGCAGGAGACGGGCCAGACCCTGACCGACTACATCAGCAGCCGCCGGATGGAGCGGGCCGCCCGCCTGCTGCTGACCACCAACGCCCGTGTGGCCGTGGTGGCCGAAAAGGTGGGCATCCTGGATGTGAACTACTTTACCAAGATGTTCAAGAGTGCCACCGGCCAGACCCCCACCCACTACCGCAGGGATCAGCGGGCCAAGGCCGCTCTGGAGGTGGCTCCCGACGGCGCGCCTCCGCTGCCCCAGACACCGGAGCGGGAAAAACGGGAAAAAACCAGAAAATCTTGAAATTCCCTCTTGCAAAGCTGCGCCCGGTGTGCTATAATACACCTCGCAGCTGTGCTGCTATAGCTCAGTTGGTAGAGCGCATCCTTGGTAAGGATGAGGTCTCCAGTTCAAATCTGGATAGCAGCTCCATATGCAGTGCAAAAAGCCTCGAGGGTAGGAACCTTCGGGGCTTTTTGGCGCAAAAGTGGCGTTTGCCCTTGACAACCGGCCCGGGAAAGATTAAAATGGATACAAAGAAGTGACATACTTCTGTAAAAAGAATATCTGTTTGGCAAACCTGTAGAAATGCAGGGGCGCAAAGCATGAAGCCTGACGTGTCCGCAGCCGGCTGCGGCGCAAGGTGGTTCGGCTGCAATGACCTAGTTATCCGGGTGCCATTGCAGCCTTTTTTTCATCCGCCGGGCCATGTGCGCCGGCCAGGAAGTGGAGCGTGTGGGTTTTTGAAGTTCTGTATCAAGCTGGCGGGCGTTGTGGTGGAGATCGAGCACCGGTATCCCTATATTCATGAGACATGCCGGGAATTTGAAGTGCACTGCGTTGAGAAGCCTGATTTTACGGTCAGTGTGACTGACGAGATGATCCGGAAAGAATTTGAGGGCTGGGAGCGTATCTATAACCGCACGCTGGATTTTGAACTCTGGAAGGAGTACTGTGAGAGCGACAGCTTAATTGGACGGATCTGTGACGAGATACCGTTTTATGGAATGTTTTTGATGCATGCGGCAGTGATTGCGGTAGACGGCGTTGCATATGTGTTTACTGCACCCAGCGGCACAGGAAAAAGTACGCATATCCAGCTTTGGAAAAAGCTTTTTGGCGACCGCGCAGTCATTGTCAATGGCGACAACCCATTGATTCGGGTTGCGGATGGCAAAGTCTACGTGTGTTCCACCCCCTGGAAAGGAAAAGAAGGATGGGGTCTTGGTCTTGATGCAATGTTTCCGGTGGGAGGCATCTGCATTGTAGAGCAAAATCCGGAAAATCACATCCGCCGTATATCAACTGAGGAAGCCGGCCGGCATATTTTAAAAGAGGTACATCTTACACGGAACAGAGAAGACAGCTTCAGCCAGTTTTGGGATTTGCTTGATACTGTAATGACAACAGTAGATTTTTACCTGCTGCAATGCAACCGTGAACTGGCGGCTGCACAGCTTTCTTATGAGACGATGAGGAGGAGACAGGATGCTGAAAACGAAAAAAGGCTTTCTGTTGCGCAGATTGGGAGATGAATATATGGCAGTGGCCATCGGCGAGGCCAGCAAGAGCTTCAACGGGATGATCCGGCTGAATGAGACCGGCGCTTTCTATTGGAAAGAGCTGGAGCAGGGCGCCACCCCCGAGGAGCTTGTAGCCAAGACCCTGGAGCGCTACGAGGGCGTGGACGCAGAAACGGCCCGCCGGGACGTGCAGGCGTTCCTGGAGAGCATTGAGGTGGCACTGGAGAGCGATGGAGCGGACCGTTGAACAGCAGCTGGCCGCCGGAGACCGTGCCCTGTCCTGGACGGTAGGGGTGAGCATGGAGCCGCTGCTCCACGCCCGCAAGAGCACCGTGGTGCTGGAACCGCCCAAAGGACCGCTCAAGCGGGGAGACGTGGTGCTCTATCGCCGCCCGGCGGGGGAGTATGTGCTGCACCGCATCGTCAAGGTACTGGACGGCGCTTACCGCATCCGGGGCGACAACTGTTATCGGTCCGAGAAGGTGCCTGCCGGCTGGGTGATCGGCGTGATGACCGGCTTCTATCAGGATGAACGGGATACATACACCAGCTGCGACAGCCCGGCTTATCGGAAATATGTCAAAACCGTCCCTTTGCGCTATACAGCCTTGTGGCTGCGGGCCTTTCCGGGACGTGCAATGAGAAAACTGAAACGAATTGCGCATATTTAAGTGAGGAGAGGGTGTTTTGGAGCGTCTGAAATATCAAAAAGCTGCTGCGGAAGTAGAGTTGTTTGATGACAGAATGATTTTTACAAAAAAGAGCTGGGGTGATGATAAACCTGGCTGGGGCTTTGGAGATGACAACCATGACCACGGTGGACCTCCAGGGATTACGGGAGATCATCCCAATGGCAAATGGTGATAGAGCGCAGAGCGCTTTATTATATTCTGAATAAGAAAGGAGCGACTTGATATGGTTGAGAAAGCAAAGTACGAAAAAGCGGAAGCGTATATTATAAAGTTTGAAAACGATAGCGCGATTTTTACAGCTGAATGTGTAGGCAATAATTTTACTGGGCATAGTGGTACTAGCCCTTATCAGTGGGGACCATATGGCTGCTAAGTGAAATGATTTATTTTGGGCTGCGGGTCAAAA
>MHCFR04200__coassemble_895_pt1 | contig 15392 bp, 11 predicted proteins | sample MHCFR04200__metabat2_high_PE_011 | metagenome-assembled genome bin MHCFR04200
ATGACCCAATTCATCCGCAAAACGCCGGATCTTTGGGAAGGACAGGCCATATTGCTGAATTACACGGTTTTCTTCTGTGCCATGTTCCTCAAGCCACTTGACGATGGATTGCGAAAAAGTCTTGATTGCCGGAACCTGATCCGCTTCCAATTGAATTTCTCTGTATGGATCGAACTGATAATAGCATATATAGTTTGTGAGCTCGTTTCTGATATCGTACAGGAAGTCGCCGATTTCTTCTGGTTCTGATACCTCGTGATCTTCCATCCTTTTTTCGGGGTCCATCGACGCAATCTCAAACGCATGGTTAAGGTCTTTGGCTGCATATATATCAAGTGCCATCCTTTCATCGTCCTTTCTTTTCGTTATTTTACAGGGTATCCCTTATTCGTCTTCTTCCGGCCAAACCGGCTTTCCAGGTGTGCCGTCCTCGTTGATATAGTAGCCGTCTACAATGGTTCGTACACCGCCGCCGAAACTCCAGCGATTTTCCTCGATGAACATCAGGAACCGGTCCAGGAACTGGGCCTCTGAAAGCTCCATCGGCACCTCGACGCACCCTTGGAACTCAAACTCCTTGCGGTGCGCTGTGTTCATGCCGTTCCGAGGAGGATGTTTCTCCGCTGCTGTCTCCATTACAGTTTTACATTTCAGGTGTTTCATCGTCGGCTACCTCCATTTCTTCAAGTGGCAGATGGATGGGATAGAGATCCATCACAAAATGCTCTTGATCTGGAAAATCTACCATCAGCAGTACCACCCGCCCATCGTGATACACCGGTCTTCCAAGATATTGCCCCGACTTTGTGCGTACCGGCTCATAGACCGTGCCCTCCGGGCAGCGGACCAGGACAAGCCGGTTTTTGTCGATGGGATGGCCGCTGCGGAACAGCTCCTCCGCCTCGTATAAATCTCCGCTGGCATAGTCGGCACCCCAGTACCATTCGCTGCTGCCGGCCAGCGGCTCCAGATTGGTGATCCCGTTTGTGATGATGCGTTTCATACACTGTCCTTCCAAGCTATGTCTTGATGAAGTGCCGAGATTATACCACGGCGAATGGGGGAATCTCATGAATATTCTCTTAAGTTTTCTTAATCTCTGGAAGCGAGGTGTCTCTTTTGTTTACAGCCCCCCAATTTTTGAGTCCTGGACGGCGCAGAAATGACTTGCTGAATCCTGCCTTCAGAGTTACAATGCAGGCAGTTAGAGGCGCGAAAAATACTCCCTGTCCAAGCCGGGAACCCATTTCCGGCAAAGGGCGGGGAGCGTTTTTGACCACAGGACACACCACAGACGGCGGCGTAGCACATGGAGATCAGAGTGCTAAAGAGTGGTGGAAAGAAAGAGAAACCGAGTGGAAATCGCCAAAAACAATTAGAAATAATGCAAAAAAGTTTTATATGCCTTTTCGCATCCGAGAGGTCAAGGGTTCGAATCCCTCCGGGTCCACCACCATACCGCCCGCATGGGTGCTTGCAAGGTCAAGCGTCCAGGCGGGTGTTTTTGCTTGCCCTGTGTCCCCGGCTTCATGCCGGGGCTTTTTCTTTTCCCTTCCCTCTCCTTGACTTTCCTGTCGTTCAGGCTATACTTGTATTACAAGTATACCGTATCTGCCGGCGCATGGGCGGCGGCAGGCAGTCAGCGGTTGTTCTATGTCGGAAAGGAGCTATCATGCTGCGCACCTACACCCTCTCCCCTTCTTTGCAGAGCCACGGCCTGCACGCCCTGCTGAAAGCCACCAGCAAACAGACCCCCTGCACCGAAAAGACCAAACAGCACTGCCTTGCCTATATCGACAGGATGCAGCAGGTCAACGCCCAGCCCTTCCCCAACCCCGAAAAGCTGGTGGGCTGCCCCGTGACTGAGGACAACAGCTGCGGGATGCAGACCTTTTTCTGGGGCGGGCAGGATAAGCCCCGCCAGAAGGTGCTGCTGTATCTTCATGGCGGCGCCTATATGAACCCGCCCACCAGCTTCCACTTCAAGATGCTGGCCAACCTGGCCCGGGGCACCGGGTCCATGGCGGTGTTCCCGGTCTATCCCAAGATCCCGGACCACAGCTACGCCGACACCTTTCCCAAGCTGCTGGCCCTCTACGACAGTCTGTGCGCCCAATACGGTCCCCGGCAGATCACCCTGGCGGGGGATTCCTCCGGCGGCGGGCTGGCCCTGGGCTTTGCCTACCATCTCAGCGATCTGGGCCGCCCTCAGCCCCGCCAGCTGCTTTTGATCTGCCCCTGGCTGGACCTGCACACCGACCCCGAGGACCTGGACCTCTACGAGAAGCTGGACCCCTCCCTCTCCCCCTGGCGGCTGCGGATCATGGGCGAAATGTGGGCCGGCGGCCACAGCCAGCTGTCCAACCCCTATGTCAGTCCCATGTTTGGAGACCCGGCACGGGTGGCGCCCATCACCATGATCACCGGCACACGGGAGGTCCTCTACCCTGACACCATGAAATTCCACCGCATCCTGGACCAGAAACGCCTGCCCCACCGCACCTATGTCTTTGAGGGGATGACCCATGTATTCCCTGCTTTTCCCATCCCGGAGGCCAGGATGGCCCAGCGGCTGATGATCTATCTGCTGGACCACAGCCTGTAAACGGCTGTCCCTGTGCGTTTTGCCGCAAATCCGGTGCGGCTCAGGTATATTATTTGTTGCATCCGTCACTTGAATTTGATTCAATACGGATTATAATTAACAGTACGGGAACAAAGGTGTTCCTGACGGGCCAGCTGCGCCCGTCAGGGGCGCCTTTTCTTTTTTGCCCGCCGGGACGCGGAGTGGGCCGCGGCCCGTCAACTGCCTTTTCAGAGATTACGACAGAGGATGGGAAAGGAAATGGATCGATTTACCGAATGCACAGCGCCCGCTGGCCTGTATGATCCCCAGTTCGAGCACGATGCCTGCGGCATCGGCGCAGTGGTGGACATCCAGGGGCGCAAATCACACCAGACCGTCAGCGACGCGCTGACCATCGTGGAGCATCTGGAACACCGGGCCGGCAAGGACGCCGAAGGCAAGACCGGAGACGGCGTGGGCATCCTGCTGCAGATCAGCCACAAATTCTTCTCCAAGGTGGCCGAGGGGCTGAACATCACCATCGGCGCCGAACGGGAATACGGCGTAGGGATGTTTTTCTTCCCCCAGGACGAGCACCTGCGGGCCCGCGCCATGAAGCTGTTCGAGCTGGTCACCCGCAAGGAGGGGCTGGAGTTCCTGGCCTGGCGCCAGGTACCGGTGGCCCCCGAGGTAGTGGGCCAGAAGGCGCGGGACTGTATGCCTGCCATCTGGCAGTGCTTCATCAAAAAGCCCGCCAAGGTGTCCAAGGGCATCGACTTTGACCGCCGGCTGTACATCGTCCGGCGGGTATTCGAGCAGGCCAGCAACGGCACCTATGTGGCCAGTCTGTCCAGCCGCACCATCGTCTACAAGGGGATGTTCCTGGTGGGCGAACTGCGCCGCTTCTACGCCGATCTGCAGGACGAGGATTACGAGTCGGCCATCGGCATGGTGCACAGCCGCTTTTCCACCAACACCACCCCCAGCTGGATGCGCGCCCACCCCAACCGGTTCATCCTGCACAACGGCGAGATCAACACCATCAAGGGCAACACCGACGCCATGCTGGCCCGGGAGGAATCCATCTCCTCCCGCATCATGCAGGACGACATGAACAAGATCCTGCCCATCGTCAACACCGCCGGGTCGGATTCCGCCATGCTGGACAACACCCTTGAGTTCATGGTGATGAACGGCATGGACCTGCCCCTGGCGGTGATGATCACCATTCCCGAGCCCTGGGAGAACAACAAGAACATCAGCCAGAAAAAACGGGACTTCTACCAGTATTACGCCACCATGCTGGAACCCTGGGACGGCCCTGCGGCCATCCTGTTCTCGGACGGCGACGTGGTGGGCGCGGTGCTGGACCGCAACGGCCTGCGTCCCAGCCGTTACTACATCACCCGGGACGGCCGGATGATCCTGTCCTCCGAGGTGGGCGTGCTGGACTGCGCCCCCGACAACATCCTGGTCAAGGACCGCCTGCGCCCCGGCAAGATGCTGCTGGTGGACACCGTCAAGGGCGAGGTGGTGGACGACGAAAAACTGAAGGAATACTACGCCAGCCGGGAACCCTACGGCGAGTGGCTGGACCGCAACCTGGTCCAGCTGCAGGATCTCAAGATCCCCAACTGCAAGGTCCCCTCTTACACCGCCGACGAGCTGACACGCCTGGAGAAGGCCTTTGGCTACAGCTATGAGCAGATCAACGTGATCCTGCTGCAAATGGCCCGGCAGGGCTCCGAACCCAGCGGCGCCATGGGCACCGATACCCCCCTGGCGGTGCTGAGCACCCAGCATCCGCCCCTGTTCAGCTATTTCAAGCAGATGTTTGCCCAGGTGACCAATCCTCCCATCGACGCCATCCGGGAAAAGGTGGTCACCTCCACCAGCGTCTACATCGGCGCCCACGGCAACCTGCTGGAGGACCAGCCCGAAAACTGCAAGGTGCTCAAGGTGCACAACCCCATCCTGACCGAGACCGACCTGCTCAAGATCCGCCACATGAATGTGCCCGGCTTCAAGGTGGCCACCGTGTCCATCAACTACTACAAGAACACCAGCCTGGAAAAGGCCATCGACCGGGTCTTTCTGGAAGTGGACCGGGCCTATAAAGAGGGGGCCAGCATCATCATCCTGTCCGACCGGGATATCGATGAATACCATGTGGCCATCCCCAGCCTGCTGGCGGTGTCGGCGGTGTCCCAGTACCTGATCCGCACCAAAAAGAGCACCGCCCTGGCCCTCATCCTGGAGAGCGCCGAGCCCCGGGAAGTCCACCACTTTGCAGCCCTGCTGGGTTATGGCGCCTGCGCCGTCAACCCCTACCTGGCCCACGAGGCCATCGGCCAGCTGATCGGCGACGGGCTGCTGGACAAAGATTTCTATGCCGCCGTGGACGACTACAACACCGCCGTCCTCAACGGCATCGTCAAGATCGCCTCCAAGATGGGCATTTCCACCATCCAGAGCTACCAGGGCAGCCAGATCTTTGAGGCTGTGGGCATCTCCAAAGAGGTCATCGACAAGTACTTCACCGGCACGGTCAGCCGGGTGGGAGGCATCGGCCTGGATGATATCCAGGCTGACGTGGAGGCCCGGCACAGCGCCGCCTTCGACCCGCTGGGCCTGGACATCAATATGCAGCTGGCCAGCAGCGGGGAACACAAATTCCGCAGCGGCAAAGAGGACCATCTGTTCACCCCCCAGACCATCTACCTGTTCCGCAAGGCCTGCTTTGAAAACGACTACGGCGCCTTCAAGCAGTTCACCCAGGCGGTGGACAACATGGGCGAAAACGGGATGCACCTGCGCAGCCTGCTGGATTTCAGCTATCCGTCCGACGGAGGCATTCCCCTGGAGGAGGTGGAGCCGGTCTCGTCCATCCTCAAGCGGTTCAAGGGGGCGGCCATGAGCTACGGCGCCTTGAGCAGCGAGGCCCATGAGACCATCGCCCTGGCCTTCAACCAGATCGGCGCCCGCAGCAACACCGGCGAGGGCGGCGAGCCGGAAGAGCGCTACCACAGCGCCAGCAACTCCAAGATCAAGCAGGTGGCCTCGGCCCGGTTCGGCGTCACCAGCCAGTATCTGGTGTCCGCCGAGGAGATCCAGATCAAACTGGCCCAGGGCGCCAAGCCCGGTGAGGGAGGCCAGCTGCCCGGCAGCAAGGTCTACCCCTGGATCGCCAGGACCCGCCACAGCACCACCGGCGTGGGCCTGATCTCTCCCCCGCCCCACCACGACATCTATTCCATCGAGGACCTGGCCGAACTGATCTACGACCTGAAAAATGCCAACCGGGATGCACGCATCAACGTCAAGCTGGTCAGCGAGGCGGGGGTGGGCACCATCGCCGCCGGTGTGGCCAAGGGCGGCGCGCAGGTCATCCTGGTGTCGGGCTACGACGGCGGCACCGGCGCGGCCCCCCGCACCTCCATCAAAAATGCCGGCCTGCCCTGGGAACTGGGCATCGCCGAGACCCATCAGACCCTGATCCTCAACGGGCTGCGCACCCGGGTACGGCTGGAGAGCGACTCCAAACTGCTCAGCGGCCGGGATGTGGCCATCAGCTGTATGCTGGGCGCAGAGGAGTTCGGCTTTGGCACCAGCCTGCTGATGGCCGAGGGCTGCGTCATGATGCGGGTGTGCAACCTGGACACCTGCCCCATGGGCATCTGCACCCAGAACCCCGAGCTGCGCAAGCACTTTATGGGCAAACCGGAATACATCATCCATTACCTGACCTTTGTGGCCACCGAGCTGCGGGAATACATGGCCCGGCTGGGGGTGCGCACCATGGACGAACTGGTGGGCCGCACCGACCTGCTGCACGTCAAGCCCTGCGCCGGCCGTGCCGCCAAGCTGGATCTGGACGCCATCCTGCACAACCCCGCCATCCGCGACCTGAACGTCCACTACCAGCCCGAGGACACCTATGACTTCCACCTCGAAAAGACCCTGGATATGCGGGTGCTGATGAAAAAGTTCAAGCTGGGCAGCAAGAACCCCCAGTCGGTCAGCGTCCAGGTATCCAACACCGACCGGGCTTTCGGAGCCATCTTTGGCAGCGAGATCACCCGCCGGTACGGCAACACCCTTCCCGACGACACCTTCACCGTCCACTGCGCCGGCGCGGGCGGCCAGAGCTTCGGGGCCTTCATCCCCAAGGGTCTGACCCTCTGCCTCACCGGCGACTGCAACGACTACATGGGCAAAGGGATGTCGGGAGGCAAGATCGTGGTGCGCCCGCCCCAGGGCATCTGCTACAAGCCCGAGGAGAACATCATCACCGGCAACGTGGCCTTCTATGGCGCCACCGGCGGCAAAGCCTTTATTTCGGGCGTGGCCGGCGAGCGGTTCTGCGTCCGCAACTCCGGCGTCACCGCCGTGGTGGAGGGCGTGGGCGACCACGGCTGCGAGTACATGACCGGCGGCACGGTGGTGGTGCTGGGCCAGACCGGCAAAAACTTTGCGGCCGGCATGACCGGCGGCATCGCCTATGTGCTGGATGAGAACTGGGACTTCTACCAGCGGGTCAACAAGGAGACGGTCAGCCTGGAGCCGGTGGAGCACAAACACGACGTGGCCACCCTCAAGGAGCTGATCCGGGAGCACGTGGAGGCCACCGGCAGCCCCCGGGGCAAGGAGATCCTGGACAGCTTCGGCGCATTCCTGCCCAAATTCAAAAAGGTCCTGCCTTACGACTACGACCGGATGCTGCGGGTCATCGCCTCGATGGAGGAGCGCGGCCTTGACGGAGAGCAGGCGCAGATCGAGGCATTCTACGCCCAGCAGAAAAGCAGGTAAGGGAGGATATCATGGGTAAAACGACAGGTTTTATGGATTACCAGCGCAAGACCAGCGCCGAACTGGAACCCCTTGCGCGGCTGGAGCATTTCAATGAATTCCACGTCTGGCTGCCCCGGGAGGAGCAGCAGACCCAGGCGGCCCGCTGCATGGACTGCGGCGTGCCCTTTTGCCAGGCAGGCATGACCATCGGCGGGGCCGCCTCGGGCTGCCCGCTCAACAATCTCATCCCCGAGTGGAACGAGCTGGTCTACCGGGGCAAGTGGGAGCTGGCCCTCCGCCGCCTGCTGGCCACCAACCGCTTCCCCGAGTTCACCAGCCGGGTCTGCCCCGCCCTGTGCGAGGCCGCCTGCACCTGCGGGGACGTCACCGGCAGCGCCGTCTCGGTGCGGGAGAACGAACACGCCATCATCGAGCGGGGCTATGCCAAGGGCTGGATGCCGGCCTGCCCGCCTCCCACCCGCACCGGCAAGAGCGTGGCGGTCATCGGCTCGGGCCCTGCGGGGCTCTCGGTGGCCGAATACCTCAACAAGCGGGGGCATACCGTCACCATTTACGAGCGGGAGGACCGCCCCGGCGGCCTTCTGATGTACGGCATCCCCAACATGAAGCTGGATAAATCGGTCGTTGAGCGCCGGGTCCGGATCATGCAGGAGGAGGGAGTGGAGTTCCTCACCGGCATGGACGTGGGCCGCACGGTGGACGCCGCCGAGGTGCTGGCCCACTACGACGCGGTAGTGCTGTGCTGCGGGGCCAAAAAGCCCCGGGATCTGGATGTTCCGGGCCGCGATGCCGCCGGGGTCTTTTTCGCAGTGGACTATCTGACCAGCGTCACCCGCAGCCTGCTGGATTCGGACCTGGCCGACGGCCGGGCCATCTCCGCCGCGGGCAAAAACGTACTGGTGATCGGCGGCGGCGACACCGGCAACGACTGCCAGGGCACCGCGCTGCGCCAGGGCTGCACCGACCTGCTGGCCCTTGAGATGATGCCCGAGCCTCCCGCCCAGCGCACCCCTTCCAATCCCTGGCCCGAATGGCCCCGGGTACGCAAGGTGGACTACGGCCAGGTGGAGTGCATCGCCCGCTTTGGCAAAGATCCACGGGCCTACCAGACCACCGTCAAGGAGTTTTTGAAGGATGAGGCCGGCCAGCTGACCGGCGCGGTGGTGGCCCGGCTGGAGCCCCGGCAGGACCCTGACACCGGACGCACCGTCATGGTCCCCACCGGGGAGGAGTTCACCTATCCCTGCCAGCTGGCCCTGATCGCGGCGGGCTTTGTGGGGTGCGAGGACTATGTAGCCCAGGCTTTCGGAGTGGAACGGAACGCCCGGGGCTGTGCCGCCGACCATTGCTTCCAAACCAACGTGGACCGGGTATTCACCTGCGGCGATATGCGCCGGGGCCAGAGCCTGGTGGTGTGGGGCCTGCGGGAAGGCAGGGACTGTGCCGCCCAGGTGGACCAGTACCTGATGGGCTACACCAACCTCTAATTTTTCTTACGCCATTCTCTTTCCTATCCTAAACACGGAAACGGGAGCCCCGTTGCAAGGGCTCCCGTTTCTGTTTGGATCGTTTTTTGTTCCGGCTCACTCCGCCGGGGTCTGTTCCGGATCGCCGTCCTGGCTCTCCCCCTGGCCGGCGGGGTCTGCCGTCTCGGGGGTGGTGGTGATCTGCACGTCCCGGTCGGCGGCGATATACACCACGATGGTGCTGCCGGCCTCCACCATGGTGCCCGGCTCCACGCTGCAGGCCACCACGCAGCCCGAGGCATAGGAGCCGTCGTTCACCACCATGAAGCAGCTGGGCACCAGCCCCCGGCTCTCCAGCTCATGGATGGCGCCCTCCTGGGTAAAGCCGATGGTATTGGGCATTTCCACCATCTGGGGCCCCTTGCTGATCACCAGCCGGATGGTGGGGTTCTCCCCCTCGGTGATGGCGGTGCCTGCGGCGGGCTCCTGGGTCAGCACGGTGCCCACGGGGGCGCTGTCGCTGTACTCCTCGGTGACATAGAACAGGTAGATGCCCGCATACTGGCGGTTGGTCTGGATCTGGGAATAGGTCATCCCCACAAAATCCGGCACATAGTTGACGGTGACGGCGCTGGGGGCGCTGGACGCCTGGGAGGAAGCAGGAGATTCCTCCGGCTGTCCCACCCGGCCCAGCAGGCCCCACAGGGTCAGCAGGGTCAGCACCGCCAGCAGGATCAGGATGCCGGTGAGGATAGCGGTCAGGCTCAGGGCAGGCTTTTTCTCCCGCTGCAGCCGGCGGCCCGCCGCATGGAGGGTGCGCGCCTCCTCCTCGGCGGCCTGGGGTGAGGAAAGGGCCCGTCCCAGCTGGGGCACCGTCTGGATCCGCCTCGCGGGCTCCAGCTGAAGGCCCAGGTCCAGCGCCTCGGACACATAGGCGGGCACCGCCGGGTTGACGGTGCGGGCCCCCAGGTTGGAGTCGGTCACCAGCCGCTGGGCCGCCGGCACAGGGCTCTGGCCGCAGACCATCCGGTAGAACACCGCCGAAAGGCTGTACACATCGGTGTACCGCCCCTCAAACTCCACCGCCGAATACTGCTCGGGGGCGGAGTAGCCCTCGTACAGCTGGCCGTGGAGGCCGCTGCCCGCGGTCCGCAGGCCGATGGTGGCGTAGCCGGTCAGCCGGGCCCGGCCGTTGTCCAGCACCCGGATGTTTTCCGGGCAGATGCCCCGGTGCACCAGCCCCACCTGGTGCATGGCCGCCACCCCGTTGAACACCGGCTGCAGCATGGCGCAGGCGGCCTCGGGAGTGACGTTCTTTTTCTGCTTGTCCAGCCACTGGTCCAGGGGGATGCCGCCGGGGTTTTCCAGCACCGCATAGACGGTGTTGTTGGCCTCCACCACATCCAGCACCGCTTCCAGGCCGGTGGCGGGGGTGATCCGCTGGATCGAGCGGTACAGGTCCGCAAAATCCATCCGGGTGGTCTTGAGCAGCACTTCGCTGCCGGGCTTGGGGCGCAGCTGCCAGTCGCTGCCCCGCTCCGCCGACAGGGTGATGGGAAAATATTCCTTAATGGTCACCCGGAAGCGGCCCCGGTTCTCCACACCCCGGTAGAGGATGCCCTCCCCGTCCAGGCTCAGCATCTCCCCCACGGTATACCGTCCCGCCAGCAGGGTGCCCACCGGCAGGGCTCCGGCCGGGTTGCGCCCCTCAAAACTGCGCTTGCAGTGGGGACAGCCGGCCGCACCCTCCTCCAGCTCGGCCCGGCAGTACGGGCAAAGGATCTTGTGCGCGTCGTCCATCGTTCATCCCCCTTCCATGGGACCTTCCAAAAGCAGAAAGAGCCGGGCCAAAGCCACGGCCCGGCTCCCTGTTTTGCTTTTTTGGCGCCGGGCGTTATTCCGGCAGGTCTTCCTCGTTCTCCAGGCTGTGCCAGACGTTCTGCACGTCGTCGTCCTCCTCCAGCGCATCCAGCAGCTTGCCCATCTGCTTGAGCTGGTCGGGGTCGGTCAGGCGGGTGGTGGTCATGGGCACCATGGCCAGGTCGGCTGAGATGAACTCATAGCCCTTGGCCTCCAGCGCGTTGCACACCGCCGAGAAGCTGTCGGGATCGGTGGTGATCTCGGCGGCGTCCTCCCCGGCGTCAAAGTCCTCGGCGCCGGCGTCCAGGGCATCCATCATGGCCTCGTCGGCGTCCTTGTCCTCCAGAGAGATGTCGATGACGCCCTTCTGGGTGAACATAAAGCCCACACAGCCCAGTGTGCCCAGGTTGCCGCCGTTTTTATCAAAATAGTGGCGCAGGTCTGCGGCGGTGCGGTTGCGGTTGTCGGTCAGGGTCTCCACCATGACGGCCACGCCGCCGGGGCCGTAGCCCTCGTAGTTGATGGCCTCGTACTCGGTCTTGTCGCCGCCCTCGGCCTTTTTGATGATGCGCTGGATGTTGTCATTGGGCACGTTCATCCGCTTGGCCTTGCTGATCAGGTCGGCCAGCTTGCCGTTGGAGGCCGGGTCAGGGCCGCCGTTCCGGACCGCGACGCTGATCTCGCGGCCGATCTTGGTAAAGACCTTGGCCCTTGCGCCGTCGGTCTTTTCCTTCTTGCGCTTGATGTTGTTCCATTTGCTATGTCCTGACATGGGGTAAGCCTCCTAGCGATTTAAAACATCTACATGGTACAAAATGTCATGTTGCAGTGTCTTATCTATTTTAGCACAACTGGGCTGTGTCTTCAAGAGAAAATTGGCTCAGCCCAGCAGCCGCAGGGCTTTGGGGTAGTGGTTCTTCACCCTGCCCCCCGACGCCTTGCCGCCCCCCAGGGGGCAGCCGTCCACCGTGACGCAGCACCAGCCCTCCCGGGCGGTGCCGGCCGGGATCTCCTGGCCGGACAGGTAGGCCGCGCAGCGGGGGTCCGCCCTGTCCAGGGCCTCGATGTTGGCGCAAAACGCCCCAAAGGCGGTGAACAGGTGATGCCCCGGCACAAACCTTCCCTTGTGCACCTCGCCCGCCAGCACCCCGGCCCGCAGGATGTGCAGCCCCAGGGGCGGGCAGGCGGGAGGCAGAAGCACATTCTCCCCCAGCGCCACGGCGGGCCGGTCCGCCAGGACGGGGAACGTCTCCTGTGCAAAGGCGCGCCATGCCTCCAGCACCTGGGCGGGCGCGGCGGCCTCAGCCCCCCTGCGGCCCCGGGCGGGCCGGGCAGGCTTTTTCTTTTCGGCGGCGGGACGCTGCATCCGCGCCAGCCAGAGGGATTCCTGGGCGGCGCGGTCGATGTCGGGCGGGGGCCCCGCCTTGACCAGACGCGCCATAAAATGTCCCTCGCCCCCCTGGCAGGGCCAGATCCGGCGGACCAGCGACACATCCAGCGGCAGGCCGCCGGTGCGGTTGGCCTCGCCGGGACTGCCAAAGGGCGCGAAAGCCCGCTCCATCACGTCGGCCAGGACAAATTCCGGATGCCGTGCCAGAAAGGCCGCCACCTGGCCCTCATCCTCCTGCGGGGCAAAGGTACAGGTGGAGTAAAGGATCTCTCCGCCGGGGGCCAGGGCCTCCGCAGCGCTGTCCAGGATGGACGCTCCCAGGGCCGCGCACTGGGCCACCAGGGCCTCCGAATGCTGGGCCAGGGCGGCAGGCTCCTTGCGGAACATTCCCTCCCCCGAGCAGGGCGCATCCACCAGGATGCGGTCAAAAAAGGCGGGCAGGGCGGCGGCGATCCGCTCGGGGCTCTCGTTGAGCACCACGGCGTTGGATACCCCCATCCGCTCGAGGTTGCTTTTCAGGATCTCGGCCCGGGCCGCCACATACTCGTTGGCCACCAGCAGCCCTTGCCCCGCCAGAGCGGACGCCAGCTGGCTGGTCTTGCCGCCGGGCGCGGCGCACAGGTCCAGCACCCGCATCCCCGGCCGCACCCCCAGCAGGGGGGCCGCCGCCGAGGCCGAGGGTTCCTGGGAGTAGAACACCCCCGCGTGGTGCCAGGGATGGCGCCCCGGCTTAAAGCCAGGTTCGGTCACCACAAAGCCCGCGGCGCAGAAAGGGGACGCCTCCAGTCCAAAGCCCGCCCCGGCCCGGAAAGCCTCGGGGCTCATCCGCAGCGCCGAGACGGTCACGCCCCGGGCAGGCTCTGCGCCCGGCGGAGCATACAGCCGGTCATAGCGTTCTCCCAGCAGGGCCCGCTCCCTGGCTTCAAAATATTCTGTTGGCACAGGATACCACCTTTTCACTGTCAAAAGTCTTTGAATATTGCCGCCCCTTTCGGCCAAACTATCACCAGCGGGGGCAAAAGCCCCTGCAGGCAAGCGACCTCATCCCGATCCAACATCCGAAAGGAGCAATCACACCATGGAAAATCGCAGCAACAACTGCAAGACCCAGTCCGGCAGCCAGAACAACACCCGCACGGCCGGCAACAGCCGCACCATCAACGCCGCATCCAACGAGCACAAGCATCCCAACCAGTACACCAAGGGCGCAGATGACGAGGGCGCGAAGAACGCCAAGAGCACCAAGACCAGCAGCAAAAACTGCCGCTGACCCGTCCCCCAAAGAGGGCGAAACGTTCTTTTCCTTCCTCTGATCCTGCAAAGCTGAGAGCGGCCAGGCCGGATATGTGCAGACGCATACATCCGGCCTGGCCTGCTTTTTGTCATTCTGCGGGGTCGTAGCCGGCCCACATGGCCTCGAACAGCTGGCCGATGCGGGCGGTATCCCCCCGCAGGTACAGCCAGCCCAACAGGCACTCAAAGCCGGTGGAGGCACGGTATTCCTCGGGGGTGGCGTGCTTGGAGACGGCGGTGCGGCTGGCGTTGCGCCCCCGCTTGAATACGTCCATCTCCTCGGCGGTGAACAGCGGTTCCAGCAGCTGCTCCTCCCTGAACTGGGCCCGGGCGGACACATACTTGACCTTTTCGGCGTTCAGGCGGCCGGGGGCCATCCGGTGGTATTCCACCAGGCGCTGGCGCACCAGCAGCTCCAGCACGCTGTCCCCCACAAAGGCCAGAGCCAGGGGGCTGATCTCCCGCAGGTCGATCTTTTGGGCGGGCATCTTTTCCATACTGCGCCCTCCTTAGAAGATATAGTCGAACTGGTAATCGCCGATGAGGATGGTATCTTCCTCCTCCACGCCCTTTTCCACCAGGGCGTCCAGGATGCCGCTCTCACCCAGCTGCCGCTGGAAGAACTGCAGGCTCTCGTAATCGTCCACGTTGCTGCCGGCCAGGATGCGCTCCAGCCAGGGGGCGTCGATGGACCAGCGGTGGGCCTCCAGCCGGGTGATGGTGAAGGACCGGCCGTCGGCTTTGGCCTCCGGCTTTTTGTATTCGGGCGCGAACACCGGCACCGGGGGGATGTCCTTCAGCCGGTTGTACACCAGGCCGGGCAGAGCCTTGACCCCCTGCATGGTGGCCGCCGAGATGGGCACAAAGGTCAGGCCCTTGGCCTCAACATACTGGCGGAAGGCGTCGATCTGTTCCTGGGTGGCCAGATCGCACTTGTTGCCCACCACGATCTGGGGCCGGGCCGCCAGCGCCGGGCTGAAGCGGGCCAGCTCCTGGTTGATCTTTTCAAAGTCATCGGCGGGGTCGCGGCACTCGCTGCCCGACACATCCACCACATGGAGCAGCAGGCGGCAGCGCTCCACGTGGCGCAGAAAGTCGTGGCCCAGGCCCACGCCCTCGCTGGCACCCTCGATCAGGCCGGGGATGTCGGCGCAGACAAAGCTGGCCCCCTCCCCCACCGACACCACACCCAGGGTGGGCACCAGGGTGGTAAAATGGTAGTTGGCGATCTTAGGCCGGGCCGCGCTGATGGTGGAGATCAGGGTCGATTTGCCCACATTGGGGAAGCCGATCAGGCCCACGTCGGCGATCAATTTCAGTTCCAGCGTCACCTGCAGCTCCTCGCCGGGCAGGCCGGGCTTGGCAAACTTGGGCACCTGGCGGGTGGGGGTGGCAAAATGCGCGTTGCCAAAGCCGCCCCGGCCCCCCTTGGCCACCACCACCGGCTGGTGGTCGGACAGGTCCGCAATGACAAGGCCGCTGGCTGCGTCCTTGATGACAGTGCCCATGGGCACCTTGATGACCAGGTCGGGGGCGTTGGCGCCATGGCAGTTGCTGCCGCGGCCATTGCCGCCCGCCTGGGCCACATATTTGCGCTTGTAGCGGAAATCCATCAGGGTGGAAAGGTTGTCATCCACCACAAAGAGGATGTCGCCGCCCCGGCCGCCGTCGCCGCCGTCCGGGCCGCCCGCCGCCACAAACTTTTCCCGGTGGAAGCTGACCGCCCCGTCGCCGCCCTTGCCCGCGTGGAGCCAGATGGTGGCGATATCAATAAAATTCGTCTGTACTGCCATAGTTTTCTCCTTTTCTCTGCATGGGCAGGGATGTGGGGACACAAGCAAAAGAGCCGGGCCACGAAACCTGGTCCGGCTCTTTGATCTGCAGTTTCTCAGGCCCGCACGAAGTTACTGCTTGACGCTGCACTTCTTGCCGGTCTTGCCCACCCGCTCAAAACGGACGGTGCCGTCCACCAGAGCGAACAGGGTGTCATCGCTGCCCTTGCCAA
>MHCFR04200__coassemble_907_pt1 | contig 15314 bp, 15 predicted proteins | sample MHCFR04200__metabat2_high_PE_011 | metagenome-assembled genome bin MHCFR04200
CGAAAGCCCGTTCTGGGTGAAATCGATCAGCAGCTCTCCCAGAGCCACCACATCCAATGTCTTGTCCTTCATTGCCCGTCCTCCTTGTTCCGTCTGCAAAGGATGGCCGTTCCGCCGGGCCGCAGCCTGGGCGGCGGCTTTTCCGCTTCATTATAGCACAGTCCGGCCTCCGGGCGCAATGGCGCAGGCCCCTTTTGCCCCTGTCCTTCTTTCCGGTCCGCAGATGCCATACAGGCGGGACTTTTTGGACAATTTGTGCTATAATAACTGCAAAGCTGTCCGATCGTCCGCCGCCCTTTTCTGTTTCGTTCCATGAGGCCCGCCATGAAATCCACGTTCGTCCTGTTTTCTCTGTCCGGTCTGCCGGCATGGATGCCGGCGGGCATCCTGCGGTCTTTTTGCGCCCTGCGCTCTTCCCTGCCCTGCCGGCGGGGCGGCGCGGGGCGTTTTGCATAAGGAGGGATCCCACTATGACCCATTCCGACGAGCCCCGTCCCCTGACCCCTGCCAAGAGCCCTTTTTCCCCCGATGTGCAGCGCCAGGCGGATCTGTGCATCCAGGCGGTGCTGGCAGGCGCCGCCCAGGCCGACGCCAGCGCCCTGCCGCCCGCCGTGTACGCCCCCGGCGGTTGCTGCAGCTTCACCCCCGGGCAGCTGCTGGAGCGCTACCTGGCCGGGACGGACCCCCTGGACTTTCCCTGTTCGGAAGCGATGGATCTTTGCAGCGCCCTGCGGCAGCTGACCGCCTGGCGGGAACTTGCCTTCCCTTTGGACAAATTTGTAGAACAGCAGATCCTGCGGCGGTACGCCCAGCCGGACCAGCCCGTCTCAGAACCCCTGCTGCGGTTCGGGTGCTATGTGGCGGTGTGCCATATGGTCTATGGTTCGGGCGGGCCTCTGCCCCAGTGCAGCGTCTTTCAGCTGGCGGCAGCGCTCTGCCCCGGCCTTGCGCAGCAGCTAAAGGAACAGGGCACCGGCCAGCTGCCCTCCGACTTGCAGCGCTGCAAAACGCCCCGGCTGACCGCCTGCGCCAACGACGCCATGGCCTCCATCCGCCTTTTGGTCAAAGAGGACAGCCCGGCCGCCTATGCCGAGGCTTTGGACTATCTGTGCCGCGTGGTGCAGCAGCCCTGCTTCCCCCACAGCTACGCCATCGAGTACCGCGGTCCTGCCAGGGACTATCTGCCCGGCCTGCCCAAAAAGGGCGTCAACCAGCTGTTCGCCTGTGCGGCGCGGTATCCCGCCCTGCACCCGGCCATCCAGACCTACGCCCGGCTGGCGGCCCGGCCCAAAGCCCAGTACACCAACCTCCCCCAGGCTGTGCCAGGCGCCTTTGCGGTGTTCGCCCTGGCCCTGGCCAGTCCCCAATACTGGCCCCTGGCCTGTGACCATCTGGCTTTGTGCGGTCCGGCCCAGGCCCATCTGGTGGAAAAGTTCCTCCACACGCTGATCGCCCAGACCGGCTTCGTCCCCGAGGTTTTGCCGGTGCTGGTGCGCGGGGTGCAGGCAGCCGGGCGGCTGCGGCCCGGTCCCACCTTTGCCAAGCTGGCCGCCAGCACCGCCAGCCTGGACGCCCTGCTGGCTCTCAAGGCCGACCTGCCCGCCTATCTCCCCGCCGGGGACCGCCGCTCCACCGCCGCCCGGGCCGCCCTGTGGGAGAGCATCTGCTTTGCCATCTGGGGCCCGCCGGGCTGCAAGGGAGGCATCAAGGTGATACGAGCCGCCCCGCAGGCGCTCAAGCCGCGCTATGCCGTTCTTTTTGGTCCATGAGAACGATGGAGCCGCCGATTTGATTTGACATTTCGGTTCTTTCATTGTACCATGGTAAGTATCCTATACTACCACGCACACCAAACATTGGCCCTCGGGCCGGAAAGCGAGTTGATCTCACCCATGCTATACGCCCTGATCCTCTTTGCCGTCACCTATGTGCTGATGCTCACCTTCAGCAAGTACAGGCCATACATTGCCCTTGGCTCTGCACTGGTGTTCATCCTCACCGGCATGCTGCCCCTGGACCAGATCCTGGGGGCCATCGACTTCAACGTCCTGATAATGATCGCCGGCACCATGGGGCTGGTGCAGCTGTTCATCGACAGCAAAATGCCCGCCCGTCTGGCGGACATGATCATGGCCAAGGTGCCCAATGTACAGATGGCCGCCGTGGCTCTGGCCCTCTTTGCGGGCATCATCTCGGCCTTTGTGGACAACGTGGCCACCGTGCTGATGGTGGCCCCCATCGCCATGGAGATCTGCAAAAAGCTCAAGACCAACCCCGTGCCCTTCATCATCGGCATTGCGGTGTCCTCCAACCTCCAGGGCGCAGCCACCCTGGTGGGCGACACCACCGCCATCATGCTGGGTTCCTATGCCAACATGAGCTTCCTGGACTTCTTCTTTTATAAGGGCCGCCCCGGCATCTTCTGGGCGGTGGAGCTGGGCGCCGTGGCTTCGGCCTGCATCCTGGCGTTCCTGTTCCGCAAAGAAAAGGGCGCCATCCCCAAGAGCGGCAGCCTGACCCCGGTCACCGACTACGTCCCCACCGTGCTTTTGGTGGGCATGATCGTGCTGCTGATCTCGGCCTCCTTCATCCCGAACAAGCCCGATATCACCAACGGCCTGATCTGCCTGTCCCTGATGGCCATTGGCCTTGTGTACAACTACTTCAAAAAGAAGGACACCGCCGCCGTCACCGGCCCTCTCAAGGCCATCGACTTTGAGACCATCGGCCTGCTGTTCGGCCTGTTCCTGGTCATCGGCGGCATCACCCACATGGGCGTGGTGGACGCAGCCGCCAACCTGCTGGCCCATATGGGCGGGGGCAACGTCTTTGTGATCTACACCGTCATCGTGTGGGCTTCGGTGCTGTTCTCGGCCTTCATCGATAACATCCCCTATGTTGCCACCATGCTGCCGGTGGTCACCAGCCTGGCGGCGGGCCTGGGCATCGACCCCACATTGCTGTATTTCGGCCTGCTGTCCGGCGCTACTCTGGGCGGCAACTGTACCCCCATCGGCGCATCGGCCAACATCACCGGCATCGGCATCCTGCGCCGCGCCGGGTATGAGGTCAAGACCAGCGACTTCTGCCGCATCGGCATCCCCTTCACCCTGGCCGCCATCATCCCCGCTTACATCTATTTCTGGGTGCTGTTCGCCTGAATATAGAACCCGCACGCAAAAAGCCGGACCCCGCAAGGGGTCCGGCTTTTGTCTGTTGTTGGATCAGTCTGCGGGGGTATCGTCCTGGGGGATGATCAGGTTCAGCACGAACACGATCAGGAAAGACACCACCAGGCTGCTGCCAAAGATATTACGCGCCAGCTGGGGCACGAACTGCAGGATATCGGGGGCAGCGTCGATGCCAAGACCAATGGCCAGCGCGATGCCCACGATCATCCGGTTGCGATAATTCAGAGGCTGCTCATTCAGCAGCTGGATGCCCGACATGGTGATGGCCGCAAACACGGTGACCGTGGCGCCGCCCAGCACCGGCTGGGGGATGGTGGCCATCAGGCCGCTGAACTTGGGGAAAATGCCTGCTGCCAGCATGATGACGCCCACCATGGCGAACACGCGCCGGGCCACCACCTTGGTGGTGCAGATCAGGCCCACATTCTGGCTGTAAGGGTCGGTGGGCAGACCGCCGATCACCGCGCCGATCATGCCGCAGAGGCCCTGGCCCTTGATGGCGCCGCCCAGCTCCTGGTCGGTGCACTGCCGGCCAAAGCCGCCGATGGCGGTGGAGGACACGTCACCGATGGTCTGCACCGCCTGCACCATATACATCAGGATCATCATGATGATGGCGTCAAAGTGGAACTCCAGCCCAAAGTAGAAAGGCCGGGGCAGGGCGAACCAGGAGGCAGCCTGCAGGTCTGCAAAGCTGACCACGCCTCCCATGGCCAGGGCGGCGCAGTAGCCCACCACGATGCCGATCAGCATACCGGACGCCTTGAGCAGACCCTTGCCAAAGAAGTTGCAGGCCAGGGTGACCACCAGCGTCAGGATGGCCAGCAGCCAGAACTTGGGCGAGCCGAAAGTGCCGTTCGTCTGGGCGGCGGTGCCGCCGCCAATGTAGCTGATGGCCGTCTTGTACAGCGACAGGCCGATGCTCATGACCACCGTGCCGCTGACGATGGGCGGGAAGAACCGGCGGATATGGCCGATGAACATACCCACAAAGATGGACACGAAACCGGCCACCAGCTGGGAGCCAAAGATGGCCGCAATGCCGTACTGCTGGCCGATGATGGTCAGGATGGGCATATAGGCAAAGGCCACGCCCATGACGTTGGGCAGCTTCATGCCGAAGCCGAACACCGGGAACAGCTGCAGCAGAGTGGTGATGCCGCCGATGATCATGGCGGCCTGGGTCAGCATGATCTTCTCCTCCGCCGACAAACCGCAGGTGCCTGCGATCAGCATGGGCGGGGTGATGTTGCCGATCAGCATGGCCAGCACGTGCTGCATGGCCTGGGGGAAGGCGGCGGCCCAGGAGGGCTTGCCGTCAAACTTCATCAGCTCGACGTTCGCCTGAGAGGGATTGCTCATTTGATTTCCTCACTTTCCAAACTTCGCTCAAAAAAGCCAACGCAGGACATTATATCTTAAAATCCGGCATAAAGCAAGCGGAAAATAAGTCGTACTTATGTGTAATACTTATTCCATATACCCAGATTGCATCCGCTGCAGGTCCTCCCGGGTGTCCACGTCGGCCAGCTCGGCGCTGCTGGACGCCTCCACCAGGCCCACCTGTTCCGGGTGGCGGCGCAGCACCCATCCCCCGCCCTGGTCCTGGCTCAGGGCCGCCAGTTCCCCAAAGCTCCAGGCCGGGAACCACACCGGCGCGCCGGGTGTTCCCTGCCAGGCTGTCCGCCAGATCTTGTCTGGCACGGCAGCCCCGCACAGCGCCAGGGCCGCTGCCGTCTCCCGCCGCAAAAGGGGCTGGTCTCCGGGGCAGAACAGGCATCCATCCAGCGTCCCCTCTGCCGTCGCCGCCTCCAGCCCCAGCCGGATGGTATCGCTGCGGCCGGGCAGGCTGTGGAGCACCGTCTGTATCCCCTGCTGCCGGCAGAGCGCCGCCGTGTCGGGATTCCGGGTCACCACCACACGCCGGGCAAACAGCCCTTCGGTGGATGCCAGCACATAGGACAGCAGAGGCCTGCCTCCCAGCGGGGCCAGCAGCTTATTGCCCCCGAACCGCCGCCCCAGCCCCGAAGCCATCACCACGCAGCCTGCACGGCCCAGAGGGCGGTCCAGGTCCAGGCAGAACACGTCGGGCCGGGCGCACAGCTGCCGCAGAAAGGGCAGGTCCTGTTTGCGCACCGCCGCCAACAGCCGCTTACTGCCCATCAGACGCAGGATGGCCTGGCAATAGGCGGGGCTGCCGCATTCCAGATAGCCGATCTCATCGATGGCGGCCCACTGGCCGGGAGCCCGGGCCGCCTGCTCCAGCGCTTCCACCCCCAAAGCGTCAAAGCCACCGGTGGGCCGCATCCGGTTCTCCGGCCCGGGGAGCGCGGGGTCAAAGCGTCCCGCCTGGACCACAGCGCCCTCCGGTTCCTGCCGCAGCCACACCCCGGCGCCGGGCCGGGCCCATGTGGTCACCCCCGGCCAGGGTCCGGCGGACAGCAGGGGCTGCAGGGCCCGCAGCAGGGTGGTCTTGCCGCTGCCCCGGCTCCCGGTCAGCAGCAGATGCTTTTTACCGCTGCTGCGGAAAGCACGCCAGGTACAGCTGGCGGTTGGCCTCCACGCAGGCGTCCCGATATCGTTCATATTGCCTCAGCCACTCCTTTCCCTGGGCTGTCAGACTGCTGCCTCCTCCGTCCCGGCCCCCCGCAGTCCGCTCGGTCAGGGCAAAGCCGAGGGCTTTTTCGGCGTGCCGCACCAGTTTGAGGGCCTTGGTATAGGCCATCCCCATCGATTGGGCCGCAGCCCGCAGACTGCCCGTCTGCTCCACCGCGTGCAGCAGACGGCAGGGGCCTTCGCCAAAGAACTTCTCCCCATCTTCATCCAGAAAGATGACCCGGGTCACTGCCTGCATCCGTCGTACCTCCGTTTCATTCGGGTTCTTTCAGCATCACAAGCTGCTCCCGGCCCGCCCGGTCCCTGCATCGGGCCAGACTGACCGCTCCATACACCGCCGACAGCTGCTCCTCCATCCGGGGCAGCGGGTCGGTTTTGGGGGCCAATACCCCCTGCACCCCGCCTTCCGCCAGGATCAGCAGCCTGTCGCAGCAGTTGAGGGCAAGGCCCGGGTCGTGCAGGGTCACCAGGGCGGCCCGCCCGCCCTCTGCCGCCCAGCCCCGCAGCAGGGCCAGCATCCGGTAGCGGTAGCGGAAATCCAGGGCGCTTTCGGGCTCGTCCAACAGCAGCAGCTGCCCCTGCGCCGCCAGGGTGCGGGCCAGGATGCACAACTGCTTCTGGCCTTCGCTCAGATGCAGGTAATTCTCCTGCTCCCGGCCGGCCAACCCCACCTGGGCCAGGGCGGCGGCGGCCCGGACGCGCATGGCGGGGGTGGGCTGCTCCAGCAAGCCCAGCCACGGATTGAACCCCATCAGCACCACATCCAGCACCGGCAGGTCGATGCCGATGCCGCTGCGCTGGGGGATATAGCTGCACCGCCGGGCCAGCTGCCGGGCCGAAAGGCCCTCCAGACCGATCCCCTCCAGCGTGCACCGGCCTGTATGGGGCAGGATACCGCACACCGCCTTCAAAAGGGTGGTCTTGCCGCTGCCGTTGGCGCCCAGCACCCCCACCAGCTGCCCGGCCTCCAGCGCAAAGGACACCTCACGCAGCACCGCCCTGTCCCCATAGCCGGCCCCCAGGCCGGACACCGTGAAAAAGCTCATGCCCTCACCCTCCCGCGCAGGATCAGAAAGATCAAAAAGGGCGCGCCCAGCAGGCTGGTGAAGATGCTCACCGGCAGCTCCACCGCCGCCGCGCTGCGGGCCAGGATGTCCGCGCCGGTCAGCAGTACGCCGCCCAGCAGGCCGCCCAACAGCATGGTTCCCAGGCTGCTGCGCCCGGTCAGCATCCGCGCCGCGTGGGGAGCCAGCAGGCCCACAAAACTGATCAGCCCGGTGAGGCTGACCACACAGGCCACCGCCAGGGTGGCTGCCAGCAGGACGGCCAGCCGCAGCCGGCCCACCTGTACCCCCAGCATCCGGGCCTCCCCTTCCTCCGCTGCCAGCAGGAGGATCTGCCGGTGGAGCAGGAACAGCGCCCCCACGCTGACGGCGCACAGGGCCAGGCTGCCGCCCATGGCGTCGGAGGTGACGCCGTTCAGGCTGCCCATGATCCAGTATTCGATGCTGGCCAGCTCCCGCTCGGGGTCTGCGGTCAGCTTGAGGCACATCAGGACGGTCTGGGCCAGGGCGTGCACCGCAATGCCCGCCAGCACGATGGTGCTGTGGCGGCCCGACCGGTCCAGGGCGGACAGGCCCAGGGCCAGGCCCACGGCAGCCAGCGCGCCCCCAAAGGCGGCCAGGGTGACCCCCGCCGCCCCCTGTAAAAAGAGGATGCCCGCCGCCGCACCGGCGCTGGCCCCCGAGGACACCCCGATCACATCGGGGGAGGCCAGAGGGTTGCGGAACACGGTCTGATAGACAAACCCCGCCGCTCCCAGGGCAAAGCCCCCGGCGGCTCCCACCACCGTCCGGCTGAACCGCAGCGACCAGAATACCTGCAGCTGCATGGGTTCCCCCGCCAGCAGGCCGGCCAGGGTCAGGGGGTATTTCCCGGTGAATAAACTGGCAGCAGCCAGGGCTGCCAACAAGGCGGCCCCGGCTGCGCACAGCATCTTAGTTTTCGATGTAGGTGAAACCATAGAAGCTCTCATAGAAATCGTTGTACACCTGCACGGCCTCGCTCTCGGGGCACCGGTCCGGATGCAGCACCGACGCCAGCCACACCGACCCCAGGATACCGCTGGGCACCGGGCTGTCCCAGGCCTCGGCGTCCCCCGGCACCTGGTAGACGTTACCGTTCTCCACGGCGGCGCAGCCCGCCAGGGCGGGATCGTTCAGCACGTCCTCCACCGTGTAGGCCGCGTCCGAAGCCAGGATGATGTAGGCGGGGTCCCACGCCAGAATCTGTTCATAGCTGACATTGGCCCAGTAGGTGTCGGTGATCTCGGCCGCCGCATTGACGCCGCCGGCCATCCGGATCATGTCCGACTGGTACATGGCGTCCCCTGCGGTGGACAAAAAGTCCGAGTTGCCGGCCAGATAGACGCTGGGCGTTTCAACGCCGTCCAGCTTTTCGGCCAGGGCGGCCTCCTGCTGTGCGGCAAAGTCCAGCAGGGCGCCGGCCCGGTCCGCGGTGTTGGTGGCCTGGCCGATCAGGCTGGTCATCTCGTTCAGCAGGTCCTGGTCCTCGGGGTTGACCACCAGGGCCGGGATCCCCATTTCCGCAAGGGTGTCGGCGCTGTCCTGCAGCTTGAGGGGCAGGATCACCAGATCGGGCTCCAGCGCAAGGCATCCTTCCAGGTCGAACTGCTTGGCGGTGCCCACGCTGGGCAGATCCAGCAGTTCGGGAGCGCTGCGGGCGTAAATGGGCCGGCTGTCCGCCTTGGCCTCGATGCCCACCAGCTGGTCCTCCAGACCCAGGGCAATGAGCAGGCTGGTGGAGATGTAATAGCCGCTGACCAGCTTTTCGGGCTCGGCCTCGATGGTCACCTGCCGGCCCGCCTGGTCGGTCAGGGTGACGGGGTAGGCCGTCTGGGCGGCGCTGTCCGCCTGCGGCTGGCTGGCAGCCTCAGAGGAAGCCGGCGCCGAAGATACGGCCGCCTGGCTGGAGGCGGCGGACGAGCCGGACGCGCTCTGGCCGCCGCAGGCCGCCGCCGACAAGGCCATGGCAGCCGCCAGGGCCAGGGATAAGATCTTGTTCCATTTCATGGTTCTGTTCTCCTCACCGTTGTTGTTTTGAAACTACAACGCAATTATAGCAATTTCCCTTCCCAAAAGCAAGGCTTGCTGGTATAATAGCAGGGTATGGAAACTTTGGGCCCCGCCTTTTTTCTGCGGGGCAGCGTGAGAATAAGCAGAGGATGCAGACCATGATCAACATACGCAACTATGTCCGGCCCCAGAGCCTGGAGGAGGCCTACCAGCTCAACCAGAAGCGGGGCTCCCGCATCCTGGCCGGGATGCTCTGGACCAAAATGGAGAGCGGCAGCGTAGGCACCGCCATCGACCTGTGCGGCCTGGGTCTGGACGCCATCCAGGAGGATGACAGCCGGTTCACCCTGGGAGCCATGGCCACCCTGCGCCAGCTGGAGCAGCACCCCGGCCTGCAGGCCTACACCCAGGGCGCCCTGGGCCGGGCCGTCCGGGATATCGTGGGGGTGCAGTTCCGCAACATGGCCACGGTGGGGGGCAGCCTGTGGGGCCGGTTCGGCTTTTCGGATGTGCTGACCGTCCTGCTGGCCATGGATACCGACGTGGAACTGTACAAGGGCGGCCTTGTGCCTCTGGAGCAGTTCGCAGCCATGCCCTATGACCGGGACCTGCTGGTGCGGGCCGTGATCCGCAAGATCCCCGGGACTTTTGCCTATCAGGCCATGCGGGTCCAGCGCACCGACCTGCCGGTGCTGACCTGCGCCTTTTCCCATATCGGCGGGGAGTACCGGGCCGTGATCGGGGCCAGGCCGGGCCGGGCCATGGTGCTGCGGGACCAGGAAGGGCTGCTGGCAGGGGGCATCACCCCCGACAGCGCCCGGGCTTTTGCGGAGTGGGCCGCCCGGCACACTCCCACCGGCAGCAATGTCCGGGGCAGCGCCGCCTATCGGACCCATCTTGTAAAGGTACTGGTGCGGCGCGCCGCGCTGGAAGTGGGAGGTATCCAGGAATGATCGAGATCAAACTGACCCTCAACGGGCGGCCGGTGACGGATTTTGTGGACCCCGACTGCCTGCTGATCGACTTTCTGCGGGGGCACGGCTGTCTGAGCGTCAAACGCGGATGCGATACTTCGGGCTGCGGACTGTGCACCGTCCTGCTGGACGGCGTGCCCGTCCTGTCCTGCTCGATGCTGGCCGTTCGGGCCGCCGGCCACACGGTACAGACTCTGGAAGGGCTGCAGGAGGAAGCGGCCGACTTTGTGGGCTTCATTGCAGACCAGGGAGCCGATCAGTGCGGCTTCTGCAACCCCGGCTTTGTAATGAACACCATCGCCCTGCTGCGGGAGAATCCCGACCCCACCGACGATGAGATCCGGGCCTTCCTGGCCGGCAACCTGTGCCGCTGCTCCGGTTACGAGGGGCAGCTGCGGGGCATCCGCAGCTATCTGGACAGCCGCAGCGAAAAAGGAGGGTCCAGCCATGCCCAATGAGCATAAGGATTACCGCGCCATCCACAAGCCGGTGCGCAAAAAAGACGCCATGCAGCTGCTGCTGGGCAAGCCGGCCTACACCGACGATGTCACCCCCAGAGATGCCCTGGTGGTCAAGATCCTGCGCAGCCCCCACGCCAACGCCCTCATCGAGGAGATCGACACCTCCATCGCGCGGAAGGTGCCGGGGGTGGTCGCAGTGTACACCTGGCAGGACGTGCCCCGGCAGCGCTACACCATTGCCGGCCAGACCTATCCCGAGCCCTCCCCCTATGACCGCCTGATCCTGGACCGGCACGTCCGCTTTGCGGGGGACGCGGTGGCCATCATCGCCGCCGAGACCGAGAAGGCCGCCCTGCAGGCCATGAAGGCCATCCGGGTCAAGTACCAGGTGCTGGAGGCGGTGCTGGACCTGCGCACCGCCAAGGACAACCCTGTGCTGGTGCACCCCGAGGAGGACTGGCGGGCTTCCTGCCCGGTGGGCGGGGACAACCGCCGCAATCTGGTGGCCAGTGATACCAACGCCAGCGGGGACATCGACCAGGTGCTGGCCAGCTGTGACATCGTACTGGACCGCACCTATCACACCAAGGCCTTCAATCAGGCCATGATGGAAACGTTCCGCACCTACACCGAGCTGGACCCCTACGGACGGCTGCATGTGGTGTCCTCCACCCAGATCGTCTTTCATGTGCGGCGGATTCTGTCCCATGCCCTGGGCATCCCCAAAAGCCGCATCCGGGTGGAGAAGCCCCGCATCGGCGGCGGCTTCGGGGCCAAACAGACAGCCGTGTGCGAGGTGTATCCCGCTTTCGTCACCCTCAAGACCGGGCGCCCCGCCAAGCTGATCTACACCCGGGAGGAAGCCCAGACCGCCGGCAGCCCCCGCCATGAGATGCAGATCCGGGTCCGGCTGGGCGCCGACCGGGAGGGCCGCATCCGCGGCATCGACCTGTACACCCTCTCCAACTCGGGAGCTTACGGGGAGCACGGTCCCACCACCGTGGGCCTTTCGGGCCACAAATCCATCCCCCTGTACAGCGGCTGCCTGGAAGCCTACCGCTTCAGCTACGATGTGGTCTACACCAACACCCAGGCCGCCGGGGCTTACCGGGGCTATGGCGCCACCCAGGGCATCTATGCTCTGGAGACCACTGTCAACGAGCTGGCCGAGCGGCTGGGCCTCGATCCCACCCGCATCCGGGACCGCAACATGGTCCGGGAAGGGATGCAGATGCCCGCCTACTACAACGAGATGGCCAACGCCTGCGCCCTGGACCGCTGCATGGAGCACTGCCGCCAGATGTTCCACTGGGACGAAAAGTACCCCGTGCGGGACATGGGCAACGGCAAAGTCCGGGCAGCCGGCGTGGCCATGGCCATGCAGGGCTCCTGCATCTCCAACGTGGATGTGGGCTCTGCCACCCTCAAACTGAGCGAGGACGGCACCTACAACCTGATCATCGGCGCCGCCGATATGGGCACCGGCTGCGATACCATCCTGGCCCAGATGGTGGCCGAGTGCATGGACTGCGACGTGGATGACGTAGCCGTACACGGGGCGGACACCGATGTGTCTCCCTATGATTCGGGCTCTTACGCCTCCTCCACCACTTATATCACCGGCAAGGCGGTGGAAAAAGCCTGCGACGAGATGAAAGAGCGGCTGTGCGCCATCGCCGCCGACCTTCTCCATTGCAGCGCCGGCGAGGTCCTGTTTGAGGGCCGGCAGGTCCGCCGTGCCTCCACCGGGGAAACGGTCAGCCTGGAGCAGATCGGCCACAAGAGCCAGGTGTTCAACAACCGGGCCGCCGAGGTCACCGCCACCCACTCCTCCCCTGTCTCTCCCCCGCCCTATATGGTGGGTATGGTGGAGATCGAGCTGGACAAAGAGACCGGCCACGTGGAGGTGCTGGACTACATGGCGGTGGTGGATTGCGGCATCCCCATCAACCCCGCCCTGGCCCGCATCCAGGCCGAAGGCGGCATCGTTCAGGGCATCGGCCACACCCTGATGGAGGACATCCAGTATGACCGGTGGGGCAAACCCATCCAGTCCTCCTTCCTGCAATATCGGCTGCCCACGCGGCTGGACATGGGCCATCTGCGGGTGGAATTTGAGCACAGCTATGAGCCCACCGGTCCCTTTGGGGCCAAGTCCATCGGGGAGATCGTCATCAACACCCCCGCCCCCGCCCTGACCCACGCCATCTACCGGGCCACCGGGGTGTGGCATCGGGAGATCCCCATCACCCCCGAGCAGATCGCCCTGGGGCTGGAGACACAGCGCTGAGAAGCGCATCCGCAAACCGAAGGACCCACCAAAGCCAGGGACGAAAGCGTCCCTGGCTTTTTTCTTTGCCGGAGCGCCGCTCATCTGCGCGAATTTTCTTTCTCCTTCTCTCTTGACTTTTATTTTATTTATGTTATATTGAATATAGTTAAAACCGCAATGGAAAAGAGGTTTGAAATGGACATTGATAAGATCCCGCCCTGGCTCCTCGCACTGGAACCGGAGGATGTAGCGTTTTTGAAAAATTTCGTCCTGCACTCCGGCTCACTGAAAGAAGTCGCACGCCTGTATCAGGTCTCCTACCCCACCGTCCGGCTACGGCTGGACAAGCTGATCCAGAAGATCGAGATGAACGACCAGAAAGAGGAACCTTTCACCGCATTCATCAAAGGGTTGGCCGTGGATTCGCGGCTGGACCTCGAGACAGCCAAACTCATCCTGGACAAGTATCAAAGCGAAAAGGAGAAAAAAGTATGAATCCCGTCGTCAATATGCTCATTGCCCTTGCAATCATCATTTTTCACACCTGGGCCTCCCGCAGGAAACCGAAATACTGGTACCTGGGAGGCATCGTGCCCGCCATATGGGCCGGCCTGCTGGCATTCCTGTTTGTCAACGGCAAAATCTCCATCCAGCAGGATTGGGAGATCCTGTTCTTCCCCACTGCGATCCTTCTGCTGATCTGGCTCAGCGGGCACCAGGCCGCCAAAAAGAAAGAGATGGATCGGATGAAAGCCCAGGATATGTAAGGGTCGGGCGGAAGGGAGCGCCGCCGGACCTGTTGTATTTTTCATCGCGCGCCAGGCGGGTATCTTGCCTATCCCGCCAGAGCCTGCTACAATGGAGCCATACCGCCATCCACCTGCCTGCAAGGAGGGCACAGTATGTATCAGATCACAAACTTTACCGACAACGACGACGTCAAGATCATCGACGCTCTGGGGGCCTTCCAGGTCATCGAGTACCAGCGCGACCTGAGCGTCACTCCGAATTCCGCCGTCACCGCCTATTACAGCGCCCAGATGAACGTAAAAAAGCGCCAGCTGGTCTGCTACCTGAACCGGGCCCCTGTGACCATCCAGGCGGGCAGTATGCAGTGGATGCTGGGCGACGTGAACGCCACCACCGGCATCAAAGGCGTGGGCGACTTTTTGGGCAAGGCCGTCCGGGGCAAGACCACCGGCGAGTCCGCCATCAAGCCCGAGTATACCGGCAGCGGCGTGCTGGTGCTGGAGCCTACCTATAAACATCTGATCCTGCTGGACGCCGCAGACTGGGGCGGCGGCGTGGTGCTGGATGACGGGCTGTTCCTGGCCTGTGAGTCCAGCCTGCAGCACAAAGCAGTGATGCGCTCCAATTTTTCGTCGGCGGTGGCCGGCGGCGAGGGCCTGTTCAATTTGAGCCTCAACGGCCGGGGTGTATTCTGCATCGAGTCGGACTGCCCCAAAGAGGAGCTGATCGAGATCGCGCTTCAGGATGACGTGCTCAAGATCGACGGCAACTACGCCATTGCCTGGAGCAAGACCCTGAACTTTTCGGTGGAGCGCTCGGGCAAAAGCCTGATCGGCTCGGCCGCCTCGGGCGAGGGTCTGGTGAACGTCTACCGCGGCACCGGCAAGGTCCTGATGATGCCCACTGCCAAGATGCCCAACATCTGATCAAGACGCAAAAAGCCGGTCCGGGCGCACTGCCCGGGCCGGTTTCTGTGTGTATGGAACCATTTCTGTGCGGCAAAGCGTCCCACAACCGGACTGTGTGCCCGGATGGCTTATTCTTCCTCGCTTTGAGCCGCAGCCTGCAGGGCCTTTTTGTTCTGGGCGCCGCCAACGATGTACAGCACCGGGCCTGCCAGACCACCCAGGAGGTTGGCAATGCCCATCAGATTGTTTACCCCAAAGATCAGCAGACCCAGCACGCCAAACACCAGGAAGGCGATCCCCCAGCCGGTAAAGTAGACGGTACCGCTTTGCAGCTTGCGCAAACCCAAAGCCCCTACGACGATCTTGATCACATTGAATACAGCCATCATGCCCATCACTGCGGTCAGGAGGTTCTTGGCTGCGGCCAACACCTGGTCCAGCGTCATGCCGGTGGCCTCCAGGTCAGCCATAAATGCAGGATCCTGGGTCAGGCTGTTCACCGTGGACATCCCCATATCCAAAGTGCTAGCCGTCGCCATAGCCATCAGCATAGCCATGGCAGCCCCCAGGATCATCAGGATGGAGCCGATCCGGAGCAGTTGATTTTTCTTTTGCATATCATGTCCTCCTCTGCAAGCCCCTTGCTGCGGGCTTACACTGACATTCTAACACTGTATCCGCGTCCTGTCCAGCAATATGCATAAAAGTTTACATCTATAAGGAAGTATCCTAGACAACACCGCCAGCCATCCCCATTTTCCGCCATTTGGGCAAAAAAGTGCTTGACATTCTCCCCGCCCTTTGCTATAATAACTGACGTCGCCGATCAAACACCACCGCGGCGGCCCGCAAAACGGAACATTTGGGGGTATAGCTCAGCTGGGAGCCCGGTTCAACCGGTTACACACCCCTCAGGTTCTTCACTTTCCAAAATGTTGCTCAGGTGAGCAACACACTTTACAATCGAATAAGAAATACCCAGAGCACCCTAACATGGGGGTATAGCTCAGCTGGGAGAGCGCTTGAATGGCATTCAAGAGGTCAGCG
>MHCFR04200__coassemble_935_pt1 | contig 14935 bp, 14 predicted proteins | sample MHCFR04200__metabat2_high_PE_011 | metagenome-assembled genome bin MHCFR04200
GGTGCTTGGCGCTCTTGTCCTTGAACTGGGTCATCCGGCTCAGCTCGCCGAACTGGGCGTTGCAGCACAAGATCCAGTTCAGCTGGGTGTGGGCCGGCACATGGCTCTGCACAAAGAGGATGCTGCGGGTGGGGTCGATGCCGGCGGCCAGCAGCATGGCTGCGGCCTCCCGGGTGTGGCGGCGCAGGGCCGCAGGCTCCTGCCGGACGGTCAGGGCGTGGAGGTCGGCCACCATATACAGGCAGTCGAACTGGTCCTGCAGCTTGGCCCAGTTGCGCACCGCCCCGATGTAATTGCCCAGAGTAAAGGTGCCGGTGGGCTGGATGCCGGACAAGATCACCCGTTTGCGCTCATTCTGCTCACTCATAACAAAAAGCCTCCTAAAAATCCTTCCTTTGCTGTGCGCACGCTGGCGCGCCCATAAAAAAACGCCCCGGACAAAGCCGGGCCCTGCCGGTCTTGTCAAGGACGAATCAACATCGAATGATCCGCGGTGCCACCTTGGTTTGGCGCCCGCACAGGAGCGCCACGCTCTGTCGGGGCGCCAGCACGCCCCCGGCGCTGACGTGCGCCCTGCCGTCGCGGGATACGCAGGCTCGCGCCCTTCCCCCGCGCCCTCGGCGGCCCATAGCGGCGCACGCCTGCCCGCCTGCTTCCCAGCTGCCGCAGGCTCTCTGAGGGGACGTCCTTCGCCGCGTCTTCCGCTTCAACGGTTTGTCGAGTAGACTATAACACGTTTGGGCCGGGCTGTCAAGGCTGGGGGTGACAGCAAGTATATCACTATAAAATTTTCCCTAAATTTTGTTAATTTTGTGTATTGTGCACACCATCGTTTCCCGCTACAATAAAGATATATTCCATCCACCAACCGGGGGGTATAGGGTGTGCCCCCTGCCGGCCACAGACAGGAGGGGTCGAACAATGATCAATATGGTAAAGCTGCCCACCAAAAACAAGCGGATGTTCCTCCGTGTCGCCCGAGGGCACTTCGCCACCAGCCACAGCCACATCAATTATTACATCGATGTGACCATGCAGAAATCCCGCCTGTCCGAGGCGGCCGAGGCGGCCAAAGAGCTGGTACATATGTATAAGAGCACCACCATTGTGGATACCATCCTCTGTCTGGACGGCACACAGGTGATCGGCACCTGCCTGGCCAACGAGCTGACCCGGGACGGTTTCCGCAACATGAACGCCCACCAGACCATCTATGTCATCACGCCCGAGTTCACCACCGGCAGTCAGATCATCTTGCGGGACAACATCACGCCGATGGTGCGGGGCAAGCATGTGCTGATCCTGGCGGCTTCCATCACTACGGGCTATACCGTCAAGGCCGCCGTTGAGGCGGTGCAGTATTACGGCGGGCAGGTAGCGGGCCTGTCGGCCATCTTTGCCACCACCCACGAGTTCATGGGCTTCCGGGTCAACTCCATCTTCGACCCCAACAACCTGCCCGACTACACCAGCTACGAATCCCGGGACTGCCCCATGTGCAAGGCAGGCCAGCCCATCGACGCACTGGTCAACAGCTTCGGTTATTCCTCTTTGTAATATTTATAAGCATTTTTCCATAGGCTGCGGTTTGTTGTTTTCCCCTCTCTACAGGCCGCAGCCTTTTCATGTCAAAACGGCCCCGCCGGACACGCCCGGCAGGGCCGCTTGTTTGTTTTTCAGCCGCTTGTGCCCGGCATCTTTCTTTGCCTTCTATCTGCCATTGCAGTCTCCCTTTTCCCAACTGCGTCAGGCTTCAGCCGCCACATACAGCACCAGCTTCATGCCGTCCCGGCTGGTGAACCGCACCACAGCCGCCTTATAAGCGCCGTCGCCGTTCCCTTCCATCCGGATGCAGGAGGCCAGCGTCTCCTCATAGCGGGTCAGCGCGCCCAGCGGAGTGGAGGGCCGGTAAGAATCCCCATAGACGGCACAGGCTGCCAGACGCCCCACACCGGCCTGTCCGGCGATCTCCTGCCGTATGGTGGACATGGATGCATCGATCTGCGCATAGTCCTGCCCGGACAGGGTCTGGGCCATATCCTGGGCCGCCCGGGTCAGGCTGTCGTCCGCTTCCACCGTGGCGTCGATGCCGGATTCCTGCAAAAACGCTTCCACTTTGTCATCGTTCAAAGAGACTGCGCCGGAGCCGCCGCAGCCGGCCAGCAATCCCACTGCCAACAGGGCAGCCAGGGCCAGAGCAAACCATCGTTTCATCTTCATGTCACAACACCTCGTTTTCTCATATAGATTCCGCTGCGGCACAGGGACGCCCCCGCGCCTGTTCTGTGACCAGTATACCATACCTCCCGCGCCCCCGCAATCCAAAAGCAGCGGTATGCGGTGCAATCCTGCCCCTGTGTGCCGGACACAATAAAGCCCCCGGCAGCACCGGGGGCTTCTTGTTCTGGTTCCAAAACGGGTATTTACAGCGCAGATGCTTTTACTTCGATTGCAATCACCCAATACGAAGTATCACTGGACGTTGTGGCTTTCTTAGCCGCCGCATTGTAGGAAAAGCGGACTGCATTTCCAGAGATATCCTGCACCGTACCCAGTGCGCCATCGATCATGAGGATCTGGGCAGCTGCAAAAGCTTCCGGCGTGTTGATCGCGCCCAGCTTTTGGATCTGCTCTCTGTTGGAAGCAAGGTAGCCCAGCAGGCCAAGGCCTGTATTTGTTTTCAGGTCATTTTCTTCAACAACATAAGTAATGCCCACAGAGGTGCCGATGCTCATGATCGCGCCGCTGTTCTTAATGTCATTGATCAGCTCACCCAAGACGTTTGTGACCGTCCATCCCATATTTTCGGCCACGATCCTGCTTGCCGAGCCGGTAGCCCCGGACGAAGCAACATTCTTGGCCGCAGCTGTCACAGCAGTAGACAGTTTATTCTCGCGCACAATGACTGCATCACTGCCTGCATCCTCCAGCAAATCGGTCATTTTACTTACGTTCAGCGATCCGCTCACACCGCCGCTGCCGCCGCAGGCTGTGAGCATACTGACTGCCATCACGGCAGACAGCGCCAGGGCGATCCATTTCTTCCATTTCATAAGGTACTCACTCATCCTTTCTCTTTTCAGATGCAAACATTGCGCCGTCTCGCGGTATGAGGGCCAAGACCACACCTCTTGCCCCTTGATGGAATAACCATACCATATCGCCCATTTATTGTCAACAACGATACTTTACCATAGACAAAATTTACAAATTGGCTATAAAATCCCCCGACGGGAAGCCCGCCGGGGGAGAAACGTCACATCGACTTTTTGTTCCGCAAGTAAAGATTTATATAAAAGTCCCCAAAGTTAAAAGTTGTCTCAGTCCGCAAGCGCCACGATCAGCACACAGGGCACACCGTCCGCGGTGGTCACATTGAGCACGCACACATTGCTATCTCCGAGGCTGTAATTATAAATCAGACTGGCTGCTGCCATATCCACTGTCATGGAATTTTCGGCAAGAGTACTTTCCCTAAGTAGTATATAGGCTCCCCCCACACCAGAAGGTAGCATACTATTTAACATAGCAGTAATTTCATTATCCAAATTGCTGCTGTAGTTGCGCTTTTCCAGCGTATCGGCCACACTGTTCGCCATCCGGTTCAGCTCGCCGGATGTACCCACATCAACATTTATACCGGCGCTTGCCAAAACGCTTTCCACTTCACCGGTGTTGACAATATTCCTTCTTCCACCGCCGCAAGCGGTCAGCATGGTCAACGCCAGCATCAAAGACAGGGCCAGAGCCAACAGTTTTTTCAGTTTCATAAATCTATTACACCTCATTTCCAGTTTTTGTTTGGATGGTCAGGGCGGGGAACTCGCCCGCCGGTTGGAAGTATTGTAGCACACTTTTCACAATTCTTCCACAAAATTGTAACACTTCGCCGGTTCATTGTCATAAAATGCTGGCGTAGGCTGCGGCAGGGCAAAAAAATTCCCCCGGCGGTGGTGAGCCGCCGGGGGCATATATGCAAGGGTCCGTGGATAAGCAGATTTGGTGCTGCACAGGACAAAAGCTTTTTTTGCCCGCAGCCAAAAGATAGGAAAGCCGCCAGGCAGCTTTACCTGAATTGTGTGAAAAGCATATCACAATTTTCACAACTTGTCAACATTCTTATCACACTTTTTCTTTCAAAAATTTTCCTGCCCCCGGCACAGAAAAGCCCCGCCGCAGCGGCGGGGCGGAAGGTTCAGTGCGGGCGGGACTTGTCCCGGCTGGCCTTGATGTAGGGGTCGTTCCGGTAACTCCAGAGCAGCTGGGCGCACATAAAACACCAGATCACCGGCTCACAGAGGATGACGGCATTGTAACCGAAGTGCGGGATGAAGAACAGCATGAACAGGATCTTGCCCACCAGCTCGATGCCGCTGGAGATCAGGGGCAGGACCTTCTGGCCCAGGCTCTGCAAAGCATAGCGGGTGGCCAGCAGCACCCCCAGTACCGAATAGAAGGGGGCGTTCCACACCAGATACCGGGCGCCGTTTTCCAGCACCACCGGTGCGCTGGAGCCGGATACCAGCCGCACCAGCACCCCGGAGAACAGGCTCATCAGTACGGTCATCACGATGGCGGTGCCAAAGGCGAACATCCAGATCTGCTTCATCCCCTTGCGGATGCGGTCGGGCTTGTCGGCGCCGCGGTTCTGGGACACAAAGGTGGAGCCCGCCGTGGCCATGGCGATCACCGGCATATCGGTGAAGGTAAACAGCTTCCGGGCGGCGGTATGCCCCGCAATGACCAGGGTGCCCAGACCGTTGATGCCATATTGCAGGATCACCGACCCTGCCGACACGATGCTGCTCATCAGGCCCATGGACAGGCCCTGGGTGATCAGTTCGCGGTAGAGGCCCTTCTCCAGCCGGAAATGCCTGCGGCTGGGCACCAGGTGCTTTGCATACCGGAGGATATACACGATGCACAGCGCCACCGACAGCGCCTGGGACAGCACGGTAGCCACCGCGGCGCCCCGCACCCCCATCTCCAGGCCGGCCACAAACCAGTAGTCCAGCCCCACATTGAGGCAGGAGGAGAAGATCAAAAACACCAGTGGCATGACGCTGTTGCCCACCGCCCGCAGCAGCGCCGCGCACAGGTTGTAGGCAAACATCACCACCACAAACCGGGCGATCTCGATGATGTAGCTGTACGCCTCGTCCAGGATCTCGGGCGGGGTGTCCAGCGCCTGCAGCAGAGGCCGCAGAAACAGCAGCCCGAAGATGGTGATGAGCGCCGACGCCACCAGCCCAATGACCATCGACCCCGCCACCGTCTTTTTGACCTTGTCGGGGTCCTGGGCGCCGTAGGCCCGGGCGGTGACAATGGCCAGGCCGTTGCCAATGCCCAGGCCAAAGCCCACCAGCAGCTCATAGATGGACGCGCAGGCTCCCACTGCCGCCAGGGATGTATCCCCCAGCACATTGCCCACGATCATGGCGTCCGCCGCGTTGTACAGCTGCTGGAACAGGTTGGATATAAAAATAGGGATCGCGAACAGCAACAGGTTGCGGAAGATGGGCCCATGCAGCAGGTCCACCTGGCGGCCCCTGCCCCGGCCCATGGTCTGTGTCATCTCCATGTGACCTCCGTGTTTTCGTTTGTGGCGGCGGCTGTGCCGCGCAAAAGCACGGCCCCCGTTCTTTCGACGGAAGCCGTGCAAGCCGATGATCGGTTCAATTTCAGAGCTGCTGGGTCTCAAAGCCGGCCCCGGTCAGCACCTGGACGCTGGCAAAGCCGGCGGCCTTGATCTGGCGGGCCGCCTCCTCGTAGCCAAAGGTCAGGCAATCGACCGAGTGGGCGTCGGCGGTGATGATGACCTTGCCGTCCATCCGGCGCCACTCCTGCAGCAGCCAGTCGCTGGGGTAAAAGTCATCCCGGTAGCCGCGGAACACCGCGCCGGTGTTCACCTCCAGCAGGCAGCCGGCATCCCGGGCAGCCTCCAGGGCCCCCATGGCCGCCGCGTGGTAGCGGGGGGAGGACTCATCGAAGAAAGCGCCGTCCCGGTTCAGCTTTTTGATCAGGTCCAGATGGCCCAGAATATCGGGCCGGAGGGCCGCCACCTGGGCCACCGAGGCGTAGTAGGCCTCTACAGCCGCCAGGCCATCCCCTCCAAAGTCGGTGTCGATGCAGGTCTGCAGATCCTGCTTGCGGAAATCGATCTCGTAGTACTTGCCGCTGACAGACCCATGGAGATAGTGGACGCTGCCGATCCAATAGTCGTAGCCGACGCGCTTGTCCTCCGAGAACTGATCCCACTCGATGCCGCAGAGGATGTCCACCTTGCCCTTGTACTCAGCCTTCAGCTTTGCGATGGTGGCCTTGTACTGGGCGGTGCGCCGGGGGCTCATACAATATTCCCGGTCGCAGGGGGTATAGCTGTGCCCCGTGAAGCCCAGCGTCGTCAGCCCCTGGGCGCAGGCGGCAGAAGCCATCTCCTGTAAGGTATTTTTGCCGTCGCACAGCGTCGAGTGGCAGTGGACGCTGGATCTCATGAAGTCTGCCATAGCCTTGCTCACTGCATCCTTTCTTGTTTGACCTTGTGGTCAATGATATGTCGTTTTTCCAGCTCACGGGTGATGTCCTCCACCGTGATGCCGGCCTGTACCATCAGCACCAGCAGATGATAGGCCAAGTCGCCGATCTCATAGACCGTCTCGGCTTTGTCCTCCTTTTCGCCGGCAATGATGACCTCGGTGCACTCCTCGCCCACCTTTTTGAGGATTTTTTCTTTCCCTTTTTCAAACAGGTAAGACGTGTAGCTGCCCGGCTGAGGCCGGTCCCGGCGGCCCCGGATCAGGTCGTAGAGGCCCTGCCAGCTGAACTGCTTGCACGCTTCGCTGACATACACCGGCTGAAAAAAGCAGCTCTCGGCGCCGGTATGGCAGGCAGGGCCGCTCTTGATCACTTCCACCACCAGGGCGTCCCCGTCGCAGTCGGCTGTGATGGACACCACCTGCTGGACGTTGCCGCTGGTCTCCCCCTTGCGCCAGATCGCCTGGCGGCTGCGGCTCCAGAACACCGTCCGCCCCTCGGCAATGGTCAGGGCCAGGGCCTCGGCGTTCATATAAGCCAGGGTGAGCACTTCTTTGGTGTAATGATCCTGCACGATGGCGGGGATCAGGCCTTTGTCATCAAATTTCAGTTCCATAGCTTCTCCTGTCCGCAAAGGGAACATACTAACAGTTTATCCTATTCCGGTCCGATATGCAAGAGGTCACAGGCGCATTTCCACCCCATTTTTTGCAAGATAGGCCTTCAGCTGGGGGATGGAGAGGAGTTTCTGGTGGAAGATGCCCGCCGCCAGCCCGGCGTCTATCCCCTTGTGGCGGAACAGCTCCAGGAAATCCTCCTGTTTGCCGGCGCCGCCCGAGGCGATGATGGGCACGCTGACCCGGGCGGCCACCGCGTCCAGCAATTCCAGGTCAAAGCCGCCCCGCACCCCGTCGGTGTCGATGCTGTTGAGGCACACTTCCCCCGCGCCGGCGGCTACGCACCGGGCGATCCAGTCCAAAGCGTCCCGGCCGGTGTCCTCCCGGCCGCCTTTGGCAAACACATGGAACCGCCCGTCCACCCGCTTGACGTCGGCCGAGAGCACCACGCACTGGCTGCCATAGCGCCGGGCCGCCGCCGGGATCAGCCCGGGGTCCCGCAGGGCCCCCGAGTTGACCGACACCTTGTCCGCCCCGCACTTGAGCACCCGGTCAAAGTCCTCCAGGGTGTTGATGCCGCCCCCCACCGTCAGGGGGATGAAGATCTCCTCCGCCACTCTGGTGAGGATATCGGTAAAGAGGGCCCGGCCCTCAAAGCTGGCGGTGATGTCGTAGAACACCAGCTCGTCGGCGCCGTCGGCGTTGTACATCCGGGCCATCTCCACCGGGTCGGCCACGTCCCGCACCCCCTGGAAGTTGACCCCCTTGACCACCCTGCCGCTGCGCACGTCCAGGCAGGGGATGATCCGTTTGGCGATCATAGCGCGTCTCCTTTCCCCCGGCCAAGCCGCTCCAGGCATTCGGCCAGGTCCAATGCGCCGGTGTAGAGGCTCTTGCCCAGGATGGCTGCGGCTGCCCCCAGCCGCTCCAGCTGTTCCAGTTCCTCCATCCGGGTGATCCCTCCGCTGGCCGTCACGGCGACCCCCGGCAGGGCCCCGCACAGCTGGCGGTACAAGTCCAGGTTGGTGCCCTGCATCGCGCCGTCCCGGGAGATGTCGGTGACGATGAGGGCGGTGCAGCCTGCGTCGGCCAGCCGGCGGCAGAACGCCAGCCCCTCCACGCCGCTGTCCTCGCGCCAGCCGTGGATGGCCGCCATCCCCTGCCGCAGGTCCACCCCCACCGCCAGGCGGCTGCCGTAGGTGCGCAGCATCCGGGCGGCAAAGGCAAAATCCGTCACCGCCGCACTGCCCAGGATGCACCGGCCCACCTCCAGCTCGAGATAGCGCTCGATCTGGGCCTGGGTGCGGATGCCGCCCCCCACCTCCACATACAGGCCCCCCTGCTCCACAATGGCGCGGATGGCCTGGACGTTGGCGGGGACGCCGTCCCGGGCGCCGTCCAGATCCACCAGATGGAGGCAGCGGGCCCCCGCCCGGCGGAACGCATCGGCCTGAGCGCAGGGGTCTGCGCCATACACCGTCATCTTGTCGTAGTCCCCCCGGGTCAGCCGGACCACCCGGCCCTCCCGCAGGTCAATGGCTGGAAACAGCTCCATACCTTCGCCCCCTTACAATTCCGCAAAGGCCTGCAGGATGCGCAGGCCGGTGTCGCCGCTCTTTTCGGGGTGGAACTGGGCGCCGTACACCCAGCCCTCCCGCACCACGCCCGTCACCGGGATGGAGTATTCGCTGACCGCCAGGGTGCTGGCGGCGCAGTCTTTGCCGTAGTAGCTGTGAACGTAGTAGACATACTCCCCCTGCCGCAGATAGCGGAACAGCGGGTCCTGGGGGCGCAGCAGCTCCAGGGCGTTCCAGCCGATCTGGGGCACCTTGAGGGCGGGGTCAGCCAGGTCGGGGGCCAGGGGGCACACCCGTCCCGGCACCAGCCCCAGCCCGGCATGGCGGCCATACTCATAGCTCTCCTCAAACAGCAGCTGCATCCCCAGACAGATGCCCAGCAGGGGCTTGCGGGCGGCTTCGGCCTGTACCACCGGCACAAGGCCGCGCCGTTCGAGCTGCTCCATGGCATCCCCAAAGGCCCCCACCCCGGGCAGGATCACCCGGTCGGCGGCCCGGATCACCTCCGGGTCGGCGGTGACGGCGGCCTCCAGCCCGAGATGTCGCAGGCTGGAGCGCAGGCTGAACAGGTTTCCCACCCCGTAATCGATCACAGCGATCATACCAGCAGTCCTTTCGTCGAGGGGATCTCGTCCCGGTGTGCGCGGTCCACCTGCACGGCGGCGGCCAGTGCCCGGGCCGCCCCCTTATAGCAGGCTTCCAGGATGTGGTGGCTGTTCTCCCCTGCCAGCTGCACCAGGTGCACCGTGCAGGGCACGCTGCGGGCAAAGCCCATCCAGAACTCCTTGGCGCACTCCACGTCAAAGTCCCCCACCTTCTCGGTGGGGCAGCGCACCGCCCAGTTGAGGGTGCACCGGCCCGACAGGTCCACTGCGCACAGCACCAGCGCCTCATCCATGGGCAGGCAGAAGCTGCCGTACCGCTGGATCCCCCGCATCTCCCCCAGTCCTTTGCGGAAGGCCTGTCCCAGGGCGATGCCCACATCCTCGGCGGTGTGGTGATAGTCCACCTCCACATCCCCGTGGCAGGTCAGCACCAGGTCAAAGCGGCCATGCCGGGCAAACAGCTCCAGCATATGGTTCAAAAAGCCGCAGCCGGTATCCACCTGGTAGATGCCCGCGCCGTCCAGGTCCAGCGTCAGCTCGATCTGGGTCTCGGCGGTGTTGCGCTCCAAACGCACTTCCCGCATGGTCAGCACTCTCCTTTCAAAGCCGTGTCCACGGCGTCCAGCACTTTTTCCATCTGTTCCAGGGTGCCCACGGTGATCCGCAGCCAGTCCCCGATGCGGGACGGCGTATCGAAGCGGCGGACCAGCACCCCCTGCTGCCACAGCCGCCGGAACAGTTCCGGCCCCGGCATGGCGTCGGTGCGGGCAAACAGGAAATTCGCCTTGCTGTCGGTCAGCTCAAAGCCGCGCCGGGCCAGCTGCCCGGCGGTCCACTGCCGGCACTCGATGATCTGCCTGCGCGTCTCCTCAAAAAACCTGTGCTGCCGCAGCGAGGCCACCCCCGCCGCCTGGGCCAACCGGCTGACGTTGTAGGGGTTGAGGCTGGTGCGCACCCGGTCCAGGTCCTCGATCAGTTCGGGGCTGCCCAGCGCCAGCCCCAGACGGGCCCCCGCCAGCTGCCGCGACTTGGAAAAGGTGCGGATCACCAGCAGGTTTTTGTATCGTTCCAGCAAGGGCAGGCAGCTGTCCGCCCCAAAATCCACATAGGCCTCGTCCACCAGCACCACGTTGTCCGGGTTGGAGGCCGCCACCCGGGCCAGGGCTTTGGGGGGCAGGGCGATGCCGGTGGGGGCGTTGGGGTTGGCGATGACCACCGTCTGCCCCAGCCCGCAGTAATCGCCGGGGTCCAGCGTCAGGTCCGGCCGCAGGGGGATGATATGGGCCGGCACGCCCAGCAGGCTGCACAGGCAGCTGTAAAAGCCGTAGGTGACATCCGCAAAGGCCAGGGGCCGTCCGCTGTCACAGAAGGCCCGCAGGGCAAAATAGAGCACCTCGTCGCTGCCGTTGCCCGCCAGGACCTGTTCGGGCTGCAGGCCGTAGGCCTCCGCAGCCTCCTGACGCAGCTGGCGGCAGCAGGGGTCGGGATAGAGGTGCAGCCGCATCTCCTCCTCCCTTATGGCATCCATCACCGCCGTAGGGGGCGGGAAGGGACTTTCGTTGGTGTTCAGCTTCACCACTCCCTGCGTATTCTGGGGCTGGCTGCCCGGCTGATAGGGGGTGACAGCCTCCATGGCAGGGCTGAGGAAACGGCTCACTGCGCCCCGCCCCCTTCCTCTGCAAAGCGGATGGTGACGCTGCGGGCGTGGGCCGCCAGACCCTCCTGCATGGCAAAACCGGCCACCTGGTCTTTGGCGGCTGCCAGGGCGTCCGGGGTGTAATAGATGAAGCTGGAGCGCTTGACAAAGTCCTCCACCCCCAGCGGGCTGGAAAAGCGGGCCGTGCCCCCGGTGGGCAGGGTGTGGTTGGGTCCCGCAAAGTAGTCGCCCAGGGCCTCGGGCACATGGCGTCCCAAAAAGATGCTGCCCGCGTTCCGGATGCGGCCCAGCAGGGCAAAGGGGTCGGCCACGCACAGTTCCAGGTGTTCGGGGGCGATGGTGTTGCACACCTCCACCCCCTGGTCCAGGTTATCGCAGAGGATGATCTTGCCGTTGGCCTCGATGCTGGCCCGGGCGATGGCGGCCCGGGGCAAAACGGCCAGCTGTTCCTCCACCTGCGTCTGGACGGCGCGGGCAAGGGCCTCGCTGTCGGTCACCAGCACAGGGCTTGCCAGCCGGTCATGTTCGGCCTGGCTGAGCAGGTCCGCCGCCACCCAGGCGGGATCGCACCCGCCGTCGGCCAGCACCAGGATCTCACTGGGGCCGGCCACCATGTCGATCCCCACCTGGCCGAATACACGACGCTTGGCCGCCGCCACATACACATTGCCGGGGCCCACGATCTTGTCCACCGCCGGGATGGTCCGGGTGCCATAGGCCAGGGCCGCAATGGCCTGGGCCCCGCCCGCCTTATAGATATGGGTGACCCCCGCCACCGAGGCCGCCGCCAAAATGGCGGGCGCCACCCGGCCGTCCGGGCCGGGCGGGGTGGTCATGAGGATCTCGGGCACACCCGCCACCCGGGCCGGGATGACATCCATCAGCACGGTGGAGGGATAGGCCGCCGTGCCGCCCGGCACATACACCCCCGCGCGGGCCACCGGGGTATATTTTTGGCCCAGCACCACCCCGTCCTCCCGGGTGATCACAAAGCCCTGGGGCAGCTGGCGGCGGTGGAACGCCTCGATGTTGGCGGCAGCCTGCCGCAGGATCTCCAGAAAAGCCGGGTCCACCTGCTCGAGGGCCTGTTCCATCTCGGCGGGCGTCACCTCCAGCGCATCCAGTTTTGCCCCGTCGAACCGGAGGGCGTAGTCCCGCAGGGCGTCGTCCCCCCGCGCCCGCACCTGGGCGATGATGGCATCCACCGCCGCCTCCACTTCGGGCTGGGCGGCGGGGTCCCGGTTGAGGATCTGGCCGGGGGCCAGGTCTTGCAGTCTGTACAGACGGATCATAACGTTTCCTCCTTTGGGCGGGACAAGGTCTCCCGCAGCCGGGCCAGCAGCCCGCGGACCGCTGCCCCCTTGAACTGATAGCTGGACCGGTTGGCGATCACCCGGGCCGAGATGGGCAGGAAGGCTTCCTGGACCTCCAGCCCGTTTTCCCGCAGGGTGGCGCCGGTCTCCACAATATCCACAATGACATCGGACAGCCCCAGGATGGGGGCCAGCTCGATGGAGCCGTTCAGGCGGATGATCTGGATATCCCGCCCCAGCCTGGCGTAGTGCTCCTGCGCGATGCGGGGGAACTTGGTGGCCACCCGCAGGGGGCGGCCGGGGTCCTCCTGGTAGCCGGCCGGAGCGGCCACGCACATACGGCAGCGGCCCAGGCCGGTATCCAGCAGCTCATAGACATCCGGGGCGGCCTCCTCCAGGCAATCTTTGCCCACGATGCCCAGATCCGCCGCGCCGTGCTCCACATAAATCGCCACGTCGCTGGGCTTGACCAGGAAGCACCGCACCCGCGCGGCGGGGTCCTCCACCACCAGCTTGCGGGTGGCGTTGTAGTCCTCGGGAGACAGGCACCCGCTGCGGGCCAGCAGCTGGTATACCTTATCCCCCAGACGGCCCTTGGGCAAGGCGATGTTCAGCCAGGGGGCCGCCTCCTCGCAGCCGCCGGCGGGAGGCGGCGCAGCGGGGTGATCCAGCTCATCCAGATACACCGCAAAGCCCACCGCCTGGGCCTTTGGCGTGAACTTGCGCACCAGCGGGTCATACCGGCCGCCCCGCAGCACAGGACGGGCCACGCCCCACAGATAGCCCTGGAAGATCAGGCCGTTGTAGTATTCCATCTCCCCCGACAAGGTCAGGTCCAGCCAGAGGGAGGGACCTGCGTCGGCCAGGCGCACCGCCAGGGCTTCCAGCTGGGCGGCGGCATCCTGCATGGCCTGGGTGCGGCAGGCCCGGCGCAGCCCGGGCAGTACCTGGCCGGCGGGGCCGTGCAGTTCCAGCAGCTCCTGCAGAGCCTGGATCTGCTGCGGCCCGCAGCCCGCAGCCTGGGCAGCGGCGCTCAGGCCATGGCTGTTTTTGGCTTGCAGGGCCGCCAGGATACCGCCCCGGGCCGCCGCAGGGATATCCAAAGCCTGCAGCATGGCTTGCAGCCAGCCCATGTGGCCCACCTCCAGCCGCCAGGGCCGGCCCATCACCTCGGCCAGAAGGGACATCGAGCGGGCCGCCAGGGCCACCGCCTGACCGGTCTGCTCCGGGTCCACCTGGCCGATGAATTCCAGCCCCATCTGGGCGATCTCCTTGAAGGTATGGCTGTCCGCAGAGGGGCGGTAGACGTTTTCACTGTAATAAAAGCGGCGGGTCTGGCCGGGGGCAGGCTGGGCGCTCTTGGCGATCGAGAGGGTCACATCCGGCTTGAGGGCCAGCAGCCGGCCGTCCAGATCGGTAAAGGTGATCACCTGCCGGGAGGGCAGGAAGGCCTGGTTTTCCTGATAGAGGGCGTACTCCTCAAACTGGCCCATGTGGTACTTGCGGCATCCCGCCGCCTCGTACAGGGCCCGCAGTCCAAAGGAGACCTGCTCTTTGGGCTGCAGCAGGGAGAGGTCGAATTGCATAGGGCAGTCCCCTTTCGTGTGCAGTGTGATGAGATCCGATGCGTTTTTGCCCTCCCATTATACTTTATCATGATAGCATTGTAAAGCACTTGAAGCAAACTTTTCACAGAAAAATGGATCCAACGCCCTGCCAAGCGCAGAAAGCGCAGCCAAAACAAACGCAATGCGGGGGCCGGCCGTATGGCCGACCCCCGCAGAGGGACCCTATCTTTCGTGACGCAAAAGTTCTTTTGTTTTGGTGCGATCAACAACAGAAGGAATATTGGTTCTATTCCTCTTTGCCGCCACATCGGATGGGTGTTTTACCCGAGCGCGCAGGTGGTCTCTGGCACCCGCACGCCCCTTATATCATCTCCCGGTATGGTGCCCCGGGGGTGTTATAAGTAAAGTGAGTTTAGTTAAAAGCAGCGGCGTCATAACGCAGAGTAACAGCAATACCCACAATCACGCCATCCTTCGAGGAATCAGCATCCTTGCCAACCTGCCAATCAGCCATTGCAACGCTCACCTCGTAATTGTACGAGTCGGCAAGCTTCGGATTCACAACCTCAATCGCATTGTAAATACCTTCAAGCTTGTTAGCAACTTTCTGCTTGATTACCTCGTCGCCCAGGTTTTGTGCAATCACATACATATTGTACACAGTGTGGTCATCATTGTCAGCAATGTTCTGCACATACTTCCATTCATCGGTCTCGTCATATACATACTTTGCAGTGCCCATCTTGGCCTTAGCTGCGTTCAGCATATCAAGACTATAGCTACCGTAGGTATTATTCTTCAGCTCCGTCAAATCATTAAGAGTAGCAGCACTGTTACCACTACCGGCAATCGCTGCAGCAGCCTTAACAGCATCATTCAAAGAGGAGCTATCAACAGCAGTAACTACTTTGCTGCTTCTAAAAGCGCTCATATTCAGAACTTCAGCGCTAATACCAGTGCTAGTATTGGTGTTACCGCTGCTGGAAGAACCGCTATTGCCGTTGCCGGTGCCCTCACCGCAAGCGGTGAGCATGCTGACGGCCATGATGCCGGCCAGCGCCAGA
>MHCFR04200__coassemble_1037_pt1 | contig 13938 bp, 12 predicted proteins | sample MHCFR04200__metabat2_high_PE_011 | metagenome-assembled genome bin MHCFR04200
TTTGTATCCTCCCTGTTATTCTTCGTGTCACGGCAAGAGTTGCAGATTTTGCCTGTTCCTATTCCTGCGGGGCGGCTCATGTTTGGCCAGTTAATACAAAAAGGCCCAAATACAGACCACATCGTCTGTATCTGTGCCCCGCCGCAGAATCCTTAACACAGCTAGTATTTTACCATCTTAAAGTAAGGATGTCAAGAAAAGTCGCACCGCATCTGCACACAATTTGCACGATACTCCCATAAAACTGTGAAAAAAGGGTGAAACCTGTCCGCGGCAAGGGGAAACTGCCTTTATCCTGCGCACAAACCGGGCCGGACATACCTGCCGGAGGGCTGCGGCTATCTTTTTTGCGCGGAACGTGTTACAATAGGGACACAAAAACCATCACCGCGGCGCCGCGGCGCGCCGCTCAACGAAGGAACGACAACACCATGAAGAATCTGTTTTCCATTTATAAAAAGGATATGCTGCGTCCCATCCTCTACAAGACGGTCAGCCGGCTGGCAGGGGCGGCCTGTGCCTGCCTGCTGTGGCAGCGGTTTCTGTCGGACGGGCGCTTTACCATCTGGGAGGCCCCCTGCCTGGCGGTGGGGGCCTTGTTTTTGGCCTGGGCCTGGGTGAGCTACCTGCGGCTGGACGGCATCCGCGTGCCCTTTGTGGACCGCAATAAGGAGCTGTCCACCAAGCGCAAGGCCCACGGCGGCACCCATTCGATGGCCGACTTCATCGATGAGAAGGTAGTCTCCTTTGAGGAGCTGTCCCCGCAGGAGCGGGCTTTTTGCAGCCTGCTGTCCAACCTGATCCTGGGCGTGCCCATGGTGGCCATCGGCCTTGCGGCCGGTGTGCTGTAAGGGGGCGGCCATGGCAGACAACGCAAAGCGGCTGGTGGTGGGGGTGCTGGCCCATGTGGACTCGGGCAAGACCACCCTGTCCGAGGCCATGCTGTACCGCTCGGGCGCCATCCGTAAACTGGGCCGGGTGGACCACCGGGATGCCTTTCTGGACACCGACAGCCTGGAGCGGGCCCGGGGCATCACCATCTTTTCCAAGCAGGCCCTGTTCACCGCCGGCGATACCCAGGTGGCCTGGCTGGACACCCCCGGCCATGTGGACTTTTCGGCCGAGGCGGAGCGGACGGTGCAGGTGCTGGATTATGCGGTGCTGGTGATCAGCGGCCCCGACGGGGTGCAGAGCCACACCGAGACGCTGTGGGCCCTGCTGCGCCGGTGCCATGTCCCCACCTTCCTCTTTATCAATAAGATGGACCTGCCCGGCCCCGGCCGGGAGGCCCTGCTGGACCAGCTGCGCAGCCGGCTGGGGGAGGGCTTTGTGGATTTCGGGGCGGACGACGCCGCCCGGGACGAGGCCCTGGCCCTCTGCGACGAACAGCTGATGGAGGGATACCTGGCGGGACAGCCTCTGCCCCGGGAGGACATCGTCACCGCCATTGCCCGGCGCCATGTGTTCCCCTGCTGGTTTGGCTCGGCCCTCAAACTGGAGGGGGTGGACGCCCTGCTGGAGGGCCTGGACCGCTGGACCCGCCCCGCCCCCGCGGGGGAGCACTTTGGGGCCCGGGTGTTCAAGGTCAGCCAGGACGAGCAGGGAGCCCGCCTGACCTGGCTGCGCGTGACCGGCGGGGCGCTCAAGGTGAAGGACACCCTGTCCGGCGGCCCCGAGGGGCAGCCGTGGTCGGCCAAGGCGGATCAGCTGCGGCTCTATTCGGGGGCACGGTATACCCTGGCCAGCCAGGTGCTGCCGGGGCAGGTGTGCGCCGTGACCGGCCTGGCGGACGCAAAGCCCGGCGAGGGCCTGGGGGCCGAGCGGGACGCGGGCAGCCCCATGCTGGAGCCGGTGCTGACCTACCAGGTCCTGCTGCCCGAAGGCGCCGACGTCCATACCGCCCTGGCGCAGCTGCGCCGCATCCAGGAGGAAGTACCCGAACTGCACGTGGTGTGGGACGAGGCTTTGGGTCAGATCCATCTGCGCCTGATGGGGGAGATCCAGCTGGAAGTGCTGCAAAGTATGCTGGCCCGGCGGTTCGGGCTGGAGGTGTCCTTTGGGGAAGGGGGCATCCTGTATAAGGAGACCATCGCGGAACCGGTGGAGGGGGTGGGCCACTACGAGCCCCTGCGCCACTATGCTGAGGTCCACCTCAAGCTGGAACCCCTGCCCCCCGGCAGCGGCATCCAGTACGACACCGACTGCCGGGAGGAGGTGCTGGCCCGCAACTGGCAGCGGCTGGTCATCGCCAACCTGGAGGAAAAGGAACACCGGGGCGTCCTGACCGGGGCGCCTCTCACCGATGTCAGGATCACCCTCATTGCAGGGCGGGCCCACCTCAAACACACCGAAGGGGGCGACTTCCGTCAGGCCGCCCTGCGTGCGGTGCGCCAGGGCCTGATGATGACAAAGAGCGTCCTGCTGGAGCCCTGGTATCACTTCCGGCTGGAACTGCCCGCCCAGAACCTGGGCCGCGCCATGAACGACATCCAGCAGATGGAGGGGACCTTCGGCCCGGCGGAGCAGACGGGAGACACCGCTGTTTTGGAGGGGTCGGCGCCGGTCAGCGGGCTGCGGAGCTATCCCCGGCAGCTGGCGGGCTATACCCATGGCCGGGGCCGCATCACCCTGACCCCCGACAGCTACCGGCCCTGCCGCAACGCCGCCCAGGTCATCGAGGCGTCGGGCTATGACCCCCAGCGCGATCTGGACAACCCCGCCGACTCGGTGTTCTGCGCCCACGGCGCGGGCTTTGTGGTGCCCTGGGACAAGGTGCGGGAGCATATGCACGTGGAGAGCGGCTGGGGCAAGGCCAGGCCGTCCCGCCCGGAACCGGAAGACCAGCCCGCCCGCCGGGCCGCCTTCCGGGCCAGCCTGGAGGACGACGCGGAGCTGATGCGGATCTTTGAGCAGACCTACGGCCCCATCAAGCGTGACCCGCTGGCCGCTTTCCGCACCGTCAAAAAGGAGCGGCCCGATTTTGACAGCCGGCAGTGGAGCGTCCTGCCGGAATACCTGCTGGTGGACGGCTATAACATCATCTTTGCCTGGGAGGAACTGGCCGCCATTGCCAAAGACAGCCTGGCCGCCGCCCGGCAGAAGCTGATGGACATTCTGTGCAATTACCAGGGTTTCCGGCAGTGTGTGCTGATCCTGGTGTTCGACGCCTACCGGGTGCCGGGCAGCCAGGGGAGCGTGGAGCAGTACCACAACATCCATGTGGTCTACACCCGGGAGGCCGAGACGGCCGATATGTTCATCGAGCGGGTCACCCATGAGATCGGCCGGGACCGCCGGGTGCGGGTGGCCACCTCGGACGGGATGGAACAGATCATCATTCTGGGCCACGGAGCTTACCGCATCTCGGCCAGGCAATTCCGCCTGGAGGTGGATGAGGTGGAGCGGGAGATCCGTGCCATGATCCAGCAGGAAAAAGGGTGAGGAGCGCCATGGAACAGCTGAACAAGGAATTTGTCTTTTCCCATATACCGCCCCGTGCGGCAGAGAGCCACAAGGGCAGCTATGGCCGCCTGCTGGTGGTGGCGGGCAGCCGCCATTACCGCGGGGCCGCCGGCCTGGCGGCGGAAGGGGCGCTGCGGTCGGGGGCGGGCATCGTCACCCTGGCCTCGGTGGAGCCGGTGATCGGGGCGGCGGCTTCCCGCCTGCCCGAATGCTGTCTGCTGCCCTGCCCCGAAGGGGAGGAAGGCGGCATCGCGGCCGCCGGCCTGGAGATGCTGCAAGCCGCCGCAGCCCGTGCAACGGTGCTGCTGCTGGGGCCGGGCCTGGGGCACACCGGGGACACCTGCGCCCTGGTGCAGGGCCTGCCGGCGCAGATGCGGGGCACGGTGGTGCTGGACGCCGACGGCCTGAACGCCGCAGCGGATCTGCTGGCCCGGGGCGGAGCGATGCCCCTGCCGGCGTCCGGATCGCTGATCGTCACCCCGCACCCGGGGGAGATGGCCCGGCTGACCGGGCTTTCGGCCGAGCGGATCGCCGCCGACCGCCCGGGCGTGGCCGGCCGTTTTGCCGCGCAGTGGGGGTGCACGGTGGTGCTGAAAGGGCACCGCACCCTCATCGCCGCCCCCGATGGCCGCCTGTGGCAGAACACCACCGGCAACCCGGGCCTGGCGCGGGGCGGCAGCGGGGATGTACTGGCGGGGATGATCGCCGGCCTGGCGGCCTGTGGTCTGGACGCCCCTGCGGCAGCCGCCTGCGGAGTCTGGCTGCACGGCGCCGCCGCCGACCGTACCGCCGCACGCCTGGGACAGTACGGTATGCTGCCCCATGATATCCTGGCCGACCTGGGGGGCCTCTTTGCGGAAAATGGGCGGTGATGCGCGTGCCGTACTGCGCGCGTGCACCGATCGATCTGTCCCGCCTGTGCGTCTGTGCCGCCAGAGCGGGACTTTTTTGACAGATCGAAAATTGCCTCTTGACTCTGACGCTGCGTCATAGGGTAGAATGGGGCTGCACAACCTGGCCCTGCTCCAGCGCCAGCAGGGCTTTTTTGCGCTCCAGGCCGCCGGCATAGCCGGTGAGGCTGCCCGAGGCACCCACCACCCGGTGGCAGGGGATCATCAGCCAGATGGGGTTGCGGCGGCAGGCGCCGCCTACCGCCCGGGCCGCCGAGGGCCTGCCCAGGGCCGCGGCAAGCTGGCCGTAGCTGCGGGTCTGACCATAGGGGATGGCGCAGAGGGCGCGCCACACCTCCTGCTGGAAGGGGGTGCCCCGGGGCGCCAGAGGTATGGTGAAGTTCTGCCGCTGCCCGGCAAAGTATTCCGCCAGCTGGGCCGCCGCCTGGGCCAGCACCGGGCTGACAGGGCCCTGGGCCGGGACTTCCTGCCCGCAAAAGCGCAGACCGGTCACCGCGCCCCCTTCCTCCTCCAGGAGGATGGGGCCCAGAGGGCTGCGCCAACAGAGAGTATTCAAATTGACCGCTTCCTTTCTGCACAAAATATGCTATACTTTTACCATAGCACATTCTGCATCGTTTGGAAAGGGGCGGTTTTTATGGTCAAAGCATTGGAAGACATCATCGCGGCGAGCAGCAGCATCGTCTTTTTTGGGGGCGCGGGGGTCAGCACCGAGTCGGGCATCCCCGATTTCCGCAGCGTGGACGGGCTGTACCACCAGAAATACGATTACCCGCCCGAGACCATCCTCAGCCATACCTTCTGGGAGCAGAACCCCCGTGAATTCTACCGCTTTTACCGGGACAAGATGATCGTCCGGGGTGCAAAGCCCAACGCGGCCCATCTGCGTCTGGCGCGGCTGGAACAGCAGGGCAAACTGAAGGCGGTGGTCACCCAGAACATCGACGGGCTGCACCAGGCGGCGGGCTCCAAAACGGTGTACGAGCTGCACGGCAGCACCCTGCGCAACTACTGCGTGGACTGCGGCAAATTCTACGATGTGGACTTTGTGGCAAACAGCACCGGCGTGCCCCGCTGCACCGTCTGCGGGGGCATCGTCAAGCCCGATGTGGTGCTGTACGAGGAATGCCTGGACGAGGCCACCATGGCGGGGGCCATCGCGGCCATCCGCAAGGCCGACACCCTGATCATCGGGGGCACCAGCCTGGTGGTCTACCCGGCGGCAGGGCTGATCCATTATTTCCGGGGCAGGCATCTGGTGGTGATCAATATGCAGCCCACCGCCGCCGACAAAGCCGCCGATCTGTGCATCGCAAAGCCCATCGGCCAGGTGCTGAGCGAAAAAATAGACCTCGACGCCCAGTGACACATTTTGCACCCGCTCCCTGTTAGAATAGGCCCACAGGCGTATGCGCTTGTAGGAAGGGGATCGAGTGGAATGCAAACATTGGAACCGGCGGTGCAGGCGCGCCGCCTGTCGGCAGAGGAGTTCTGCCTGCTGGCCCGGCGGGAAGCCTCCAGCCTGTACCGCCCCCGCAGCGAAGTGATGCGGATGCTGACGGTGGGGCAGGCCTTCGGGATCTGCGGACCCCGGGCGGAGCCTCTGGCCGCCATGATCGAGCTGCCCCTGGCAGCGGACGTGGAGGCTGCGGCGGCCCTGCGGCAGATGCTGGGCAGGCAGGGTCTGGGCCGGGGGTCCGTGCTGGGACCGCCGGTGGGGGACAGGGCCCTGCTGCCCGAGCTGCTGCAGGCGGCGCTGCGGGCTGTGGGCCGCCATGGAGGCCAGGTGTGGGCGGTGCTGGAGGCCGATGCCGACGCCGAGGAACTGCTGCCCATTTACTTAGAGGCGGGGCTGGCCCTGCGCGCCATCCGCCCGCTGAACGGCCTGGCTCCCTGCTGGCTGTTTGTACAGGTGCCCAGGGCCTGCCGGGCCGACCCGGTATGGGTGCCTTTGTCTGACAGGCCCCGGCTGGCCGCCCTGCTGGGGCGGGGCTGGTCGGCGGTGGACAGCGAGACCACCGCGCAGGGCACAGCTCTGGCCTTGAGCCTGGTCTGAAGCAGGGCCGGACACGGAAGTGAAAGAGAGGAAAACGAGTCATGAAACTGGTGATCCTGGAAAGTTATGTGATGCACCCGGGGGACCTGGACTGGTCGGGGCTGCGGGCGCTGGTGGACGACACCGACGAGTACGTCCGCACCGCCTATGAGGAGATCGCGCCCCGCATCGGGGACGCCCAGCTGGCGGTGGTGAACAAATGCCGCATTGATGAGGGGGTGCTGGCCCGGTGTCCCGGCCTGCAGTGGGTGGGCATCATCGCCACCGGTACCGACAATCTGGACCTGGAGGCCTGCCGCCGCCACGGGGTCAAGGTGGCCAACGTGCCCGCCTACTCGACGTACAGCGTGGCGCAGATGGCGTTCAGCCTGCTGCTGGCCGTGTGCCAGTGCCCCGAGCGGCAGGACAGGGCGGTGCGGGACGGCTACTGGCAGCTGCAGGTGCCCCCGGGCTATGGGATCCTGCCCCAGGTGGAGCTGTACGGCAAGACCTTTGGGGTGGTGGGTTATGGCAATATAGGCCGTCAGGCGGCGCGGATCGCCCGGGCCATGGGGATGAAGGTGCTGGCCTGCACCCGCACACGCCGTCTGGCCGATGCCGCTGACGGGGTGGAATTTGTGGAGCTGCCCGACCTGCTGGCGGCCAGCGATGTGGTCAGCCTCCACTGTCCCGCCACCCCCGCTACCCGGGGAATGATGGATGCCGCCGCCCTGGCCAGGATGAAGCCGGGCGCCATCCTGCTGAACACCGCCCGGGGGGCCCTGGTGGATGAGGCGGCCGTAGCCGCCGCTCTGACCAGCGGGCAGCTGGGCTGGTATGCGGCCGATGCCTTTGCCGTCGAGCCGCTGCCCATGGACAGCCCGCTGCGCACGGCGCCCCACACCCTGTTCACCCCCCATGTGGCCTGGGCCACCGGCGGCGCGCTGCAGCGCCTGATGGAGATCACCGCCCAAAACCTTGCCACCTTTTTGCAGGGACACGGTCAAAACATCGTCAATCCATAAAAAAGCCCTGTCCAGCCGGCATATGCGGATGGACAGGACCGATACAGGGAGGTTATCACAAGACGGCTTTGCCCCGGAGGGGGCAGGGCCGTTTTGTGTTTACAGGGTATAGCTCATGGCTTCGATGTGCTGGGTATCGGGGTCCGCGGGGGCGGCGTCCGCCTGCTCGTCTTTGCCGATGCTCACAGGGCCGACGGCCACCGCGCGGACGGCACTCTGCAGCCCGTCGGGGCAGCAGATGCTCTTGCAGTTGTAGAAGGCCAGATGGTCCAGCACGTCGGCGGGGGTCAGACTGTCGTCCAGGGTGACATCTTTGCAGTCCACCAGGGTCAGCCCATCGGGAAAGGCGTCCAGCAGGGCCTTGTCCACCGTCAGCTCCATCTTGTCGTAGAGGGGCTTACCGGGCAGATAGTGCACCTCGCCGTCCAGAATGGTGTCGGGGATGGCATCCAGGGCGTCGGCCAGGCTCTCGGGCAGGTAGACATCCCCTTCGACCTGCAGATATTCCAGGTTGCTCAGCGGCTCGGCGCAGTCCTCGGTCAGGCGCAGGTCCCCCAGCACCAGCAGGCTGTCCCCAAAGCGCCGCAGGGAGACGCCGCTGAGGGTCAGATCGTCCTGTTCCACCGCGGTGCCGTCGGGCAGGATCACCAGTCGGGTGTCTGCATCAAACAGAGGGGCCAGATCCTCGGCCAGGCTCTCGGACAGATAGGCCTCCTGGGTGGAGAAGCGCACCCCTTTGGCGGCCAGGGCCGCGCCGTCCAGGTCGCTGTCCACCGCGATCAGCCGCTTGTCAGCCCAGTAAAGACGGCCTTCCTCGGCCCGCAGGGCAAAGGCCCGGTCAATGACGGCATTGTTTTTCAGCACCACCGCCCCGTCGGGGTAGGTCTCTACCTTGCCGTTCATCATGGCCTTGCTGGCCAGCACGGTGGCAAGGGAATCGGGACAGTAGACCATGCCGTTGATCAGCAGGCCCATATACTGGCGCAGGGCGTCTCCGGCGTCGGGGGTAATGGTCATCATCCCGTTGACGATCAGGAACTGGCGGCCGTTGGGGGTGTTGCGGCCGGTGAACAGGGTCTTGCCGTTGATGGTGTTCAGAGTGGTCTCGTCGTCCAGGTCGATGGTGTTCATGCAGTCGATCTGGATGGGGTAGCGGGCCAGCAGCTCCCGCACGCGGGGGGTGACGACCACCATCATGGCGTCCACCTCGATGCTTTCGTATTGGGCCAGGGTCTCCTCCTGCACCTTGCGCAGGTCACAGAACATGGTATCGATGGTCAGTTTCTTTGCCATAAGTCAGTCCTCCTTCAGGGCTTGTTGCAGTGCTTTTCGGGCGCGGTACAGCCGGGTGCGTATGGTGGCGGCGGGCTGGCCGGTCATCCGGGCCAGCTCGGCTGCCGTATAGCCCTCGTCGTACCGCAGAAAAAACAGGGTGGCGTCTTGCAGGGGCAGTTTGTTCAGCACAGAGGCCAGCTCCACATCCTGCAGCGCTGCCGCGGCGGCGCTGTCCTCCGGCTCGGCGCCGGCGGGGGCGTACCGTTCCAGCAGCTGCTGCTCTTTGGCTTTGCGCCGCATCTGGTCGCAGAACAGGTTGTGGGCCGTCTCAAACAGCCAGGATTTTTGCTGGTGGGCGGTCAGGCCGGCCAGCTCGCTGCGGCGGCTCATGGCCCGCAGAAAAGCCTCCTGGGCCAGATCCTCGGCCAGCGACTCATCCCGGGTCAGGCGGCAGCAATAGCGCACCAGCTTGTCCCAAAAGGCATCGTAGAGCGTCTCCCACACGGCGTTTCACCTCCTGCCAGCGGCCCGGCCTGCGCTTTTGCCTCGCAGCCGCTTCTGCCTGTTAGACGAATGGGAAGGGCGAAGTGTTTCAGACCCCGGCAAAAAAATACCCGCCCCTTTCTGAGGAGCGGGAAAAATCTGTTATGCCAGGATGCCGCTGTCCCGGATGGCCTGCACCGCCCGGTCGATCTGTGCGGCGGGCATGGTCAGGGCGAAGCGGACGTAACCCTCGCCGGCCGGGCCGAAGCTGGAGCCGGGCGTGCACAGCACGCCGCTCTTTTCCACCAGATCCATGCAGAAATCCATGCTGCTGGTATACTTGGGCGGGATGGGCGCCCAGACGAACATGCTGCCGTGGCTGTCGGGCACGTCCCAGCCGATGGAACGCAGGCCGCCGCACAGAGCGTCCCGGCGCTGCTGGTAGACGGCGCACTGCTCCTTCACCTGATCCAGGGGGCCGGTGAGGGCAGCGATGGCCGCCTTCTGCACGGGCAGGAACATACCGAAATCGATCTGGCCCCGCAGCCGCCGGAAGGCCGCCACCACATCCGGCCGGCCCACCAGGAAGCTGACGCGGGCGCCGGTGACATCGAAGCTCTTGGACAGGCTGAAGAACTCCACGCCCACGTCCATGGCGCCGGGGGTGTTGAAGAAGCTGTGGCCCACCGCGCCGTCAAAGATGATGTCGCTGTAAGCGTTGTCGTGGATGATGAGGATATCGTACTTTTTGGCAAAGGCCACGATCTCGGCATACAGCTCGGGGGTGCCCACGCTGCCCACAGGGTTGGCGGGCAGGGAGACGATCATATATTTGGCCCGGCGGGCTGCATCCTCGGGGATGCCGGCCACATAAGGCAGGAAACCGTGCTCTTTGACCAGGGGATAGAAGTAGGGCTCGGCGCCGGCCAGCTTGGCCCCGGCAATGAAAACAGGGTAGCAGGGGTTGGGCAGCAGGACCGTGTCCCCCTCGTCGCACAGCACCATCCCGATGTGGCCGCAGCCCTCCTGGCTGCCGTTGCAGCTGGCCACCTGGCAGGGGGAGATCTCCACCCCGAACCGCCGCTTGTAATAGCTGCACACCGCGTCCAGCATCTCGGGCAGGTCCCGGAGGCTGTACTTCCAGTTTTCGGGATCCTGGGCGGCGCTGACCAGCGCCTCCATGATGTGGGGAGCGGGGGCAAAGTCGGGGGTGCCCACGCTCAGATTGTAGATCGTGCGGCCCGCCGCTTCCAGGGCCACCTTTTTTTCGTTCAGCGCTGCGAAGATCTCGTCTCCGAACAGCTGCATCCGCTTGGAAAATTCCATCCTTACATTCCCTCTCTTTTGGCTGGCGGGCCGGCCCGGGCCGGCCCCGTCTTGATCTTGCTCCATTTTGGCACGTTTATTTTAGCACGTTTTGGGGGTCAATGCAACTGCGGGGGAGGCAGCGGCGCAGCAGGGGAGGCGTGCTGCGGCACCCAAAACCCGAAAAGGCCGGCGGCGCATCCGGTTTCTGGACGCGCCGCCGGCTTTGTTCGGTTCAGTCGATGGTGGTGGCCGTCCGGCCCACCCCCAGCACAGCGGAGGAGATCTTGGCCCAGCTGTTGCAGCCGCACACCCCGTCCACCGTCAGCCAGTTGCGGCTCTGGTAGCCCATCAGGGCGGTCTCGGTCAGGGTGCCGAAGATCCCGTCGATGCGGCTGCCGGTGGGATAGCCCAGGGTGGACAGGGCGTCCTGCAGGATCATCACATAGCAGCCCCGGCTGCCCCGCCGCAGAGTGGGATAGCCCGAGGTGGTGCCGCTGCAGGCGGGCGTGCCGTAGCGCCGGTCAAAGTGGACCCAGGTAGGGGTGAGGGCGAGAGGCTCCACATAGCCCCAGGCGCCGGTGCGCAGGGCCGCGTTGAACAGCTCGGTGCGGTGGGCGCTGGTGGTGTTCTGCCCCACGTCGAAGGATACCCCCGCATAGTGCTGGCTGCGGGTGCCATGGCCGCCCTCCCAGATCCGGCGGAAAGCATAGCCCACATGGATGCCCCGGCCATAGCGCCGGCGGGTCAGATTCCAGGCCTCCATGGCGGCGGTGGTGGTCCAGAGAACGTCGCTGCCCGACACCCCCCGGAACTCCCGCACCAGAAGGGTCTGTTCGGTGCTGTAAGGCATGGAATCGTTTTCGTGGACGTCGCTGTACGAGTAGACCCGGTCGGCGTAGTTGTCATAGATCAGCAGGCGGGCCATGGCTCATTCCTCCTGCAGCTGGGGCAGCAAGTCAGCCCCCGGCTGAATGGCCCCCGACAGCAGGCCCAGGCCCACCGCCTCGGCGGCCACCCAGGTATCGGCGTCCACCTGGCCGGTCTCCGGCAGAGCCAGCAGGTGCTGCAGGCTGCGCGTGCCGTTGGCCGCCGCCTCGGTGTAATCGGAGACCAGCCCGGGGCTGAACACAGAGGGGTAGTAGTAGGCGATACGGGTCAGCAGCACGGTGTAATAGTAGACCGCGTCCCCGCTGCTGCCCACCGTCAGGGGCGTGCCGGGATAATCCATCCGGTTGATGGTGATCACCGGTCCCGACAGCCGCAGGATGTTGGCCTGGGCGTACAGACTGTCCCAGGTGGCGCGGCCGCAGACGCCGTCGGGCTCCAGCCCGGCATGGCGCTGGTAGGCGGTCACGGCCCGCTCGGTGGCGGCGCCGAACTGCCCGTCGATGGACACCGCCGGCAGCTCATTGATATAGGTGTGCATCAGATAGAGGTAATATTGCAGCTCCCGCACGGCCCGGCCACTGTTCCCTCTGCGGAGGGTGCCGGGGAACTCGCCGGGGCGCTGGTTCTCACTGAGCAGGTCGTTGGCAATGGCGGTGTACACCTCGCGCAGCTTGTTCCAGGTGCTGCGGCCCACCACTCCGTCGTCGGTCAGGGCAAAATACCGCTGGAAGGCGCTGACCGCCCGGCGGGTGCCGTCCCCAAAGGAACCGTCCACGGCGGGGTTGTTCAGGGCGGTATAAACGGTCCGGGCCATCTTGAGCCAGAACTGCACCAGACGAACGTTCTGTCCCTTGTCGCCCTGGCGCAGAGGCGTACCGGGATAGGCGTTGGGGATGCCGTTGTCCACCTGGATGCTGCGGAACTGGTTGTAGACCGCGTTCCAGGTGGCTTCGCCGCAGATGCCGTCTGCCGTCAGGCCGAAACGCCGCTGGAACGCCCTTACGGCGGCAGCGGTGCCGCTGCCATAGCTGCCGTCCACCGTCACCGAAGGGATGGAGGCGATATACTGGGCGATGGTGGACAGCCAGAATTGCAGCTGTTCCACGGCGCCGCCCCGGCTGCCGGTGCGCAGGGTGACCCCTGCCCAGGTGCCGTCGGACAGGTCCCCGGCGGAAGTCTCGCCCTCGCTGGTCAGCTCGGCCAGGTCCTTGACCGAGACATAAATGTAGCTGATCCGGTACCAGGTGCTGCGGCCCACCACCCCGTCGGCCGTCAGGCTGAACTGCTTTTGGAACCGCTTGACGGTAGCGGCCATTTCCGGCCCAAACACACCGTCGGGGGTCAGCTTGCCGAAGAAGGGGTAGTCCTGGGTGATGCGGTTGAGCTGCCGCTGAAGGGTAAAGACGCTGGCCCCCTGATCCCCCTGACGGACCGGGGCGCCGGGATAACTTTCGGGGATGGAGGCGATGTTGGAGGTGCTGACAAGCTCGATGTCGTCGCCATAGTAGTATTTGAGGATGGACAGGGCGCTGCGGCCCTGCTGGGCCAGGGTGACGGTGCCCCACTGCTTGAGTCCCGGGCAGGAGACGGTCTTGCCGTCGCAGTACTCGGCATAATAGGGGTTGACGGTGCCTGTCTTGCGGATATAAGTGCTGAAGATCTCGTCGGTGAGCTTGACCATCACATCAAACACGGTGCGGCCGTGGACGTAATATTGGTCATAGCTGGTGGAATTGGTGATGTTGAAGGGATAACCCCGACTGGGATACCATTCGGTGTAGATGCGGTTGAGCGCCAGAGAGATCTGGCAGTAGATGTTGGCCCGCAGGGCCTGCTCGGGCCAGGTAACACAAAATAAACTAATTTCAAAAAATAACGTGTAATCGCCTTAAATTTTGAGTTTTTTTGAAGAAAATTGATTTTTAAAGGGGCGCGTAACGTGCGATAAAATATGGATAAAAAGTGCATAAATAAGATTTGAAAAATGGAGTAAAAGGGAAAGCGTGCCTTGGAGGAGACGGTGTCTCATCTGAGACGCGCTTTTTCAGTTGGAGCAAAGAAAGGTACTGGATGATGCTGGATTACTTTTACGGCGGACAAGCCGAGTTGTTTTCGTTCTACCGACTCCCCAAGGTTCTCTTCACAGATCCGAAGTTCCGTGGTATCTCGGCAGAGTCCAAGATTCTGTACGGCTTGCTGCTGGATCGAATGAGCCTGTCCATCAAGAGCAGTTGGCTGGATAAGCAGGGGCGAGTGTACATCATCTTCACAGCAGATGAAATCATGGAGGCTCTCTGCTGTGCGGATAACAAGGCGACCAAATTGATGAAGGAGTTGGAAGGCTGCGGATTGATTGAACGGAAGCGCCGGGGTCTTGGAAAACCCAGTCTGATCTATGTGAAAAACTTTATCTCTGACCCGTCAGAATCACGAATCCAGAGTCGTGAAAATCACGATTCTGGAGCCGTGAAAATCGCGGCTCTTGAGTCGTTAAAATCACGAGGAACTAATACTAATCAAATCAATACTGATTCAATCGAGACTGATCCTT
>MHCFR04200__coassemble_1092_pt1 | contig 13486 bp, 12 predicted proteins | sample MHCFR04200__metabat2_high_PE_011 | metagenome-assembled genome bin MHCFR04200
ATTCGGGAGTCAAAAGTTTGTTCGATAGGACTGAACCGGCTATAGGCCGGACGAGGCCGGCAGACGGAAGCGATTTCTTTCGGGAAATTGCGGCTGTCTGTCGGCCTTTTTTGTTTGCTCTCCGGTTGTCGCTTCCGTCGCCCCATAGGAGTGACGTATGCGCCAGCACTGGGAGACGTATATCGCCAGATACCCCTGACCTTCAGATTTTGCACGCCAACACACGTCAAAATCTGGAGGATAATACAATGCGGTTTGATGCAACAGAATGTGGAAATCGAATCAAGGCCCTGCGGGAAGAAAAAGACTTTACCCAGGCACAGCTTGCCGAGCAGCTCAATATCAGCCTGAATCACATGAAAGCGCTTGAACGAGCCAGAAGGGTGTTTTCACTGGAGCTGATGGTAGAGCTTTCCGTGATTTTTTCGGCGTCTTTGGATTACCTCGTTTTGGGGGAAGCATCAAGAGCCGGTCATATACATTCCGAGCTTGATATGGCAATCAAGATTTTGGACCGAATCAAGAAAGAATTGTAACAGGGGTGTCTAAGAGGGAACCTAAGGCTATCTACAAGGGAGTCCCGCAACGAAGATTTCTAATGTATCATAAAGTCACAGCAAGGGCCTCCCCCAAACAGGGAGCCACCCAAAGCAAATGCTCCTTGAAAAATGAATAAGCAACTTTCAGGTACTTCCAGACAATGATACTTCCGTAACTCGCGGCCCGGCCACAAAGAAGGCGGGGTGGCTGAAATGCCAATGGAGCGGTGCAAATCCGCCGCCTGAAGGCTCCCAACCCTCCCCGGGGCGTCGAGGACAAATGGGGGAGGGAAACCCAAACAAAATTTCAGCCCGCCACCCGGAATAGCAAGATTTCAAACGGCGGGCTTTTTATATCAACCAACGACTTATAAACAGATTGGAGGTCAACTATGAGCCGTAGCTACACGCGCAACCTCAATACCGCATCCCTGATTACGCTCTGCCCGGTCTGCCTGCACTCCTTCCAGGATGCCAAGCGCGCGACATTGCGCCGCGCAGACCTGCGCCAGCGCAACAAGGACACTTGTACTTACTGCCAGACCCGCTATGGGTTCGACTACTATGTCCAGCCCGCGGCTCACAGGAATCCGACCCGGAGGGAGGCGAAAGCGTATGCTGCGACGGCTGAAGATTGACCCCGAATTTCAGAGCAAAATTCCGCCCTTGACCTTTGAGGAACTGAACCTGCTGGAGACCAACATCTTGGAGGAAGGCAGAATCCTCAATCCTTTGATTGTCTGGAACGGCCTGATCGTGGACGGCCACAACCGCTTTGCGATCCTGAAAAACCACCCCGAGATCAAGTACACCATGCTGGAAAAGGAGTTTGGCAACCGCTATGAAGCCATCGTCTGGATTTGCAGAAACCAGCTCGGCAGGCGGAATCTGACGCCAGAGCAGTACAAGTATCTTATAGGGCAGCGGCACGAGGCAGAAAAACGGGCGGAATCATTTTATGGCAATCGTTTTGCTTTAGCAGACAAAAGTAGCCGGATTCAAAATGAATCCAGCTACAAGGGCGAGCGAACCCGTGAAAAAATAGCTCGTGAAAATAACACAAGTGTCAGTTTTGTGCAACGTGCAGCGCATTTTGCCCAAGGCGTAGATGCGGCAGAAGAGGTGTCACCTGGCATCAAGCAGGAAATTCTCTCCGGCAGCATCAAACCCACGGAACAGGCCGTGACAGCCATCGCCAAAGCCCCGGAGGAGGAGCGGCCCGCACTGGTGGCGGAGCTTCGTAACCCTCAAAAGAAGAAAAAGGCTGAAAAAGAAACAGCCGAACTACCCGCGCCGGTGAAGATTGACAACAAGCAGTTGCTGGAAATCGCCGCCAGCCGGTATCACGCCAAACGCCTGGCCACCGGCAGCGATATGCTGTGCGAGATCGAGGCCGCGGCGGACAACCTGAAGGAGCGTTGGGAGCAGACTTTCCAGTATTACCCCGACCTTTTCACCGACCCCGACAATCGAGCCGCGGTCGGGAAGATCGTTCAAGCCCTGATGCGTTATCTGAAAGAAATGGAGGAACGGACCAAATGAGACTGAGAATCTATCCCTACAAAGAAATCGCCATAAACAGCGCGTTTCTGGAGATCCCCGCCGAGTATCAGCGCAGGCTGCAGATGAGCAAGGTCAAGCAGATGGTAGCCGAGTTCAACGGCGTCATCGTCAACCCGCCCAAGGTCAGCTACCGGGACGGGCGGTACATCGTGATCGACGGGCAGCACACCATCGTGGGTCTTAAAACTCTCAACGGCGGCAAGGACCTGTTCATCGTCTGCCGTGTCTACACCGGCCTGACTAAAGAGGAGGAAGCCCTCGTGTTCGCTGAGCAGACGGGTGCATCTACACCGCTGAGTGCAGGCGCAAAGCTGCGGGCTAAGCTGGTGGGTCAGGACGCCGAGTCCCACGCTTTCCTCGCCGCCACCGAGGCGGCGGGCCTGCAGCTCGGCACCGATCATGTCCGCGCAAGCCACAAGATCATCTGCGTCAGCACCGCCCTCAAGGAATTCCAGCAGTACGGCCCAGACATCTACACCGAGGGCCTGCGGGCCATTACTGAAGCGTGGGAAGGTGACCCTGACTCCCTGCGCGCCGGTATCATTCAGGGCGTGATGCGCTTTATCGCCCTCTACAAGGACGAATACAGGTATGAGCGCTTGGTCAAACGACTGGCCATCGTCTATCCCATGAAGCTGGTCCGCGACGCCGACGCCATGAGCGGCGCGGTATCCTCCCGGTACATGATGCAGGTGCTGAAGCTCTACAACGGGTGCAGCAAAAAGAGTATGCTGCCGGTAAAGTTTTGATCGGGAGGAAACTACTATGACCGAAATCGCTTCCTGCGCCCTGATTCAAGACGACACAGACCGCCAAACGTCCGCTTACATGGCCATGTTCAAAACCTACCCGGACGTTGTGTCTGTGCAGCACCTTCAGAAGATGCTCGGGGTCTGCCGCAAGCACGCCTATCAGCTTGTCCAGCAAAACAAGATTCGATCGGTTCGGGTAGGCCGCAATTACAGGATCCCCAAGCTGTGTGTTGTGGAGTATCTCATCGGGCGGGCCTGAATCTTCTTCGCCATCCTTGCAAACTGTTTCGCGCCGTTTTACACTGGAAGTGCCAAAGCAGAGGATGGCCGTTACATCAAGAAAGGAGCAGTTTTTATGGCAAATGTAGCAGGACACCTCAGAGAACAAAACGGCACTTACCAGATGATCCTAAGCTGGAAGGACTCCAGCGGCAAACGCCGCACCAAGTCCATCAGCACCGGACTGCCTCTCAAGGGCAACAAAAAACGTGCTGAGGCGCTGCTGCGCAAGACACAGGCCGAGTTCAACCCGGACACTATGCTGAAGATTTCAGACCTGTCCATTCCCGAATATCTGCGGCATTGGCTGCGGGACAGTGTGGCAACGCTGCCGCCCGACATCTACGGCCGCTACGCCTACGACATTGGCAGGGTGATCCTCCCCTATTTTGAACGGAAACGGCTGACTTTGAAGGCTCTCTCCCCGCGCGACCTGGAAGATTTCTTCCGTTATGAACGCCAGCAGGAGGAAGCGACCGTCCAGCAGCTTCTGGAGTGGCACAAGGAACTGAAAGACGCCTTTCAGTACGCGGTGGAAAATCGCTGGCTGAAAACCAATCCCATCCAGTTGGTCGATCCATGCCTTGACAACTCCCCTGTGCTGTTTACCGATTTTCTCCGGGACTGGCTGCGGCTCTCAAAAAGCCGGGTAGAACCCACCACCTATGCAAGCTACGAAATGGTCATCACCCGGCGTATCATCCCCTATTTCGAGCCGCTGCACTACACCTTACAGGATATGGAACAGCACCCCAAGTACATCCAGGATTTCTACCAGAGTGTGCTCGACAGCGGCCGGTCGGCCAATACTGTCATCCACTACCACGCCAACATCCGCAAATGCCTCCAGCACGCATTCCAGATCGGCCTGATCCGCTCCAACCCGGCTGACCGTGTAGAGCGCCCCCGCAAAGAGAAATTCAAAACCGAGGTATACAACGCCGAGGAATTGGAGTATCTCTTTCAGGCGATCCAAGGCGACCCCGCCGAGTTCGGCGTCATCATGGCAGCGTTCTACGGGCTGCGCCGCAGTGAGATCGTTGGGCTGAAATGGGATGCCATCGACTTCGAGAACAAGACCATCCGTATCCAGCACACGGTCGTGACCACCAAGGTGGACGGCACTGTGACCGAAGTTGCCCGGGACAAGACCAAGACCAAATCAAGCTGCCGCACCCTTCCGCTGATTCCTGCCTGTGAGGAGATGCTTCTGCGGATGCAGAAAGAGCAGGAGCTGCACCGCAGAGTCTGCGGTCAGAGCTACTGCACCGACTACCTCGACTACATCTACGTCAATCCTGTCGGCAAGCGAATCCGCCCTGATTTCCTTTCCCAACACTTCCCGGACTTCCTGGTCAAGCATGGGATGAAACGCATCCGCTTCCACGATCTCCGCCATAGCTGCGCCAGCCTGCTCTACGCCAACGGCGTCAGTTTGAAGGAGATCCAGGAGTGGCTCGGTCACAGCGACATCGGCACCACCAGCAACATTTATACCCACCTGGATTTCTCCAGCAAAGTCACCTCGGCCAACGCCATCGTCGCCTTCTTCCCGAAAAAGAACGGCGTGTGAGCGACGCGCCGGCAGCAAAAAAGCCCAGGACCTTACAGCCCTGAGCTTTTGCAAATGCCGATGGTGGGACTCGAACCCACATGGTTTCCCGAACGATTTTGAGTCGTTTGCGTCTGCCATTCCGCCACATCGGCTTGTGGCTTTGATACGTCCCGCTCCGATTTTGGGAAGTTGGAGGGATGTTCAGGAGGGATGCTCCCATTTAACTGAATTTCAAAATTTGTAAATCGGCTTCATCCCTGGAAGAATTTGAAAGCCTGGTGTATTTGGCGTAGCAGATTTTGAGTCCCCCTCGTCTGCCATTCCGACACACCGGCTTATCGTCTACGTTATTATAGCGTATTTGACCGCCAAAATCAAGCGGAAAGTTTGTGCTTTTCTCTATTTTATTTGCAGCGGGGCTTCCAAAGCGGACAGCGGCAGGATATCCGGCTTATTTGTGGGGCGTCCCGGGCGGACGGCGGCTTTTGCAAAGGCCGGTGGTTTCTACCCGGACGCCCCCTTTTGGGCCGCATGGCATGGGCGGGAAGGGCCTTTTTGTTTCTGTCCCGGCAAGGCGGCAGGGTGCGGCGGCGGGCCGCCTTTCATTTCCCCGCTCCGGGCGCAGCGGTCCCGACAGAGCTGCCGGAGCGGTCTGCACGCCCGGGCCCCTGCCATTTATCCGGTCATTTCTGGCGGGGACAGGGCATCTTTTTTCAAAAAAGACTTTACAAATGAACCGCAACTTTATATTATATAGATAGCTGGTTTTTATGCGATGCGGCGCCGCGGCGCTGCACCGGTTGCACCATACATCATGAAAGAAAGGTGGATGGATATGTCCGCAAAGAACGCTGCTGCATCCGTTGATGCGTCCCTGCCCGAAGCCCCGGCGCAGGATGCCCCGGCTTCCGAGCCCCGGCACAAGGCCAAAAAATCCTCCAAGCCCACTGCCCGGCGGGGCCGCCCGCCTCTTTCACCTGAGATCTACATCGAGGCCGGCGGCCGCCAGTACAATGTCACCGACATTGTCGAGCGCGCCAAGGCCGACTACCGGCTGACCCATAAGGTGGGCGTCCAGTCTTGCAGGATCTACATCAAGCCTGAAGACGGCGCAGCCTACTATGTGGTCAACAAGGTGGAGGGCAAATTGGACCTGTGAGCCTTCCGGCCACCCGTCTGCCCTGCACCGCACGCCTTCCTTCGGGAAGGCTTTTTCTTTTTCCGTCCCCCGCACAGCAGCAAAAAGTCCTGTCCAGCCGACATGTGCGGATGGACAGGACTTTTTTTGACAGTCTGAGCCTTCCTTCGGGAAGGCTTTTTCTTTTTCCGTCCCCCGCACAGCAAAAAGCCCCGGCGCTTTGCGGCGCCGGGGCTCGTTTGCCCTTTGGTGGATGCTGGATCAGTAATTCTTGACCTTCAGCTCAAAGTAGCTCTGGGGATGTGCGCAGACGGGGCACTTCAGGGGAGCGGACTTGCCGATATAGGTGTAGCCGCAGTTGGAGCACTGCCAGACCTGCTGCTCCTCACGGGCAAAGACCTTGCTGTTGGCCAGGTTCTCGGCCAGGGCCAGATAGCGCTCCTCGTGCTCCTTCTCGATGCCGGCCACCATGTTGAACAGGGCTGCGATCTGGTTGAAGCCCTCCTCCTTGGCCTCGGCGGCCATGCGGGGATACATATCGGTCCACTCGCCGTGCTCGCCCTCGGCTGCCATCTTCAGGCAGGTGGCGGTATCGGGGATCTCGCCGCCGCACAGCAGCTTGAACCAGATCTTGGCGTGCTCCTTCTCGTTGGCCGCGGTCTCCTCAAAGATCTTGGCCATCTGGACGTAGCCTTCCTTCTTAGCCTGGCTGGCAAAGTAGGTGTACTTGTTGCGGGCCTGGCTCTCACCGGCAAAGGCTTCCATCAGGTTTTTTTCGGTCTTGCTGCCCTTGAGTTCCATAAATCATTCTCTCCTTTGTATTGAAGATGTTGTGCGTCGCTCGGTTGCGGTTTGCTCATTCCGTATGCCCGCCGGCATACGGGCTGTGTTTGTATTATACTTCAATTCAGCGCTGATTTCAAGAGAGAACGCCAAGTTTTTAAGAATTATTCTCAGTTATGCTGTTTCATGGCGGCGGCCACCATGCCCAGGGCGCTCCAAGCCGCCTGGTACATCAGCACCACCAGCAGCGACAGGGTGCCCACGCTGCCCGAATAGCTCAAAAGCAGGCCAATCAAAGCCGAGAAGCCGGTCGATACCATCTGGATGGCCACCCCTGCGCTCTCGGCCGCCTGGGCCCGCTGGGCCGCCCGCAAACCGCCGGTCAGGCTGGTAAAGCCTTTCAGATGGAGCATACAGCAGGGTGCATCCCCCACAGCGCTGACCGCCGGGGCCAGGGCCTTGCACTGGGCCTCGTCCAGCACGGTCACCAGACCGTCGGGCAGGTGGTAGGCGGCGGCGATCTTTTCCGCTGTCAGGGAGGGGTCCTGGCAGGTGACCATCAGCCGGATGTTTTCCTTTTGCAGGATGGACAGGCACCGGGCCGCGTGCTTGCCGCCGATGTACCGCAGCACGAACATGGCGTACATATTGCCCGCCACCGCCAGATAGAGGATCTGCAGCTGGCCGTCCTGGGAATGCCGCGCCTCATAGCTGGCCTCGGGCAGAGCCACGCCCTCCTGCTCCATATAAGCCCGGGTACCGATCAGGATGCGGTTGTTGTCGCACCAGGCCGAAAAGCCCAGCCCGGTGTGCCGTTCCAGATCCTTGACCGGCGGCAGGATATCGGTGCGGTCCGCGATGATGGTGCGGAACAGCCTGCTGAGGGTATTGCAGCCCTGGTTCAGCACGCTGGCGGTATAGAGGATGGCCCGGTCGATCCGGCCGCCCTTGAAGATGCGGATATCCTCCAGCTGGGCGCTCTCCGGTGTAAACAGCTCCCCGGCGTCCACCTGGATGGTGTCGATGCCGTTCAGCTCCTCGATGCCGGCCCATCCGGGGATGACCGCCCCCAGGGCCCCGGCCGTCCGCTCGGTGCGCAGGGCGGTCAGCCCCGCGATCAGGGTGGAGGACAGCGGCGCGCCCAGGCAGAGGATGGAGGCCAGTGCGGCCGCCGCCCCATTGAGGCCCTTGCCGGTGAGCAGCATCCATACCGCGCCCACCGCCGCGCAGCCCAGCAATACCCGGGCCAGGGTCTGTACCTTTTTCTCGCCGGCCCGGGGACCAAAGCTCTGCTCCAAAAAGCTGCCGTCCCCTTCCATCGGCCTGCTCAGCAGGATCCAGGGGTCTTTTTCCTCCAGGGTGGGAGCCAGGGTGCGGATCAGGTCCTTGTCCTGGGCCCGGTAGGCCCCCTCGTGGGCCACTCCGCTGGAGGCCACCTTATAGCCGTCCCGCACCGACACCGCCAGCAGCCGGCTGCCCAGGTTGTTCAGGAACAGGGCCAGGGCCGCCGCGCCGCTCATCAGGGTCAGGGTGGTGCTCTGGTATACGTCGGGGTTGAGCATGGCCACCGCCGCCTGCACCAGGGCTGCCGCGCCGGCCAGCGCGGGCATGGTGTCGTAGGACGGGGCTTTCACCAGCCCCAGCAGGCCGTCCCGCATTGCGTTGCGGGAGACCGCCAGGGCCCCGGCCAACAGCAGCAGCACCGCCCCCATAAAGGCGGCGGGAGCCACCGCCAGGTTCAGGCCCGCCATGGGGGGCAGTATCCCCTCATAGACCAGGCCGGCCCAGATCAGGGCCAGGGCCAGGATGCCGCTGAGGGCGCAGCGCAGGTTCAGGGCTGCCACCGTGTGCTCCAAAGCCCGGGCCGCTTCCTCGGGGGTCTGGGGCAGTTCCTCTGTCGGGGCGGGCTGCTCCGGGGCAGCCGCCGGAGCTTCGGCCGGTTCCTCCTCCTGGCGCTCGGGGGCGGCAGGGGCCGGCTGGGATCTGTTCTTTTTGCGCCGGCCCCTGGCCATGTGCTCCGGAGCGGCCTTCTCTTTGGCGGGGACTGCCGGGGCTTCGGGCTCCTGCCCGTCCTCCTCATGCAGCTCCAGGCTCATGGTATCATCCAGGCCGGGAGGCGGCGTCTGGCCCCGCGGGGCCTCATCCTCCCCCACCCCGAAGAAGTGGAAGCCGCCCACCTGCTGGGTCACTTCCTTGTCCTCCTCGGGGGCGGGACTGGGCGCCGGGGCCGGCCGGGCTGGCTGCACCGGCTGGGGTCCCATGACCTCCAGCATATCCCGCAGCTTGGCCAGCTCTTTGTCCTCCGCATCGGGGATACGCACCGTCTTTGGGTGCGGCCTGGTCCCGCTCTTGGGCGGCGTCACCTTCAGGACCGGCGGAGCAGACCGCTCCGCTCTGGGTTTCTCCTCCACCTTGAACGTCATGGCGGCGGGCTTTGTGTCCGCCTTGGGCGCGGGCGCAGCGGGCTTGGTCTCTGCCTTGGGCGCGGGCGCGGCAGGCTTGGTCTCTGCCTTGGGCGCGGGCGCAGCGGGCTTGGTCTCCGCTTTGAGCGCGGGCGCGACGGGCTTTGTGTCCACCTTGGGCGCGGGCTCCTCAGGCGGCCCCTCCAGCTGCAAAGTCAGGTCCTCCAGCAGTGGCCGGGGGGTCAGGGCAGGCCCGCCGCTCTCCTCCCGGACCGGGCCGGGGGCGCTGTCCAGCAGGATCTCCCCGGTGGGGGCGATGGGGGTCTCCGCCCAAAGGACTTCCTCCTGCTCGGGGGGGTCCTGGCTGCGGGCCTTCTCCTTTTTGGCAAAGAAGCGGGACAGCAGCCCATGCTTGCGGTCCGGCTGCGCGGCGTGGGGGATCATCTCCTCCGGCACCTGGGCCACGCTGGTGGTGAAAAACGTCTTGAATTTTTCTTTTTGTTCCTGTTCAAGTTCCTCCCGGGTCAGTTCCCGGCGGTCGGAATCCTTAGGCATCCTTGTCCCTCCCATCCGGGGCGGCGGGGGCCCCGGTCATTGCTTTCCGGCGGCGCGCTGGGACTGGATCTCATAGAGAATGATCCCCGCCGCCACCGAGACGTTGTAGCTGTCCACGCCGGTGCCGGGGGCGGCCATATCCAGCCGCAGCACCCCGTCGCACCGCTTTTTCACCAGCTGGGACACCCCTTTGCCCTCGCTGCCCAGCACCAGGGCGATGGGCCCGGTCAGGTCGTTCCGGCGCAGGGACACCCCGTCCATGTCGGCACAATAGACAAAAATGCCCTGCTCTTTCAGCCGGCGGATGGTCTCGCTGATGTTCACCACACGGGCCACCGGCAGCCGCTCGGCGGCGCCGGCGCTGGCCTTGATGACGGTCGGCGTCACCGATACGCCTCCCCGCTTGGGGATGATGACCCCATGGGCCCCGCACAGCAGGGCCGAGCGGATCACCGCGCCCAGGTTGTGGGGGTCTTCGATGCCGTCGCTGATCACCAGGAAGGGGGGCTGGCCCTTCCTGCGGGCGGCTTCCAGCAGGTCCTCCACCTCTGCATAGGCGATCTCGCTGGCAAAGGCGGCCACTCCCTGGTGGCTCTCGGTGCCGGTCAGCTGCCGGAGTTTGGCGGGGTGCACCCGCTTGACGGCGGCACCGGCCTCTTTGGCCAGCGCAATATAGTAGGACGCCACAGCCGGGGCCATCCCTTCAGCCAGCAGGACACTGTCCACCCCGGCGCCGCTTTTCAGCAGCTCGGCCACCGGGTTTTTGCCGTAGACCAGGCGTCCGCCGGGCTGGGTGTCCTGGTCCTGCCCGTTTTTGTCAGCCCGGGGCGCCGGGCGGAGGCTGCGCGGTCGGTTTTCTTCCATCGGTTCTGTTCCTCCCTGTGTAACGCCGCACACCGGCGGCAGAATAAGAATCCACGATAAATTATAACATAAGCCGCCCTGCATTGCCAGTAAATTGCCATTTTTTCACCCATGACCCGGCGCCCTTGTAGTATAGGCCGGGCCGCGGCGCCTCATGCAGGGAGGCAAGTTTTCAACAAATACCAGGTGTAAACGGGGGTTTTGATTTTCAACAAGTGGAAAACCCGGTGGAGAAAGTGCAAAACTCCAGTTTCAGCGCCTCTTTGCGGTGTGGAATTCAACGGTTTCCACCGGGTTTTCCACTTTTGCGCTGCGGGGCGCAGACTGCGTCCGGCTACGATTTGTATTTTTCAAGATGGAAAGCTGCCCATTTTCGCGCCCGAAATCTGGTCCTCTTTGCAAAAAATGCCCACATCCTCAGGACGGATGTGCTATACTGTTGAAAAGCCTGTGTAAAATCCAGGCAAAAAGACAAAGGAGGTCGATCTTTTTGTTGACCCTGGACGCAAACGGCCTGTGCCTGGCCCAGACGCTGGACTGCGGCCAATGTTTCCGCTGGCAGCCCCAGCCCGACGGCAGCTGGGTGGGGGTGGTGGAGGGCCGGGCAGTGCAGGCATGGCAGGAGGACGGCAGGCTCTGCCTGGCCGGCCTGGCCGGTCCCGACCCCGCCGCCGAGCCCGGGTTCTGGCGTGGGTATTTCGCGCTGGACCTGGATTACCCCGCCCTGCTGGCCCAAATGCGGGCGGCCCACAAAGGGCTGGCGGCCTGCATCGACGGCGCGCCCGGCATCCGTGTGCTGCGGCAGCCCTTTTTCGAGACCCTGATCACCTTTCTCATCAGCCAGAACAACAACATTCCCCGGATCAAAGGGATCGTGGACCGGCTGTGCCGGGGGCTGGGCCAGCCCCTGGACGGGGCGGGCCGGTTTTACGCCTTCCCCACGGCCGGGCGCCTGGCGGAGCTGGCCGAGGAGGACCTCGCGTTCCTGCGGGCGGGATGGCGCAGCGGCTACATCTTGGACGCCGCACGCCGGGCCGCCGCCGGCCGGCTGGACGAAGCCGCCCTCCGCGCCGCCCCGCTGGACCGGGCCAGGGCCTGTCTGATGGAGGTGCGGGGGGTGGGCCCCAAGGTGGCCGACTGCACCCTTTTGTATGGGCTGGGGCGCTGGGAGGCCTATCCGGTGGACGTGTGGATGCGCCGGGCGGGACAGGCTTTGTTCACGCGTCGGGTCAAGGACCCGGCCGCTTACCTGAACCGCAAGACCGGCGGCCACGCCGGCATCGCCCAGCAATACATTTTCGCCTGGGCCCGCAGCGCCGGTTTGACAGAAAAAACGCACAAAAACCCCGCTTGTGATTGATTTTACATCTTATTTCGAGTATACTGGAGAAGCAGGGGCCTGCCGTGCAGCGGCAGGCGAGCTGATTCTTTGTTTTACTCGTGTAAAATAAATGCTGGAGGTAAGAACAATGCTGGTAAATGCAACTGAAATGCTGATCAAGGCCCGGGACGGCCATTATGGCGTGCCCCAGTTCAACATCAACAACCTGGAGTGGACCAAGGCGGTCCTGACGGCCTGCCAGGAGACCAAGAGCCCCGTCATCCTGGGCGTGTCCGAGGGCGCCGGCAAGTATATGACCGGCTTCAAGACGGTGGCCGCCATGGTCAGCGCCATGGTGGATTCGATGGGCATCACCGTGCCCGTGGCCCTGCACCTGGACCATGGCACCTATGAGGGCTGCAAGGCCTGCATCGAGGCCGGCTTCTCCTCCATCATGTTCGACGGCAGCCACTATCCCATCGAGGAGAACGTTGCCAAGACCAAGGAGCTGGTGGCTCTGGCCCATGAGCACGGCATGTCCATCGAGGCCGAGGTCGGCTCCATCGGCGGCGTCGAGGACGGCGTCGTGGGCACCGGCGAGATCGCCGACCCCGCCGAGTGCGCCCGCATCACCGAGCTGGGCATCGACTTCCTGGCGGCCGGCATCGGCAACATCCACGGCGTCTACCCCGCCAACTGGAAGGGCCTGGACTTTGAGGCCCTGGACCGCATCCACAAGGCCACCAACAACATCCCCCTGGTGCTGCACGGCGGCACCGGCATCCCCGACGAGATGATCGCCAAGGCCATCAGCCTGGGCGTGTGCAAGATCAACATCAACACCGAGTGCCAGCTGGTCTTTGCCGAGGCCACCCGCAAGTACATCGAGGCCGGCAAGGATCAGCAGGGCAAGGGCTTCGACCCCCGCAAGCTGCTGGCTCCCGGCGCACAGGCCATCATCGACAAGTGCAAGGAGAAGATCGAGCTGTTCGGCTGCGCCGGCAAGGGCTGATCGCCTCCCCCACCGCATAAAGTCCTGAAAAAATACCCCGCCGCTTCCGGTCCGTACCGAAAGCGGCGGGGCTTTTTGCTGCGATCCGTTGCCAGCGGGCTCTGCCGTTCAGGCCGGCTCCGCGATGGTAAAGGTGCGGCTGATGTTCTGGGTGGTGTAGTTGCCGCCCACCACCGCCGTCTGCACATAGCGGCCCGGCTCGGTGGGCACTTCATTGCTGCTGGAGGCAAACAGGCCGTTGAACAGCCCGTCCACCCGGCGGTAGGTGTAGGTGACCACGGGGTCTTGCACCACGGCGCCGTCCACTTCCACCACTGCGGCAAAGTTGAAGTTCCGGGCCTCCTCGGCGGTCATCGTCTCGGGGGTCTCCTGGGCCCAGTACTGCCGCACGCCCTCGCTCTTCTGGGCCACCTTGAAGATGGCCAGGCCGCCGGTGTTCATATCCCCGCGGCTGAGGGTGACGGCGCCCGCCACATAGTTGCCCGCATCCACAGGCTGCTCGTCCAGATAGATGTGGGTGACAAGCCCCTCGGGCAGATAGCGGCGGATGAGGGTGAGGACGTCGTTCATCCCGTTCACCACGTCGGTCAGGGCCGGGGCGTAGTATTGCAGGATCTCCATCAGGGCGGTCAGTTCCTCGGCCACTCGCAGCAGCACGGTGACGTCGTTGCCGTCGATCAGCTGCTTGAGGTAGCGGTAGAGGTTGAAGTCCCGGGTGTTGGC
>MHCFR04200__coassemble_1112_pt1 | contig 13237 bp, 12 predicted proteins | sample MHCFR04200__metabat2_high_PE_011 | metagenome-assembled genome bin MHCFR04200
CCTCGGCGGCCAGCTGCCGCATGACGTCCAGCACCTCGCCGGTCAGCTCGGGGTCCAGCGCGGAGGTGGGCTCGTCGAAATAGATGATCTCGGGGCTGGTGGCCAGGGCCCGGGCAATGGCCACCCGCTGCTGCTGTCCCCCCGACAGCTGGTGGGGATACTGGCTGCACCGGTCGGCCATCCCCACCTTTTGCAGCATCTGCACCGCGATCTCCTCCGCCTGGGCCTTGTGCATCCGGCGGGCCACCACCAGCCCCTCGGTGACATTTTGCAGCACCGTCTTGTTGCGGAACAGGTTGTAGCTTTGGAACACAAAGGCGGTCTTGCGGCGCAGGCGGGCGGTGTCTGCGCGGGAGATGCGGGCCAGGTCGAACGGTTCCCCGTCAAAGGTCAGGCTGCCGCTGTCCGCCTTCTCCAGAAAGTTGATGCAGCGCAGCAGGGTGGTCTTGCCCGAACCCGAAGGCCCCAGGATGGCCACCACCGAGCCCTTGTCCACCGACAGGCTGACCCCCTTGAGCACCTCCCGCTCCCCGAAGGATTTATGGATGTCGCTTACTTCCAGCATGGGCATGGGTCAGGCCTCCTTTAGTTGAATCCGTGGGCGTTGAGGTATTTTTCGCCCTTCTTCTGCACCCAGGTCAGCACGGTGCAGAAGATCAGATAGATCACCGCCAGCTCACAGTACACCGGCAGGAACTGGTAGGTATAGGACGCCACCCGCTGGGTGGCCATGAACATCTCCGCCACCGTGATATTGGCGGCCAGGGAGGTGTCCTTCACCATCCCGATGAGGGAGTTGGACAGGGGCGGGAAGGCGGTGCGCAGGGCCTGCGGCATGATGATGCGGCGCATCACCTGCCCCCAGGACATCCCCACGCAATAGCCCGCCTCCAGCTGGCCGGACGGCACCGACTCCAGCGCGGCGCGGATGGTCTCGGCGCAGTAGGCCCCCTCGTTGATGGAAAAGGCGATCACCGCCGTGGGGAAGGCGTCCAGCACGATGCCCATGCTGGGCAGCCCGTAAAAGATGATGAACAGCTGCACCAGCAGCGGGGTGCCCCGCACCACCCAGATGTACACCCGGGCCAGCTGCCGCAGCACCGGCACATGGGCGTACTGCACCAGCGCCACCGCCGCCGCGATCACCATGGCAAAGGCAAAGGACAGCACCGTCAGCGGGATGGTGACGGCCAGGCCCGGCACCAGGATGCGGGGGAATGAGTCGATCAGCACCTGAACGGTGCGGTTTTGCAATAGCGTTTCCAACATAGACAAAAACAACCTTTTCTTTCGGGATGCATCTCCACAGGCCGGCCTGCGGCCCATGGCCCAAACCGGCTTTCCTACTATAACACCGGCCGGGCCGGAAGGCAAATACCTATCCCGTATATCCTACCATACTTCTAGGGCATGGGGTATATCTGCACAGCCTCAGCCCAGGCAGTTGGAGCAGGGGGTATAGCCGGCCTGCACCGCCTGCTCATAGCTGGAGAACAGCACCTGGTTGGCGGGGTCGGGGAGGTTCGAGCAGCTGGGCAGATGGAATTTTTTGGAGTTGACGTTGCCGATATAGGCCTGGATGGTCTGGGGGCTGCTGCTCTGCTGGCCGCTGCCATCGGCGGTGGTGGGGTTCTGCTGCTCGGGCGGCACATACCGCTCGCTGGAGACGGTGTAGTTGGCGCCGTCGCTGGAGATGGTGATGGTGCCCGACAGGTCGGTGCGCCACACGTCCACCCCGGCGTCGCGCAGGCGGCTGAGGGCCGCCTCGCTGGGGTGGCCGTAGCTGTTGCCGGTCCCCACCGAGATGACCCCCACCTCGGGCAGCACCGCATTGAGGAAGACGTACCCGGTGGACGTCTCGCTGCCGTGGTGGCCCACCTGCAGCACGTCCACATCCACCGGCGCCCCCGAGGCCACCAGATCGTCCTCGGCGTCCTGCTCCATGTCGCCGGTCAGCAGGAAGCTGGTCTGGCCGTAGTCGATCCGCACCACCAGGGAGGTGTCGTTGGTGTCGTCATACTGGGCCACCGGCCCGATGATCTGCACGGTGGCGCTGCCCAGCTGCCAGCTGGTGCCCACGGAGGGCACCTCCACCGCCAGGCCCTGCTGCTGGGCGTACTTGACGAAGTCCGAAAAGCACTGTGTATCGGCCTGGGCCACCGGGGCGTAGACGTGCCCCGCCGGGAACTTGGCCAGCACCGCCGCCAGGCCCCCCACATGGTCCTCGTGGGCGTGGCTGCAAATGACGTATTCCAGCCGGCTGACCCCCTTGCTCTGCAGATAGGACACCACCAGGCTGCCGTCCTCCACATTGCCGCCGTCGTACAGCATACTCTGGCCGTCGCAGGTGATCAGGACGCTCAGGGCCTGTCCCACGTCGATGAAGTTGACCGAAAAGGCCCCTTCCGCCGCGGGCTGGACCGGCTGCGCCGTACTGGAGGACGGGGCGGCCGCAGCGTCCTGCAGGGCCGCCAGCGCGTCCTCGCAGCCCGCCAGGCCAAGGGCCAGGGAAACCGCCAGAGCCAGGGACGCCAGGCGGCGCAGCAGCCCGGCCGGGAGGGAGTGTCGATTCTGTTCCATCATTTTTTACCCTTGCGGGGGCCTGCCCCGCTCTCCTTCTTTGCATGATCTTTTTTGGGGGCGGTGCGGGGCGCAAAGCGGGCGCCCGGGGCGGGCTGCCGCTGTGCCCCCGCGTTCGTCCTGCCCTGCCTGCCCCTGGGCGGGTGGACGGTATAGCTGCCGTCGGGGTGGATGGTCACATCCCGGGCCTGGGCCTTTTTGGCGCTGCGCTGCACCGCCCGCCGGCCTGCGGCAGGCACCAGCAGGGGAATCAGGTCCTCCCGGTGGGTCAGCTTGAGGGCCTTGACCACCTTTTCGGCGTTCCGCGGCTCGTAGTATTGCAGCAGGGCCCGCTGCAGCGCCTTGCCCTCTGCGGTCTTTTCCACAAACACCGGCTTGAGGGTGTAGGGGTCCAGCCCGGTGTAGAACATACAGGTGCTGACGGTGCCGGGGGTAGGGTAGAAGTCCTGCACCTGCTCGGGCCGCATGTGGTTCTTGTAGAGGTACTCGGCCAGGTAGACCGCGTCCTTCAGGGTGCTGCCCGGGTGGCTGGACATCAGGTAGGGCACCAGGTACTGCTTTTTGCCCGCCCGGCGGCTGAGCTCATAGAACTTGTCCTTGAACCGGTCGAACACCTCAATGGGAGGCTTGCCCATATAGGCCAGGGTATTGGGGGCGCAGTGTTCGGGGGCCACCTTGAGCTGACCCGACACATGGTATTCCACCAGCTCCTTGAAAAAGGTATCGTCGGGGTCGGCCATCAGATAGTCGAACCGGATGCCGCTGCGAACGAACACCTTCTTGACCCCCGGCAAAGCCCGCACCCGCCGCAGGATGTCCAGATAGTCCTTGTGGTCCACGATCAGGTGGGAACAGGGCTGGGGCGCCAGGCAGTGTTTGCCTCCGGTGCACATCCCCTTGGTCATCTGCTGCCCGCAGGAGGGGAAGCGGAAGTTGGCGGTGGGGCCTCCCACATCGTGGATGTAGCCCTTGAAGTCGGGCTCATGGGTCATCCGCTCGGCCTCGGCCACGATGCTGTCGGCGCTGCGGCTGGTCACCCGCCGGCCCTGGTGCAGCTGGATGGCGCAGAAGTTGCATCCGCCAAAGCAGCCCCGGTTCTGGATGATGGAGAACTGCACCTCCCGGATGGCAGGCACCCCGCCCATGGACTCGTACACCGGGTGGTAGCGCCGGGTGTAGGGCAGGGCGTAGACCTTGTCCAGCTCCCAGCGCACCAGGGGCTTGGCGGGGATGTTCTGCACCAGATACCGCTCGCTCTGTTTCTGTACGATGATCTGCCCGCTCACCACGTCCTGGTTGTCCATCTGGATGCGGCAGGCCCGGGCATAGGCCACCTTGTCGGCGGCCACTTTTTTAAAGCCGGCGCACTCCACATAGCGGGGCGGCAGGTGCTCAAAGTCGGTCATGTAGCAGGTGCCGGCCACATCGGTGATGGTGGAGATATCCTCCCCTGCCGCCAGCCGCCGGGCAATCTCGACGGTCTGGTGTTCCCCCATCCCGAAGCTGATCAGGTCGGCGCCCGCGTCCTCGGCGATGCTGGGCAGCACGGTGTCCAGCCAGTAGTCGTAGTGGGCGAACCGCCGCAGGGACGCCTCCAGACCGCCCAGGATGACCGGCAGGTCGGGGTATGCCTCCTTGGCCAGCCGGGTGTAAACGGTGGCGCTGCGGTCGGGCCGCGCCCCCGCCCTGCCGCCGGGGGAGTATTCATCCTCGGCCCGGGGGATCTTGGCCACCGAATAGTGGCTGACCATGCTGTCCACGTTGCCGCCGCCGATGAAAAAGCCGTATTTGGGTTTGCCGAACCGCTTGAAATCCTCGCAGTCGGTGTAGCGGGGCTGGGCCAGCACGCCCACCCGGTAGCCCTCTGCTTCCAGCAGCCGGCTGATGATGGCGGTGCCAAAGCTGGGGTGGTCTACATAGGCGTCCCCGCCCACCACTACAAAGTCCAGCTGGTCCCAGCCGCGCTCGTCCATGTCCGCCCGGCAGATGGGCAGGAATTCGGTATAGGCCGGATACCCGGCCGTCGTGGTCGTATTGCTCATAGGTGCTCCTTGTTCGGGGTGTGTATGGGTCACGGTTCGTCGGGGCTGTTCAGGTTCATCTCAAGCCACTGCTGGCGGCTGATCAGCACCGCCCGGGGCTTGGCCCCCTCGTAGGGGCCGATGACCCCTTTCTGTTCCATCTCGTCCATGATGCGGGCGGCCCGGGCATAGCCCAGTTTGCACCGCCGCTGCAGCAGGCTGGTGGAGGCCTGGCCCGCATCGATGACCACCTCCACCGCAGCCTTGAACATGGGATCGTCGGCCTCGCCGCCGTCGTCATCCCTGTCCTTGGCGCCCTTGTCCTGGATGGTGTGCTCCTCCATGGCCCGGATCATGGCCTCGTCGTACTGGACGGTGCCCGACGCCTTGATGAAGGTCAGCACCCGGCTGATCTCCTCGTCGGTGACGTAGGTGCCCTGGATGCGGATGGGCTTGGGCGCGCCCACCGGCATGAACAGCATATCGCCCATGCCCAGCAGCTTTTCGGCGCCGGCGCCGTCCAGGATGGTGCGGCTGTCCACCTGGCTGGACACCGCGAAGGCGATGCGGCTGGGGATGTTGGCCTTGATCAGGCCGGTGATGACGTCCACGCTGGGGCGCTGGGTGGCCACGATCAGGTGCATCCCTGCGGCGCGGGCTTTCTGGGCGATGCGGCAGATCGAGTCTTCCACATCCTTGCCCACCACCATCATCAGGTCGGCCAGCTCATCGATGACGATGGCGATGTAGGGCAGCTTTTCCAGCATGGGGTCGGAGGCCGCCAGCTTGTTGAAGGTCTTGATGTCGCGGACGTTGTTGTCGGCGAACAGGCGGTAGCGCCGCTCCATCTCCGCCACCGCCGAGCTGAGGGCGCCGGCCGCCTTTTTGGGCTCGGTGATCACCGGCATCAGCAGGTGGGGGATGCCGTTGTATTCGGCCAGTTCCACCACCTTGGGGTCGATGAGGATCAGCTTGACATCCTCCGGCCCCGAGCGGAACACCAGGCTCATGATGATGCTGTTGACGCACACCGACTTGCCGCTGCCGGTGCTGCCCGCGATCAGCAGGTGGGGCATCTTGCACAGGTCGGCCACCTGGGCCACGCCGGCAATGTCCTTGCCCAGGGCGATGGTGAGGGGGCTGGTCATATGGCGGAAGCTCTGGCTCTCAAAGATGCTGCGGATGCTCACCGAAGCGCGCCTGCGGTTGGGCACCTCGATGCCCACGGCAGGCTTGCCGGGGATGGGCGCCTCCATCCGGATGTCCGCCACCGCCAGGTTGAGGGCCAGGTCGTCGGCCAGGGATGTGATGCGGCTGATCTTGACGCCGGCCATGGGCTGCACCTCATAGCGGGTGACCGCCGGGCCCCGGGAGATATCCAGCACCCGGGTCTTGACCCCGAAGCTCTCGAGGGTATCCACCAGCTTTTGGGCGTTGGCCTTCAGCTCGGTCTGGGCCCCCTCGTCGGTCTCCTCGGCGGGCTTGTCAAACAGCTCGATGGGCGGGTACTCATAGGCGGCGGGGACCTCGGTCTCCTCGGGGGCAGGGGCCGCCGCAGCGGCCGCCTGTTCCGCGTCGGCGGGCTTTTCCATGGCGGCGGCCACCAGGGTGGCGATATCGCCGCCTTCCCCGGCGTCCGCAGGCTCCTCGTCGATCCGGATCCAGCCGTCCTCCTCCGCCTCCTCCGGCGGGCAGGCGGCGGGGGGCGCAGCCTGCGTCCCCTGCCCTGCCGGCGCGGCCGGAGCCGGCGGCGGGGCCACCGGTGTCACAGCGGGCGCAGGGGGCGGTACAGGCCGCTGGGGCTGCGCCGGCGCCGCCGTGCCCTCGTCCTTGTCCTGGTCATACAGGGGCGCATGGTTTGCGGGCCGGGGCTCGCTGCGCAGCGGATTGAGCCCAAAGGTGCCTCCCGGCCCGGTGATGATGGGTTCGATGGGTTCGCTTCCCCCGTCCGACACCGCCGCGGGGTCGGGTCCCAGGTCGATGTCGAAGGGGGCCCGGGGATGACTGACCGCCGCCGAGTGCAGCGGGGTCTCGGGGCGCTGGGGCGGCTGGGTGCTGCCGTTCTCATCCGGCAGCCGGCCATGCCCAAAAATGTGGGACAGCCAGGCCGGCATCCCGATGTGGAAGCCCTGGCCTGCGTCCGGGTCCAGGGCCGGGTCGGGGCCGGGCAGGTCCCCGTCGTCCAGATAGCCGCTGTCCTCCTCATCCTCCATGGCCTCGGCCTCGGCTTCCGCCTGGGCGCGGGCAGCCAGACGGGCAGCCCGGCGCTCCTGGGCGGCGGCGCGGCCGTCGGCATACACTTCCAGCCCTTTTTCTTTGGCGCCTCCCGCCACGCCTGCCAGCCACTGCCAGACATCGGCGGGGGTCACGTCAAAGACATAACAGCTGGCGCAGGCCGCCAGGGCCACCACGATCAGGTTGGCCGCCGGGCGTCCGCACAGCAGCAGCAGCGTGCCGCCCAGCAGTCCACCCATCGAGCCGCCCCCAAACCAGGCGTTGACTCCGTTGTCGTAGCAGGCCACCCCCATCTGGGCCACCGTCATCCCCTGGGCCGGGATGTCCGAAAAGACCACCGCCGCCCCGCTGAGGAACACCAGTCCCAGCGCCAGCTTGCCCACGCTGCCCAGCACGGGCCTGTCCTGCGCGGTGAGCACCGCCATATAACACACGGCGGGGCCCAGCACAAAACTGCCCGCGCCAAAGATCCCGAACAAGAGATCGTGCACGGTGTGCCAGGCTGCCTGCCCGTCCACAAACGCCAGCAGCAGCAGCAATATCCCTGCAAACAGGGTAGCGCTGCTGGCCAGCAGCCGGCGGCGCACCTGCTGTTTGGCCCGGGCGCTCTTGCCCCGGGCACCGGATTTTCGTTTCCTTTTTGCCATTCTCTCCCAGTACCTCTTTTGCAAAAAATCTGAATTTCCATCTATATAAAAGCCAAAAACGCCGGGCCATCCGCCGCAGCCTCCCGTTTGGTCCGAACTGCAGCCCGGATGCACAGCCGGGCGGGACTTTTTGACGATCCGATCGATTCTTTTATTGTATCACGGGCCGGGCAAAATGGCAAACAGGAGGCGGGGCGTTTTTTGCGCAGCGAAAGGGCCCGCCGCCTGTACCAGACAGACGGCAGGCCCTCTTACAGTCCCAGCGCCCTCGGCCGCTCAGCCCGCCTGGGAACCGCTGCCCGCTTCCGGCACAGAGTCCGGGACCGAAGATGCCGGCACAGAAGACGCAGGCTCCGACGGCGCAGGCAGGGAGGATGCGGGCTCAGAGGACGCAGGCTCGGAGGACGCCGGCTCCGAGGAGGCGGGCTGGGACGAGGATGTACCGGAAGACCCCGGGCCGGAAGAACTGGGGCACCAGGGGAACTCACAGGCTGCCAGGCCCAGAGCCAGGGCTGCACTGAGGAAAAGGGCTGTCGCACGTTTCATAACCAAAAGCTCCTTTCAGGGTTTTACCCATACTATGACGGCCCCGGCGATCGTGGGACTGCCGGCGGGAACGGATTTTGTATTGGCACTTGACAAAGTCAAGTTATACGTGTATACTTGACCGAGTCAAGTCCAGGAGAGGAGCTTTTCCATGCATCAGACTCTTGCACTCTGCGCCGCCATGCTGCACCGGGATTTCACCGCCTATACCAGCGGGAAGCTGGAAAAACTGGGGCTGCATTTCGGCCTGCTGTATTTTCTGCTCTATGTAGGCAAGCACCCGGGCGCCACTCCCGCAGAGCTGACCAGGGCCCTGCACCTGGACTGGGGACACTCGCAGCGGAGCATCACAAAGCTGGTGGAAAGCGGCTTCCTCACCAAAGAGAAGGAGGGCCGCAGCCACCGGCTGCACCTGACCGAAAAGGGCCAGGAAGCCTTCGCCGTCAGCCACCAGGTATTTTTTGACTGGGACCGGCAGCGGATGGCCGCCCTGACCGCCCAGGAGCAGCAGACCCTGCTGGAGCTGCTCCAAAAGGTCCTGCCGCAGCCCCCCTGTGCCCCGCGGGACTGACCCCGCACCCCCATTCCCTATCGATCATCGGAGGATTCGTCTTATGAAAAAAGCAACAAAGATCTGGCTGTGGTTCGCACTGGTGCTCTGCGTGTGCACCACCGCTCTCAATCTGTCCGAAGGCCGCTGGCTGTCCGTGGCCATCGCCGTAGTGTCCATCGCAGGACTGTGCGCGCTGCTGTTCGCCCAGCGCAAGGCCGGGTATCTGGTCATGTGCGTCTGTGCCGTGGGCTCGTTCCTGGTGGGCGCCGCCCAGAACATCCAGCTGCTGGGCGCTCCCACCGCTATCCTGATGTCCCTGATCGGCGCGGCCTTGGTGCCCGGCATCACCGGGCTGTTTCTCAAGAACCAGTGGCAGCAGCTGCGCTGAACGCCGCCTCCTTTTGGTCCCTGCACTTTTCCTGTGGGAAAGCGCAGGGTTTTTGTTTTGCCGCCGTTTTGGCGGCCTGTCTGCCAAGCCTTTGCGGCGCAGCAAAAAGCCCAGGGCCTCGCGGCTCTGGGCTTTTGGTGCCGGTGGTGGGGGTCGAACCCACACGTGTGATTAGCACAAGGGATTTTGAGTTTTGGTCCATGAATGATACGCCGTGTCACCGGAGAGTACGCAGTGCCATCTGTTCTCCGCCCCGCATCAGTATTTTTATCTTGTCATCGTTTTATTTTTTGAGATTTCGTCCAATCATCGTTAAAAGGACGCATCCGCCTAAAACACCAAAAAGGAACGCAAAAAAGAAAGTTGGAGGGATTTTTAGGAGGGATGCTCAGACAGGCCCATCGTCTGCTTTGGCAAAAAACAGAAAAGGAGCCTGTTGTTGAATGAAATCTACTCAACAAAATCTGGAACGCTGCCGCAAGCTGTTCAAAGATTATCCCGACCTGTTGACCGTAAGTCAGCTCTGCACAATGCTCAAATTCCGCAGCCAAACATCCATCATGCGCCGGATACAACAAAAGCGCATCCCCTGCTATAAAGACGGCAGGCGGTATATGGTTCCCAAAGAATGGGCCATTCAGTATGTTCTCAGCAAGGATTTTGATGCACATAGGAGACAGTTATTCCTTTCCAACGAGAAACACACATAAACCAGTTCACGTTCAAACGCCCTTGGTATCTCCAGGGGCGTTTTTTACTGCCCTCTCTCCTGCCTTACCATCCCGAGGAGGTGATGCCCATGCCCAATTACTTCTACGGCCCCCAGGCGGAGCAGTTCGCCTTCTACCGCATCCCCAAAGCCCTGTTCACCGACCCCGCCTACCGCGGTATTTCCACCGATGCGAAAATCCTGTACGGTCTGTTGCTGGACAGGATGAGCCTGTCTGCCCGGAACGACTGGCTGGACGAGCGGGGCCGGGTGTATATCGTGTTTACGGTGGAGGAGGTCATGGAAAGTCTCGCCTGCGGCAACAAGAAGGCTGTCGGTCTGCTGCGAGAGCTGGATGAAAAAGCTGACCTCATTGAGCGCAAACGTCAAGGACTTGGCAAGCCCAACCTGATCTATGTCAAAAACTTCATCGAAGGAAACTTCTTGAAGTGTCCGAACGACACTTCTGTGGGTGTTCCGAATACACTTCAGGACGTGTCGAAAGAACACGGTAATAAGACTGAGATAAACAATACTGACCTGAGTGAGACTGATCCTTTCCTTTCTGGCGAAGGGGACGGCGTGGCCGCCGGAACGGAATGCGAAGGGAACGGCACCCGCGCCCGGTATCAGGAATATTTTCTTCGGCAGTTCAACTTCGATGCTCTGATTGCAGGCAATCCTGACGATGAAGATATGCTGCGCGAAATGCTGGAGCTGCTGGTGGACACGGTGTGCAGCCGGCGGAAATTCATCCGCATCGCAGGCGACGATAAGCCTGCCGAAGTGGTCAAGGCCCGCCTTTTGAAACTGGACGGCGACCATCTGTGGTTCGTCCTGATGTGCCTCAAGGAGAACACCACCCTCGTGCGGAATATGCGACAGTACCTGCTGGCCGCGCTCTACAACGCCCCGCTGACCATGAGCAACTATTACACAGCCCGGGTGCAGCACGACATGAAAACCAAATAACTATCATTGACCCGGAATTTTCTCCGGGCCTTTTTTGTTGGGGGTGATACGCCATTTCAGAACAGAAACCTCAGACCGAACAGATTCAGCAAATTCCCATTGCCGACCTTTACCCGTTCAAGAACCATCCTTTCAAGGTGCTGGACGACGAAGCTATGCAGCGGACGGTGGAGAGCGTGGCCCAGTTTGGGGTTCTTACTCCGCTTATCGCCCGGCCCCGGCCGGAAGGAGGGTATGAGATCATATCGGGGCACCGGCGGCAGCACGCGGCAGAGCTGGCCGGGCTGGCAACGCTGCCGGTGATCGTGCGGAACATGAGCGACGATGAGGCGGTGATCCACATGGTGGACAGCAATTTGCAGCGCGAACACATCCTGCCCAGTGAACGGGCTTTTGCCTACAAAATGAAGCTGGAAGCTATAAAAAATCAAGGTGCTAGGTCGGATTTAACTTCGCCGCAAGTTGCGGCGAAGTTCCGAAGCGATGATGAAGTTGCTAAAGGGCAAGGGATTAGTGGTGATACGGTGCGTCGTTATATTCGCCTGACCAACCTTATCCCCGAACTTCTGGACCTGGTGGACCAAAAGAAAATCTCCTTCAATCCCGCTGTGGAGCTGTCCTATTTGACGGCTGCCGAACAGCGGGATTTTTTGGAGGCCATGCAGGATACCCAGAACGCACCGTCCCTTTCCCAGGCCCAGCGCATCAAGAAGCTGAGCCAGGAAGGCAAGTGCACCTACAATGCCATCTTCGACATCATGGGCGAGGAAAAGAAGGCCGAAATGGACCGTGTGACCATCAAAAACGATGTGCTGCGCAAGTATTTCCCGAAATCCTACACCCCCAAGCAGATGCAGGACACCATCATCAAGCTGTTGGAACAGTGGCAGAAAAAGCGCCAGCGCAGTCAGGAACGCTGACCCTCTGGCATAAATCACAAAACACAAAGAACAAATTTGGAGGAATCGCCTATGACAAACAAGAAACCCACTATCGCACAGCAGACCTATGAGAAGGTTTGTGCCATCGAAACCATCCTGAATAGCCTGCTGGCAGACAGCACCACACCCGTATCTGGCCCGCCCGTGTCGGAGCGCCCCCTCTATCTGGCAACGGCTGGCCCTGAATTGCCCCTTTCGGTCATTCGGCTGGAGGACGCGCCCGACTATCTGCCTTGTTTCGACGAGGCCGACCTGCTGTATGGTATCCCCGGTCTGCCCATCCTCATGAGCTACTGCCCGGAGCAGGTCATGGATATCGGGGAGGAATCCTATCTCGTCGGCCCCATGGTCTTTTTCCGCATCGACCGGGATGGCTACACCGTCTCCCTTCAGGTGGCAGACTTGTATCAACTGGCCGAGTTTCTGGAAGAACACAGCGTCATCCTGATGCAGGGCGGCGAGAGCTTTATCGCCATCCGGCTGGACTGACCATGTGGACGGGCGCGGTATTTTTTGCGGCGGGTACCTGGTTCGGCTTTTTCATCGCGGCCCTGATGCAGGCGGGAAAGGAGGATGACCCCCATGCAGGAAGATGTGGAGAACAGAACGATCAACTTCGCCATCAGCACCACCAAGCTGACGGGCCGGACGATCCTGGCGGCGGCTCGTAAGTTCTTGCAATGGCGGGCGGGCAAGACGCACGGTAAACCGGTGGGCAAGCAAAGCGTCAAGCAGCTTCTGCGGCAGGACCAGGGGGCCACCAACATCGAGATCGAGAAAACCGGTATCCGGGATTTCAAGCGGATCTTGGATAAGTATGGCGTGGACTACGCCATCACCAAGAACCACGATGACCCGCCCCGGTATCTGGTTTTCTTCAAGGCACGGGATGCCGATACTTTGACTGCCGCCTTCAAGGACTACTCCGCCAAGCTGGTTCAGAAAGAAAAACGCCCCAGCGTGCTGGAGCGTTTGCAGCAGTTCAAGGCCCTTGCTGCTGAGCTGGTGCCTGGTAAGATGCTGGAAAAGAAGCAGGAGCGTGCCGGCCGATGAACCAAAACATCAAACGCCTTGTACTCCTGAACCTGCCCTATGTCCTGATGGGCCTGTACGCTACCAATCTGGGCTATGCCTGGCGTCTGGCTATCGGGGCTGACTTTTCTGAAAAGATGATGTCCCTCATGTCGGTGCTGCCGGAGGCGCTGGGCCGCATCGTACCCAGCTTTCAACCGTTGGACCTGTTGGTTGGCCTGTGCTGCGGCGCGGGACTGCGGCTGGCGGTCTATCTCAAAGGCAAGAACGCCAAAAAATACCGCCACGGCAGCGAGTACGGCTCGGCTCGATGGGGCAATACCAAAGATATTGAGCCATATGTGGCCCCAAAGTTTGAGGACAACATCATCCTGACCCAGACGGAGCGCCTCACTATGTCCAGCCGGCCCAAAGACCCCAAAACAGCCCGGAACAAAAATGTCCTGATCGTGGGCGGGTCGGGAAGCGGCAAGACGCGCTTCTGGATTACCCCCAACCTGCTCCAGATGCACAGTTCTTATGTGTTGACCGATCCCAAAGGCACCACGGTTTTGGAGATCGGCAACGCCTTTTTGAAGAAAGGCTACCGCATCAAAATCTTCAACACCATCAA
>MHCFR04200__coassemble_1235_pt1 | contig 12400 bp, 9 predicted proteins | sample MHCFR04200__metabat2_high_PE_011 | metagenome-assembled genome bin MHCFR04200
TCGTCCCGCTCCCGCAGGGCCCCCACCGGACAGTGGGTGATGCACTGGCCGCACAGCGAACAGTCCGCCTCGCGGATGGTGCGGTTGTCCGATACGTTCACGCGGGTGTGGCTGCCGGTGGCCACCAGATCCCAGACGTTCAAACTCTGCACCTTGTCGCAGATCTGGATGCAGCGCATACACTCGATGCACTTGGTGGCGTCCCGGATGAGCGGGAAGGTGCGGTCCCACCGGCGCAGCTTTTCGCTGGGCAAAGTCTCCTGGAAGGGGTTCTCACTCAGGCCCAGGTCGTTGGCCAGGGTCTGCAATTCACAGTTGCCGCTGCGCACGCAGAGGGCGCATTTGGCATCGTGCCGGCTGAGGATCAGCTGCAGGTTGGTCCGGCGGGCCCGGCGCACCCGGGCGTTGGTGGTCCGCACCACCATCCCCTCCGATACCACGTTGTTGCAGGCGGGGATCAGCTTTTCCTCTCCCGCCACCTCCACGCAGCACAGACGGCAGGCGCCGATCTCGTTGATCCCTTTCAGGTAGCACAGGTGCGGGATGTGCACCCCCGCCGACAGCGCCGCGTCCAGGATGGTGGTCCCCTCGGGCACGCAGACGGTCTTGTTGTCGATCTTCAGCGTTACCATTTGATGTTTCTCCCTCCCTTAAAGACGCCGTAGCCAAAGTGGTCGCACCGCAGGCAGCGGCCGCACTCCTGCTGGCATTCCTCCTCGGTCATCCCCTGGGTGACCAGCTCGAAATCCCCGGCGATCCGGGCGATGTGGCGGCTGCTCAGGTTGACCCGCCCGCAGGCCGGGCTGTTGGTCAGATGGGGCGCGGGCACGTCCACATCCACCGTGATGGTGTGATGGAAGCCCAGGAAGCTGTCGATGTTGTCTGCCGCCACCTTGCCGGCCGCCACGGCGCGGATGACGGTGGCCGGCCCGGACACCGCGTCGCCCCCGGCAAAGACATTGCCGCTGCCCGGCACAAAGGACGAACTCTCGGCGTGGATGGCGCCCCAGCGGGTGCCGATGCCGCCCGCCTCAAAGGGCTTGGTATGGATGGCCTGGCCGATGGCCACGATCACATAGTCGCAGGGGATCCGCACCGGCGGGGTGTTGGCTTTCTTGGGGCCGGGGCGCCCGTCCGAGCCCACCCGCCCGATGATCTGGGGCTGGGCCCACAGCGCCGCCACCCGGCCGTTCTCGTCCGCCTCGATCCGGGCCGGGGCGTGCAGGGGCAGGATCTCGCCCCCCTCGGCCTTGGCCTCGTCGATCTCCTCCGGCAGGGCGGTCATATCCTCCACCCGGCGGCGGTACACGCAGGTGACATGGGCGGCGCCCAGCCGCAGGCTGGTGCGGGTGGCATCCATGGCGACGTTGCCGCCCCCGATGACCACCACCCGCTTGCCCGCCAGGTCGGGGATGTTCCCTTCGCCGCACTCCCGCAGCATCCGCACGGCGCTGACCACGCCGCGGCGGTCCTCCCCTTCGATGCCCAGCTTTTTGTCGTCATGGGCGCCGATCGAGATATACACCGCGTCATACTGCGCCTTCAGCTGCTCCAGGGACAGGTCCGGACCGCCCACCTCGGTGTCCAGCACCACTTCCACCCCGGCGTCCAGGATGTACTGGATGTCCTTGTCCAGCACCTTGGGGGGCAGGCGGTAATCGGGGATGCCGTACCGCAGCATCCCGCCCAGTTTGTGGCGCTGCTCATACACCACGGCCCGGTGGCCCATCAGGGTCAGGAAGTAGGCCGCGGTCAGGCCGCCGGGGCCGCCGCCCACGACGGCCACCTTTTTGCCGGTGGGCTCCGCGCAGGGGGGCGGGGCGATGGGCCCTGCGTGGTCCACCGCGTACCGCTTGATGCCGCAGATGTTGACGGCGTCATCCACCATATGGCGGCGGCAGCGGGCCTCGCAGGGATGCTCGCAGACATAGCCGCACACCGCCGGGAAGGGGTTGTCCTTGCGGATGAGGCGGACGGCATCCTCATACCGGCCGGCCTTGACCAGGGCGATGTAGCCGGGCACGTCCACATGGGCCGGGCAGACCACCGTACAGGGGATCGAATGCTGCAGCCCGCAGATGCAGCGGCCCCGCAGCAGATGCTCCTCATAATCGTCCCGGAAGCCGCGCACTCCCTGCAGCACCATCCGGGCCGCCTCATAGCCGATGGCGCAATCCGCCGTGTCCAGGATGACCTGGGCGGTGCTCTCGATGCAGTCGATCAGCTCGGGGCCTCCCTCGCCGTCCAGCACGTTCTCCAGCATCTGGGTCAGCTGGCCCAGGCCCACCCGGCAGGGCACACACTTGCCGCAGGTCTGGGCATGGCACAGCCGCAGAAAGTTCAGAGCCATATCCACCGGGCACAGCCCCAGAGGGCTGGAAGCGATCCGGCGTTCCATATCCCGGTAAAGCCCCTCCAGCACCCGCTGGGACTGGCGGGGCGTCTCGATCACCAGTCGTTTCAAAGGTCCTTTCCTCCTATCCGTCCTATCGTTCGGCTTTTTCACAGTTTTTTCAAAACTTGTTCCCATCCTGTCTCGGATATCATGCAAGTTGACAACTGTCCCTATTGTACCTGAAAAGTTTGCCAAAGGCAAGTTTTTGCAAAAAAAGCGGGGCCGCCCGGCAAAAGGCAGCCCCGCCCGCACAGGCCGGGTATATTCCGGATCCAAAAGCTTATGCGCCCAGCTTGGCTTCCAGGCGCTGGCGGATGGCCTTGATAAAGCTGTCGCTGTCCACCGGGGTGGGGGTGATGCCCTCGGCCAGGGCGCACAGGTCCTTGGTCATGACGCCCTCGTTCAGGGTCTGGAGGCTGGCTTCCTCCAGCGCCTGGCCAAAGGCCACCAGGTCGGACAGGCCGTCCAGCTCGCCCCGCTTCTTCAACGCGCCGGTCCAGGCAAAAATGGTGGCCATGGGGTTGGTGGAGGTCTTTTCCCCCTTCAGCCAGCGGTAGTAGTGGCGGGTGACGGTGCCGTGGGCGGCCTCGTACTCATACTTGCCGTCGGGGCTGACCAGGACGCTGGTCATCATGGCCAGCGAGCCGAAGGCGGTGGAGACCATATCGCTCATCACGTCGCCGTCGTAGTTCTTGCAGGCCCAGATGAAGCCGCCCTCGCTGCGGATGACCCGGGCCACGATGTCGTCGATCAGGCTGTAGAAGTAGGTGATGCCGGCGGCCTCGAACTGCTCCTTGTATTCGGCGTCGTAGATCTCCTGGAAGATGTCCTTGAAGGTGTGGTCGTATTTCTTGGAGATGGTGTCCTTGGCGCCGAACCACAGATCCTGACCGGCATCCAGGGCATAGGCAAAGCAGCTGCGGGCAAAGCTGGCGATGGAATCGTCCTTGTTGTAGCTGCCCTGCAGCACGCCGGGGCACTCGAAGTCGTAGATCACCGCTTCCTGCTTAGCGCCGTCCTCACCGGTGAACCGCAGCTCGGCCCGGCCGGGACCCGGCACGCGGAATTCGGTGCACTTGTACACGTCGCCGTAGGCGTGACGCGCGATGGTGATGGGCTTTTTCCAGGTGCGCACCACCGGCTTGATGCAGTCGATCATGATGGGCGCCCGGAAGACGGTGCCGTCCAGCACGGCGCGGATGGTGCCGTTGGGGCTCTTCCACATCTCGTGCAGCTTGTACTCGTCCATCCGCTGGGCGTTGGGGGTGATGGTGGCGCACTTGACCGACACGCCGTATTTCTTGTTGGCCAGCGCCGCGTCCATCGTCACCTGGTCCCCGGTGGCGTCCCGGTTGGGCAGGCCCAGATCGTAATACTCGGTCTTGAGGTCCACAAAGGGCAAAATCAGCTCATCCTTGATGCTGCGCCAAAGGATGCGGGTCATCTCGTCGCCGTCCATCTCCACCAGGGGGGTGGTCATTTTGATCTTTTCCATGGTTCATTCCCTTCCTCTCGGTAATCTATCACGCCGTTTTAAACGGAGCGTTTACTGATATGCAGCCGCCAGGCGCTCCAGGGCGGGCAGGCTGCGGCGCACCTTTTCGGTCTCGATGCAGTAGGCCAGCCGGACATAGCCCTGCACCCCAAAGGTATCGCTGGGCACCAGCAGCAGGTCGAATTCCCTGGCCTTGCGGCAGAAGGCGTTGGCGTCCGCTTCCAGCGCCTTGGGGAAGATATAGAAGGTGCCGCCGGGGCGCTCCACCGCAAAGCCCAGGTTTTTCAGGGCATCGTAGAGGATGTCCATGTTGGTCTGGTACACCGACAGGTCGCTGGTCACCTCCAGGCAGCGGGCCGCCGCCTTCTGGATGATGCTGGGCGGGCAGTTGTGCCCGGTGAACCGGGAGATCTGCACCATCATATCCACCAGCACATCCGCCCCTTCGCAGCCGGGCGCCACCGCCACATAGCCCAGACGCTCCCCGGGCAGGCTCAGGCTCTTGGAAAAGGAGAAGCAGGTCAGGGTGTGGGGGTAGAAGGACGCCGGATAGGGCACCGTCTTGCCGTCAAAGACGATATCCCGGTAGGGCTCGTCGCTGACCAGGTAGATGACATGGCCGTAGGCCTGGCTCTTTTGGGTGAGGATCTGCGCCATCTGCACTAGGGTCTGGGCCGAATAGACCACGCCGGTGGGGTTGTTGGGGGTGTTGATCAGGACGGCGGTCACCCGAGGGGTCAGCATGGCCTCGAAAGCTTCGAGGTTGGGCTGGAACACCGGGGGCTGGGCAGGCACCACCTTGAGGGCCGCGCCGGTGCCCGCCACATAAGGCCCGTACTCGGGGAAGTAGGGCGCGAAGGTGAGCACCTCATCCCCGGGCGCCGTGACGGCCCGCAGGGCGTGGGCAATGGCCCCTGCCGCCCCTGTGGTGGGGAAGATGTGCTTCTGCTCATAGGGCAGGCCAAAATGGGCCTTCAGGTGGGCGGCAGCGGCCGTGCGGAACCCCGGGTCACCCTGGTTGGGGCAGTAGCCGTGGAGGCTCACCGGGTCCTCGTGGGCCAGCAGATCCTGCATGGCCGCCGTAAACGCCGGCGGACAGGGCACGCTGGGATTGCCCAGCGAGTAATCAAAGACGTTTTCATAGCCGATCTGGGCGGCCCGCTGGTGGCCGTAGGCGGCCGTTTCCCGGATGACGCTCTTGTTCTCCAGCATCCGGCGGTAAGTCTCATTGAGCATTTACGCTTCCCCCTTTTTGGCGGGCGGGGCAGCCACATAGCTCTGCTCCACCTTGATCTTGCAGATGTAGGCCGGGTCCTGGCCGGCCACAAAGTCCTCCAGCTTCTGCCGGACCGCTTTTTCGTCCCCGGTATACCCCGCCGGGAACACCAGGTCAAACAGCACATTGGTGTGGGTAGGCCCCGGCACCAGCCGCAGGTCGTGGATGGACAGGGCCGGGTCGATGGCCTTGGCCTCCTGGTTCAGCCGGGCCCGCAGCACCCCCACCCGGGCGTCCGAGGTGACGATGGGGTCGTAGTGGATGGTCAGCAGGATGTGCATTTCCTCCCGCACATCCCGCTCGATGTTGTCGATCAGGTCGTGGGCCTCCAGGGGGTCCACTTCGGTGGGGAACTCCACGTGCAGCGAAGCGAACTGCCGCCCCGGCCCATAGTCGTGGACCATCAGGTCGTGCACGCCCAGCACCCGGGGGTAGGATAGCACCTTCTTCTCCAGCTCCTCCACCAGCTCCGGAGAGGGGGTCTCCCCCAGCAAGGGGCTCAGGGTATCCCGCACCAGGCCCCAGCCCGACCACAGGATGAAGGCGGCCACGCCCACGCCCATGACGCCGTCGATGACGTCCAGGCCGGTGGCATTGCACAGCACCGCCGACAGCAGCACCACGCTGGTGGAGATCACATCGTTGCGGCTGTCGGCCGCCGTGGCGATCAGGGTCTCGGACTCGATGGCGAGGCCCACCCGCCGGTTGAAAAAGCTCATCCAGATCTTGACCAGGATGGAGGCGCACAGGACCGCCACCGTCAGCAGACTGAATCCCACCGGCTCGGGGTGCAGCACTTTGGCGGCCGAATCTTTCAGCAGGGTCAGGCCGATGGCCATGATCATGGTGCTGACGGCCAGGCCCGCCAGGTACTCATAGCGGGCGTGACCGTAAGGGTGCTCGGCGTCGGGGCCCTTGGCCGCCAGCTTGAAGCCGATCAGGCTGACCACGCTGGAGGACGCGTCGGACAGGTTGTTGACGGCGTCGGCGGTGATGGCGATGGAGCCGAACAGGGTGCCCACCGTCAGCTTGCCCGCAAACAGCAGCACGTTGCACACCACCCCCACAAGGCCCGCCAGACGGCCATAGCGCTGGCGGACGGCGGGGTCCTGCTTGTTCTGATAATCCTTGACAAAGGTGCGTATCAGCAGCTGTGTCAATGAAACGATCTCCCTTCCGTACAGGCATCATACAAATATACCTTTTGTTGACAGTCTTGGCCTTTTTCCGCGACTGTGGATTTAAGTATAACATGTTGCTTTACTGTTGAAAAGTGCTTTGGCCAAATTTTTGCCCTCCCGCAAGGAAAAACTCCCCCTTTCGGGCGCAGCCATACCTTCCCCCGCCCCGCCAGCCGGGATATGCAAAAACGCCCAGCCTTGCGGCCGGGCGCCCGGATTCGATTCCTATTCGGATATTTTATCAGATTTTATCCTTTTGGTTCAATCCCCCAGATCCTCGCCGTTGGTGGCGATGACCTTCTTGTACCAGTAGAAGCTGTCCTTCCGGCTGCGGGCCAGCGTGCCGTTGCCCTCGTTGTCCTTGTCCACATAGATGAAGCCATAGCGCTTTTTCATCTCGCCGGTGGAGGCGCTGACCAGGTCGATGGGGCCCCACATGGTGTAGCCCATCACCGGCAGGCCGTCCTCATCCACCGCCTGGATCAGGGCGCGGATGTGGGCGCGCATATACTCGATGCGGTAGCTGTCGTGGATGCTGCCGTCCGGCTCCACCTTGTCCACCGCGCCCAGACCGTTCTCCACAATGAACAGAGGCTTCTGATAGCGGTCATACAGGCTGTTCATGGTGGTGCGCAGGCCCTCGGGATCGATGGCCCAGCCCCACTCGCTGGTCTTCAGATAGGGGTTTTTGACCCCGCCGAAGGCCGCATTGCCGGAGGCGCCCTCCTTGGCCAGCATCTCGGGGTCGGCGCTGACGCACCGGCTGGAGTAGTAGCTGAAAGAGATGAAGTCCACCGTGCCGGCCTGCATATCCGCCTCATCCTCGGGGGTGCAGTCCAGCTGGATGCCGGCTCGCTCCATCCGCTTTTTGGCCCATACGGGGTAAGCGCCCCGGGCCTGGGCGTCAATGAAGAAGTAGTTGTCCCGGTCGGCTTCCTGGGCGGCCCAGATATCCCTGGGGCTGCAGGTGCGGGGGTAATACTGGCCTGCGGCCAACATACAGCCTACCATGGCCCCCGGCATCATCTCGTGGGCCATCCGCACCGCCTTGGCACTGGCCACGATCTCGTAGTGGGCAGCCCGGTACTGGACCTCGGTGGGGTCCTCCCCCGGCTCAAACAGGATGCCCGCCCCCATAAAGGGCAGATGGAGCAGCATATTGATCTCATTGAAGGTCAGCCAGTACTTCACCTTGTTCTTGTACCGGCCAAAGATGGCGGCGCAGTATTTCAGGTAAGCGCCGATCATCCGGCGGTCCTTCCAGCCGCCATACTTCTTGATGAGGGCGATGGGGGTATCGAAGTGGCAGATGGTCACCAGCGGCTCGATGCCATACTTATGGCACTCGTCGAACAGACTGTCATAGAAGGCCAGGCCCTCCTCGTTGGGGGTGTCGTCGTCCCCGTTCGGCAGGATGCGGGTCCATGCGATGGACAGCCGGTAGCACTTGAAGCCCATCTCTGCAAACAGCTTGATGTCTTCCTTGTAGTGGTGGTACAGGTCGATGGCCTGGTGTGCGGGATAGCTGTGCTCTGCGTCGCAGGCCAGCATCTTTTTCTCGCCCCGCATCACCGGCATACGGTCGGGCCCAAAGGGGATGACATCCACCGTGGACAGGCCCCGGCCCCCCTCGTCATAAGCGCCCTCGCACTGGTTGGCGGCGGTAGCGCCGCCCCATAAGAAATCCTTCGGCAAAGACATGGTTTACCTCCTTATCCTATCTCAAAAAACGCCCCCAAAGGCAAAAGCCCTTTGGGGGCGGCTGGCCGGGTGGATCGGAGACCGCCGCCGGCGGGGCAGCGGACCTCCAAAGACACGCCGTATTCTCTTTTACTTAAGCCTTCGGCTCAGCCTTGGCTTTGGACTTGGCCTTGGGCGCGGCTTCCGCCTTGGGATCCTCTGCCTGGGGTTCGGCCTCGCCGGCCTCCTCGTCCACCACCGCGGCGGCGGGCTTGGACAGGTCGATGCTGCGGATCTTCTTGCGCACCGGCAGGATGCTCTTGGGGTTGACCGACAGCTCGTCCACGCCCATCCGCAGGAAGGTCTCGGTGAGGGACGTATCCGCGCCCAGCTCGCCGCAGATGCCCACCCAGATGCCATGGCGGTGGCCCGCGTCGATGGTCATCTTGATCTCACGCAGCACGGCGGGGTGATGGGGGTTGGCAAAGGGCTCCAGCTTGGCGTTCTGGCGGTCCAGCGCGCAGGTGTACTGGGTCAGGTCGTTGGTCCCGATCGAGAAGAAATCGCACTCCTCGGCCAGGTCATCCGCCACCAGCACGGCGGCCGGAGTCTCGATCATGGTGCCCACTTCGATGTCGCCCATCTTCTTGCCCTCGGCAGCCAGCTCCACCTTGCACTCGTCCAGGATGTTCTTGGCGTCGTGGAGTTCGCGCAGGCTGGTGATCATGGGGAACATGATGCCCAGGTTGCCGTAGGCCGAAGCCCGCAGCAGCGCCCGCAGCTGGGTCTTGAAGAAGTCCTTGCGGGTCAGGCAGATGCGGATGGCGCGGTAGCCCAGGGCAGGGTTCTCCTCGTGGTCCAGCTTCATATAATCCACCGTCTTGTCCGCGCCGATGTCGCAGGTGCGGATGATGACCTTTTTGGGCGCCAGGGTCTCGACCACCTGCTTGTAGGCCTCGAACTGGTACTCCTCGGTGGGGTAGTCCTTGCTGTTCAGATAGACGAACTCGGAGCGGAACAGGCCCACGCCGCCGGCGTCATTCTGCTGCACAGCGCCCACGTCTCCAATGCCGCCGATGTTGGCATAGACGTTGATGGTGGTGCCGTCCAGGGTGGTGTTGGTCTTGCCCTTCAGCTCCTGCAGCAGGGCCAGTTTCTTTTTGTCCTCCTGCTGGCGCTTCTGCAGGCTCTTGAGCAGGTCGGCGGTGGGGTCCACATAGACGCAGGCGTTGTAGCCGTCAATGACCGCCATCTTGCCGTCCCAGCTGTCGTCGATCTCCTTGCACTGGATCAGGGCGGGGATGTTCATGCTGCGGGCCAGGATGGCTGTGTGGCTGTTGGTGCTGCCCTCCCGGGTGATAAAGCCCAGAAGCAGGCTCTTGTCCAGCCGCACCGTCTCGGAGGGGGCCAGGTCCTCGGCCACCAGGATGGAGGGTTCCGTGCCCTGCATGCTGTCCACATCGGTGCCCTGCAGGATGTCCAGCATGGCCTGGGCGATGTCCATCACATCGGCGCTGCGGGCCTGCAGATAGGGGTCGTCCATGGCGGCAAAGACGGCCGCCTGGTTGGTGCCGGCCGTTTTGACTGCATACTCTGCGCACATCTTCTGCTTGGTGATGATCTCTTTGATGGCGTCCACAAAGTCGTCATCCTCCAGCATCATGGCGTGGATGTTGAACACCTCCGCGATGTCCTCGCCTGCCTCCTCCAGGGCCTTCTCATACAGGGCGGTCTGCTGGGCGATCGCCTTCTGCTGGGCGTCCTCAAAGCGCAGCAGCTCCGCGCCGGTGTCGGTGACAGGGGTGGTGGAGATGGTGGTATCTTTTTTCTTGTAGATCTTGATCTTGCCGATGGCAATGCCGTTCAATACGCTTTTACCAGTGCCTACCTGCATTACATTCTCATCCTTTCTTTACAGTGCGGCCCCCTCCATGGGCCCGCCCTGCCTTTAAAAAAGCCCCCGCAGAGAACCGCGAGGGCTAAAAATGTGTAGATTTAGAGGTTCTCGGTCATGAACTTCTCGATATCGGCCACAGTGGCGTCCTCATCGTCGCCCTCAACCTTGACGGTGACGGTATCGCCCTGCTTGACGCCCATGCCCATCAGCGCCATCAGCTTGCGCATATCACAGCTCTTGCCGTCCTTCTCCAGGGTGGCGGTGCTGGCGTGGCTCTTGACCACCTTGACCAGCAGGCCGGCAGGGCGTGCGTGGATGCCGCAGGCATCCTTAATAGTATACTGGAATTCCTTCATAGATCATTTCTCCTTATAACGTAAACTCAGGGCGGGGCGCCCCGCCCCCCAAACCATGTGCATACAGGCATGCACGACTGTGGATATATTTATTATAAACCCTGCACCTGATTTTTTCACCCTTTCAATTTGCCAATTTTTTACTTTGTTTTTTGTGGTTTTTTCACAGAACTTTCCGCGTCCCGGCCGGCGCCTTCCCAAAACAGCCGCAAGGCCCCGCCCATCTGGCCCCTTTTGGGGGGATGGGCGGGGCCTTTGGGCCCTTCATTCCACCGGATACCCGTTGGCATCCAGAGGCAGGTCGATGTAAGGCGCCGTGCTCTCCTGCGCCTCCTGGAGCTGGGCCGCCGCTTCTGCCGGGACGCTGGCCGCCGCCTCCTGGGAAGCTGCCGCTGCGGCCGCCTCCTGCTGGGCGTCGGCCATGGCGGCCTGCGCGTCGCCCAGACCGGTCACCATGCCCGAAGGCTTGGCGAGCAGGTAGGCGCCCACCGGCTTTTTCTTGTACACCAGCAGCACCCCATAGCAGCTCTCCTGCCCGTTGGAGGCAGACGGGATCAGCGCCTGCCACTTTTCCACCGTCTTGCCCTTATAGCGGGACAGATCCAATCCCCTCTGGGCCACCACCTCGTTGAATGCCGAAAAGCTGTCATCCCACTTGCGGGGTATCTTGACCTTGTCGGCCGTGATGGACGCCCCGTCCACCTCCAGCCCATACCCGGTAAACCAGGTCTGGATGTCCTGGGCCGACTCGATCCTGCCCCCGGGACTGGCTGCCGTCTCGACGGTGCGGGTGCTGATATACCGCCCCAGCAGGGCGCTGCACACCACCACCGCGCAGCACATGGCTCCCACGCCGATCTGGCGCAGCCGCGCCCGGTTGAGTGTCAATACAAACATAGGTTCCGCCTCCCCCACACTGTGCTCGTTCACTGGGTACAGCTTATGCCCCGGGACGCCGGGCTATGCATGGCAAAACAAAACCCCTGTGTCCTTTATAGGCACAGGGGGCGGCAGGGGCAGCTCAGGCCTCCGAGGAGATGTCGCTGCCGAAATATTTTTCCGAGATCTCTGCCAGGGTGCCGTCGGCCCGCAGGGTGTCGATGGCCTCGTTGACGGCGGCCAGCAGGCTGGCGCTCTCGGGCGCCTTGCGCACCGGGATGCAGACATGGGAAGCGTCATCGGTCTGGGCGACGATCTTGAAGGCCGCGTCGGGATGGACGTTCAGATAGTCGTAGAACGAGACGTCGGCGTTGAGGGTGGCGTCCACACGGCCTGCCAGCAGCATCTGGATGGTCTCATCCAGGGTATCCACCCCCAGCACTTCGGCCCCATAGCTCTCGGCCAGGGTCATGTAGGTGCTGGCGATGGAGTTGGCGGTGGTCTTGCCCGCCAGGTCCTCAAAGCTGGTGATATCGGTGTTGTCCGACCGCACCGCCAGCGCGGTATGGATGTAGGCGTACGGCTGTGAGAAGTCGTAGCTCTTGGCCCGTTCCTCGGTCACCTCCACGCCGTTGCAGACGATGTCATAGCGGCCGGCGTCCAGTCCCGCAAACAGGCCGTCCCATTCGCCCTCCACATATTCGGGCTCCACCCCCAGCTGCTGGGCGATGGCGCGGGACACTTCCACATCGTAGCCCACCAGGGTATCGGTATCGTCGTGGTAGCACCAGGGAGACCAGGCGCCCTCCAGCGCCACGATCAGGGTGCCGCGCTGGCGGATCTCCTCCAGCCGGTCGGCCGGCGCGCTGGAAGCGGTCCCGGCGCCGCTGCCTGCGGCAGCGCTGCTGCCGGAAGACGAGCAGCCGCTCAGCTCCAGCACACCTGCGGCGGCCAGTACCGCCATCATCGAAATAAAGTTCCTTCTTTTCATAGATCGATCCTCATTTGTAGCATTATCGGTTGGCGATCCGGCTCAGGAAAGCACGGGTGCGCTCCTGCCGGGGCGCGGTAAAGAACTGGGCCGAGGGGGCGCTCTCCACGATGCGGCCATCCTCCATGAAGATGACATGGCTGGACACATCCCGGGCAAACCCCATCTCGTGGGTGACCACCAGCATGGTCATCCCCTCGGCGGCCAGCTGCCGCATGACGTCCAGCACCTCGCCGGTCAGCTCGGGGTC
>MHCFR04200__coassemble_1312_pt1 | contig 11800 bp, 10 predicted proteins | sample MHCFR04200__metabat2_high_PE_011 | metagenome-assembled genome bin MHCFR04200
CGACTGCGGGCAGAAATGGGTTCCCCCTGGAGCGTGTCGTTTTTCGACACGCTGACCTGCCGATGCTTTTCCACATCGGCAGGTGTTTTGCGTTGAAACGGCGCCGGGATGGTCAGGGGACAGGGGCGTCATCCGGGGCCTTGGTGTCCGGTGCGGCGGGAACGGAAGGGCGGATCACCTCACTGCCCGGCCGGCTGGAGCCAAAGGAGGGCACGAACAGAAATTTCCGGATCACAAAGATCAGCCCGATGGAGAATACGCCCAGCAGGTTGTCCATGGTGGAGCCATGGCCCAGGATCATAGTGCGGGCGATGGCGTACAGCAGCACCTCCAGGGCGCTGCCGGGGCTGTGCTTGGACAGCATCTTGATGAACTCGATGCCGATGACCAGGTTGAAGGCGTGTCCCAGGAAGGTCTGGAAGGCGTCGGTGCTGCCGCTGCTCCACAGGGACAGCATCTCCCGGGCCACCGGCACCGCGCTGATGAGCAGGCCCAGCAGCACCAGCACCGAGATGACCACCTCCAGCAGGCTGGCAAGCTCGGCGATCTGTTCTCGCAGGATGTATTTCAGACGTTCTTCGGTGCGACGCAGGCGGCTGCGCGCCGGGCGGGAAACATTTTCCTTCATGGTGCAACATCCTTTCTGTGAAAAAATGGGCTGGACACAAAAGCGGGTGCGCTGTATGTACATTTTAATAATACCATGGTCCGGGCTGGGATACAAGAGCGGATACCAAACAAAAAGCCGCCGCAGCCTGTGGAGGCCGCAGCGGCAGAAGCGGGCGTTCAGCCCAGCATATAGACGTACATGACGATATAGTGGCACAAGCTGCCCGCCATCACGAACAGATGGAAGATCTCGTGCATCCCGAAGTTGGGGTGGCGCCGCTCAAAGCCGGGGTGCTTGCAGGCGTAGATGACGCCGCCCGCCGTGTAGAGCAGGCCGCCGGCCAGCAGCCATCCAAAGCAGGCAGGGGACAGGCAGCTGAGCAGCTGGGGCAGCGCAAAGATGCAGGCCCAGCCCATGGCGATATACAGCACCGAGGAGATCCACTTGGGGCAGTGCACCAGCAGGAACATGAAGCACACCCCCAAAATGGTGCAGCCCCAGATGACGGCCAGCAGCAGCCCGCCCACAAAGGTGGGCAGAGCCAGCAGGCAGACCGGGGTGTAGCTGCCTGCGATCAGCACAAAGATCATCATGTGGTCGATCTTTTTCAGCAGCGGCTCGTGGGCGCTGCCGGGCGCCACGGTGTGATAGGCGGTGCTGGCCGCATACAACGCGATGAGGCTGGCGGCATAGACCGCCATGGCGAACACCGCCAGGGGCCGGCCGGTCTGGCAGGCTTTGATGAGCAGGGGCACACTGGCGCCCCCAAAGCCGATGGCTGCAATAAAGTGGGTGATGGCGCTGGCCGGGTCCTTGATATAGAGGAGGTGGCGGCGGCGGGGACAGGCGGCAGAAGTACTCATAATGGAATCATCCTTTCGGTTCTCTCCCGGATTTGCCGGACAGGAAAGGTTGTTGTAAGCGTTTTATAGGTTTTTGAAAAACTTGATACAAGGTAATATACATCACAATGGGGCCGGTGTCAAGAGGAGAAAAGGAGGAAATTGTGCGAAATTCCCCTGCCGGAGGGAATCCGCTTGATTTTTGGAGAAATGAACAGTAAACTCTGTAGTATGATGAGAGTTTTAGGAGGGAACCTCTGTGTGCAAAACGCTCTTGCCCATCGGGAAGATGGCCGCCATGAACCGCATCTCGGTTTCAACGCTGCGTCTGTACGACGAAAAAGGGCTGCTCAAGCCCCGCTATACCGACCCAAAGACCGGCTACCGCTATTACGATATCGACCAGAATGCCCGCCTGGATATGATCGTCTATATGAAAGAGCTGGGGATGAGCCTGGCCCAGATCAGCGATATCCTTCAAAAGGAGGACATCTCCCTGATCGAGGAGGTGCTCTCCCAGAAGAATGAGCAGATCCACCAGCAGATCCGCCAGCTCAAGGCCCAGCATGACGCGGTGGAACGGGCCATCACGTCCATCGAGCGCTACCGAAAGTCGCCGGCCACGGGGACCTTTTCGCTGGAGTACATCGACCGGCGGTATACCTGGGGAATCCCCTGTTCGGCCAACTTTTATGAGGATGACGTCCACAGCTTTGAGGAGCTGCAGCGGGAGCTGCGCCTCTGTCTGGAGGAAAACGGCTTTGCCCAGATCCATTCCTACAACATCGGTACATCCATCCTCCAGGCGGATTTTGAGGCCGACCGCTTTGCGGCGGAGCGCATCTTTATCTTCACCAGCCGGCGTGACCCCTGCGGCCAGGCGGTCGGGGTGGTGGAGAGCGGGATGTTCGCCTGCGTCTATCTGGACAACTACGACGAGGAGATCCTCTATGCCAGACGCCTGCGGGATTACTGCCGGCAGCAGGGCTACCACATCGCGGGAGATTACATCTGCGAGGTGATGACGGGGTTCCGGGTGTTTGACAGCGACCCCCGCAGTATGTTTTTGCGGCTGCAGGTGCCGGTGACCTTCTCCAAATAAAATGGTAAAAATTTCACAAAATCCCCTTGACTCTCCTGCCGCAGAAGGGTTTATACTGAAGCCAGGAACAACGCGGAAGGCGCGGCCTTTCGCATCAAAACAGCATCAGCAAGGAGGTTTTGTTATTATGAGAAAGATCAAAGTGGTCCAGTACGGCTGCGGTAAAATGGCAAAATACACCCTGCGCTATCTCTATGAGCATGGGGCCCAGATCGTGGGCGCCATTGATGTCAACCCGGCTGTGGTGGGCATGGACGTGGGAGACTACGCGGGCCTTGGCCTCAAGACCGGCGTTGTGATCTCCAACGATGCCGACGCGGTGCTGGACAACTGCGATGCCGACGTGGCCATCGTGACCCTGTTCAGCTTCATCGGCGATATCTATGACCATGTGGAGAAATGCGTCTCGCGGGGCATCAACGTCATCACCACCTGCGAGGAGGCCATCTACCCCTGGACCACATCGGCGGCCCAGATCAACCGGCTGGACGCCCTGGCCAAGGCCAACGACTGCGCCATCACCGGGTCGGGGATGCAGGACATCTTCTGGATCAATATGGTGGCCATGGTGGCCAGCGGCTGCAACCGGATCCAAAAGATCAAGGGTGCTTACAGCTACAACGTAGAGGACTACGGCCTGGCGCTGGCTGAGGCCCACGGCTGCGATCTGACCCCCGAGGAGTTCGAGGCCAGGATCGCCCATCCCGCCGCATTTGAGCCCTCCTATGCATGGAACGCCAGCGAGGCCATTTGCAGCAAGCTGGGCCTGACCATCAAGTCCATCGATCAGAAGCACGTGCCCTATATCGTGGACCACGATGTGTACAGCTCCACCCTGGGCAAGACCATCGAGGCGGGCCGGTGCATCGGTATGTCGGCGGTGGTGACCATCGAGACCATGCAGGGCATCACCATTGAGGAGGAGACCATCGGCAAGGTGTACGGTCCCGACGACGGCGACCAGTGCGACTGGTGGATCACCGGCGAGCCGGACACCGAATTCCATGTGGTCAAGCCCGCCACGGTGGAGCACACCTGCGCCACCATCGTCAACCGCATCCCCAGCCTGCTGAAGGCTCCCTGCGGCTATGTCACCTGCGACCAGCTGGAGCCCCACAGCTATCTGACCTATCCGATGGAAAACTACGTCTAAACGTCTAACTTACAGCAAGGCCCCCATCCTTTGGGACGGGGGCCTTTTTATGGTAAAGAAGGAGGAAAAACAAAAACTCAGAACAGGCCGGTGATCCTGCCGTCGTCGGTGACGTCGATGTTGACGGCGGCGGGGACTTTGGGCAGGCCGGGCATGGTCATGATGCTGCCGCAGATCACCACCACAAAACCCGCGCCGGCGGCCAGGCGCACCTCCCGGACGTTCAGGCGGAAGCCGGTGGGAGCGGCCTTGAGGTTGGCGTTGTCGCTGAAGCTGTACTGGGTCTTGGCGATGCAGACGGGCAAGCTGCCATAGCCCATGGCGGTCAGCTCATCCAGGGTCTTGGCGGCGGCGGGAGTGTAGTCCACCCCGTCGGCACGGTAGATCTTGGAGGCCACCGCGCCGATCTTATCCCGCAGGGAAGCCTCCAGAGGATAGGTGAAGTGGATGGGACGGTCCTCCATGCTGTCCAGCACCGCCTGGGCCAGGGCCTTGCCGCCCTCGCCGCCTTTGGCAAAGACTTCGCTCAGGACGCATTTGACGCCCAGGCCGGCGCAGTAATCCGCCACGATGGCCTGCTCCTCGGCGGTGTCGGTGGGGAAGGCGTTGACCGCCACCACCACAGGCAGACCGAAATTGTCCTTCATGTTCTCGATGTGGCGGCCCAGATTGGCCAGGCCGGCCTGGACCGCGTCGGGGTCGGGCTGGTTCAGCTGGGCCTTGGCTACGCCGCCGTGGCTCTTGAGTGCCCGGACGGTGGCCACCAGCACGCAGGCCGAGGGAGCGATGCCCGCAGCCCGGCACTTGATATCCAGAAACTTTTCGGCGCCCAGGTCGGCGCCAAAACCCGCCTCGGTGACCACATAGTCGGCCAGGGCCAGGCTGAGCCGGGTGGCCATGACGCTGTTGCAGCCATGGGCGATGTTGGCGAAGGGCCCGCCGTGGATGATGGCGGGGTTGTGCTCCAGCGTCTGCACCAGGTTGGGGTCGATGGCGTCCTTCAGCAGGGCGGCCATGGCCCCCGCTGCGCCGATCTGCCCCGCGGTGACCGGCTGGCCGTCGTAGGTGTAGGCGCAGACGATCCGGCTCAGGCGCTCTTTCAGGTCGTGCAGGCTGGAGGCCAGGCAGAAAATGGCCATCACTTCGCTGGCCACCGTGATGTCAAAGCCGTCCTCCCGGGGGGTGCCGTTGGCTTTGCCCCCCAGGCCGTCCACGATGAACCGCAGCTGGCGGTCGTTCATGTCCATGCAGCGCTTCCAGGTGATGCGCCGGGGATCGATGTGCAGGGGATTGCCCTGCTGGATGCTGTTGTCGATCATGGCGGCCAGCAGGTTGTTGGCGGTGCCGATGGCGTGGATGTCCCCGGTGAAGTGGAGGTTGATGTCCTCCATGGGCACCACCTGGGCATAGCCGCCCCCGGCGGCGCCGCCCTTGATGCCAAACACGGGACCCAGCGAAGGCTCCCGCAGGCAGAGCATGGTCTTTTTGCCCAGAGCGCACAGGGCATCGGCCAGGCCCACGCTGGTGGTGGTCTTGCCCTCGCCGGCGGGGGTGGGGCTGATGGCGGTGACCAGGATCAGCTTGCCCTGCTTGCCGGGCTTTTCGGCCAGGTGATGGTCGATCTTGGCCTTGTAGCGGCCGTAGGGGATGACGTTGTCCTCCTCCAGGCCAAGCTGAGCGGCGATCTGGGTGATGGGGCGCAGAACGGCCTCCTGGGCGATCTCGATGTCGGACTTCATCTTGCATTCTCCTTTGCTGGCAAAACAAAAAGGCAGCGCTGCGCGGCTCATGCCGCGCAAGGCTGCCCAGACGGTCGGCTTCGATCTGCCCTGCCCGCATGTGGTTGCGCTCCACAAAGAAGGGCCGCGGCCCTTCATCTTCCGTCAGCGCGGCAGGGTTTCCTTGCCTGCTAAGAATAACATAGACAGGCGGGTATTGTCAAGGCAAACCGGCAGGATTTCTTAGGCGTGTTTCCAAAGTCCTCTGGGCTCGGGTCAAAAGGGCGGATGCGCCTTGCCGCTTCAGGCCGGTACATAGCCGGCTTTCCGGATGCAGGCCGCCCCCGCCGGGGTGGACAGCCAGTCATACAGCTGGCGTTCGGGGCTGTCGGCAGCTGCCGAAGCGCGGATGACCGCATAAAAGTCGTTGCACAGAGGGTAGCTCTGGTCGGCGATGGTCTGGGCCGAGGGCTCCACCCCTTCCACGGCCAGCAGCCGCAGCCCCGGCTGGCTGTACATCTGGTCGATGTAATAGTAGACCGAAAAGCCGATGGCGTTGGCGCTGTTGTTGTACTCGGCCACCCGGTCCACCAGTTCGCCCATGGCGGCGGGGGCCAGCTCGGTGGGGGCTTCCATCAGTTCGCCGTCCCCGATCAGCAGCTTTTTGAACAGGGTCTGGCTGCCGCTGTCCTCGCCCCGCTGGAAAGCGACGATGGGGCTGTCCGCCCCGCCCAGCTCCTTCCAGTTGGTGACGCGGCCCGCGTAGATGTCCCGCAGCTGGTCCAGCGTCAGGCCCTGGACAGGGTTATCCTGGTTGACGATAAAGACCAGGGCGTCCCGGCCCACGGCCTTCTGTTCCAGGGGGATGCCGGCCTGCTCCATCTCGTCTTTGACATAGTCGGGCGCCTCATAGACCAGCAGCATCTGCACATAGATGGAGTCGTAGACGGCCAGGTTCTCCCAGGCATAGGCGGTGGTGCTGACCGTGACGGCGCTTTGGGCCTCGGCCAGGTCGATGCCGGTGGTGTCGGCCATCATCTGGGCCATCAGGGGGATGCAGGCGGTGCTGCCGTCCAGCCCGGGGAACTCATCCGGTGTCAAAAAGGGTTCGGGTTCCACTTGGCTGGAAGCCGCACTGGAGGCGGGCGCTTCGCTGGAGGCGGGTGCCTCGCTGGAAGAAGAAACGGGGCTGCCCCCGCACCCTGCCAGCAGGGCGGCGGCCCCGGTCAGGCCCAGGGCGGCCAGAAAACTGCGTCGGGAAAGGATGGGTCGGTCGGTCATGGCATATACCTCCTTGTGTTCACCAGGCGGCAGGGTCTTCGTCCCCTACGGCGCCAAAGATGCTTTCGTGATAGAGCCACTGGCCCTCGGCGTCCATAAAGCCCTGCTCAAAGCCGCGCCGGGCCATAAAGCAGCCCTCGGGCAGGCTTGCGGCACTGCCGCTGACCACGCTGGCCAGGCCTTTCAGGACCGGCTGGCCGGTGTGGTCGAGGACGTCGTACAGCCAGCTGCCGCCGATGCCCTGCCGCAGCGCGGCGTAAAGGGGGCCGTCGGGGCCGGTGGCCAGGTAATAGACAGAGGAATACTCATATCCCAGCCCGCTGGGGGCATAGGAACCCGCCTGCAGGCCGTCCTCGTTCCAGATCTGCATTTCCACCAGGTTGTAGTCGCTGTCATGGCCCAGCAGCAGGGCATAGCCGCTGTCCAGCGAGGCCAGGGTCAGGGTGGAGCCCGGCTGGGCCTTCACCGCAAAGGACGTTTGGCTGCCGTCGGGGCCGTAGAGCAGCAGGGTCCCGTCGGCCAGCAGAAAGCCCATCCCGTCCTCCTCGATGACATAGGACCCGAAATCCTGCAAAGGGTGGGTGACGCCGTCCGGCATGACCAGCAAAGGCGCGTTGGATGTCTCGTCGTAGCCCAGCAGGGTGAGGCCCCCGGGCTGATAGAGCAGGCAGGAGGAGCCATAGTCGGCCAGAGGGGTGGGGTCATCCACCGAGCGGACGTAATAGCGGCCATCCCCCGCCTCGCAGCAGACATAGCCGTCCCCGCAGAAGCTCCGGTAGCCCTCGATCACCGCGCCGTCTGCGGGGCGGTAGAGGTGGATGCTGCTCTGGCCGAAGGGGTGGACGCAGAGCCACCCGTCCGACCCTTCGTAGCCGGGCTCATAGACCGAGCAGTTCTCAAACACCTGCAGCTGAGAACCGTCGGGCCCCAGCAAGATGGCGTTGGTGGGGGTGTAGCCGTCCGTCTCCTGGGCGCTGCCGGGCACATTGACGACGGTATAGCCACCGTATACCATATAGCAGCTGACCGTTCCCGCGGGCAGGGGCAGCTCGGCGCCGTCCGACAGGCGGATCAGCTTGGGGCCGGAGCCGCTGTCCGAACCGATGCCGCTGCCGTCGTAGAGGGTGCCGGGGGAGAGGGCCAGCAGCTGCCGGGAGATGGAGGCGGAGTAGTTCCCCGGCCCGGACCACAGCAGATCCCCCTCCGTGTCATAGACCTCGGTGCGCCGGGTGCCGTCGGGATCGTTGGTGGCCAGCAGCCAGCCGGCCTGGGCGCCGGTGTCCACATCGTACAAGAGGCTGATGGACTCGGCGGGGGTGGCGCGGTAGATCACCCGATCGCCCTGCAGCAAGGTGCCGCCTCCATAATTTTCAAAGGCGCCCAGAAAGCGCAGCACCCCATCGTCCAGGCGGCTGTCTGCCGCAGGGGCGGGATCGGAGGTCTGGCTGCTGCTGCCGCCGCTGGAAGAAGGGCCGGGCTGGACGGTGGGAGCGCACCCTGCCAGCATGGCCCCTGCCAGCGCCAGACAGGCTGCCGGAACGAAAAACCTTGCATATCTCATGCGGATCACCTCTCTTGGATCATCGACAAGGGAACTCTCTATCTTGAATACGGTCCTTGCAGGCAAAAGATTGCAGCAAAAGCAAAAATCCCCCGTCCCTTGCAAAGGACGGGGGAAGAAAAGCAGTCAGCGGCGGTTCTCAAAGTCGCTGTGCACCCGCAGCCGGCTCATGGCGCGGGCCAGGTTGTACTGAGCCACCTTGTATTCCTGGATGCTGCGCTTTTGCAGCAGGGCCTCTTTGGCCGCGTCGGCGGCCCGGCGGGCCCGGTTGGCGTCGATCTCCTCGGGGTGCTCGGCGGTATCCACCAGCACCAGCACGTCGTTGTTCTCCACCTTGACCAGGCCCGAGGAAACGGCGGCGATCTGCTCCTGGCCGGCCTGGTCGCCGTCGGCAGGGCGGTAGCGCAGTTCCCCGGGGGAAACGGCCGAGATCATGTTGGCGTGCCGGGCCTGGATGCCAAAGGAGCCGTCGGGGCAGGGAACGACCAGATTGTCGCACTCGCCTTCAAAGAACAGGTCATCCGAGGCCAGCACACGCAGATGGAAGGTGTTCATCACAGCTCACCTGCCTCGATCTTGGCGGCTTTTCTGGGCACTTCCTCGATGGTGCCCACGTTGAAGAAGGCAGCCTCGGGGTACTGGTCCATCTGGCCGTCCACAATGGCGGCAAAGCCCTTGACCGTCTCGCTCAGGGGAACGTAGACGCCGGGGATGCCGGTGAACTTTTCGGCCACATGGGTGGGCTGGGACAGGAAGCGCTGCACCTTGCGGGCGCGGCTGACGATCTTCTGGTCCTCCTCGCTCAGCTCATCCATGCCCAGGATGGCGATGATGTCCTGCAATTCGCGGTACTTTTGCAGGATCTCCTGCACCTTGCGGGCCACCCGGTAGTGTTCCTCGCCCACGATGTCGGGCTCCAGGATGCGGGAGGTGGACTCCAGAGGGTCCACGGCGGGGTAGATGCCCTGCTCCACGATCTTGCGGCTCAGAACGGTGGTGGCGTCCAGATGGGTGAAGGTGGTGGCGGTGGCGGGGTCGGTCAGGTCGTCGGCGGGCACGTAGACGGCCTGCACCGAGGTGACCGAGCCGTCCTTGGTGGAGGTGATCCGCTCCTGCAGCTCGCCCATTTCGTTGGCCAGGGTGGGCTGATAGCCCACGGCGGAGGGCATCCGGCCCATCAGGGTGGATACCTCGCTGCCGGCCTGGACAAAGCGGAAGATGTTGTCGATGAACAGCAGCACATCCTTGTGCTCCTCATCCCGGAAGTGCTCGGCCATGGTCAGGCCCGACAAAGCCACCCGCATACGGACGCCGGGGGATTCGTTCATCTGGCCAAAGACCAGGGCGGTCTTGTCGGCGATGCCGCTCTCGTTCATTTCGCGCCACAGGTCGTTGCCCTCGCGGCTGCGCTCGCCCACGCCGGTGAAGATGGAATAGCCGTTGTGGCTGGTGGCGATGTTGTAGATCAGCTCCTGGATCAGCACCGTCTTGCCTACGCCGGCGCCGCCGAACAGGCCGATCTTGCCGCCTTTGGCGTAGGGCTCCAGCAGGTCGATGACCTTGATGCCGGTCTCCAGGATCTCAACGGCGGGGTTCTGCTCCTCAAAGGGAGGGGGCTTGCGGTAGATGCTCTTGACGGGCACATCGGCCGGTACGGGCTGGCCCCCGTCGATGGGCTGGCCCAGCACGTTGAACATACGGCCCAGCACGGCCTCGCCCACCGGCACCTGGATGGTGTGGCCGGGGGCCTGCACCTCCATGCCGCGGGCCAGGCCCTCGCTGGCGGCCAGCATGACGCAGCGGACGGTGTGGTCGTTCAAATGCTGCGAGACTTCCATCACGTGCTGGCTGCCGCCGACGGTGACGGTCAGCGCCTCGCGGATATGGGGCAGGGGCGGCGTGCCGAAGGCAACGTCCACCACAGGGCCCGAGACCTGTACGATTTTACCTGTATTCAAGTGGGTCACACATCCTTTCGTGCATTGCGGGCCGCTTCGCGCTTATGCCGCTGGGCCTTGGCGCCGGCCGACACCTCGGTGATCTCCAGGGTGATGGCCGACTGCCGCACCCGGTTGTACTGCAGCGACAGCTCGTCCAGCAGCCGCTGCGCGTTCTCGTTGGCCGAGTCCATGGCGGTCATGCGGGCGTTCTGCTCACTGCAGAAGCTGTCGATCAGGGCGCTGTAAATAAAGCCCGAGATATAGCTTTCGATCATGTTGTCCAGCACGGTGGCCATATCGGGCATGAACTCAAAGCTGTCCGAGGCGTGATCCTCGTCGGTGGAAGCAAAGTGGGCCCGGTGGAAAGGCAGCAGGCGGGTGCTCTGGGCTGCCGAGGACAGGCTGTTGGCCATATCGGTGTAGACGATATAGATCTTTTTCCACAGGCCCTTGTTGTAGCCGTCCAGCAGGATGGCGCTGATCTCCCGGGCGCGCTGCAGGGTGGGGTTCTGGGCCGTGTAGAGAAAACTCTGCTCGATGGGGATCTGGTGCTGGTTGAAGTAGTGCCGCCCGTATTCGCCCACCACGAACAGCTTGGTGCCCGGGTGGTCGGCCAGGATATGCATGGTCTCCTTGACGGCGTTCTGGTTGTAGGAGCCGGCCAGGCCCTTGTCCGCCGTGATGACCAGGCAGGCATAGGGCCCGCCCTTGATGTCGTCCTCATGGGGCGGGTAGAAGTACCGGTTCTGGATGTCGCTGGAGGTGCGGAAGATCCGCTTGATCTCGGCCCGGAGCGCCTCAAAATAGGGGCGGGTATGGGCCAGGTCCTCCCGGGCGCGGCGCAGCTTGGTGGAGGAGATCAGGTACATGGCGTTGGTGATCTTCTGGGTCTGGCGAACGCTCTCGATCCGGTCTTTGATCTCTTTGGTGCTTGCCATGGCTTACTGCCCCTTCTTCTGATAACCGGCCACAAAGGTGCGGGCCAGGTCGATGATCTGCTGGCGGTCGTCGTCGCTCAGCAGGCCGGTGGAGTCGATCCGCTGGCACAGGGCGGGGTCCTGCTGGCCGAACCAGGCCAGCATCTCCTGCTGGCAGGCGTTGATCTGCTCGGCGGGGATGTCCTGGAGCACATGGGCCAGGGCCGCCACCAGGGTGATGACCTGCTCGTGCTGGGTCAGGGGATGGTACTGCTTTTGGCGCAGCAGGCGCATCAGGCCCTGGCCGTAGGTCAGCTGGCGCTTGGTGGTCTCGTCCAGATCGCTGGAGAACTGGGTGAACACTTCCATCTCGCGGTACTGGGCCAGGTCCAGGCGCATGGCGCCGGCGGCCTTTTTCATGGCCTTGGTCTGGGCGTCGCCGCCCACACGGGACACCGACAGGCCCACGTTGACCGCGGGACGCTGGCCGGCAAAGAACAGGCTGCTCTCCAAAAACAGCTGACCGTCGGTGATGGAGATGACGTTGGTGGGGATATAGGCCGACACGTCGCCGGCCTGGGTCTCGATGATGGGCAGGGCGGTCATGCTGCCGCCGCCCTTATCGTCGGACAGGTGGGCCGACCGCTCCAGCAGGCGGCTGTGCAGATAGAACACG
>MHCFR04200__coassemble_1488_pt1 | contig 10891 bp, 9 predicted proteins | sample MHCFR04200__metabat2_high_PE_011 | metagenome-assembled genome bin MHCFR04200
GTCGAACTTGACGCCGCGGCGGCTCAGGTGGTAGATGGCGCGGTCCACGTTGTTGGTGCCGATGGCGATGTGGCCGTTGGTGCCGCGGCCGGGCTTCTTCATGATCTCAAACTCCTTGTTGCCCACAAAGATGCTGGAGTTGCCCGGGGTAACCTTCATGTTCAGCAGGGCGGCCAGGGCGTTGGCGGTGGACTTGGCCTCCTCCTCGTTGGCGGTGTTGATGCCCACGTGCACCAGCCTGAGGCCCAGCATGGTATCGACGGCCTCTTTGCACATCGAGGTGATCTTGTCCCACTCGCCGGCCTTGATCACGTCGCTCTTGCACATCCAGGTGCCGCCCACGGCAAAGATCTGGTCATAGCCCAGGTAGTCGTTGACGTTCTTGGCGTTGACGCCGCCGGTGCACATCCACTTGGCGGTCTTGAGGGCGCCGCCGATGTTCTTCAGCATCCCCACGCCGCCGTTGGCCTCGGCGGGGAAGAACTTGAGGGCCTCGCAGCCCATGTTCATGGCCTGCTGCATCTCGCCTGCGGTGGCGGTGCCGGGCATGGCCAGGCAGCCCTTGTCAATGACATACTGGGTGATGTTGGGATCGAAGCCGGGAGCGACGATGAAGGAAGCGCCCGCATCGATGGCGCGGTCCACCTGCTCCTTGGTCAGCACGGTGCCGGCGCCCAGCAGCATCTCGGGCATCTCCTTGTGGATCAGGCGGATGCACTCCTCGGCGCAGGCGGTGCGGAAGGTGACCTCGGCGGCGGGCAGGCCGCCGTCCGACAGGGCCTTGCACAGGGGCAGGGCCTCGTCCACGCTGTTGAAGGCGATGACGGGGATAATGCCGATCTCGTAAACACGCTCCAGGGTAGGATTCGTAAACATAAACGCATTCTCCTTTACTTTCAGGCTTGCGCAGTATGACCAGGACGCCCGGGAACGCCGCAGGGGGCCTTCGGGAGCGCCCTGGAGCCATGGGCATGGCTTGTCCAGGCACACTGTTGTATGTTACTAGTATAAACCAAGGACGCCCGTTTGGTAATACTCACATAGCACAATGTTTGTAAACACATCTTGTATACATTGCATAAAACTGCACGAGGACCGGCCTTTACATCCCCGTCAGGCCCAGCCGGTCAAACAGCTCGGCCACCCCGTCGTGGTCGCAGTCCCGGTCGGAAACGATGTCGGCCAGGGCCTTGATGGACGGCATCCCGTTGGCCATGACGGCGGCCACCCCGGCGGCTTCCAGCATCCGGCGGTCGTTCTCGCTGTCCCCGACGGCCAGCACCCCTTCCCGGGGGATACCGAGGCTGCGGGCCAGGGCCAGCAGGGCGGAGCCCTTGTTCACGCCGGCGGCGGTGGCCTCCACGTTGTCGGGGGAGCCCTGGGTGGCCTCCACCCCGGGGATGGCTTCCAGCAGGGGCAGCATCTGCCGGGCGGCGGCCGGGGAATCAAAGAACATGCAGAACTTTTCGATCTCCCCGGCGTGCGCCTCAAAATAGGTGCGCAGGTCGGGCAGGACAGTGAACCGGCCGTCATCCGCCTGCTTGGCCTCGGTGGAGAGCAGCCGGGCCATCCGGGCCTTGCTCCAGGCCATGCCCGCGGGGGTCTTGAAGGTGCGCCCGTGCGCAAAATAGCTCAGTTCCCCCTGGCAGCGCCCCAGCAGGTCGTAGACGGCCCGGGCGGCAGCGGGGGGCAGCGGGCTGTAATGGAGGCAGACCGGCTGTTTGACCGGCTCGGGGCCGGGGTCGCCGTAGCAGCTGCGGATGGCGGCGGCGGGGTCGTCCCCCATGTCCCACACCGCCGCGCCGTTGGATGTGATGGCGTAGCGGACCCCGGGGATGGCGGCGGCCGCCCGGGGCAGGGCGGACAGGCCCCGGCCGGTGGCGGGCAGCACCACCACCCCCCGGCGGACCGCCTGGCCGATGGCGTCCAGGGTGCGGGGGGTGATCCGGCTGGTGCGGTCCAGCAGGGTGCCGTCCAGGTCCAGGGCGGCCATTTGGATGGCAGGTGTGTTCATAGCGTTTCCTCCTCCATGCCCAGCACAAATTTTTCCACGGCACGGCCCACGCCGTCCTGGTTGTTGGATGCGGTGATGTAGTCGGCGGCCTCCTTTACCTCGGGGAAGGCGTTGGCCATGGCCACCCCCAGCCCTGCGGCCCGCACCATGGCGGTGTCGTTGCCGCCGTCCCCGCAGGCCATCAGGGACGAGACCGGCAGGCCCAGCGCATCGGCCAGGGCCAGCAGCCCGGCGCCCTTGTTGACGCCGCGGGCGTTCAGCTCCATGTTGAGGGGCAGGCTGGACACCACCTCCAGGCCCAGGGATTCCATGGCGGTCCAGGCGCGCCGGCGCTCGGCCTCCTCCAGAAAGAACAGGGTCAGCTTTTCGATGCCCCGCTTCTGGCCGGCGATGAAGCTGCGCAGGCCGGGCAGCGCGATGCGGGTGTTCAGGACATAGTCCCGGAGGTTGTCGGGCACAAAGCGGTAGGAAGCGGCCCGGTTGGCGGGGGTGGTGTAGCCCTGGCCGTCCTGGAACAGGTCGGTCATGCAGTCAAAGGCGGACAGGGCGTCGTAGGCGGCCAGGGCGGTGCCCCGGGGGATGTACAGTTCCCGCAGGGCCTTGCCGGCGGCCAGGTCCATGACGCGGGCCCCGTTGGATGTGATGGCGTAGCGCACCCCCGGCAGTGCCAGCAGCTCGGGGGGCAGGCCGGCGTGGGTGCGGCCGGTGGCGGGCACGATCAGCACCCCCTGCCTCCCGGCCGCCCGCAGGGCCTCGAGGGTGCGCGGAGTGAGCTGTTTGCGGTCGTCCAGGACGGTGCCGTCCAGGTCCACCGCGATCAGACGAATGGGTGAAGTATCCATAAAAAGCCTCGATTTTCCCAATGGTTTTTGTGTTCCCGGCGGACAGGCCGCCGGGGCGCCTTGCGCGCCGTCCCAGAGCAAGCGGGGCGCTCCCCACTATTTTACTGTACTTTCTCTGTTTGCGCAAGGGCGGCGGATGTGGTAGAATGATACGGTACCCGCGCCCGCCGGACCGGGCGCGCCACCGTGTTTTTATTGTAAGGAGTACGCCATGCTGAAACTATGCCGGCTTCGGCCCCATCTCTGGTTCCAGCTGTACTGGGTGATCTACCTGGTATGGTTTTTCACCCTGGACTGGACCATCACCGACCCTGCCTATATCATCCACAGCCCCCTCGACGACCGGATCCCCTTCTGCGAGTGGTTCATCTTCCCCTATTGCAGCTGGTTTGTGCTGCTGGTCGCGGTGACGGCCCTGCTGTGGTGGTACGATACCCCCGCCTACGACAAGCTGTGCCTGATGATGTTCTCGGGCATGACCTTCTGCCTCATCCTCTATATGCTGCTGCCCAACGGGGTGGACCTGCGCCCCACCGCCGAACAGGTGGGCCGGGACAACATCGCCATGGACCTGATGCAGCTGATCTGGCGGGCCGACGCCTCCAACAACGTCTGCCCCTCCATCCACTGCCAGAGCTCGGGCTGCATGGCCCTGGCCTTCGCCAAGAGCAAGCTGGCCGCGGGCCGTCCCTGGCGCAAAGCGCTGGCTTACGGCTGGGCGGCGCTCATCTGCATCTCCACCGTTTTCACCAAGCAGCACTCGGTCATCGACGTCGTCTGCGGGCTGGCTCTGGTGGTCGTGTGGTATCTGCCCCTGTACGGCCGGAAGAAGGCTGCCGCCGCGCCCAAAATGTAAAATTTCATTGTCAAAGTTTGAACAAATGGCCCATTGACGCAGCTGGAATATCAGTCTACAATAGAGGCAAGTTCAAGAAAGCTTCCGCACGGCGGAAACAAGAAAGGAGACGCGCTCTATGGCCGCATCATCCAGTGCGCGGGAAGCCGCCTATCAGACCCTATGGAACCGGATCGTCACCATGGAATGGAAGCCCGGGGACCCGCTCAACGACCGGCAGCTGGCGGAGGAAATGGGCATCAGCCGCACCCCCGTGCGGGAAGCCCTGATCATGCTGAACATCGCCCACATGGTGGTGATCAAGCCCCAGAGCGGCACCTATGTGGCCCCCATGGATCTGAAGCTGATGCGGCTGGAGCAGTTCGCGCGCTTCACCCTCGAAAAGGAGATGCTGCTGCAAGTCTACGACCACTGCCAGCCCGCCTACATCGAAGCCTACCAGGCCAACATCCGGGCCTATGAAAAGGCGGCCGCCTCCCGGGACCCCCAGAAAAACAGCCGTATGCTGGAAGTGGACAACCAGTTCCACCGGCTGGCTTTCACGTTCTGCGGCATGGAGGACCATTTCGACCACATGATCTCCACCTTCAAGCACATCGAGCGGCTGCGCCTGTTCAGCCTGATGCTGGGCGAAAACGAGTCGGTGCCCAGCCAGCACCGCCAGATCGTGGAAGCCCTCGAACACGGCACCGCTGGGCAGCTGGCCCAGGCGCTGCGGGAACATCTGGACCGCTACAAGCTGTCGGTGCAGCAGGCCCGCAAGGCCCATCCCGATTATTTCATCGAGGGCTGAGACCTGCATTTTTTAAAATATCAGGCCAAAATAGTAAAATAAACCGTGAGAAACATAAAATTTTTCTCACGGTTTTTCTTTTTTGGAAAGGTTCCACAAAAACCCCGGAAAAAGAATGGAGGGTTTACCACTTGTCAAACGGGGATTGATATACTAGAATGAAATCAATCAAGAATGTCCCTCTGTGCCAAGGGCGGTCCGGAGCGGCTGCAAGGCCGCGCTTGCCGGCGGCGTCCCGGCCAGGGCGCGGCGTTTGCAAATCCAGACACAAAGGAGAGAAGACTATGCCAATGCAAATGGGTTTCCGTTGGTACGGCGAAAGCAACGACAAGATCACCCTGTCCGACATCAAGCAGATCCCCGGCGTGACAAGCATCGTGTGGGCGCTCCACAGCAAGATGCCCGGCGAAGTGTGGGAAGTGGATGAGATCGCCGAGGTGCAAAAGCAGCTCGAGCCCTATGGCTTCAACATGGACGTGGTGGAGTCGGTCAATGTCCACGACGACATCAAGATCGGCCTGCCCACCCGGGACAAGTACATCCAGAACTACATCCAGACCATCCGCAACCTGTCCAAGTTCGGGGTGAAGGTCATCTGCTACAACTTCATGCCCATCTTTGACTGGACCCGCACCGACCTGTTCCACCCGGTGGGGGACGGTTCCACCGCCCTGTACTACCAGAAGGACATGATCCAGAGCGACTACAAGGCCATGGCCGAGTACATCATGAGCTTCACCGAGAAGTACAACATGACCTTCCCCGGCTGGGAGCCTGAGCGGATGGCCAAGCTCGACGAGCTGTTCAAGGCATACAAGCCGGTCACCAAGGAAAAGCTGTGGGAGAACCTGAAGTACTTCCTGGAGGCCCTGATGCCGGTCTGCCACGAGTGCGACATCAAGATGGCCATCCACATGGACGATCCCCCCTGGGATATCTTCGGCCTGCCCCGCCTGCTGACCAGCGCCGAGAACATCGACCGGTTCCTGTCCATGGTGGACGATCCCTACAACTGCCTGACTTTGTGCTCGGGCAGCCTGAACGCCGACCCCAACAACAACGTGGCCGACATCATCTACAAGCACTGCGACCGCATCGCGTTCGCGCACATCCGCAACGTCAAGCATTTCCCCAACGGCGACTTCTCGGAAGCCAGCCATCGGGACTGCGACGGCGACACCCACATCCTGGACATCCTCAAGGCCTACCACGACTGCCACTACGAGGGCTACATCCGCCCCGACCATGGCCGTCATCTGTGGGGCGAAGGTCCCGGCACCGTCCGGCCCGGCTATGGCCTGTACGACCGTGCCCTGGGCATCATGTATATGTGGGGCATCTGGGATATGCTGGACAAGCTCGACGCCGAAAAGGCCGGCAAGGACTGAGCCATGTCCGCACACCCGCACACTAGGAAAGGGAGCGTATGATCCATGAAACTGACTGACATCGAACACGGCCCCATCAGCCCCGTGTGGGAGGAAAAGGGTTATCAGCTGCCCCAATTCGACCGGGAGGCCGTCAAGGCCAAGACCGCGGCCCAGCCCACCTGGGTCCACTTTGGCGCAGGCAACATTTTCCGCGCCTTCCCTGCGGCCATTTTGCAGCAGGTGCTGGATTCGGGCAAGTACGACCGGGGCGTCATCGTGGCCGAGAGCTTTGACTACGAGATCATCGACAAGGCCTACCGCCCCTACGACAACCTGAGCCTGCTGGTCTGCCTGCAGTCGGACGGCAGCATCCAGAAAAAGGTCATCGCTTCGGTGACCGAGAGCCTCAAGGCCGACCCCCAGTTCGCGGAGGACTGGGCCCGGCTGGTGGAGGTATTCTGCGCGCCCAGCCTGGAGATGGTGTCCTTCACCATCACCGAGAAGGGCTACGGCTTCTCCCCTGCCGACCTGGAAAAGGGGATGGGCGCACAGTTCGCCATGGGCAAGATCACGGCCCTGCTGTATGAGCGCTACAAGGCGGGCGCCATGCCTCTGACGCTGCAGAGCATGGACAACTGCTCCCACAACGGCGACAAGGTCAAGGCCGGCGTCTTTGCCTACGCCGAAAAGTGGGCCGAGATGGGCATCGTCCCCGCCGGCTTTGTGGACTACGTCAAGGACGAGAGCAAGGTCTCCTATCCCTGGAGCATGATCGACAAGATCACCCCGCGCCCCGACGCCAAGGTCCAGAAGATGCTGGAAGAGGACGGCTTCGAGGACAACTACACCATCGTCACCGACCGCCACACCTTCACCGCCCCCTTTGTCAACGCCGAGGAGACCGAGTACCTGGTCATCGAGGACAAGTACACCAACGGCCGTCCCCCGCTGGAGCTGGGCGGCGTCATGTACGCCGACCGCGAGACGGTGGACAAGGTCGAGAAGATGAAGGTCTGCACCTGCCTCAACCCGCTGCACACCGCCATGTCCATCTATGGCTGCCTGCTGGGCTACACCCTCATCAGCGCCGAAATGGCCGACGAGGACATCCGCGGCCTGATCACCAAGATGGGCTACATCGAGGCCATGCCCGTGGTGGTGGACCCCGGCGTGCTGAAACCCGCCGACTTCATCGGCGCCGTGCTCAACCGCCGCCTGCCCAATCCCTTCATGCCCGACGCGCCCCAGCGCATCGCCACCGACACCTCCCAGAAGCTGTCCATCCGCTTCGGCGAGACCATCAAGGCCTACATCGCCCAGGGTCTGGACATGCATGAGCTGGTCCTCATCCCGCTGGTCCTGGCAGGCTATGCCCGCTACCTGAAAGGCATCGACGACGCGGGCAAGGCGTTCGAGCCCTCTCCCGACCCGCTGCTGGCCGAGCTGAGCGCCATCGTGGCGCCCCTGGAGGTCAAGGAAGGCCCGCAGGATTTCAGCTGCCTGAAACAGCTGTACACCCGCAAGGACGTCTTTGGCCTGGACCTGTACCAAGCCGGCCTGGGTGAGAAGATCGAGGGGATGGCAGCCGAGCTGTATGCCGGCCCCGGCGCCGTCCGCAAGACCCTCCACAAGTACGTTTCCGCCCGCTGATCCCTCCAAACCCAACGCGATCGCCGCCCTGCACTGTGTTTGCTTTGCCGCAGTGCAGGGCTTTTTTGCCGGCGGCTTTTGTCTTTTTTCCAGCAGTTTGTGCACTTAGTATACAAGGTGCCGTTTTTGCCTTGACATCCAGCCGGCGGGGCTGTATCATACAAATAAGAGCGGCGCTCAGAGCGCTGCAACATCGACTTGCACAGGCGCCTGTTTGGCCCTGGGCATGACAGGAGGTAAATATCAATGTCTGTCTGCACCCCGAAATCCTTTGATCTGACCGGCAAGATCGCCCTGATCACCGGCGCTTCTTACGGCATCGGCTTTGCCATCGCCACCGCCATGGCAAACTGCGGCGCCACCATCGTCTTCAACGACATCAAGCAGGAGCTGGTGGACAAGGGCCTGGCCGCCTACAAAGAGGCCGGCATCGACGCCCACGGCTATGTCTGCGACGTCACCGACGAGGACGCCGTCAACGCCTTCATCAAGCAGGTCACCGAGGAAGTCGGCCACATCAACATCCTGGTCAACAACGCCGGCATCATCAAGCGCATCCCCATGTGCGAGATGACCGCCGCCCAGTTCCGCCAGGTCATCGACGTGGACCTGAACGCCCCCTTCATCGTCTCCAAGGCGGTCATCCCCGACATGATCCAGCAGGGCGGCGGCAAGATCATCAACATCTGCTCGATGATGAGCGAGCTGGGCCGCGAGACCGTGTCGGCCTACGCCGCAGCCAAGGGCGGCCTGAAGATGCTGACCAAGAACATCGCCTCCGAGTACGGCGAGTACAACATCCAGTGCAACGGCATCGGCCCCGGCTATATCGCCACCCCGCAGACCGCGCCCCTGCGTGAGCGCCAGCCCGACGGCAGCCGTCATCCCTTCGACCAGTTCATCGTCTCCAAGACCCCGGCCGGCCGCTGGGGCAACGCCGAGGACCTGGGCGGCCCCGCCGTGTTCCTGGCCTCCGAGGCTTCCGACTTTGTCAACGGCCACATCCTGTATGTGGACGGCGGCATCCTGGCTTACATCGGCAAGCAGCCCCAGTAATCGCAGCCGTCTGTAAAAGCAAAAAATGTCGCCCCCGCCTTTCTCGCTGTGAGAGAGACGGGGGCGTTTTTGCATCCTATAAGGCCGGGGGAAAAGGTCACTGGGCCTGTTCGGCGCGGTGCTTGGCCAGCAGGGCCTCGATCTTGCGGATGGGGTCTGCGATGGCCGAGACCGACACGTCGTGGTTCAGAGCCAGCACGAAGTAGGCCGCGTACTTCGAGACGTCCACGTCCAGATACCAGTCGCGCTGGAGCAGCTCGGGCTTGCGGTAGGTCAGGTTGGTGCCCACCACAAAGTCCAGTGCGCCCTCCTCCACGGCGGCATCGAACTTGCCAAGGCCAGCGGTGAACAGGGGGAAGGTGGCGTCGGCGATGATGTGGGCGGCGCCGCGCTTCTTCAGCTCGCGGGCCACTTCCAGCATACTGTCGCCCGATGCGACGATATCGTCGGCCACGAACACCGTCTTGCCTTCCACCGATTCACCCAGGTACTCGTGGGCCACGATGGGGTTGCGGCCGTTGACCACCGTGGTGTAGTCGCGGCGCTTGTAGAACATACCCAGGTTGCAGCCCAGCACGCTGGAGAAGTACATATTCCGGTTCATGGCGCCTTCGTCGGGGCTGACCACCATGAAATCGTTCTTGTCGAACGACAGGCCGGGCATCTTCTGCAGCAGGCTCTTGAGCACCTGATAGGTGGGCATGGCGTTGTCAAAGCTGAGCAGGGGGACGGCGTTCTGGACGCGGGGGTCGTGGGCGTCAAAGGTGATGATGTTCTTCACGCCCATATTCTGCAGCTCCTGCAGGGCCACAGCGCAGTCAAGGCTCTCCCGGACCTCACGGCGATGCTGACGGCCGCCGTACAGGCTGGGCATGATCACCGACACGCGGTGTGCCTTGCCTGCCACGGCCTGGATCAGACGCTTGAGGTTGGAGAAGTGGTCGTCCGGGGACATATGGTTCTCATACCCGAACAGCTTGTAGGTGACGCTGTAGTTGCCCGGGTCAACCACGATGAAGATGTCATCGCCCCGCACCGAATCCTTGACCAGACCTTTTGCGTCGCCGCTCTGGAAGCGGGGGCACTCGCAGGGGATGATGAAACTGCCCTGCTCCATGCCGCTTTGTGCAGCCCACCGCATCAGGTGGCGGTCAATCAGGTTGGTCAGCTCCTCCGCGCCGGGGCAGCACAGCAGGCGCAGGTCTGCAACGCTGCCGCCCTGGGCGAAGATATCCTTGGCTTCGATCACATTGGACATTTTTACGGCTCCTTTAATTCCTCTTTACCAGTGTTATGCCTATTTCATACGAAAAGGATCATGCCGTTTTCATTTTATCACATTTTGGCCCTGCTGCCAGCAGGATTTTCAAATTTCTGCGCCTTGCACAGCAGTTATACCAAAATTCGCCCAGGTCTGTTCGTTATTGACAAATCCCGGCAGGCCGGTTTTCACAAAGTTGTTCTCACAAGCTGGCCACAGCGGCTTTCAGCTGTTCCACGCGGTCGGTGTTTTCCCAGCGCACCCCCAGATCCTCGCGGCCCATGTGGCCGTAGGCCGCCAGTTTCCGGTAGATGGGCTTGCGCAGATCCAGGTCCCGGATGATGGCGGCGGGGGTCAGGTCAAAGACCCGTTCCACGGCCTGCTCGATCCGGGCATCCTCCACCGTGCCGGTGCCGAAGGTATCCACCATGATGGACACCGGCTGGGCCACGCCGATGGCATAGGCCAGCTGCACCTCGCAGCGGCGGGCCAGGCCGGCGGCCACCACATTCTTGGCCACCCAGCGGGCGGCGTAGGCGGCGCTGCGGTCCACCTTGCTGGGTCCTTGCCCGAGAAGGCGCCGCCGCCGTGGCGGGCGTAGCCGCCGTAGGTATCCACGATGATCTTGCGCCCGGTCAGGCCGCTGTCGCCCTGGGGCCCGCCGATGACGAACCGGCCGGTGGGGTTGATGAAATACTTGGTGTTCTCGTCCAGCAGACCGGCGGGGATGACGGCCCGGATCACCTGCTCCATCACATCGGCCCGCAGGGTCTCCATATCCACGTCCTCCCGGTGCTGGGTGGAGACCACCACCGTGTCCACACGGACGGGGCGGTCGCCCTCGTACTCCACCGTCACCTGGCTCTTGCCGTCGGGGCGCAGGTAATCCAGCAGGCCGCTCTTGCGCACCTCGGTCAGGCGGCGGGCCAGCTTATGGGCCAGGCTGATGGGCAGGGGCATCCGCTCGGGGGTCTCGTCGCAGGCATAGCCGAACATCATGCCCTGGTCGCCGGCTCCGCCCACCTGGTCGTTGGTGCCCAGGGCGATGT
>MHCFR04200__coassemble_1548_pt1 | contig 10561 bp, 7 predicted proteins | sample MHCFR04200__metabat2_high_PE_011 | metagenome-assembled genome bin MHCFR04200
TCAGGCCCAGGTTCAGGATGGTGTCCATCATGCCGGGCATGGACTGACGTGCGCCCGAACGGACCGACACCAGCAGGGGGTTGGAGTTGTCGCCGAAGGTCTTGCCGGTGATCTTCTCCAGGCCCTTGACGTGCTCGAAGATGTCAGCGGTGATCTCGTCGTTGATCTGACGGCCGTCGGCATAGTACTGGGTGCAGGCCTCGGTGGTGATGGTGAAGCCCTGGGGCACCGGCATGCCGGCCGCGGTCATCTCAGCCAGACCGGAGCCCTTGCCGCCCAGGATGTTCTTCATCGTGGTCTTGTCGCCGCCGAAGGCTTCATTTCCCTCGCTGAAGTAGTAGATATACTTTTTGCTCATGGATTCATTTACCTCCCGTTTTGATTCGGCCCGGGCCCTTACAGCCCGGGGCATACCCATTGTTCGTTTTTTGTGTAACGTTCACTGCATGCGAAAATATTATACCAGACTAAGCGCACAAAATCCAGCTGTTCGGGGCTAAAATCTGCCGATTTTGTATCAATAAATTTGTGCATTTCCCTTGAAAAAATGCAGCTTTTACGTTAATATAAACTGGGATAGGTTCGGATGTTCCTTTCCGGGGCCGTCCCATCCTCCTCCGGCGGCCGGTCATGGCCGGCCGGGCGGAGGGTGCAAGGTCCCTTTTTCGCTCATTGTAAGGAGGCCTCTTGATATGAAAGACAACACCCAGGCGCTGTGCGCCGCACGCGCCGCGCTGGAAGCCGCCGAGCAGGCCCGCATGGAGATCCTGCTGCGGCATATCGCCAACGGGGTCCTGATCGACAGCACCACCGTGGTCATCGAGGACACCGTCCAGATCGCGCCGGGGGCCCGCATCCTGCCCGGCACCATCCTGCGGGGGTCCACCGTCATCGGCCCCGGCTGCGTCATCGGCCCCAACAGCCTGATCGAGGACAGCCAGGTCGGCGAGGGCACCACCGTCAACGCCAGCCAGGTCTACTCCTCCTGCATCGGGCCCCACAATGCCATCGGGCCCTTCACCCATGTGCGGGCGGGCACCGCCACCGATTACGGCGTCCACCTGGGCGCCTATGTGGAGACCAAGAACTCCCACTTTGCCCGGGGCAACACCGTCAGCCACCTGACCTACATCGGGGACAGCGACGTGGGCAAATACTGCAACTTCGGCTGCGGCACCGTCACCTGCAACTACGACGGCCAGTCCAAATACCGCACCACCATCGGGGACTACTGCTTCATCGGCTGCAACACCAACCTCGTCGCCCCCGTCTCGGTGGGGGACGGCGCCTACACCGCCGCCGGCAGCACCGTCACCCAGGATGTGCCCGCGGGGGCCCTGGCCATCGAGCGGGGCCGCCAGGCCAACGTCGAGGGCTGGGCCGTGCCCAAAATGGAGGCCTATATCCAGAAGAAGCAGCGGCTGGAAGCCCAGCAGCTGGCCGACGAACAGGCCCGGCAGGACTGAACGCCCATCCACCGCATGGCAAAGGGGGATCTGCGGCTGCGCGGCGCGCAGCCCGGTTCCCTTTTTGTCTGCCCAAACGAACGACACACGAACGGAAACGCTTTATGACAACAAACGACATCTGGCTGATCGCCGGCCTGGGCAACCCCGAGGCCAAATACGAGGGCACCCGCCACAACGCCGGGTTCGCCGCTCTGGACTACCTGGCCGGCAAGTGGGAGATTCCGGTCACCAAGGCCAAGTTCCAGGGGCTGTGGGGCCAGGGGGAAGTGGGCGGCCACAAGGTCTGCCTGCTCAAGCCCCTCACCTATATGAATCTGTCGGGGGACTCCATCGCCCCCCTGGCATCCTTTTTCAAGATCCCGGCCGGCCACGTCATCGTCCTGTGCGACGACATCACCCAGGCCCCCGGCAAGCTGCGCATCCGGCCCTCCGGCTCGGCCGGGGGGCACAATGGCCTCAAGAGCATCATCGCCCGGCTGGGCACCGAGGCCTTTCCCCGCATCCGCATCGGCGTGGGGGAAAAGCCCCGCCCCGACTACGACCTGGCCGACTGGGTGCTGGGCCGCTTTTCGGAGGAGGAGGCCAAGGCTGTGGCCGGCCGCCGCCCCGACATCGAGGCAGCCGCCCGCCTCATCATGGACGGCAAGCTGGGGGAGGCGCAAAACCGCTACAACCGCTGACCGCCCGCAGACTGTGAGGTGAACGTATATGTACGAGGCCCTGCTGAAACAGACCCCTGAATACCAAAAGATCGCCGCCGCCCTGGCCTCTCCGGGCCCGGCCGCCCTGTTCGGCCTGCCCCCCGCCGGGCGCGCCCTGGTCTATGGGCTGCTGGCCCGGGACCTGGGCCGCCCCTTGTGCATCGTGACCCCCGGCGAGGCCGAGGCCACCCACTTTGCCGACGACCTGAAGGCGCTGGGCGTGGCGGCAGACGTCTTTCCCCCGCGGGACTTCATGCTCCGCCCGGTGGAGGGCGCCGGCCGGGAATACGAATACCGCCGGCTGTCGGTGCTGGGCGCCCTGGCAGGGGGGCGGCTGGCCGCCGTCTGCGTCCCGGTGGAGGCCCTGCTGCAATACACCGTCCCCCGGGCCGAGTTCATGGCCAACACCCTCACCCTCAAACCGGGGATGCAGTTCTCCCGGGAAGGGCTGGTGCAGCGTCTGTTCGCCGCAGGCTATATCCACCGCTCCCAGGTGGAGGGCCCGGGCCAGTTCAGCGTCCGGGGCGACATCGTGGACATCTTCCCTCCGGATATGCAGTCCCCGGCCCGGCTGGAGTTCTGGGACGATGAGATCGATTCCATCTCCTCCTTTGATCTGATGAGCCAGCGCCGGGACGCCTCGCTGCAAAAGATCTACCTCTCCCCTGCCCGGGAGGTGCTGTTCGGCAGCACCGCCGAGACCGCCGGCGCCCTGCGCCAGGCCATCCGGAAGGCCCGGGGCAAGCACCGCGCCGCCCTGGAAAAGGCCATGGCCCACGACCTGGACCAGCTGGACGCCGGGCTGATGCCCGAGGCCATGGACAAATACTACGGCCTGCGGTATCCCACCCCCGCCACCCTGCTGGACCACATGGACGCTCCCCTGCTCCTGCTGGACGAGGTGGGCGGCATCCGGGACGCCCAGAAGGCCGCCCAGTACCGCCGCAGCGAGGAGCTGACCGGCCTGCTGGAAGAAGGGGTGATCTGCCCCGGCCTGGACGTGCTGTACCAGACCATGGACGACCTGGTCATCGCCGCGGGCCGGCTGCCCACCCTCCTGTGCGAGAACTTCCTGCGGGGGATGAACGAGTTCCAGCTCAAGGACCTCATCAACGCCGAGGCCCACGCCTCCCCCGGCTGGAACGGGGAACTGCGCAGCCTGCTGGAGGACCTGGACCCCCTGGTCCAGCAGGGGTATGCGGTCACCCTCTACTGCGGCACCCCCAAAGGCGCCGCCGCCCTCACCCGGGACCTGGCCGACAAGGGCTATTCCGTCAGCATGAGCCGGGACATCCGCCCGGCCCCGGGGCTGGTGCAGGTGCTGCCCGGCCACCTGAACGCCGGATGCACCCTGCCCTTCGCCCGGTGCGCCGTCCTCACCAGCCGCCGCCATGGCCTGGACGAGGGCGAGGCCCAGGCCCGCAAGCGCAAAAAGAACAAGGACGCCCTCTCCAGCCTGGCCGACGTCAAGCCGGGGGACTATGTGGTGCACCAGAGCCACGGCATCGGTATGTATGCCGGCATCCAGCGGCTGGAGGTGCAGGGCACCACCAAGGATTATCTCAAGGTCCAGTATTCCGGCTCGGACGTGCTGTATGTGCCGGTGACCCAGCTGGACCTGCTCAGCCGCTACACGCCCCCCGGGGATGAGGACAAGGTCAAGCTGGCCAAACTGGGCGGCGGCGAGTGGCAGCGCACCCGGGCCCGGGTCAAGAAGGCCACCGAGGAGATGGCCCAGGAGCTGATCCAGCTCTATGCCCGGCGCAAGCAGGCCAAGGGTTTCGCCTTCCCCGCCGACGGCGAATGGCAGCAGGACTTCGAGGCCCGCTTCGAGTACGACGAGACCGAGGACCAGTTGGCCGCCACCGCCGAGATCAAGAACGACATGGAGCACCCCTGGCCCATGGACCGGCTGCTGTGCGGCGACGTGGGCGTAGGCAAGACCGAGGTGGCCCTGCGGGCCGCCTTCAAGTGCATCATGGGGGGCAAACAGTGCGCCCTGCTGGCCCCCACCACCCTGCTGGCCTGGCAGCACTACAACACCATCCTGTCCCGGATGGAGGCGTTCCCAGTCCGGGTGGAGCTGCTCAGCCGGTTCCGCACCGCCAAGCAGCAGAAAGAGGCCCTGCGGGGCCTGCAGGCCGGGAGCGTGGACATCATCGTGGGCACCCACCGGCTGCTGTCCAAGGACGTGCGATTCCATGACCTGGGCCTGGTCATCATCGACGAGGAACAGCGCTTCGGGGTGCGCCACAAGGAAAAATTGAAGGAGACCTTCATCGGGGTGGATATGCTGACCCTGTCCGCCACCCCCATCCCCCGCACCCTCAGCATGGCCATGAGCGGCATCCGGGATATGTCCACCATCGAGGAGCCGCCCTTTGAACGGCAGCCGGTGGAGACCTTCGTGCTGGAGTACAATCCGGTGATCCTGGCCGAGGCCATCCGCAAGGAGCTGGCCCGGGGCGGGCAGGTGTACTACCTGCACAACCGGGTGGACAACATCGAGGCCACCGCCGCCCGGGTGCAGCAGATGGCGCCCCGGGCCCGGGTGGGCATCGCCCACGGCAAAATGACCGAGGATGAGCTGAACCCCGTCTGGCAGAAACTGCTCAACGGGGAACTGGACGTGCTGGTGTGCACCACCCTCATCGAGACCGGCATCGATGTGCGCAACTGCAACACCCTGATCATCGAGGACGCCGACCGGATGGGCCTGGCCCAGCTGTACCAGCTGCGGGGCCGGGTGGGCCGCAGCGGCCGCAAGGCCTACGCCTACTTCACCTTCCGCCGGGACAAGACCCTGTCCGACATCGCCCAGAAGCGGCTGTCCGCCATCCGGGAGTTCACCGCCTTCGGCTCGGGCTTCCGCATCGCCATGCGGGACCTGCAGATCCGGGGCGCGGGCAACCTGCTGGGCCACAGCCAGCACGGCCACATGGAGGCGGTGGGCTATGACCTCTATATGAAGATGCTCAACCAGGCCATCGCCGCCGCCCGGGGCGAACCCGTGCAGCGGGACAAGAGCGAGTGTCTGGTGGACCTGCGGGTGGACGCCTATATCCCCGAGCGCTACATCCCCGACGGCCCCGGCCGGATCGAGGCTTACCGCCGCATCGCCGCCATCCAGAGCCCTGCCGACGCCGCCGACGTGCTGGATGAACTGATCGACCGCTACGGCGACCCGCCCGCTTCGGTCAGCGACCTGGTCAACGTCTCCCTGGTGCGGGTGCTGGCCGCCTCGGTGGGGGTATACGAGGTCACCCAGAAAAAGGACCTGCTAACCCTCTCGCTGGAGACGCTGGAGCTGCCCATGATCCGCGGGCTGCTCACCGCCTTCGGAGGCCGGGTCACCGCCGGCGCCGGGGCCAAGCCCTACCTGTCGGTCACGCTGCGGGGGGAGGAAAAACCGCTGGAACTGCTGCAGCAGCTGCTCCAGGCCATGGCCTCCATCCGGGACAAAAAGCCCGCTGCCCCGCCCCCAACGTCTTGACGCCGCACCGCCTCCGGTTTATACTGGATGCATTCTCCCGCTCAAATACAATCAAAGGAGCTATCACATGAAACGGAAACTTCTTGCGCTGGCCAGTGCGCTGGCGCTCTGCTTCTCCCTGGCAGGCTGCACCATCTCCACCCCCGACACGGTGGGGACCATCGGCGGCCAGGAGATCTCTTCGGGCCTGTACCTGCTGGCCCAGTTCGACGCATACCAGCAGGCCGCCCAGCTGGCCGGCGAGGACCAGGACCCCTCCAACGTCGGGTCCTTCCTGGGCCAGACCATCACCACCGAGGACGGGGAGAGCGTCACCGTCCGTGACTTTGTGGCGGACGCCACCCTGGAGGACCTGCGCCGCTATGTGGCGGTGGAGGACCGCTTTGCCCAGCTGGGAGGCGAGCTGGACCCCGACGCAGCAGCCCAGGCCGACAGCTATGCCGACCAGCTGCTGGAGAACTACGGCGACCTCTACGCCGCCAACGGCATCGGGGAGCAGACCCTCCGCAGCTATGAGCAGAACCTGTTCAAGCAGGCTGCCCTGGTGGACCTGATCTACGGTGCAGAGGGCGAGACCCCTCTCACCGACGAGCAGCTGACCGACCACCTGGAAAACGAGATGCTCTACATCCGCTACACCACCGTCCCGCTGTACAATCTGTCCACCTTCGCCTTTGCGGACGAGGAACAGACCGCCCAGATGCTGGACCTGGCCGGCCAGGCCATCGCGGACAGCACCCCCGCTACCTTTGACGACGCCGTGATCGCCGCCCTGCCCGACATCTACGCCGTGCTGGGCACCGAGATCACCGCCGAGGAAGCCGCCGACCAGATGAACAACAGCTTCATCAGCCTGAGCGAGATGCAGGGCTCCTTCTCGGAGGAGGACACCCAGACCCTCATGCAGCTGGGATTCGGCCAGACCGCCGCGGTGGAGTACGGGGGCACCTCCCTGCTCATCGCCATGCGCCAGGACCCCCTGGAGACCCTGACGCTGGACACGGTGCGCTCCACCGTCCTGTCCGATCTGGGCACCACCCTTGTGACCCAGGACATCGCCCAGGCCGGCGAGGCCCTGGAAGTCAGCCTGGACAGCAGCGCCACAGCAAAGCTCCCCGCCCGCAAGATCAAAACCAGCGTCTGACCGACACGCCCTGCCTCTTTGGACTCTCAAAAAAGTCCCGCTCGGATGACACGTGCATACGAGCGGGACACCTACAGGGAAATTTGGCGCCGAGAGTGTGCGAGCCGCTTTGCGGCGAGTGCATGGTTCAGCGCCAAATTTTGTCCCCAGGGGGATATTAGGGGGAAGGAATTTCTGACCCGCAGCTGCGGGCAGATCCTGCTGTGCACCGACGGCCGCGGCTGGTATCAGGAGTGGGGCAAGCCCGCCCAGCCCCTGCAGCCCGGCGATGCCGTGTCCATCCCCGCGGGGGTCAAGCACTGGCACGGCGCCGCCAAAGACAGCTGGTTCTCCCATGTGGCCATCGAGGTGCCCGGCCAGAACTGCCACAACGAGTGGTGCGAGCCGGTCTCCGCGGAGGATTACGCCCTCCTGCCCTGACCTGTCCGCCCCCGAAAGACGTTCCGCAATGTAAAAAGTTCGTAAAACTTAGGTAAAACACTCAAGCAAAGCAGCGGTTTCACACGTGTTACCGCTGCTTTTTTTGTTTCTTTCTGTCACTTCACACCCATGATGCGACATCATTCTTGCAAATCAAATATAAATCAAGTAAAATAGATGTAAGATTTTTGTGCATGGACCCATGCAAAAGATCTCAGCTCTTGGATGTTTTGCGGCTTCGGCCCGACAGGGGCGCTTCGTTTTCTGTCCCGGGGCCTTTTCCGGGCCGCACTGCGGCCTGCATCGCCCCGCTGGACCTGCCGAAAGGAGTCTGTATCAATTTTATGGATCTGTCATTTACCTCGTTCTGGGGTCAGCTGGTCGGCAACCCGATCCTGATCATCACGGTGGCGTTCACGCTGGGTGTCATCTTCGTCAACGGCTGGACGGATGCCCCCAACGCCATCGCCACCTGTGTGACCACCCGCTGCCTCGGTGTGCGGCAGGCCATCTGGATGAGCGCCCTGTTCAACTTCCTGGGCGTTTTTGTCATGACCCAGATCAACAGCTCGGTGGCCTCCACCATCAGCAACATGGTGGATTTCGGCGCCGACACTTCCAGCGCCCTCATCGCCCTGTGCGCAGCGCTGCTTTCCATCGTGGTATACAGCGTGGGAGCCTCCATCTTTGGCATCCCCACCAGCGAGAGCCACAGCCTGATCGCCGGCCTGTCCGGCGCGGCCATCGCCATCCAGGGGGGCGTGGGCGGCATCAACTTCAACGAGTGGGTCAAGGTGCTGTACGGTCTGGCCCTCAGCCTGCTGCTGGGTTTTGCCTCCGGCTGGCTCATCTGCAAGCTGGTCACCATCCTGTGCCGCAACATCGAGCTGCGCGCCGCCAACCGGTTTTTCCGGGTGGCCCAGATCGCCGGCGCCGCAGGCATGAGCTTCATGCACGGCGCGCAGGACGGCCAGAAGTTCATCGGCGTGCTGTTCTTGGGCCTGGCCTTCTCCCACGGCCAGAACTCGGTGGCCGGCATGGAGATCCCCGTCTGGCTGATGCTGCTGTGCAGCGTGGTGATGGCCCTGGGCACCAGCGTGGGCGGTGAAAAGATCATCAAATCGGTGGGCATGGACATGGTCAAGCTGGAGCGTTACCAGGGCTTCTGTGCCGACCTGGCCGGCGCCGCCTGCCTGCTGTTCTCCAGCCTGTTCGGTATCCCCGTTTCCACCACCCACACCAAGACCAGCGCCATCATGGGCGTGGGCGCCGTCAAGCGGCTGTCCGCCATCAACTACGGCGTCGTCAAGGATATGATGCTGACCTGGATCTTCACCTTCCCCGGCTGCGGCCTGATCAGCTTTGTTATGGCCAAGATCTTTATGCAGATCTGGTAAGCCCCCTCTGCCTGTTATAAGAAAAAGGAGAAATACGGATATGTCGAAAAAGCAGGATGCCATTTATTTTGACAATTTCATCGCGTGCGCCCAGTACGCCAGCCAGGCCGCCCAGCTGCTGAAAGAGATCTTCCACAGCTTTGACCCCTCTCATATGTCCCAGTGGGCAGACCAGCTGCACGAGATCGAGCACGCGGCCGACAAAAAGCGCCACGCCATGACCGACAAGCTGGCCAAGGCCTTCATCACCCCCATCGAGCGGGAGGACATCGCCGATCTGAGCGGCAGCATCGACACCCTGGTGGACAAGCTGGAGGAGGTATGCATCCGGCTGTACATCCACAACATCCAGTCCATCCGCACCGGCGCCATGAATATGCTGGATGTGGTGATCCGCAGCTGCGAGGAAGTGGGCCACCTGATGGAGGAGTTCGCCGACTTCAGGCACTCCAAAAAGCTGAAGGATTACATCATCAAGATCAACTCCCTGGAAGAGGAGAGCGACCGGCTGTTCATCGCCAATATGCGCGAGCTGCACGTCACCCAGCTGGACATCCACGAGGTGCTGGCCTGGGAGGAGATCTACACCTACCTGGAAAAGTGCGCCGACGCCTGCGAGGAGATCGCCGACCAGGTGGAGAACATCGTGATGAAGAACTCCTGAATGGACAGAAAACAAGATCCATACAAAAAGGACAGCCCCGCAGGGCTGTCCCTTTCTTTTTATTCGCGATCGTATTTTGTTCACCGGCCGGCGGGGCCGCCCGGCATCTGCCAGGCAAAGTGGTCGGTGTGCAGCCAGGCCTCGGCCTCATGGCTGAGGGGCTGGTCCAGCTCGTCCCGGTAGAGGGCCAGCACGTCGGCGTTCTCATGGCTGAAACGCACCGCGCTCGAACGGTCCAGGCCGTACAGCACCTGGCCGCGCTCGTGGGCCCGCTCGATGTCGTCGCAGTGGATGGGCTGGCCGCCGCCCCCTGCGCAGCCGCCGGGGCAGGCCATGATCTCCACGAACTGGACCTTCACCTCCCCTTTCAGGATGGCCTCGCACAGGGCCCTGGCATTGCCCAGGCCGCTGGCCACAGCCACCCGGACGGTGGTGTCCGCGATCTCGAACTCGGCTTCCCGCCAGGCCCGGCTGTCGCCCCGGCGGGCCTCCCGCACGCTGCGGAACGAATCGGGCCGGGGATTGTGGCCGGTCACGCGGTAGTAAGCGGTGCGCAGGGCGGCTTCCATCACGCCGCCGGTGGCGCCGAATATGACGCCCGCGCCGCTGTAATCTCCCAGCAGCCGGTCGAAGGGGGTCTCCAGCACCGAGGCTACCTGCACGTGCTCGGCCCGCAGCAGGCGCACCACCTCACGGGTGGTCAGCACATAGTCCACATCGGGCAGCCCGCTGGGGCTCTTCATGGTGGGCAGGGCGCTCTCGGCCTTTTTGGCCACGCAGGGCATCACCGATACGCAGCAGATCCGCTCGGGGGGCGTCTTGATCTGCCTGGCGAACCAGTGTTTGACCACCGCGCCGAACATCTGCTGAGGGCTCTTGGCGGTGGACAGCTGCCCCACCAGCTGGGGGAACTGGCTCTTGACGAACCGCACCCAGCCCGGGCAGCAGCTGGTGAACATGGGGTACTGCTCCAGCTCCCCTTTGCCCAGCCGGTCCAGGAACTCGGCGCTCTCCTCCATGATGGTCAGGTCGGCGGAATAGCTGGTATCGAACACATAGTCAAAGCCCACCTGCCGCAATGCCCCGGCCAGCCGGTTGACGGTGGCCTGCTCCGGCTCCAGCCCAAAGGCCTCGCCCCAGGCGGTCCGGACGGCCGGCGCGATCTGCACCACCGTCACCGTGTTGGGGTCCTCGATGGCGCGCAGCACCGCCTGTACATCGTCCCGCTCCCGCAGGGCCCCCACCGGACAGTGGGTGATGCACTGGCCGCACA
>MHCFR04200__coassemble_1614_pt1 | contig 10299 bp, 8 predicted proteins | sample MHCFR04200__metabat2_high_PE_011 | metagenome-assembled genome bin MHCFR04200
GTCGCCCTGCTCCACGCGGTACTGCTTACCGCCGGTAACGATGATTGCGTACATATTTTTCATCCTTTTCTCTGTACTCGCTGGCCGTCAAGGCAGGCCCGCATCGGGGCCGTTTCAGGCGCCCACGCCAAGCGGCTGATATAGTATACCAAAAAACCGGCCGGAATGCAAGAGGAAGTTCCAATTTTTTCTGTTTCTTTTTACCGCCCGACGTCGGTTTTTCAGACCGCTGCCGGCGGTGTTGCACCGCCGGGGCCGGCGTGCCGTCCGGACCAGCTGACAGACGGACCTTTGCCCTCTGACCCGCCCTTGACTTTCCCCTCTTTCTGTGTATACTTGTATTACAGGCATCATCCATGTGATAATGAACCACCGGGACACCCACACCGACCCCACCTGTATGCACGCCAGGCCAGGGTGTATCTGAGAAGTCAAAAATGCTGGACCATTCGCCAGAAAAGTGCAGATGCAAGGCGCATGAGCGCTGCACTCCTGACGATGGAATGCAAGCGAATGCAACGCGGCAGATGTGCCTTTCTGGTAGAATGGGACAGCGTTGAGGAGTTTTCAGATACACCCTATCCAAACTTCTGAAAGAGGAGTACCTCGACAAAGGCAAACTGGGCGTCATCGCGGGGGAAGGCTTTTATAAGTATTCGTGATATCCACGACCTCCTCAAATAAAAGTATCCCTCACCCTGCAAAAGGCCCCGCAGACCGCGTCCTTCGACGCCGCCTGCGGGGCCTTGTTTGTTGTGTGCTCGAACGGGCCGGGCCTTATGCGTGGACGATCAGGCTCTTGCCGCTCATCTCTTTGGGCTGGGGAATGCCCATCAGCTCGAACATGGTGGGCACCAGGTCGCTCAGCACGCCGCCTTCCCGCAGCTGGAAGTCATTGCCTGCGCCGATGACCACGCAGGGCACGGGGTTGGTGGTGTGGGCGGTGAAGGGGGTGCCGTCCTCGTTCTTCATCTTGTCGGCGTTGCCGTGGTCGGCGGTCAGGATCACCTTGCCGCCTGCGGCCAGCACCGCATCGATCACCTTGCCGGCGCACTGGTCCACGGCCTCCACAGCCTTGACGGCGGCATCAAAGACGCCGGTGTGGCCCACCATGTCGCAGTTGGCAAAGTTCAGGATGATCACGTCATACTTGCCGCTCTCGATCCGCTTGACACACTCCTCTGCCACCTCGGGGGCGCTCATCTCGGGCTTGAGATCGTAGGTGGCCACCTTGGGGCTGGGGATGACGCAGCGGTCCTCGCCCTCAAAGGGCTCCTCGCGGCCGCCGTTGAAGAAGAAGGTGACATGGGCGTACTTCTCGGTCTCGGCAATGCGCAGCTGGGTCATGCCCAGGTTTGCGATATACTCGCCCATGACGTTTTTGAGGTCCACGGGAGGATAGGCCACCTCGCAGTTGGGCATGGTGGCATCGTACTCGGTCATGCAGACGTAGTTGACGTGGAAGCGGCCGTACCGGCGCTCGAACCCGTCAAAGTCATCGTCCACAAAGATGCGGGTCATTTCGCGGGCGCGGTCGGGGCGGAAGTTGATGAACACCACCGTATCGCCCTCGGCCACGCGGCCGCCCTCGCAGGTGACGCAGGGTACCACGAACTCGTCGGTGACGCCGTTGGCGTAGCTGCGCTGGATGCATTCCTTCCAGTCGGCGGCGTGGTCGCCCTCGCCGTAGACAAAGGCGGCATAGGCCTTCTCCTCACGGTCCCAGTTCTTGTCGCGGTCCATGGCGTAATAGCGGCCGCTGACCGACGCGATGGTGCCGATGCCCAGCGCATCCAGCTTGTTCTGGACGCTCTGCAGGAAGTGCTCGCCGTCGTGGGGGTCGGTGTCACGGCCGTCCATGATGGCGTGGACGTACACGTCCTTGGCCCCCAGGGCCTTAGCCATATCCAGCAGGCCGAACAGGTGGTCCTCGTGGCTGTGGACGCCGCCGGTGCCCATCAGGCCCATAAAGTGGATGGCCTTGCCATGGTCGATGGCGGCCTTCATGTTGCGCACCAGCACCTCATTTTTCTGCATCTCGCCGTCCTGGATGGACTTGGTGATCAGGGTCAGCTGCTGGTAGACGATGCGGCCCGCGCCGATGTTGGTGTGGCCGACTTCCGAGTTGCCCATCTGGCCGTCGGGCAGGCCCACGCTCATGCCCGATGCGCCAATGGTGACGTGGGGGCAGGTCGCGAACAGATGGTCGATATAGGGGGTCTTGGCGGCGACGATGGCGTTGCCATACGTCTGGTCCGGCACCCAGCCGAAGCCGTCAAGGATGCACAGCATCATGGGTTTCTTTGCCATATGATTTTTAACTCCTTGGTTTATTTGGTGCAGCCAAAGGCCGTTCTCAGCCCTTGGAAGCGGCGTTGACGATCACCGCAAAGTCGGCTGCCTTGAGGGAGGCGCCGCCGATCAGGCCGCCGTCCACGTCCTTCTTGCCCACCAGCTCCTCGCAGTTCTTGGCGTTCATGCTGCCGCCGTACTGGACGGTGGTGGCCTCGGCCACTTCCTCGCCGTACAGCTCGCCGATCACCTTGCGGATCTGGGCGCACACTTCCTGGGCCTGGTCGGCCGTGGCGGTCTTGCCGGTGCCGATGGCCCACACAGGCTCATAGGCGATGATGACGTTGGCCATCTGCTGGGCGGTGACGTCCCGCAGGGCGATCTTGGTCTGCATCCGGACCAGCTCCTCGGTCACGCCCTCTTCCCGCTGCTGCAGGCTCTCGCCCACGCAGATGATGGTCTTGAGGCCGGCGTTCAGAGCAGCCAGAGCGCGCTTGTTGACGGTCTGGTCGGTCTCGGCAAAATACTGGCGGCGCTCCGAGTGGCCCACGATGACGTACTCCACGCCCAGGTCCACCAGCATATCGGCGCTGATCTCGCCGGTGTAGGCGCCCGACTTCTCAAAGTGGACGTTCTCGGCGCCCACATGGATGTTGGTGCCCTTGGTCTTGGCCACCGCGGTGACCAGGTCGGTGTAGGGGGTGCAGATGACCACTTCGCAGGATGCGTCCTTGACGGCGGGGATCAGCTCGTCGATGAGGGCGGCAGCCTCGGTGGCGGTCTTGTTCATCTTCCAGTTGCCGGCAATGACGGCCTTGCGCTTTGCTTTATCCATCTTGGTCTCTCCTTATCTTTTCCCTGGCAGGTCCTCGCAACCTGCTGCAAACAAAAGGGCGCGGCGGCGCATCGCCGCCGCACCCATCACATACGGTTGTGAAAAAGCGACTGTTCTTATGCGTTCTGGATGACCGCGATGCCGGGCAGCTCCTTGCCCTCCAGGTACTCCAGAGAAGCGCCGCCGCCGGTGGAGATGTGGGTCATCTTGTCGCCCAGGCCCATCTGCTGGACGGCTGCCGCGCTGTCGCCGCCGCCGATGACGGTGGTGGCGTCGCTCTCAGCCATAGCCTTGGCCACAGCCAGGGTGCCGGCGGCCAGGGTGGGGTTCTCGAACACGCCCATGGGGCCGTTCCAGACCACGGTCTTGGAGGCCTTGACCGCGTCGGCAAACAGCTTCATGGTCTCGGGGCCGATGTCGCAGCCCTCCATGTCGGCGGGCATCTTGTCGATGGGATAGACAACGGTCTCGACCGGAGCGTCGATGGGATCGGGGAAGTCCTTGACACAGGCGGTATCCACGGGCAGCAGCAGCTTGACGCCCTTGGCCTTGGCCTTCTCCATCATTTCCTTGCAGTAGTCGATCTTGCTGTCATCGCACAGGCTCTTGCCGATCTCGTAGCCCTGAGCCTTGATGAAGGTATAGGCCATGCCGCCGCCGATGATCAGGGTATCCACCTTCTCCAGCAGGTTGGAGATGACGTTCAGCTTGTCGGCCACCTTGGCGCCGCCCAGGATGGCGGTGAAGGGACGGACGGGATCGTTGACCGCGTTGCCCAGGTAGCGGATCTCCTTCTCCATCAGGTAGCCCACAGCGGTATCCTTGATGTAGTCGGTGACGCCGGCGGTGGAGCAGTGTGCGCGATGGCAGCTGCCAAAGGCGTCGTCCACATAGGCATCGGCCAGGCTGGCCAGATCCTCCGAGAATGCGGGCACGTTCTTGGTCTCTTCCTTGCGGAAGCGGGTGTTCTGCAGCAGCACCACGTCGCCGTTGTTCATGGCGGCCACAGCGGCCTTGGCGTTGTCGCCCACCACGTTGTCATCGTCGGCAAAGACAACGTCCTTGCCCAGCTTTGCGCTCAGGGCCTTGGCCACAGGCGCCAGGCTGAACTTGGCCTCGGGGCCGTTCTTGGGCTTGCCCAGGTGGCTGCACAGGATCACCTTTGCGCCGTCGTTGATCAGCTTCTGGATGGTGGGCAGGGCCGCGTTGATGCGGTTCTCGTTGGTGATGACACCATCTTTCATCGGGACGTTGAAGTCGCAGCGGACAAGCACCTTCTTGCCGCAGTAATTCTCGTCGTCGATCGTCTTCTTACCTAAACCCATTGTTCTAAACTCCTCTCAAATCTTATTTTGCCTGAAGTGAGTTTTGTCATCATCGGGTCTCCCCGTGGATACCTCTATTATATACAATTCAAAGGCGCAAAGCAAGAAGTTCTTTGCCCGCCCCCTGCCAAACATTCCCCTGCCGGCCGGGCAAAAGTATCCAGACTGTCAAAAAAGCGCCGCCGCCCCGGCTTTTGGGCCGGCGGGTCTTGCCAGCGGCCGCCCTGCGGGGCTATAATGGAGACAGCGCCACACAAAGGAGGTACCATGATGCAAAAACCCGTTTTGGTCGTGCTGGCTGCCGGCATGGGCAGCCGCTACGGCGGCATGAAACAGCTGGACCCGGTGGGCCCCGCCGGGCAGCTGATCATCGATTATTCCATCTACGACGCCCGGCGCGCCGGCTTTGAGAAGGTCATCTTCATCATCCGCAAAGAAAACGAAGCCGACTTCCGCGCCGCCATCGGGGACCGGCTGTCCCACCTGATGGAGGTGGGCTACGCCTTCCAGGCCCTGGAGGACCTGCCCGCCCCCTATACCGTCCCGGCCGGGCGGACCAAGCCCTTTGGCACCGGACAGGCGGTGCTCAGCGCCCGCAGCCTGATCGAAGGTCCCTTTGCGGTCATCAACTCGGATGACTACTACGGGCCCCAGGCCTTCCAGGCCGTCTACGATCACCTGTCCACCCATGCCGACGGCGCCCGCTACCAGTACTGCATGGTGGGCTACCAGCTGCAAAACACCGTCACCGAAAACGGCAGCGTCTCCCGGGGGGTGTGCCAGGTGGGCCCCGACGGTATGCTGCAAAGCGTCACCGAGCGCACCAGGATCGTCCAGCGGGACGGCCTGATCCAGTACGCCGATGGGGACAGCTGGGTCACCCTGCCCGGCTCCACCACCGTCAGCATGGGGCTGTGGGGGCTGGGGGCCAGCTTCCTGGCCGAGGCCGAGGCCCGCTTCTCCCGCTTCCTGGCCGAAGAACTGCCCCAAAACCCCCTCAAATGCGAATACTTCCTGCCCTCCGTCATCTCCCAGCTGATCGCGGAGGACAAGGCCCAGCTCAAGGTACTGCACAGCGCCGACAAGTGGTACGGCGTCACCTACCGGGAAGATAAGCCCGGAGTGGTGGCCGCCCTGGCCGCCCTCACCCGGCAGGGCCTCTACCCCGCCCAATTCTGACCCAAAAACGCAAACCCCATCCGTGCAGTGCATGGATGGGGTCCATTTTATGTCCCGTCAGTCCGGCAGGCGGATGCCGTGTTCTGCCAGGATCTCCTCCTGGCTCAGGCCGTATTTGCGTGCAATGTCCTTGGCATAGCTCAGGCCGTCGGGGGTGGTGCGGAGCACCCGGTAGCTGCGGGTGCCGTCGGCTACGTTTTCCATCTGGGCCACCAGGTTGTCGATGCAGCCGGTGCGCCCCGGCACGGCGTTGAACCGGTCCACCTGCTGGGTCAGCTCATGGATATGGGTGACATACACCCCGCCGCAGCCCAGCACCGCGATGGCCGACAGCACTTCTCCCGCGATGTAGCTGCCTTCCAGCAGGCTGGTGGAACTGAAGCTCTCGTCCATCAGCAGCAGGTCATCCCCCTGCAGCTGCCGCAGGATCTGACTCATCCGGGCGCATTCGCTCTCCAGCCGGCCCTTGCCGTAGTTGTCCTCATCCGACGTGGGGAAATGGGTATAGATGCCGTGCACCGGGCTCATGACGGCCTCCCGGGCCGGCACCAGCAGCCCCAGCTGGAACAGGGCCTGGGCCATCCCCACCGAGTAGCAGAAGATGGACTTGCCTCCGTGGTTGGGACCTGTGACCAGATAGAAACGGCCCTTCTCATCGTAGCCGAAATCGTTGGATACCACCGGGCCCTGGCCCTCGGTGCGCAGGGCCAGCATGGGGTTGCAGACATCCTTCAGCCGCAGGGCCTTTTCCTCCATGGGGCGGATCTCCGGGCGGCACAAGGGGCACCCCAGCGCCCGGAGCTGCAGCAAAAAGCTGACCGCCGCCGACAGAAACCGGAAATCGTCCAGCAGCCCGATGAAGAAAGCAGTCTCGTCCCGGAAATACTGGTCGATCACCGGCTCCCAGCTCCGGATGGTCTTTGCAAAAGCGGTGTCCAGCGCCCGGCAGACCGCCTGGTCCAGGGCGTGTTTTTCCTCCTCCCGGGCGGTCTTGGCCAGGTTGGCAAAGCCCGAGATGCACACCATGGGGCCGGCCTTGTCCCGGCCCAGCAGCTTGTCCAGCACGCTGCCCTGGCGGTATTTTTCGGTGTTGATGGACAGAACCCCCACATCGGTCACCCGCAGGGTACCGTCCAGGTTGACCCCCAGCGCGATGCTCTTGACGTGGCCGATCTGGTATTGGGTCTGTTCCAGCTGGCGGCTCAGGGTCTGGTAATCCCGGCTGCTGCGCCGGGCCTCCACCTCGTTTCGCAGGGCCGCAAAACCGTCGCTGTGGATCTGCGCCGCCGCCAGCCGGGCGTGGAACAGCTCCACCAGCTCCAGATAGATCTCCAGATACCGCACCGAGGCCAGGCTGCTCTCCACCGTGGAGGAGGAACTGTTCAGCACCTTGCGCATCTCGGCGGCGTCCCGCAGCATGGGCAGCGCATCCTGCAGCAGGCTGCGCAGGGCTTCGCTGTCCACCAAATCGGCCACCACATCCAGCCGCCAGGCCAGCACCGCCGGGTCGGCGGCGTAAAACTGTTCCAGCCTCAGGTCGGGCAGTCCGCGCCAGCTCTCTCTGCGCACCGACACCATCTGGTCGATCTGCAGGGTGTGGAAAAAGCCCGCGTCGGGCAAAGGCGCCCCCCGCGCCGGCACATCGGGCGGATACAGCAGGCGGAAACTGCCCCGCCCGCTCTCCCGGGTGATATCAGACATAACGGCTCGCCTCCCTCTGGGCATCTTGTTGGATACAATCCTATTAAACCACTTTTGCAGGCCGCTTGTCCAGTGCGCCAACCAAAAAGGGCCGCAGCCCCGAAAGGCTGCGGCCCTGATTAGGTCTTTGGAGTACCCTCCGTACTTAGCAGTTCTCAGCGAAGTACTTGATGGTGCGGACCATCTGAGAGGTGTAGCTGTTCTCGTTGTCGTACCAGGACACGACCTGAACCTGATAGGTGTCATCGTCGATCTTGGCGACCATGGTCTGGGTAGCGTCAAACAGAGAGCCGTAACGCATGCCGATGACATCGGAAGAAACGATCTGATCCTCGTTGTAGCCGAAGGACTCAGAAGCGGCAGCCTTCATAGCGGCATTGATGGACTCCTTGGTGACGTCCTTGCCCTTGACGACAGCCACCAGGATGGTGGTGGAGCCGGTGGGAACGGGCACACGCTGGGCAGAGCCGATCAGCTTGCCGTTCAGCTCGGGGATGACCAGGCCGATGGCCTTGGCAGCGCCGGTGCTGTTGGGCACGATGTTCTGAGCGCCGGCACGAGCGCGGCGCAGGTCGCCCTTGCGCTGGGGGCCGTCCAGGATCATCTGGTCGCCGGTGTAAGCATGCACGGTGGTCATGATGCCGGAGACGACGGGATAGGTCTTGTTCAGGGTATCAGCCATGGGAGCCAGGCAGTTGGTGGTGCAGGAAGCAGCGGAGATGACCTGATCTTCCTTGGTCAGGGTCTTCTCGTTGACCGAGTAGACGATGGTCTTCAGGTCGTTGCCGGCAGGAGCGGAGATGACGACCTTCTTGGCGCCGGCAGCGATGTGAGCCATGCTCTTCTCCTTGCTGGTGTAGAAGCCGGTGCACTCCAGCACGACGTCAACGTTCAGCTCGCCCCAGGGGCAGTCCTTTGCGTCCTTAATGGCGTAGATCTTGATCTCCTTGCCATCAACGACGATGGAGTCCTCGGTGGAAGAAACGGTGTGCTTGTTCTCGCCGATCTTGCCGCAGAAGGAGCCCTGGGCGGTGTCGTACTTCAGCAGGTGAGCCAGCATCTTGGGGCTGGTCAGGTCGTTGATGGCGACGACCTCGTAACCCTCAGCGTCGAACATCTGACGGAAAGCCAGACGGCCAATGCGGCCAAAACCATTGATAGCAACTCTTACAGCCATTTTATAGTACCTCCTAAAATTTTTACCCTTGGAATCCGGATAAATTTCACGGTGTCTTTATTATAGAACAAAATTGCGAAACCTGCAAGTGTCCGACAAAGAAATAACGAGCGGATTTTTGTTTTTATAGATTCTGGCTGATTTTGTTCAAGATTTTTTGGTATTTTTGTTGATTCAGTCAGCCGCGTGGCTGCCCCGTTTTTCCAGTCCCGGCCCCGCGCAGAGCACGGCGCACAGCCCTCCCAGCAGCCCCAAAGCGCACAGGGCCCAGTCTCCGGGGCCGTCCGGCAGCAGGATGCACTGGGGCAGCTGCCAGCACAGGCACAGCCCGAACGCCAGCAGCCCATAGCGCCCCACCGCCCGGGGGTTGGGCTCTCCGGGCAGGCAGACGGCCCGGAGCAAAGCGGACAGCAGCAGCAAAGCAGCCAGCTGCTGCCACACCGCCGCCGTCTGTGCCACCCGGTGCCAGCTCGAGCCGTTGGTCATAAAGCTGCGCAGGATATCCCACACGAACACCAGGCTGCCCGCCACACCCAGCCAGGCCATCCAGGGCGGCGGGGCGGCGGGGCTTTCCCTGCGGTTTGTCAGCCAGTACCAGTCCAGGGCAGCCAGCCAGAGGGCGCACACCACGGCCAGCGCCCCGCGGACGAGGCTGGCGCCTCTTTCGGCCTGGACAAAGCTCCCGACCGCCTGTTCCAGCATACAAAGGGCGGCAAGGGCGGCGGACACATCCAGCGCCCCGGCCGGCACCCGGCCCCCGGGCCGGACCACAGGCCCGGCCTGCCAGCTGCCCCGCCAGGACACCAGCAGCACCGCCGCCACAAATGCGAACAGGGCCAGATACCGCCATCCCACCCAGCCCGCGGTCACAAGGCCGGTGTCACGGTCGGTCCACAGGGCCAGGTCGGCAAAGCGGGCCGCGCCCAGCGCTGCCCCCGCCGCCAGACAGCCGACGACACGTTTCTGCATGGCTTACCGCTCCTCCAGGGGCTTATAGCGCTGCCGGACGCCCAGGTACTTGTAAGCCGGGCGGATGATCCGGTTGGCGAAGATGACTTCCTCAATGCGGTGGGCGCACCAGCCCGGCAGACGGGCGATGGCGAACAGCGGGGTATACAGGTCCTCCGAGATGCCCAGCATCTGGTAGATCAGGCCGCTGAACAGGTCCACGTTGGCGCACACAGGCTTGGAGCTGCCCTTTTCCTCCGCAAAGATGGCGGGGGCCAGCCGCTCGACGCTGCACAGCATATTGTACTCTTTTTCAAAGCCCTTCTCATAGGCCAGGTGGCGGGCGCGCTCTTTCAGGATCACCTCACGGGGGTCGCTGATGGTGTACACCGCGTGGCCCATGCCGTAGATCAGGCCGCTGCCGTCCCCGGCCTGCTTGCGCAGGATGCGGCGCAGGTATTCCCGCACTTCCTCATCGTCGTCGGGGTCCTCCACGTGGGCCAGGATATCCTTCAGCTGCCGGTTGACCTGCAGGTTGGCGCCGCCGTGCTTGGGGCCTTTGAGGGCGCCGATGCCCGCCGCGATGGCGGAATAGGTGTCCGACCCGGAAGAGGATACCACGCGGGTAGAGAAAGTGGAACAGTTGCCGCCGCCGTGGTCTGCGTGCAGCAGCAGGCAGGTGTCCAGAAGCTTGGCTTCCTCATGGGTGAACTTCTGGTCCGGGCGGTAGGTGCTCAGGATGTGCTCTGCGGTGCAGTGGCCGGGCTGGGGCAGATGGAAGAACATACTCTGCTTGTCGTAGACCCGGCGCTTCATCTGGTAGGCGTTGACCATCATGGTGG
>MHCFR04200__coassemble_1725_pt1 | contig 9885 bp, 10 predicted proteins | sample MHCFR04200__metabat2_high_PE_011 | metagenome-assembled genome bin MHCFR04200
GATTGCTTCTCTGGCGCTGGCCGGCATCATGGCCGTCAGCATGCTGGCTGGCTGCGGTGAGGGCAACGGCAACGGCAACAGCGGCTCTTCCAGTGAGAACACTAATACTACTGCTGGTTACTCTTCCACCCTGGCCGAGAACCTGTCTGCTGAGGCCAAGAAGGACTATATTACTTATCAGGATAATTCCGCTGATGCTGCAGCGCTGGAGGATGCATTGGGGAATTTGGGCTCTGTGATTACAGGTACTGTTTCGCTGGCGCCGAAGATTGTTCCTATTTGGGAGGCCAATGCATTCCTGGGTGTTGATTTGGTTATTGATGACTTTGTGGATGCATTGGATATTCAGAATCCGGCGCTGCGTCGGCAGGGGGCTATTGATAATCTGGTTACAAATCCGGATGGTTTTAAGCGCAATGTGCCTGTGAAGTTTGGAATGCTGTATGTCATTGATGGCAGTGTCAATGTTGATAAAGCTGTGAAACAGGTTGCAAACGAAATTGACGATGCGTTGCTGAGCCAGCTGCCGAAGGAAAGTGATACCTATGAGGTTCATTATACCTACAACTATACAGTTTCTGTTAGTGTTGTAAACAAGGCTGTGGAATCCGTTGACGGCTACAATTCCTCTGCAAACTTCATTGCCGTGACTGTGACTCGCGTTCCGACCGAGGCCTAAGCATTTCTTTGCTTTACTTATAACACCCCCGGGGCACCATACCGGGAGATGATATAAGGGGCGTGCAGGTGCCAGAGACCACCTGCGCGCTCGGGTAAAACACCCATCCGATGTGGCGGCAAAGAGGAATAGAACCAATATTCCTTCTGTTGTTGATCGCACCAAAACAAAAGAACTTTTGCGTCACGAAAGATAGGGTCCCTCTGCGGGGGCCGGCCAGACGGCCGGCCCCCGCATTGTTCTACAAGGGAATGATAGGATGAAGGAAAGTTTACTGGATCGACTGGCAGCCCGGATGGGCTGCACATATCTGTCTGACCTGCATTGGCTGGACAGGACACAGAAAGCGAAACTGGCAAGTGTGGTATGGCACATAGAGCCGGAAGACGCCACCCTGTTTGAATGGAATGACGCATTGCTTTACCTGGCAGGCGATCCGCCGGCAGAGACCGCCGGGGCCGCACGGGAAAAGCTGCTGGACTATCTGTCGGATCGATAAGGCCGGCGCAGCCGCACATCTGCCCGCCGCCCTGCATATACATGGGTCAGACCAAACCGGAGCCATTGGCCGCAAGGAGGAAGACCCATGTTCTGTGAAAAAATCGTTTCGCTGGCGCTGTGCGCTGCTGCCGCGGTCAGCTGTTGTTTTTGCCCGTGGCTGGGCGGCGGGGCGGGGGATGCCGGCAGTTCCAGCAGCTCTGGCAGTTCCAGTTCCGGAGTGACGGGCGATCCCGGCAACCCCAATATCCCTTTGGTTCCGGGCGGCGGAGCGTCCAGCACACCGACCACGCCCGAGACCCCGGGCGGCGGAGCGTCCAGCACACCGACTGCACCCGAAACCCCGGGCGGCGGAGCGTCCAGCACACCGACCACACCTGAGACCCCGGGCGGAGGAACATCCAGCACACCGACCGCACCTGAAACGCCGGGCGGGGGCGCGTCCAGCACGCCGACTGCACCCGAGACCCCGGGCGGCGGCGCGTCCAGCACGCCGACTGCACCCGAGACGCCGGGCGGCGGAGCGTCCAGCACGCCGACCACACCCGAAACTCCGGGCGGCGGAGCGTCCAGCACGCCGACCACACCCGAAACGCCGGGCGGCGGAGCGTCCAGTACACCGACCGCACCCGAAACTCCGGGCGGCGGAGCGTCCAGCACACCGATCACACCTGAGACCCCGGGCGGCGGCGCATCCAGCGCACCGACCGCACCCGAGACGCCGGGCGGGGGCGCGTCCAGCACGCCGACTGCACCCGATACCCCGCAAAGGCCGGACATTGACTTTACGGGTATGCTGGAGGACGACCTGCCGCCCGCAGCCAAGAAGGACTTCATCACCTTTGAGGACAGCATCCAGGATGAAGACGCCCTCCAGGACGCACTGAACAGTCTGGTCGCGGAGGCCACCGGCTCGATCCAGGAAGGGCAGATCACCCCCATTTACAACACGTCGCCGGGGTATGGGCAGATGGTCAAGGACTTCGTCACTGCGCGAGGGATCAAAAATACCAGCCTCAAACGGGGCAACACCCCCGATGGAATGTACTATTATTTCATCAATAACCCCACCCTGGACGCAGCCCAGCCCACCAAGTGCGCCGTCCTGTACGCGGCTCCCGGTTCGATGGGGTTGGAAGAGGCGATCCGAAGGGTGGCCGCCCAGGTGGACCCGGTGCTGGAAAAGCTGCCCAGCAGCAACATGGGCGGCAGTCCGCGCTACGACTACCGCTATGTGGTCTCGACCAGCGCCGCAGGCCGCTCCCTGACCAATGAGGACGGGACGGCCATACCGGTCTACTATGTCGCGGTAACGGTCACCCGTATCCCCACCGCCGCATGAAAAAAGGCCCGCCTCCACAAAGAGGCGGGCTTTTTGTTCAGTTGGCAAGGAACGGGCTGATGATCGCCAGGAGAACGATGATCCCCAGCAGGACCAGGAAGCAGCCGGCGCCGCCCCCGTTCCCACCTCCGCCCCCGCCCCCGCCGCCGCGCTGGGTGCGCTTGAAAGCGGTCATGTATTGGGCATAGCCTGTGGAGCCTTTGCCAAAATAACCATAGTCCCGGGACATGGGAAAACCTCCTTTACCATTTCACAAAAGGCGCGGTGTAGGCCGTCCCCATGGGCTGCGGGGCACGGCGGCAGAGGGCTGCCAGGTCGGCGGCGGCGGCCTGGGCCTGGGCGGTGCGGGCGCAGTCCGGACTGCACCGGGCCAGTTTGGCCAGAGAGGGGGAGAGGGGCAGCGCCGCCCCGGCCAGCAGGGACATGGCGTCAGCGCGGGCGCCCAACAGGTGAAGATAGGGGGGCAGGTCGGGCAGCTCCAGCCAGCCGGGGCCTTTGCCATAGCCCAGGGCTGCGTCCATGACCAGGCGGCGCATCCGCGCCCGGGGATAGCGGACGGTGGTCATAGCGTCGCAGAGGGCGTCCAGGGTGACGGCCTCCCGCAGGCAGGTCTCCAGCCGGTGTTCCAGACCCTCGGTGGCTCCCCGCACCCCCGCAAAGCTCTGCCGGGCCCGCAGACGGGAGAGCACCGCCACGCTGAGGGCCTGCGGGTCGGTGCAGGACCCCGCCGCAAAAGCGTCCTGATAGAGGGGCAGCGCCTGCGGGGGGACATACCCGGTCAGCCCGCCGGACCCCTGGGCTGCCCAGCGGCCCCGCAGGGCGCTGGCGCTGGCATACGGGCCGTTGGTCAGGGCCTGGCCGTGTCCCGCGCCCTGCCGGGGCAGGGGGAGGGGCTGCAGGTCTGCTCCCAGTTCCAGAATGGCCTTGCAGTATTCCACGGCCAGATTGTTGTTGGGGCGGTCCAGCAGCTGCTCCAGCCCCTGCCCGGGACAGATCCGGCCGATGGCTGCCTGACGCGCGGCGGCAAAATTGCGGGCGCCGGCGGCCAGCTGCTCTTTCAGGGCATCCCGGTAGGAGGCGGAGGCCAGGGCCCGGGCGGCGGCCATCAGGCGGCCGGGGTCGGGGTCCTCTGCCCCAAATACCAGGCTGTCGCAGCCGGCGGCGGCCAGCAGGGCCACCCCGGCCCGGGCAAAGCTCTCGGCCCCCGACATGGCCCAGGGAGCGGGCAGGGCAAACACCAGCCCCGCCCCTGCCTGCAGGGCCGCCCGCACCCGTACCCCTTCGGGGAGCAGGGGCGGCACCCCCCGCTGGGTGAGGGCGCAGCTGAGGGCCACCGCGATCTGCCGGGCCCCCATCTCCCGGGCGGCGGCCAGCTGCCAGGCGTGGCCGTTGTGGAAGGGGTCGTATTCTGCAATGATGCCTGCGAAGCGCATATTCCCTCCTGTTTTGTTGCGTTGTACACAAGTTTTTGTCTTTTTGACCATTTTGTCTTGCAAAGCGTTCCACTCTATTATATAATGTAGATGAATGGGACGCAACTGTTTGCAGAGGACGGCTTTCAGGCGGGGCGCCTGAATTTGGCAGATCCGCACAAACTCTTGGCGTTTTCTTTGTATGTGTTCCACAGGGTTGGCCAGAGGGGCCCGCCGGTGGACGAAATAAAACAGGAGGCAACGAGAAGATGAAAGTTCTGGTTATCAACTGCGGTTCTTCCTCCCTGAAGTATCAGCTGATCGATATGGAAGGCGAGAAGGTGCTGTGCAAAGGCCTGTGCGAGCGCATCGGCATGGAGAGCAGCATGATCACCCATGAGGCGAACGGCCACAAGGCCACTACCCCTGCGATTTTCCCCACCCACACCGAGGCTTTCCTTGAGCTGATCAAAAAGATGACCACCGGTGCAGGCAAGTGCATCGAGAACGTCAATGAGATCGACGCCATCGGCCACCGGGTGGTGCACGGCGGCGAGAAATTCAAGGAGAGCTGCCTGATCACCGACGAAGTCATCACCGCCCTGCGGGAGCTGAGCCCGCTGGCCCCTCTGCACAACCCCGCCGGCATCCTGGGCATCGAGACCGCCCGCAAGGTCTTTGGCCCCGACGTGCCGCAGGTGGCTGTGTTCGACACCGCGTTCCACAGCACCATGCCGCCCAAGGCTTACATGTACGCCATCCCCTACGAGTACTATGAGAAGTACGGCGTCCGCCGCTACGGCTTCCACGGCACCAGCCACAAGTACGTCAGCCGCAAGGCCGCCGAGTATCTGGAAGAGCCCATCGCCCGCCTGAAGCTGATCACCTGCCACCTGGGCAACGGCTCGTCCATCACCGCCGTGGACCAGGGCCGTGTGGTGGATACCTCCATGGGCATGACCCCGCTGGCCGGCCTGATGATGGGCACCCGCTGCGGCGACCTGGACCCCTCTGTGGTCAACTACCTGAAGTACACCCTGAACATCACCGGCCACGAGCTGGATGAGATCCTGAACAAGAAGTCCGGCCTGCTGGGCATCTCCGGCGTGTCCAGCGATATGCGCGACGTGGAGAAGTCCGCCAGCGAGGGCAACGACCGCGCCCAGCTGGCTCTGGATATGCTGACCTATCAGATCAAGAAGGTGGTGGGCAGCTACATCGCCTCCATGGGCGGCGTGGACGCCATCGTCTTTACCGGCGGCATCGGCGAGCATGACGACGTCATCCGCGCCAAGATCTGCCACCACATGGACTGGCTGGGCATCCGCATCGACACCGATAAGAACAAGAGCATCCGGGGCGATGTGTGCGAGATCACGGCCTGGGGCGCCAAGGTGCGCACCCTGGTCATCGCCACCAACGAAGAGCTGATGATCGCCCGCGATACCAAGGAAGTGCTGGAGAAGAACGCCGGCTGAACGGCGGCTGTCCCCGCGTCTGATATGGAAGATTGATGCACCCGAGATCACACGTCTGCACAGGCGTGTGATCTTTTCTGTACAGGCCCGGCACAAATGCTGAAAACTGCGTTTTTTCGACAAATGAAAAGTGTGTCTTATGTTGCACAAAACAGAATTTCCCGCTTCTGGGGCTGATTTTTGGTTGACAAAACGAGCAAAGCAGGGTACAATAAGGAAGTCCTCGCTTTATGAGGATAGAACATGCTTCAAGCCCCTGGCAAGCTGACGATCGGCGCCCCAAAACCAAGGTGTAGTTCCAATCCTTCCGCGGGCAAGCACAAAACAAGAGGAGATACAACGATGTTTGAAGACAAGACTTTAGTTTGCAAGGACTGCGGCAAGGAGTTTGTTTGGACTGCTGGCGAGCAGGAGTTCTATGCATCCCGTGGCTTTGAGAACCAGCCCCAGCGCTGCAAGGCTTGCCGTGATGCCCGCAAGAACGGCGTCCGCCCCGCCGGCACCGGCGAGCGCAAGATGTACGACGCTGTCTGCGCTTCCTGCGGCAAGGCCTGCAAGGTGCCCTTCCAGCCCCGCGAGGACCGTCCGGTCTACTGCTCTGACTGCTTCGCACGCATCAAGCAGAACCAGAACTAAGTTTGCAGTGCAAGGGCCTCTGCCGTCAAGCGGCGGGGGCCCTTTTTGTGACCCGGTTACTTGTAAACCGGCGGGTTTTGGGGTATAGTAGAAGCGTACAAAAGGGGCCGGCGGCCCCATATGCCAGACAGAGAAAGGACGAAAGTTCATGTTTGATATTTTCAACAGCATCCGCAGCCACAGCGACGGGCCCTTCCAGGTGACCCGCCAGACCATCATCGGCGATATTCTGGACCTGGACAACACCACCGCTCCTTATTTCTTGGAGATCGGGATGCACTGCCTGGGCTGCCCTGCTTCCCGCGGGGAGAGCATCGAGGAGGCCTGCGCCGTCCATGGCGTGGACTGTGACGCCCTGATCCAGAAGCTGAACGACCACCTGGCAGCCAAGGCCAAGGCCTGATGGTTCTGGACGCACGGCTGGCGGCCGCGGCGGAGCTGTGCCGGCCGGGTCTGCCGGTGGCGGATGTGGGCTGCGACCACGGCAAGCTGACCGCCGCTTTGGCCTGTTCGGGGCTGTATCCCCGGGTGATCGGCACCGACCTGCGCCCGGGGCCTCTGGCTAAGGCGCGCCGGACGGTGGAGCAGGCGCAATGTCAAGACCGCGTCCAGCTTCGGCTGGGCGACGGTCTTTCTGTGCTGTCTGCGGGGGAGGTGGGCACCATCGTCATCGCGGGGGTGTCGGCCCAGACCGCCTGGCAGATGCTGGAGGCTGCCCCCTGGGTGTCCGATCCCGGCGGCCCGCGTCTGGTGTTGATCCCGGCCACCCGCCACGATGAACTGCGCCGCTGGCTGGCGGGACATGGATTCCGGCTGGTATGCGACAGGCCGGTGGAGGCGGCGGGCCGCTGGTATGCGGTGATGGCCGCCGAGTACGATGGGACCTGCCGGCAGCTCACGCTGGCCCAGGCCCTGTATGGAGATACGGGCCGGTGGCCGGAGGCAGCGGGCTACCAGGCCAAACAGAGAGAAAAGCTGGCCAAGCTGCGGCTGGGCACGCCGGACGGCACCCCTGCGGCCCGGGAGATCGACCAGCTGCTGAAGGGAGAATGAACCATGGCTGAGATCCAAGCGATTTACCAGGCGATGGCCCGGATGGCCCCGCCGGAACTGGCCGAGAGCTGGGACAATGTGGGCCTGCTGGTGGACTGCGACCGGCCGGCTGCCCGTGCCCTGACCGCCCTGGACATCACCCCCGAGGTGGTGGAGGAGGCCCGGCAGCTGGGCTGCGGGGTGATCGTGGCCCACCATCCGGTGATCTTCTCCCCCCTCAAGCGGCTGGACTGCCGGGACGTGGCCTTCCTGCTGGTGCAGGCGGGCATCTCGGCCATCTGCATGCACACCAATCTGGACGCCGCCGAGGGCGGGGTGAACGAGGTGTTGGCGGAGATCCTGGGCATCCGGGATCCGGTCCCCTTTGCGGGGGGCTGCGGCCGGGCGGGGGAGCTGGACGCCGTCTCCCCGCTCACGGTGCCCGAGCTGGCGCGGCTGGCCCAAAAAGAGCTGGCCGCCCGCTGCGTGCCGCCGCTGGAAGGGCCTGCGGTGCAGGTCAAGTATACCGACAACGGCAGGCCGGTACGGCGGCTGGCGGTGATCAGCGGGTCGGGGGGCAGTATGTTTGAGGAAGCGCTGGCCGTAGGGGCGGACTGCCTGCTGACCGGCGAAGCCAACCACCACGCCGCCTGCGACGCCCGGCGGCTGGGTCTGGGGTTGATCGCCGCAGGGCACTATGCCACCGAATATCCGGCTGCTGCGGCTCTGGCCCGGCGGCTGGAAGCGGCTGTGCCGGGGCTGGAGGCTGTGGCCAGCCGGGCCAACCGGGACCCGTTTACATACCTGTAAGAAACAAGATGGCGCGGCGGGACGCTGGACTGCCGCGCCGTTGGTCTGTTTGAGAGGGGGAACATCATGGCACTGGATGCCGCAACCCTGGCACTGACAGCGGCCGAACTGGGCCGCACGGTGACCGACGCCAAAATTGCAAAGATCTTTGAGCCTACCCGGGACGAACTGGTCATCACCCTGCGCACCCGCACCGATACATACAGTTTGCTGCTGTCGGCGCGCAGCGGGTCGGCCCGGGTCTGCCTGACCGACGAGAGTTTCGAGAATCCCGAGACCCCGCCCTCCTTCTGCATGCTGATGCGCAAGCATCTGACCGGCGGACGGCTGGTGGCGGTGCGGATGGAGCCGGGAGACCGGATCGTCTACTTTGATTTTCTGTGCACCAACGAGATGGGGGACCTGGTGACCAACACCCTGTGCGCCGAACTGATGGGCCGCTATTCCAACCTGGTACTGGTGCAGAACGGCAGGATCATTGACGCCCTCAAGCGGGTGGACTTTGAGGACAGCGAGATCCGGCAGCTGCTGCCGGGCCTGGCTTACACCGTCCCGCCCAAGCCTGCCCGGCCCGACTTCCTGGCCGCCAGCGCCGCCTCCATCGTGGCGGCCGCCTGCCAGAAGGACCTGCCGGTGGCCGCCGCCCTCAGCCGGACGGTGGCGGGGGTGGGCCCGGTGGTCTGCCGGGAAGCCGCCTGGCGGGCCTTTGGCGGGGAAGAAAAGATCGCCTGTGAGCTGGACGAGGAGGGCAAGCGCCGTCTGCTGGAGGCCATCGACGGTCTGAAAGCCGAACACGCCGCCGGCGGCGAACCGTGCAGCGTGGCCAGCCCCGAGGGTAAGCCCATCGAGTTCACCTTCTTCCGGTCCGGGCAGTATGGCGCGGGGTATGCCATCCGTACCTGGCCTTCCTTCTGCCAGATGCTGGAGGGTTACTATGCCGAGAAGGACCGGGCCGAGCGGCTGCGCACCAAGAGCAAGGAGCTTCACAAGGCGGTGCACAATATGTATGAGCGGGCGGTCCGCAAACAGGCCGCCCGCAAGGAGGAGCTGGCCGCCAGCGAAAAAAGCGAACAGCTGCGTCTGTACGGCGAGTTGCTGTCGGCCAACCTCTACCAGGCCCAAAAGGGAATGGAAAGCATCACGGTGCCCAACTGGTACGACGAGGGCAAGCCGGTGACCATCCCTCTGGACCTGCGCTATACCCCCAGCCAGAATGCCCAGAATTTCTTTAAGGCGTACAAGAAAAAGCAGACCGCCGCCCGGATGCTGGTGGACCTGCTGGCGGAAGGGGAGCGGGAGATCGCCTATCTGGAAACGGTGCTCTATGAAGTGGAGAGCGCTCCCGGCGAGGCCGCTCTGAATGAAATCCGGGCCGAGCTGAAAAGCCAGGGCTATCTGAAATACTACAAGCCCCGGGACAGAAAGCAGAAGCCCGCCGATTTTTACCGCTACATCTCCTCGGATGGATTCGAGATCCTGGTGGGCCGCAACAACCTGCAAAACGAGCGGCTGACCCTGCACACGGCCCGGGGCAAGGATCTGTGGTTCCACACCAAGAACGCCCCCGGCAGCCACACGGTGGTGCTGAGCGGCGGCCGGGATATCCCTGACCGCACCCGCCAGGAGGCCGCCGAGCTGGCGGTGCTCCATTCCAGCCAGGCCAAGGGGGTCAAGGTGGCGGTGGACTACACAGAGGTCCGGAACATCCGTAAGACCGCCGGCCTCAAGCCGGGCATGGTCCTCTACGATAAGTATGAGACGGCCTATATCACCCCCGACCCCGACCTGGCCGCCCGCCTGCGCAAAAAGTGATTTGTGCCGGATGCTAAAAATATTTTTACCATTTCCCTGCGTGAACTGAATAAAGCGTCCCCAAAGCGCACGCGAAAGCGTGCGCTTTTTTGCTGCCTCCAGATCCCCGATGCCCGAAGTTAGGGAATGCGAACTAAAGAAAATAAAGAAAAATGGGCAAAAATGAAAATTGGGTCTTGACACCGG
>MHCFR04200__coassemble_1939_pt1 | contig 9144 bp, 11 predicted proteins | sample MHCFR04200__metabat2_high_PE_011 | metagenome-assembled genome bin MHCFR04200
GGTGGCCTGGCGCTGGCTGTCGTTGAAGTAGGCGGGCACGGTGATGACGGCCTCGGTGACGGTCTCGCCCAGGTAAGCCTCGGCGTCAGCCTTCAGCTTCTGCAGGATCATGGCGCTGATCTGCTGGGGCGTGTACTCCTTGCCGCCCAGGGTGACTTTTTCGTTGGTGCCCATCTTGCGCTTGATGGACGAAACGGTGTTTTCGGGGTTGGTGATGGCCTGGCGCTTTGCCACCTGGCCCACCAGGCGGTCGCCGGTCTTGGTGAAGCCCACCACCGAGGGGGTGGTGCGGGCGCCTTCGGCGTTGGGGATGACGACGGGCTCGCCGCCTTCCATCACGGCGACGCAGCTGTTGGTCGTACCAAGGTCGATACCAATGATCTTGCTCATAATAAAGGCTCCTCTCTCAAAGCTCATGCTTGTTTGTCTTGCTGATTTCTATGCGTAAAACGCGATCGTATCACGGAAAGATCTCTTGACGGGGCGGACTACTCGGCCACCACGACGGTGGCATGGCGGACGATCTTGTCCCCCAGCTTGTAGCCCTTCTGGTAGACGGTGACCACCGTGCCGCTCTCCTGCCCTTCCTGGGCGGGGACCTGCTGCACGGCGTTCATCAGGTTGGGATCGAAGGGCTTGCCCAGCACCTCGATCTCCTCCACCCGCAGGGTGTGGAAGGCTTTGGCGGCCTTCTCCAGGGTCATGGTGACGCCCTTCTTGTAGTTCTCGTCGGCACAGGGGGCGTTGGCGGCCATTTCCAGGGTGTCCAGGATGGGGATGATCTGGTTCACCGCATAGGAGATGCCGTCGTTGAACTTCTGGTCGGCCTCTCGGGTGGTGCGCTTGCGGTAGTTGTCGTATTCGGCGGCGATCCGCAGCAGCTGTTCCTTGGCCTGGGCGGCGGATTTTTCGGCGGCGGCCAGCTGGGCTTTCACGCCCTCCAGCTCCCGGCTCTTTTTGTTGAACCATCCGTCCTTTTTCTTGGCGTCCTCTTTGGGCTCCTCCTTGGGGGCGCCGGCCGGATCGGCCGTCCCGGTCTCGGGAGAAGCGGCCTGCTGGGCTGCTTCCTCCTTTACGCCGGTGTCAGGCGCCTGTTCGGGGGCCCCGGCCTCGGGGGCCTTTTTGGTTTCTTCGCTCATCTGCGCTCCTCCTTATATATGACGGGTCCGCCGGGGCACGGCGGCCTGTGGTGCTTCTTTGCGTTTGCCTGCCATCCCTTCGCCCAGCTCGTCGGCGAAGGCTTCCAGCAGGGGGATCACTTTGCTGAAGGGCATCCGGGTGGGGCCCACCAGGGCCACCGAACCGAACAGCCCGCCACCGGCCAGATACCGGCAGCTGACCACCGAAAGACCGGGGATCCGGGGGTCCATATCCTCCCCCAGCAGGACGCTGGTGCCTTCGGCGGGGGCTGTGATCAGCCGGGCCGCTGCGGCCTCGTCGTTGAGCAGCGTGAGGATCTGCTGCACTCCGCCCTGCAGCTGGGGCCAGTCCAACAGGAAGGGCTCGCCGCCCAGGTAGACCCTGGGCGTGGCGGATTCCTCCAGGATGGCGGCTGCTGCGCTGACCACCGGCACCAGGGTGGGGCTGATCTGGCTGCACAGCTCGGCCAGCCTCCGCTGGGTCAGGTCCACCGCCGCCACAAAGGTCAGGCTGTGGTTGAGCAGGGACGCCAGCTGCGCGGCGTTCTCCCGGGTCAGGCCCTCCCGCACCCGGGCCACCCGGGTGCGCACATAGCCGGCGGTGGTCACCGCCAGGACGGCGGCGGCGCTGCGGCCTACCTGCACCACCTCAAAGTGGGCGATGCACAGGTCGTCGGCACAGGGCGTGCTGACCGCCGCGGTGTAGCCGCTCATCTGGGCCAGCGCCTTGACGGCGCCCTGCGCCAGACGGTCCGGTTCGTGGTCCAGGCTGGCGAACACGCTGTCCACCCGGGCCCGGGTCACACGGTCCAGAGGCTGGCTGTCATCCAGAAGGTGGTCGATATAATAGCGGTAACCCTTGGCGCTGGGCACCCGGCCCGCGCTGGTGTGGGGCTGCTCCAACAGGCCGAGCCGTGTCAGGGCGGCCATTTCATTGCGCAGCGTTGCGCTGGATACCGCCATATCAAAATAGTTGGCAAGGACGCTGCTGCCCACTGGCTCCCCCTCTACGCTGTAGAGGGATACGATTGCCCGCAGCACCCGCTGCTTGCGCTCATCCATTGCCATGCTGTCCCGCCTCCCTGTCCTGTGTCCGTTTGTTTGTGGATGTCTTAGCACTCTTTATCTCTGAGTGCTAAGTTTATTATATGCAAAACAGGCGCGCTGTCAAGGGGATGGCAAAAAAGTTTTCAATTCTGTCATAATCTCCGCCTTTTGACCCAAGGCGCAAAAAATGGGCCGCAGGCCCAAAGGCCCGCAGCCCGGCACGCTGTCGGGTTCACTCCTCCATCTGTTTGGCCAGAAAAGCCGCCGCCACCGACACCGCCTTCTGGTGGGCGGCGTCGGGCTTTTCACTGCGGTCCTCGGTCAGCAGGCCGACGGCGCCGGTGACGTCCCCCGCCGCCACAATGGGCCAGGCGCACAGGATGGCCCGATCCGAACCCTCACAGGGCAGGACGGCCTGTTCCGGGCTGCCCTCGTTCAGATAGGGCTTGCGGCTCTCCATCAGCTTTTCCAGGGGCTGGCTGACGCTGCGGTCCGCGATCTCCCGCCGGCCGGTGCCGCTGACCGCGATGATGTGGTCCCGGTCCGAGACAAAGGCGGTCATGGCAAAGCACTTGTTCAGCACGTCGGTGTATTGGCTGGCGGTGCTGTGCAGCTCCCCGATGGGAGAGTACTTTTTAAAGATGACTTCCCCGTCGCCGGTGGTGAAGATCTCCAGGGGGTCTCCCCGGCGGATGCGCTGGGTGCGGCGGATCTCCTTGGGGATCACCACTCGTCCCAGCTCGTCGATGCGGCGGACAATGCCGGTTGCTTTCATGTTGTTTTCCTCACTTTCCTTTTTATAGGGCCTGTGATGGATAGTATCTGTAAGAAAAGGGGATTTATACCCGGCAGAACCGAAAAGCGCCCCGCCGGGGGGCGGAGCGCTTTAAATAGTGCAAAGGTCTTTTGGTATCTTTTATACGTCCAGCAGAGCCAGGACGCCCGCTTTGGGCCGGCTGCCCACCGACTGGTTGACCAGCTTGCCGTTCTTGAACACCAGCAAAGCGGGGATGCTCATAACGCCGAACTGGGCTGCCAGCTCGGGCTGCTCATCCACGTTCACCTTGCCGACTTTGACGTCGGGGCGTTCCTCGGCCACCTGGTCCACGACGGGGGAAAGCATGCGGCAGGGGCCGCACCAGCTTGCCCAGAAGTCCAGCAGGACGGTCTTGTCACTCTGAAGCACTTCGGTGTTAAAATTCTCTTTGTTGATGGTAACAACAGACATTTCCTTCTACCTCCCAGTATCTCAGCGCGTATGGCGCGGCGTCTTGTTTACGGTTACAGTATAACCGGAAAGGGCCCGCTCGTTCCGTAACTGTGTCACCGATGGCGGGAGCGGCGCAAAACGGGCGTCCTGGCGTCAAAACAGGAGGAAAAAGTATCCTTGTTCATACAAGCATACTACTTTAAACAATAGCACACCTGTGCACACAAGTCAATACTAAAAATAAAGTTTTCGGGATTTTTTCTCACTTTTTGTCAGGCCGCACAAATTTGCGGGTTGATTTTTGCAAGTTTTTGCTGTAAACTTGTAACAGTAAAAACAGCGGACGTTTCCCGCCTCATCCGCTTTTTGAACAACCCCGCCGGTCCCAGTTTGAAACCATACCGCACCGCCGGGGGCCCAGGCAGGCGGCAGAGAGGAAGGCCTTTATGCCCCGTTCCAAATTCGGTGATATCTATCGTGACCTTAAAAACAAGATCGAGCAGGGGGACTATCCCTACCAGTCCCTTGTGCCCTCCGAGAACACCCTGGTGTCGGTGTACGGCTGCTCCCGCAACACGGTGCGCCGGGCCCTGGCCGGGCTGATCGAGGGGGGCTATGTCCAGGCCATCCAGGGCAAGGGGGTGCGTGTGCTCTACCGCCCCGCAGCCCGGGCCCCCTTCACCTTGGGCCGCATGGAGAGCTTCCATGAGACGGCGGCGCGCTGCCGGACCCATTACCAGACGCGGGTGGTGCACTTCTCCATGACCCAGACCGACAGCGCCCTGGCTGCGGCCAGCGGCTTCCCGCCTGGAGTGGACGTCTACCATGTGGAACGGGTCCGGGTGGTGGAGGGCCGGGCTTTGATCCTGGATGTGAGCTACTTTCTCCGGTCGGTGGTCAAGACCCTGACCCCGGAGGCGGCCGAACAGTCCATCTATGCCTATCTGGAAAAGGAGCTGGGCATCCAGATCATGACCAGCAAGCGGACCATCACGGTGGAGCGGACCACCCCTGCCGACCGGCTGTACCTGGATATGGGCGGCTTTGACTGCCTGGCCGTGCTGACCAACCAGGCGTTCAATGCCGACGGCATCCTGTTTGAATACACCGTCTCCCATTATCATCCGGAATATTTCCGCTTTCAGGACACGGCCAGCCGCCACGGCAAGAAAGCCGAGTGACCCATTTGCCATGGCATCATGGCTCAAAAGCAAAGGAGCCGCTGCACCTCGAGCAGCCCGGCTCCTTTTTGATTTGCGTTCTGCCCGTTTGTGCGGTATACTGGACGTGCCGGGGCGGTTTTGCCCCGCATTCCAAGACCAAAGGAGGGCCTGTACCATGACCAATGAAACCCTTGAAACTTTGAAGAACCGCCGCAGCTGCCGCGCCTACCTGCCCAAGCAGATCACGGAGGAGGAACTGGACGCCGTGCTGGAGGCGGGCACCTATGCCCCCACCGCCAAAGGGCTGCAGAGCCCCAGGATCGTTGTCATCCAGGATGAGGCCACCCGCGCCAAATTGTCTGCCATGAACGCCGCCGTCATGGGCTCCACCGGCGACCCCATGTATGGGGCGCCCACCTATCTGCTGGTGATCGCCGATGCCCACCGCCCCACCGCCCAGCAGGACGGCAGCCTGGTGATGGGCAATCTGATGAACGCCGCCGCCAGCCTTGGGCTGGGCAGCTGCTGGATCAACCGGGCCCGGGAGATGTTCGACACCCAGGAGGGCAAGGATCTGCTGGCCGCATGGGGCATCCAGGGCGACTGGGAAGGGGTAGGCTTCTGCATCCTGGGCTACCCCGCCGCCCAGCCCAAGCCGGCGGCCCCTCGCAAGGCGGACTACATCGTCCGGGTGTGATGGACCGGAAAGACAGACTGCCCGCAGCCCCTGCCCTGCCCGCCGGCGGCCAGGGCCTGGTCCTGCTGGAAGGTCCCGAGGGGGCGGCCCGCCTGTATGCCCTGGCAGGGGCGGAGGATGAGGGCGCCGGGCTCTGGGTGCGGGGCGCGGACCTGTCGGGGGAGGAGCTGGACGGCCTGACGCTGTCCCGCTGCCTGCTGGAGGACTGCCGCCTGACCGGGGCGGGCCTGCGCAAGGCCGCCTTGACCGACTGCATCCTGCGCTGCTGCGACCTGTCGGGGGCGCAGGGGTATGACGGCAGCTGGCAGCGCTGCGCCTGGCAGGGGGTCAAGGCCCTGGGGGCCAACCTGTCGGGCAGCCGCCTGAAGGACTGGTCCTGCACCGACAGCCGCCTGGAGGCCCTGCGCCTGGACGACGGCGTCCTGGAGCACGCCAGCCTCCTGCGCACCAGCCTGGCGGGGGCCAATCTGGCTGGGCTGCGCTGGAAACAGCTGGTTTTGGAGGACGTGGACCTGTCGGGGGCCTGCGTCACCGGGTCCAGCCTGCGGGGGCTGGACCTGCGCAGCTGCCGCTTGGACGGCCTGACCGCCGGGGAATCCCTGCGGGAGCTGCGGGGCGCCATCGTGGACCCCATCCAGGCCGCAGTCCTCGCCCGGCTGCTGGGACTGGACATCCGCTGAAAACCCACCAAACGCTGAAAGGAACGTTATGAAGCCTGATTACAAGCTGGTCGCCAAGGCCAAATATATCCACCTCACCGCCGACCTTGCCGCCGCTCTGTGGCAGGAATGCTACAAAAAATTCTATCCCCCCAAACAGCTGGATGCCCTGGTGCAGCGGCTGCAAAGCGCCGACGCCATCGAGGAGGACATCGACGGCCAGGCCAACTATTTCGTGGTGCAGCTGGGCGGCAAGCCTGTGGGCTATTTTGCCTGGAAGATGGAGAACACCGCCCTGCATCTGCTGCACCTGTACCTGCTGCCCGAGTACCGGGGCAAGGCCCTGGGCCGGGATATCCTGGCCTCCTGCGAGCGTCTGGCCCGCAGCGACGGCAAGGGCCGGGTATGGCTGCATGTGCACACCAAAGCACTCCCCGTCATCGCCTTTTTCAAGGAGCGGGGCTACCGTCCCGGCGCGCCCGAGACGGTGGACGAGGGCGGCATCCGGATGGATCTGACCCCGATGGAAAAATTCCTCTGATTTTGCATTTTTTCAGCAATTCAGCATTGCATTTTTGGCCGGTTTGGTTTACACTTACACTAAAGCAATGAAGCGCCCCCGGGCGCCATCTGACCAGTGAGGACATTATCATGGCAAAAGATCATCCGACCGGCAAATCGGGCCTGTACCAGGCCATCCTCAAGCTCGAGACGCCAGAGCAGTGCTACCGCTTTTTCCAGGACGTATGCAGCTATTCCGAGCTGAGCGCCATGGAGCAGCGCTACGACATCGCCGAGATGCTTGCAGACAAACGCATTTATACCGACATCAAGGAAAAGACCGGCGCGTCCAGCGCCATCATCAGCCGGGTCAACCGGGTACTGTGTGCGCAGGGCAGCGTCCTGCGGCAGTTCGTGGAAGAAGAACGTCCGGCCGCCCCTGATGCCGGGGAGTAAAGACAGGAGGAGAACCCCAATGAGCAAAGCAGTTGTATTTTTCGCCCAGGGCACCGAGGAGTGCGAGGCGCTTCTGGTGGTGGACCTGCTGCGGCGGGCCAAGGTGGAGGTCGTGGTGGCCTCGGCCTCGGGCAGCCTGCAGGTGACCGGCAGCCACGGCATCACCCTGACCGCCGACGCCCTGGCCGAGGATGTGGATTACAGCGGGGTGGATCTGGTGGTGCTGCCCGGCGGCATCCCCGGCACGCCCAACCTGGCGGCCAACCAGACCGTCTGCGACACCGTCAAGGCCTTTGCGGCCCAGGGCAAGAAGGTAGCGGCCATCTGCGCCGCCCCCAGCATCCTGGCCGACCTGGGCCTGCTGGAGGGCAAGAAGGCCACCGCCCATGCCGCGTTCCAGGACAAGCTGGCAGGCGCCGCCGTGCTGAACCAGGAAGTGGTGGTGGATGGCTCCATCACCACCAGCTATGGCCTGGGCGGCGCCATCCCCTTTGGACTGGAGCTGGTGCGCCAGCTGGCAGGCCCCGATGAGGCCGCCCGCATCCAGAAGGCCATCGCCTACAAGCACAGCCTGCTGTACGCTTCCCATAAGTGAACTGTTGTTCCAACACGCAAAAGAGCCGCTGCTTTTGGGCAGCGGCTCTTTTTTGCTGTTATCAGCAGCCCAGCATTTCGTGGGCGGTCTTTTCGATGGTGGCGGCGTCCAGGCCAAAGGCGTGGATCAGGTCCCATGCGGGGCCGGAGCAGGCGAACTTGTCCTGGATGCCCACACGGCGCACGGGGGTGGGCAGCTTTTCGCTCAGCAGCGAGCAGACCGCTTCGCCCAGGCCGCCGATGACGCTGTGCTCCTCGCAGGTGATGACCCTGCGGCAGTCACGGGCGGCCTCCAGGATGATCTCCTCATCCAGAGGCTTGATGGTGTGGATGTTGATCACGCGGGCGCCGATGCCCTGCTCGGCCAGGTGGCCGGCGGCGATGCGCGCCTCGTTGACCTCCAGGCCGGTGGCGATGATGGCGATGTCGCTGCCGTCGGTGACCTTTTCACCCTTGCCGATCTCAAAGTGGTAGGTGGCCGCGTCGTGGAAGACGGGCACCGCCAGACGGCCGAACCGCAGATACACCGGGCCCTGCATGGCGTAGGCCGCCCGCACGGCTGCGCAGGCTTCCACGTCGTCCGAAGGGCAGATGACGGTCATCCCGGGCAGAGAGCGCATCAGGGCAAAGTCCTCGCAGCACTGGTGGGAAGCGCCGTCCTCGCCCACCGAGATGCCGCCGTGGGAGGCGCCGATCTTGACGTTCAGCCGGGGGTAAGCGATGGAGTTGAGGATCTGCTCATAGGCCCGCGCCGCGGCAAACATGGCAAAGCTGGACACAAAGGGGGTCAGCCCCATGGTGGACAGGCCGGCGGCCACGCCGATCATGTTGGCCTCGGCGATGCCGCACTCAAAAAAGCGCTCGGGGGCCACTTTCTGGAACATGGCGGTGCAGGTGGAGACCGACAGGTCGGCGTCCAGCACCACCAGCTCGGGATGCTCGGCGGCCAGCTCCTGCAGGGTAGCGCCGTAGCTGTCGCGGGTCGCGATCTTTTTCACTTCTGCCATAGGTCAGCCCTCCTCCTTTTCCAGCTGGGCCAGGGCGGCGTTCAGCTCGTCCATGGCGGTGTGGTAGTCGGCGTCGCCGGGGGCTTTGCCGTGCCAGTTGGCGTTGTTTTCCATATAGCTGACGCCCTTGCCCTTGGTGGTGTTCAGGATGATGAAGGTGGGGCGGCCCTTTTCGGCGTGGAAGGTTTCCACCGCAGCCTCGATCTGGTCCAGGTCGTGGCCGTCGATGGACAACACCTTGAAGCCGAAGGCCTCCAGCTTTTTGTCCTGGGGGGCGCTGTTCATGACTTTTTCAATGGGGCCGTCGATCTGCAGATGGTTCAGGTCCAAAAAGACGCACAGGTTGTCCAGCTTGTAGTGGGAAGCAAACATGAAGGCCTCCCAGCACTCGCCTTCCTCGATCTCGCCGTCGCCCATGATGGCGTAGACCCGCACCTGGTCCAGTCCCTTGACCTTGGCGCCCAGGGCCATGCCGCAGGCAGAGGAAATGCCCTGGCCCAGGCTGCCGGTGGACATATCCACGCCGGGGACGGTGTTCATGTTGGGATGGCCCTGCAGGCGGCTGCCGATCTTGCGCAGGGTCAGCAGCTCCTCGGCGGGGAAAAAGCCCCGCTCAGCCAGGGCTGCATAGAGGGCCGGGGCCGCATGGCCCTTGGAAAGGACCAGCCGGT
>MHCFR04200__coassemble_2045_pt1 | contig 8834 bp, 9 predicted proteins | sample MHCFR04200__metabat2_high_PE_011 | metagenome-assembled genome bin MHCFR04200
CCGAGGACGTGGACGAGTTCTGCTTCCAGATCATGCACAGCTTCCCCCGCAAGGATGCCGAGGGCAAGGACGGCACCGTGGAGTTCAAGAACATCAACGGCAGCGACCTGGGCCTTGAGACCGACGAGGAGAAGAAAGCCGCCGAGGACGCCACCGCCGAGAACAAGTCCCTGTTCGACGCCATGAAGGCCGCCCTGGAGGGCAAGGTCAAGGAGGTCAAGGTCTCCACCCGGCTGAAGGACCACCCGGTCTGCCTGTCGTCGGAGGGGCCCCTGTCCATTGAGATGGAGAAGGTCCTGTCCCGCCAGCCCGGCAGCGAGGATGTCAAGAGCGACAAGGTGCTGGAGGTCAACGCCAGCCACCCGGTTTTTGCAGCCCTCAAAGCCGCCCAGGAGGCCGGCGACACCGACAAGGTGAACCAGTACAGTCAGATCCTCTACGCCCAGGCCCAGCTGATCGAGGGCCTGCCGGTGGACGACCCTGTCGCCTACGCCGACGCCGTCTGCGCCCTCATGAAATAACAGGAGGGCCGCGCACACCGTCCATCCCGGACAGGGTCAAAAATTTTTCCTCTCTTATAAGAAAGCCTTAACAAACGAGCCGTGTTCCATTATAATAAAGGGGAACACGGCTTTTTTGTGCCGTTTTGTCAGGAGGTTTCATCACGATGCAGCTGGAGCACAAACACTATTTTGCCCGCATCCCCACCATTTTCCTGTTGGTCCTGCTGGGCACCGTCCCCTGGCTGGCGGTGGTTTTGTTTATCCTGCGGACCATCGACCGGGATGCGGAAAAGAAAGAGCGGAATGCCCTTCAGGAGGGCCGGTCCGCAGGCGCCGCTTTCCGCCCTCAAGAGGCCGGCGCCCCGGAGACAGCCTACGATTACAGTGTCCACTATACCCCCGATGGCATGACGGCCGACGAGCAGCGCAAGTCCCGCCGCCGCCAGCAGACCCTGATCAAGTGGTGCACCGTCCTGGGAGGCCTTGTTCTGCTGGCCGGGGTGCTCAGCCTGCCGGAGAGCATCTATTATAGCCTGTGGAACGATGTGTTCTCCAATCTGACCATGATCGTGGGCGGCGGGGGCGCGCTGGCCCTGGGCCTGGTGATCCGTCGGGGCCGCCGCCTGGAGCGCCAGCTGGACAAGGTGGTGGGCAGCCGGGACAACATCCCCCTGGACGAGCTGTTCGCGGCGGCAGGTCTGACCGAAAAAGAGGGCCGCAAGGTGCTGGAAAACGCCATCGACCACGGCTATTTCGGCACGGATGCTTACATCGACAACCGCACCGGCTTTCTGGTGGTGCGGGGCCCGGCCCCCATCCCTGCCCAGCCCGCTCCCGAGCCCCAACCTGACGCCGGCGGGGAAACCCAGTACCAGAAACTGCTGCGCCAGCTGCATCAGGCCGGACAGGCCATCACCGACCCCGACATGAAGGGCAAGGCCGACCGGCTGGAGCAGGTCAGCGCCCGCATCTTCGCCCTGGCCGAGGCTGACCCGGACAAGGAGGAGCAGCTGCGCAAGTTTACCAGCTACTACCTGCCCACCTCCCTCAAGCTGCTGCACACTTACGCCCAGCTGGACAGCCAGGGGGTGGACGGTGAGAACATCGCCAAAACCAAGCAGAGCATCGAGCGCTCGCTCGACCTGCTGGTCACCGCCTTTGAAAACCAGCTGGACAAGCTGTTCCAGTCGGACGCCCTGGACGTGTCGGCGGACATCGCCGCCCTGGAAGGGATGCTGAGCCTGGACGGACTGTCGGGGCACAGCGACTTCACCTCCAATCCCTCATAAAGGAGAGCCTATGCCGCATATCATCGAGATCAACGACCTGTCCGATCCCGCCCTGGACGTATTTGCACGCCTGACCCAGGCCCAGCTGCGCAGCCGCCTGGAGCCGGAAAAAGGGGTCTTTATTGCCGAGAGCCCCAAGGTCATTGCGCGGGCCCTGGACGCGGGGCTGCTTCCCCTTTCCCTGCTGATGGAGCGGCGGAAGATCGAGGGCCCGGCCCAGGAGATCCTGGCCCGCTGCCCGGCTGATACCCCCGTCTACACCGCCGACCGGGATATCCTGACGGCCCTCACCGGCTACCAGCTGACCCGCGGAGTACTGGCGGCCTTCCACCGTCCCGCCCTGCCCGGCGTGGAAGCTCTGTGCCAGGACGCCCGCCGGGTGGCGGTGCTGGAAAATATCGTGGATTCCACCAACATCGGGGCCATCTTCCGTTCGGCGGCGGCGCTGCACATCGACGCGGTGCTGGTGACCCCCTCCTGCTGCGACCCCCTGTGCCGCCGGGCGGTGCGGGTGAGCATGGGCACCGTCTTTCAGGTGCCCTGGACCCGGATCGGCGCCGAGCCCGCCGACTGGCCCATTGCTGGCCTGACCCAGCTGAAGGCTCTTGGTTTCAAGACCGCCGCCCTGGCCCTGACCGACCGTTCGGTGTCCATCGACGACCCCGCCCTGATGGCCGAACCCCGGCTGGCCCTGGTGCTGGGCACCGAAGGGGACGGCCTGACCGCCGACACCATCGCCCACTGCGACTACACCGCCAGGATCCCCATGTCCCACGGGGTGGACAGCCTGAACGTAGCGGCCGCCAGCGCCGTGGCCTTCTGGCAGCTCCGGGCGAGGGACTGAGTTTTTCTGCAAAAGGAGGTTTTCCTATGGAGATCGTCATCCTCATTGCCGCCGCACTGGCCGTCTGCGGCGCCATGCTGCTGCGGGGCAAGGCCTGGCAGTCCTTCATCGACCGCCACACCGGCGGCAAGGACAACAAAAACAACTGAATCCCGCCCTGGAAGCCGCAAAGGAGTACCTTTATGAAGCCTGCTTTTTTGGACCGCCTGCTGAATGCGCTGGCGCTGCTGGTGCTGGCAGGGATCAGTGTGTTTTTGGCTGCCCGCTGGCAGGCCCTGCCCAGCCGGGTGCCCATGCACTACAACGCTTTTGGCGAGATCGACCGGTGGGGCAGCAAGACCAGTCTGGCAGCGCTGCTGGGTGTGGCCTGGGTCCTCTATGGGCTGCTGTCGGTGATCGGCCGTTTCCCCGCTCTGTGGAATACCGGGGGCCTGCAGATCACCGAGGCAAACCAGGCCCGGGTCTATGCCTCTCTGCTCCACCTGCTCAGCAGCACCAAGCTGCTGATGTCCCTTGTGTTCGGCTTTCTGGCCCTCTGCTCCATCCTGGCCCGGCCGCTGCCGGCTTGGTTCATGCCGGTGACGCTGGCCCTTTTGCTGGGCAATCTGGGCGGGTGGATGCTGCGGGCCTACCGCAGCCAATGACCGCAACGAAAGGAGTCTTTATGGAATCCGTCATCCTCTATGGCAGCCAGTACGGAACCACCCGGCGCTACGCCGAAGCCCTGGGCCGGATGTCCGGCCTGCCCGTCCACAACGCGCAGCACAAGCCAGACCTTGCGGGATGCAGACTGGCAGTCCACCTGGGGGGACTGTATGCCGGCGGGGTCAAAGGGCTCAAGCAGACCTTGCAGGCCCTGCCCCAGGACGCCCGGCTGATGATCGTCACGGTGGGTCTGGCCGACCCCGCCGACCCGGCCAACGTCGCCAACATCCGCCGCTCCATCTCCCTGCAGGTGCCCCCGGCGGTGCTGGCGCGCAGTCAGATCTTCCATCTGCGGGGCGGCATCGATTACAGTAAGCTGAGCCTGATGCACAAGACCATGATGTCCCTTTTGTGCAGCCATGCCAAAAAGCTGCCCCCCGAAAAGCAGAACGCCGAGACCCGGGCCATGCTGGAAACCTACGGCAAACAGGTGGATTTCGTGGACGAAAGCACCCTGGACCCTGTCCTTGCGGCCATCCGAGAGGCTCTGTCATGAAGATCATTACGGTGTGCGGCAGCCTGCGCTTCACCCGCCAAATGATGGAGATCACCGAAAGGAGATCTTATACTACACCGACCTGCGCCCCGAAAGCGCAGACCCCTGAAAGGAGAGTTTTTGTATGATCCGCCCATTTCAGCCGGAAGACCTGGACGCCGTCGTACGCCTTTGGCTGGACGCCAACAGCCAGGCCCACAGCTTTATCCCCCGCTCGTACTGGGAAGAGCAGCGGGAAGCCGTGCGGGCCGCTCTGCCCCGGGCAGAGGTCTATGTGCACCAGAACCAGGCCGGCCAAATCGACGGCTTCATCGGCCTTGTGGGCCAGTGGATCGAGGGGATCTTTGTGAGCCAGGACGCCCGCAGCCAGGGAGTAGGCCGGCTGCTGCTGGACTGCGCCAAAGGACACAAGCCTGCCCTGCGGCTCCACGCCTATCAAAAGAACCCCCGCGCCCTGGATTTTTACCGCCGGGAAGGGTTTGAGATCCTGGGCCAGGGCATCGATCCCGCCACCGGCCAGGAAGAATACACCATGGGCTGGCAGGCCGCCGCCCACAAAAAAGCGCCGCCCGAAGGCGGCGCATAAACGCGATCCCTTACAAGCCGGCAGACGCCAACCTCAAACTTTCAAAAAGTCCCGTCCAGCTGACATGTGCAGATGGACGGGACACATACAGGGAAATTCAGCACTGAGAGTGTGCGAGCCGCTTTGCGGCGAGTGCGCGGTTCAGCGCTGAATTTTGTCCAAAAGGGGGATATTAGGGGGAAAGGATTTCTGACCTGCACAGCAGGCAGAAATGGGTTCCCCCTAAAGCGTGTCGCTTTTGCGACACGCTGAGGCCGGCAGACGCCGGCTTTTCTTTTTGGGCGGCGGGTCAGATCAGGCCCAGCCGGCGGAACGCCACAGCGATGCCGTCCTCGTCCACCGAGGGGCAGGTGAAGGTGCAGCGGGCCTTGAGGGCCTCGGCGCCGTTCTCCATGCAGCAGCTGACCCCGGCCACATCGGCCATTTCCAGGTCGTTCTCGCTGTCCCCAAAGGCCACCGCCGCAGAGGTGGGCAGACCGCAGAAATCGCAGATCCGGCGGATGCCTTCCCCCTTGTTGAACTTGCGGTTGATCAGCTCGCCGCTGACAAAGCCCTGGCGCTGCGCAGGGCCCCCGGCCTCGCAAAAGAGGAACTGATCCTCATAGGCGGCCCTGGCCTGGGCCAGGCAATCCCGGCCCGGGGCTATGTAGCAGATCTTGTAGATCGGCTCCCCCTTGTATTCCTCCAGCGGGCGGATCAGCATTCCGTCCGCAAAAGCCTGACGCCAGCGCTCCAGTTCGCTGTTCACAGCATCGGGGCGCTGGGCCTGGTAGGCGGCCAGCCGCTCCATCATCTGGCCGCCCCCGTAGGTGGCGTCCCTGGCCTCCAGGGTGCACTCCACCCCGCTTGCCTCCAGCACCGCACGCACTCCGTCGCTCTGGGCTTTGTCCATGGGGCAGTCAAACAGGACGGTGTCCCCGCACACCACATAGCCCCCCGCGCTGCACACATAGCCGTCAAAGCCATAGCGCAGCACCGGGGAGGTCATTTTGTAGTTGCGGCCGGTGCACAAAAATACCTTGTGGCCATTGGCCTGCGCCTGGCGCACCGCCTCCACCGCGCTGGCCGGGGCTTCCATCCGCCCCGGCTGGATGAAGGTGCCGTCGATGTCCAAAAAAATCAGTCGTTTGTCCATATCCGATCCCTCACAATGTTCTTACAAAAAGGGCAGCACGCCCATCCGGGCTGCCCGCACTGCCAAACCGATCACCAGCGCCGCCAGCGCCAGCACCACAGCTGCCCGGCTGCCCGGCTCCTCCTCTCTGGAGGTGCGGGAACGGCGGGCCGGGGCGGCCTTGCGTGCAGCACGGGAGCGGGCGGGGGCTGCGCTCTCCCGGGGCGGCGTGCCTGCGGCGCTGCGGCTGCCCTTCTGGCGGGCTGCGGCGGCCTTCTGACGGGCCTCCCCGGTGGGATAGACCCGCACTTCGGGGGCCGGATCTTCCGGCGCAGGCGGCTGATCGGGGGGCGGAGCCGGTTCCCTGCCCCCTACGCCGCACCGGCGCAGGTAATCCCGTGAGAGCTGGTAATACTTGGCCAGCTCCTTTTCGCTGAAAGCGGTGCCCGCATAGGCGTCCTCGATGCATTCCACCGCCTCATCGAACAGGATGGCCGCCTGGCCCCCTGCCGCCCGGTCCGAGGCGTGGGCCGCTTCGTTGCGGGCGGTGCGCACCGCGTTGCAGGCCCTGCGGGCCGCCCCCGGGTGGGCCGTGCTGCCCAGCAGATCCAGAGGCTGTGCGGCGTCGCTTTCGGGGTCCAGCAGCACCCGCATACACAGGGTGGTATCCAGCTGCTGCCAGCTGGTCTTGCGGCTGACGTCGGGCATATGGCCGTAGTAGGTGGGGCTCTCCTCCTGGCGGCGTGCGATGTGCTCCAGCAGGGAGTCAAAGCTGTGGGGTCCGGGTTTGGCGTCCCAGTGCCAGCGCAGGATGCGGCGGCTGATCTCATCGCAGGACGCCTTGATCTCAAAAGCCGCCTGCAAATAGGCTTCAGGCATACTCTCCCCTCCCTTCTGTTCCGATCCCGGCTCTGAAAAAACCTGCCGGGAAAGGACGCTCCGACCCAAAACAGGGGGAGCGGTCAAAACACGCTCCCCCTGGGCGGGCTGGTTCAGATAAAGAACTGATAGTAAATAAAGCCATACAGGGCGATGCCCGCGCAGATCAGGGCGGTGACCGGCGGCACCCAGCGGATGATATTTTCCGCCATGGGGTCGCGGTCGTCTTCCTCATCCTCCTCGTCCTCCTGGACGGGGGCGGGACGGGGACGGCGGGCAGGCTTTTCCTCTGCCCAGCGGTCCGCCGCCGGGACGGCCCGTGTGGCATCCTCCGGCTGCTGTTCCGGCTCAGGCTCCTCCGGCTGGGCCGGGGGCGCGCTGGGCTGGGTGAAGAGCCGTGTCTCCTGGCTGGCCCGCGTCTCCTGACGGCGGGCAGGCTGTACCGGCTCAAAGGCGCGGGTACCGCCCATCTCAGCAGTTCCGGCAATGCGGGTGGGCTCTGCCTCGGCCTCGGGGGCAGGCAGATCCTCTTCGGGGGGCTGCTCCGGCTGCATCAGGGTGTTCAGGGCGTTTTGCAGCAGGATCCGGTCCGAGCCGCACTCGCTGCAGTAGACCGTGTCCTCCTCCTTGGGATGGAAGGCGCCGCAGGCGCAGTACCAGCCACAGTCCAGCACCTGGGGGGCGTACACCATCCCCTTGCGGCCCATCCGTTCTTCCAGGGCGGCGGCCAGGTCTTCCGGCAGGCGGCGGGGGGCAGGCAGCCGCACCCGCTTGATGTTGTCCAGGCGGACCACACGCTTGCCGTTGTAGACGTTCTTGAGCACCACGTCCACGCTGGTGATGGGCTTTTGGGTGATGAACACCGCATCATCCATGCCGAACAGCTCCCCGGGCTTGATATCCAGGCCCTGGTAAGCAAACTCATCCTCACAGAGGATCTCTCCCCCGGTGGTCTTGCACTTGAAACGGACGTCCAGGGCGGTCAGATTCACCCGGGAAATGTTCTTGAACGTCAGGCAGACTGCGCGGTCCCCGCTGATGCTGCCCTTGAGCAGCTCCACCCGGACAAACTGCACCGGGCTGCCCGGCGTATAGTAGTTGGCTCTGGTTTGGGCAATGGGATCAAAGCTCTCCTCCACAACACTCAACTCCTTCCCTCTCTATGGCGGGGCGGGCTCACTGCCCGTCCGGTTTGGGGTCGTCCTGGCCGGGAGCACTCTCCCCGGGGATATCCACCGGGCCGGCGGGGGGCTCGTTCTCAGGCAGAGGCTGCTGTGCAGGCTCGGCCTCAGCTGCTTTGGGCTCATCCGGAGCAGGCTGCTGCGCAGGGGCGGGCCGGGCCTCATCCTTGCGCGGGGGCAGCGTCTCGCCCCGCATGATGGCATTGAACTCGGCCTCGTTCAGCTTCTCGCGCTGGATCAAAGCCTGTGCCAGGGCGTGCAGCTGGTCGATGTGCTCGGTCAGGGTGCGGCGGCAGGTCTCGTAAGCCTCGTCGATGATGTCCCGGATCTCGCTGTCGATCTCGGCGGCGGTGGTCTCACTGTACCCCTTGCCCTGGCCAAAGTCACGGCCCAGGAAGGTCTCCTCCTGGGAGGTGCCGTAGACCACAGGGCCCAGCCGCTCCGAGAAACCGTAGCGGGTGATCATCTGGCGGGCGATGTTGGTGGCCTGCTGCAGGTCGTTGGAAGCGCCGGTCGAGACGTCGTCCAGGATCAGCTGCTCGGCCACGCGGCCGCCCAGGCTGGAAACGATGTCCTCAAACATCTCTCCCTTGGTGACGTAGGAGCGGTCCTTTTCGGGCAGATACATGGTGTAGCCGCCGGCCTGGCCGCGGGGGATAATGGTGATCTCATGCACGCGGGGATGGTGCTTGCAGTAGAAGCCTGCCACTGCGTGGCCCGCCTCGTGATAGGCGGTCAGCTTCTTTTCCTCGGGGGTGACCACCCGGCTCTTCTTCTCGGGGCCTGCCATCACCTTCATGGAGGCTTCTTCGATGTCCTCCATGGTGATGGCCTTGCGGTTGCGGCGGGCCGCCAGCAGGGCCGCCTCATTGACCAGGTTCTCCAGGTCCGCACCGGCAAAGCCGGCGGTGCGCTGGGCGATGACCTTGAGGGACACGTCGGGTGCCAGAGGCTTTTTGCGGGTGTGCACCTTGAGGATCTCCTCACGGCCCTTGACGTCGGGCAGGCCCACATAGACCTGGCGGTCAAAGCGGCCGGGACGCAGCAGGGCCTTGTCCAGGATGTCGGCGCGGTTGGTGGCCGCCATGACGATGATGCCGTCGTTGGCCTCAAAGCCGTCCATCTCCACCAGCAGCTGGTTCAGGGTCTGCTCGCGCTCGTCGTGGCCGCCGCCCAGGCCGGCGCCGCGCTGGCGGCCCACGGCGTCGATCTCGTCGATGAAGATGATGCAGGGCAT
>MHCFR04200__coassemble_2212_pt1 | contig 8412 bp, 7 predicted proteins | sample MHCFR04200__metabat2_high_PE_011 | metagenome-assembled genome bin MHCFR04200
TGACCTGCGCAGCAGGCAGAAATGGGTTCCCCCTAAAGCGTGTCGTTTTTCGACATGCTCTTTGTTGGAGCGGGCAAAAGGATCAGCAGATGCGGGGGAGCTGCGCCCCGGTCAGTTTGCCGAGGATGCGGCTGCCGCCAAAGCTGTTGCGCAGTACCACCTGGCCGGGCCGCCTGGCGGTGACCCGGCCGATTTGGGCCGCGCCCTCGCCGCCGGGCACCGCTTGCAGCGCCGCCAGGACGGCAGAGGCCGACTCGGGGGCGCAGACTGCCAGCATCCGGCCCTCACAGGCGGAATAAAGGGGGTCCAGGCCCAGCAGGCTGCAGGCGGCCGCCACAGGCGGGTCCACCGGGATGGCGTCTTCCTCCAGCTCGATGCACAGGGACGAGCCTTCGACAAATTCGTTCAGGGTGGTGGCAACGCCGCCGCGGGTGGGGTCCCGCAGCATCCGCACCCCGCCGGCCTCCAGGGCGGCGGCGCTCAGCTGGTGCAGCGGACGGCAGTCGGACAGCAGGGCGCCCTCGCAGGGCAGGTCCCCGCGCGCCATCAGGACGGCTGCCCCATGGCAGCCCACGCTGCCGCTGACCAGCACGACGTCCCCCTCCCGCAAAGCGCCGCGCCCCAGGCCGGGAGCGCGCAGCACGCCTACGCCGGCGGTGTTGATGTAGATGCCGTCGCCCCGGCCATGCTCCACCACTTTGGTGTCGCCGGTGACGATCTGCACCCCGGCCTGCCGGGCGGTCCTGGCTGCCGAGTCCACAATGGCCCGCAGATCATCCAGGGCAAAGCCTTCCTCCAGGATGAGGGAAAAGCTCAGATAGTGCGGGACGCCCCCGGCCATGCACAGGTCGTTGACGGTGCCGCAGACGGCCAGCTTGCCGATATCCCCGCCGGGGAAGCGCCAGGGCGACACAACGAAACTGTCGGTGGAAAAGACCGGCGGGCCGTCCAGTGCGGGCAGCACGGCGCCGTCCCCCAGCTGGCTGAGAGCGGTGTTGGCGAAGGCCGGCACCAGGATCTCGTCGATCAGCTGCGCGGTTTTCAGGCCGCCGCTGCCATAGTCCAATGTGATGATATCCTGCATGATCTACCTCTCTTAAGCTTCCCTGTATTTCCACGCCGCCGCGCAGGCCCCCTCTGAGGACACCATGCAGGGCCCCACCGGGTCGGCAGGGGTGCAGGCGCGGCCAAACAGGGGACAGTCCTGCGGGGCGCACACCCCGCGCAGCACCGCGCCGCAGCGGCACCCGGGGGTCTCGGCCTCCGGCGCCGGCGTGAATCCGAATTTTTTGGCTGCGTCCCAGGGGGCAAAGGCAGGCCTGAGGGCAAGGCCGCTGGCCGGGATCTCCCCCAGGCCCCGCCACACGCTGGAAACCGGCTGGAATACCTGCTCCATGGCGGCCCGGGCTGCGGGATTGCCGGCACTGCGCACCAGGCGGGTATACTCGTTTTCCAGGGCAGGGCGGCCTGCGGCGTGCATCTGCGCCAGCCGCCAGACGGAATAGAGGATATCCCCGGCCTCAAAGCCGCTGACCACGGCGGGCAGGCTGTATTCTTCGGGCAGGAAGGAGAAGGCCTCCGCCCCGGTGATGGCCGCGACGTGCCCCGGGCACAAAAAGCCGTCCACCTGGAAGTCTGGCGCCTCGATCAGTGCACGCAGGGCGGGCTCGGTCCGCTTGAGCAGGCAGAGCACCGAGAAGTTGGAGATGCCCTCCTCGGCGGCAGCTAGTATACAGGCGGCAGTGCCGGGGGCGGTCGTCTCAAAGCCCACCCCCAGAAAGACGACTTCCGCCGAAGGGTCGGACCGGGCGGCAGCCAGCGCATCCATGGGGGAATAGACGGTCAGGACCTTCGCGTCCAGGGCACGGCGCCGCAGCAGGGTGTCCCCCCGGACGGTGCCGGGCACCCGCAGCAGATCGCCGTAGCTGGCGATGACTATGCCCGGCCGCCCGCTCAGCTCCAGCACCGCGTCGATGGCGCCGGCCGGCGTCACGCAGACCGGGCATCCCGGCCCGGACACCAGCCGGACCCCCGGCGCAAGCAGGCTGCGCAGCCCCGCCTGGGCGATGGCCATGGTGTGGGTGCCGCAGATCTCCATGATGCGCAGGGGCCGCGGCCCGGCTGTCAGGCCGCGGATGGCGTCCACCAGGGCGGCGGCGTTTTTGGGGCGGCGGAAGGCCGCCTCACTCGGCGGCATCGATGGCCTCCTGGATGCAGGCCAGGTTTTCTTTGGCCTGCTGTTCGGTCAGCTTTTCGATGGCAAAGCCGGCATGGACCATCGCGTAGTCGCCGGGCTGGATGCCGGGGACAAAATCGACCCGAAGCTTCTGGGTCAGCCCGCCGGCCTCGCCCACGGCCTGCTTGCCTTCCACCGACAGGATCTTGAGGGGTACGGCCAAACACATGGTATTTCACTCCTTTTCATTCTGTCTGCCGTGCGCGGGCCGCAAGGGCCAGCTGGCCCAGAGCCAGACCTTCGTCGCTGGCGGAGACGCGGTGGTGGCTGAATACGGCGTACCCATCCCCCTCCAGCAGACGCGTTGCTGCGCGCAGCAGATATTGATTCAAAAAGACCCCGCCGGACAGCACCACGGGCAGCCGGTCCGGGTTGAGGGCCCGGCACTGCTCCAGCGCCATCCGGGCGAGAGCGTCCATAAAACCTCTTGCAATGGCGGCAGGGGACACCCCCGCCGCGATGTCGGCGCACACGGCGGCCACCAGAGGCCGGGTGTCGAACCGGCGGACCTCCCCTTCCGGGCTGTAGGCTGTGGGATAGTCCCGGCCGGGGATCTCCCCGCAGGCCAGCGACTCCAACAGGGCAGGGGCCTGGCCGTCATAGCCGGCGTCTACCCGGCCGGACAAAAGCGCATAGACGCCGTCGAACAGCCGTCCGATGCTGCTGGCGCCGGGGCATGCGATGCCTTTTTCCAGCATGGCCAGCAGGGCTGTCTGTCCGGGCAGGGCGCGCAGCAGCGGCAGAGCCTCCCGAACTTCGGCGGGCACGCCGGCATCCCAGGCCAGCGCCAGGCCGATGCGGCCGATCTGCCGCACCGCCGCGTCGCCCCCCGGCAGGGGAACGGGCCGGATCGAGCCGGCCCGCCGGAACCCGTCGTAGCCCCCGCGCAGGAACTCGCCGCCCCAGATGCTGCCGTCGCTGCCCAGACCGGTGCCGTCCCACACGATGCCGAAGGCGGGGCCTTCCAGCTGGTTGTCGGCCATGCAGGCCGCCATGTGGGCCCAGTGGTGCTGCACCTGCAAAAGGGGCAGGCCCCGCTTGGCCGCCATCGACTGCGCCTCCCGGGTGGAAAAATAGTCGGGGTGCAGATCGCACACCAGCATCCGGGGGGTTATCCCGAACAGATGCAGCTGCGTTTCGAGGGCGGTGCGGTAATGGTCCAGCGTCTCGGCGTTTTTCAGGTCGCCGATGTGCTGGCTGAGAAAGACATGGCGGTCCCGCCCGGCGGCAAAGCCCGCCTTCTGTTCGGCCCCGAAGGCCAGTATCCCGTCGGCTTCATCGGACGGCATGGCCAGCGGCTGGGGGGCATAGCCCCGGCTGCGGCGGAAAAAGTATTCCCGCCCCTGCCAGAGCGCTGCAAGGGAATCGTCGCAGCGGTTCACGATGGGGCGGTCGTGCAGAAGGTAGCCGTCCGCGATCCCGGCCAGGCCGTCCAGGGCCTCGGCGTTATCGGTCATGACGGGGCAGCCGGGGCGGTTGGCGCTGGTCAGGACCAGGGCCGCCGGGCCGCCTGCGGTGCCGTCCGCCAGCAGGACATGGAGGGGGGTGTAGGGCAGCAGGATGCCCAGGCGGCGGTTCTCGCTCAGGCAGGCAAGGCCCGTCGTGCCGGGGCGCTTTTGCAGCAGGACGATGGGCCGCCGCGGGCTTTGCAGCAGGGCGGCTTCCGGATCCGACAGGATGCAGAGCTGCCGCACCGTGTCGAGATCGCGGCAGAGGACGGCCAGGGGCTTTTCAGGCCGGTGCTTGCGCTGCCGCAGACGGAGGACGGCTGCCTCATCCCGGGCGTTGCAGGCCAGGTGGATGCCGCCGGCGCCCTTGACCGCCACCGTCCGGCCGGCGGCCAGTGCCTGCTGGGCCAGGGCGATGGGGTCGCCGGGGAGCGCCCGGCCTTCCTGGTCCAGATAAAAGACATGGGGGCCGCAGACGGGGCAGCAGTTGGGCTGCGCGTGGTAGCGGCGGCTGCGGATGTCGGCATACTCGGCGGCACAGTCCCGGCACATGGCAAAGCCGGCCATCGAAGTGTTGGCCCGGTCATAGGGAAGGGCCCGGAGGATGGAGAACCGGGGCCCGCAGTCGGTGCAGTTGATGAAGGGATAGCGGTAACGCCGGCCGGCCGGGTCGGCCATCTCCCGCAGGCAGGCGGGGCAGGGGGCAAGATCGGGGGCGGCCAGGGTGGCCGCACTGCCGGCGGTGCTGGGCCGGATGGCAAAGGAAGTCTCCCCCAGAGCGGCCATGGGCTGCACGTCCAGCTGTTCCACGGCAGCCAGGGGCGGCGGCTCGGTGCGCAGGGCGCGGATGAACGCCTCGATGGCGTCGGGCGGGCCTTCCAGCTCCATCTCTACCCCGGCGGGGGTGTTGCGGGCCCAGCCGCCCAGCCCCAGACGTGCGGCAAGCCGGTGGAGGAAGGGACGGAACCCCACCCCCTGCACGATGCCGGCGGCCAGGATATGGACCCGGTGGGCGCCCGGCTCAGGCCAGCGCGGCACGGATGCGACCGGCCAGATGGGCGGCCAGCTCATCCAGGCCGTCGCCGGTGCGGACCGACAGCCGGAACAGCGGTCCCTGGGGGTTGACGCCGCGGTAGTCGGCCGTGACGCGCTCCAGATCAAAATCAAAATAGGGCAGCATATCGCATTTGGTCAGGACCAGGCAGTCGGTGTCGGTGAACATGAGGGGATATTTGGCGACCTTGTCGTCTCCCTCCGGGATGCTCAGCACCGTCAGCCGGAAGTTCTCGCCGATGTCGAATTCGGCGGGACAGACCAGGTTGCCGATGTTTTCCACGAACAGCACGTCCAGCCCGTCCAAATCGAACTGGGGCAGGATGTGCTGGATGCTCATGGCCTCGATGTGGCAGGCCCCGTCGGTGTTCAGCTGCACGGCGGGGATGTTCAGGGCGGCGATCTTCTCGGCGTCGATCTGCCCGGTGATGTCCCCCTCGATGACACCGATGGCAAACTGCTCCCGCAGGCGGGCGATCAGCGCCGTGAGCAGGCTGGTCTTGCCCGCGCCGGGGCTGCCCATCACATTGATCAGGCACACCTTGTGCTCGCGCAGGGTGTCGCGCACCTGGGCACTTACGTCGTCGTTCCACTCCATGACCTGATGCAGGACTTGGATCTCCATTATACGTCTACCTCCAGATTGTCTACCAGTAATTCACGGCCCGAAAGCCGCTGCAGGTCCAGGCCGCCGCAGAAAGGGCAGGCGATATGGCGCCGGTCGATCTCGCCCTCCTGCCCGCAGGTACGGCAGCGCACCCGCAGCGGCAGGGTCTTTGCTTCGATCTTCGCGCCCTCGGCGATGGTGCCTTTGGCCAGCACGTCCAGGTACATCTGGACGCACTCGGGCACCACCCCCGAAAAGGGGCCGATGGTCAGCCGGATGGTCCGGATGCGCCGGGCGTGCTGCGCCTGGGCAGCTTTGAGCGAAATATCCAGGATGCTCTGGGTGATGGCCAGCTCATGCATGGGACGTCCCTTCCTTTCCCGGGGCGGCCGCCCCGCAGACTTCTTTCATTATAGCACCGCGCAGGGGAAAATGCCAGAGCACTGGCACTCTGCTTGTGAAAAAATAAACAAATCGGCCTGCGCTCTTGTCAACCGGGAAAAAGGGGAGTATAATGACAAAAGTGACAAAATAAACGGTTTTTCTTCTAAAGGGAGCGTGTATTATGGGCGCAATACCAATCCTACTGATCGTATGGCCGGCCCTTGCGGCGGCCGTCCTGCCCTGCATCCAGGACCGCAGGGTGCGCGGCGGCGCTGTGTATGGGGCGGCTGTGGGCGTGATGGCTCTGGCTTCGGCACTGCTGGCTGCCTGGATGGCAGGCGGCGCGGGCCGGGTGGAACTGTACGTCGAGACAGAGCTGATCGACCATGCCATGCTGCTGGGCGAGCTGATCCTGATGGGGCTGATCATCCTGCTTTCCGTCCGGCACCGCAAGTACCCCATCATCCTGCTGTCGGCGGGGCAGACGCTGCTGGTGGCCTGGTCCGAGCTGACCGATCCGGTCAGCCCGGCGGCGCATATGCGGGTGGACGGCCTGGCCATGCTGCTGTGCATCATCGCGGCGTTTGTGGGCGGCTTCATCTGCATCTATGCGGTGGGCTACATGAAGGCCTATCACCAGCACCATGAGGACTACATCGACCGCAGCGGCTTTTTCTTCTCGATGCTGTTCCTTTTCCTGGCGGCCATGTTCGGGCTGGTGCTGTCTGAGAACCTGGTCTGGATGTACTTTTTCTGGGAGATCACCAGCGTGGTCTCCTTCCTGCTGATCGGCTACACCCGCACCGAAGAGGCGGTGGGCAACAGCTTCCGCGCCCTGTGGATGAACCTGCTGGGCGGTTTCGGCTTTGCGGTCGCCATCGCCTATGCGGCAAGGGCGTGCGGCACCGTCCAGCTGAACCAGGTGGTCGCTTTGGGCGCGGCCATCCCGGTGGTGCTGCTGGCCTTTGCGGCCCTGACCAAGTCGGCCCAGATGCCTTTTTCCTCCTGGCTGCTGGGCGCGATGGTGGCGCCTACCCCTTCCAGCGCGCTGCTGCACAGCGCCACCATGGTCAAGGCAGGAGTCTATCTGCTCATCCGGCTGGCCCCGGCGCTGGCCGGCACCCTGAGCGGCGTGATGGTCTCTTTCATCGGCGGGTTCACCTTTATCGTGTGCAGCATGATGGCCATTGCCCAGAACGATGGCAAGAAGGTACTGGCCTTCTCCACCATCTCCAATCTGGGCCTGATCGTGGCCTGCGCCGGCATCGGCGTGGAGGAGACGATCTGGGCCGCTGTGCTGCTGACCATCTTCCACTCGGTGGCAAAGTCCCTGCTGTTCCAGGCGGTGGGCTCCATTGAGAACAGCCTGGGCAGCCGTGACATCGAGTCCATGCACGGGCTGCTGCTCCGCCTGCCCAAGCTGACCTACCTGATGGGCATCGGCATCGCGGGGATGTACCTGGCCCCCTTCGGAATGCTGATCTCCAAGTGGGTGGCGCTGAAATCCTTTGTGGACGCCGACAACTATCTGCTGGTGCTGTTTTTGGCATACGGCAGCGCCACCACCATGCTGTACTGGACCAAGTGGCTGAGCAAGCTGGTCTCCCTGCACCACACCAAGGAGATCGCCCGGGACAAGACCTACGGGAACCAGTACCTCTCGATGTTCATTCATGCGGGGGCCATGCTGCTGCTCTGCCTGCTGTTCCCGCTGGTCTCCTCCCGCATCGCTGACCCCATCGTCCGCGCCCTGTTCGGCGCCTCCCACGAGGTGCTGTCCATGGATGTGCTGACCACCATGGCGGTCATGCTGGTGTCGATCCTGTTCGTGCCCACCCTGATGTTCCTGCTGACCCGCAGCACCCACAGGGATTATGTGCCCATCTATATGGGCGGCGCGAACATGGGGGACAATACCTATTTCGTCAACAGCTACGGCGAACCGGAGCACCTGTACCTGAGCAACTGGTATCTGCGCTTTGAGTTTGGCCGGCGCCGCCTGATGCGGCCGTCGGTGATCGTTTCGGCCGGTGTGATCGCCGTCATGCTGTGCATGGTGATCGGGGGTGCGGTATGATGCAGGCTGTCAGTGTGATCCTCTATTTGCTGCTGGCCCCGCTGGCCGGCGCGCTGCTGGACGGAGTGGACCGCAAGATCTCGGCCCGGATGCAGGGCCGTCAAGGCCCGCCTCTGCTGCAGCCCTTCTACGATCTGGGCAAGCTGTTCACCAAGCAGATGCTGGCGGTCAACAGCGTGCAGATCTTCCTGCTGCTGAGCTATCTGATCTTTCTGGCGGTGTCGGGCTCGCTGCTGTTCGCAGGGGCGGATATCCTCATGTGCCTGTTCATCCTGTCCACGGCGGATATGTTCCTGGTCATGGCGGCATCCAGCGACTCCTCCCCCTTCTCGACGCTGGGGGCCGGCCGTGAGATGATCCAGATCATGGCCTACGAGCCCATGACCCTGCTGCTGGCGGTGGGCTTCTACCTGGCGACCGGCTCGTTCCAGGTGGCGGATATCATCAGCCAGCCGGTCAGCGCCGTGGCGACCATGCCGGGCTTTTTGCTGGGGATGATGTTTACCATGGCCATCAAGCTGCGCAAGTCGCCCTTCGACCTGTCCACCAGCCACCACGCCCACCAGGAGATCGTCAAGGGCCTGACCACCGAGATGGCCGGCCCGGC
>MHCFR04200__coassemble_4626_pt1 | contig 5254 bp, 5 predicted proteins | sample MHCFR04200__metabat2_high_PE_011 | metagenome-assembled genome bin MHCFR04200
CCACCCTGGCGGAAGTCGAAGGCTGAATTCAGGTACATAACTTGCCCGCAGGAAATCCGCACAGACTTGCTACGGGCAGTTTGTACGTTCTGGGGTGTTACGCTGTACAACCTATAAGGAAGCAGGGTTTGGGAAGGCACTCCCCAACAAGTATGACCGAAATGTGAGACACGATTTCAACTTTTGAAATTGTGGCCACAGGTCGATACTTGCTTATCGCTTTTTTCAAAACTTTTCCTTTCTGGCTTTCAAAAAGCGCCGCGGCTTTTTCTGATATACCAACTATCTGGAGGCCATTGAACAGGGCATCCTGACACCCACCACCAAGCAGCGCTTGGACGAGCTGGAAGCCCGCCGGAGCGACCTCAAGGCCAGCATTCTGGAAGAAGAATTGCAGCGACCGGTCCTGAGCCGGGAACAGATCCTGTTCTGGTTTGAGCGGTTCCGGCAGAAGGATGTAAGCGATCCTGCCTACCAACGGCAGATCATCGACAACTTTGTCAACTCGGTTTATATCTTTGAGGACCGGGTGGTGCTGAACTTCAACTTTAAAGAGAATGCCAATACCGTCCCCCTTCGTGATGTTTTGGGTTCGAGCGCTGATGGGAATGGCCCACCAAAACAAAACCCGAGGCCGCAGGCCCCGGGTTTTTATTTTGCGCATGTGCAAGCAGGTGTTTTTTCAGCCTTCGGGCGGACGGCTCCTGCTGTCCTGTTCCCTTCCCGGCATCAGGTGCACTCGATCTGTTCCAGGCTGACCGCCCTGCAATGCTGCAGCCGGATGTTTTGGGGATCGTCCCCGGGCAGCTTGAGCTGCCGGAGGGTGACGTTCTGCAGCTCATAGCCCGGCACATCAAAACCGGACAGCTCCACCGGGGCGCAGGGTTTGATGCTCCCGTCTCCGTCCACATCCTGATACCGGCCGGTGAGGGTCAGCTCCTCGAACAGGAAATCCCGGAACACAGGGGGCCGGGGCCCCGGTTCGCCATCGTCGTTGTAGCCCACCTGGCAGACCATCACACGGGGCAGAGCACACCGGCGCACCGTCAGTCCCTGCACGCCGCCGCCCCGTTTTGCGGTGCCCTTGACCAGCAGCCCGCACTGGGAGTTCGTCAAATCGCAGTCCCAGACGGCCACGTCTTCGATGCCGCCGCTGATCTCACTGCCGATGCAGACGCCGTGGCCGAAGGCGCTGCAGCAATCGAACACCCGCACCCGGCGGGTGGGGCGGCCGATCCGGTTGCCTTCGGGGTTTTTGCCGGACTTGATGGCCACCGAGTCATCCTGGGTGTAAAAGGTACAGCCGAACAGGGTGCAGTTTTCGCTGGAATCCGGGTCCCAGCCGTCCCCGTTCCAGATGCCCTCTGAGCGGAAGGTACAGTGATCGGTGACGATATTCCGGCTGTAAATCATATGGACGTTCCAGCTGGCCCCGTCCGCCAGGGTGAGGCCGCTGATGCGCACATCCTCGCAGTTGCTCAGGTTGATCAGCCGGCCCCGCACCCGCCCCGGGATGGTGTTCTCGTTTTCACAGGTCCTGACCAGATCGGCCATGGCGGCCCATTCCTCCTTGAGGCGCTCCCGCTCCGACTGGATGGTACCCCATGCCAGCGGATAGCCGCCGCCCCGGATGGTCCCTTTGCCGTGGATCCGTACCCGCTTGCAGTTGGGCCCTGCGGTGTGGTCCAGATGCCCAAAGTTCAGCAAGCTCTGGTAGCACTCCATCTCGATGCCCTCAAACCGGCTGGGGATACGGGGCAGGTAGTCCTCCGGGCAGCCGGAACCCTGCAGCAGTACCGCACCCTCCTCCAGATAGATCTCGGTGTCCCCATGGCCTGTCAGCCCTCCGGTCAGGTAGACCCCCGCCGGGAAATAGATCACCTGGTCGGGGCCGCAGTCGTCCAGAGCCCGCTGCAGCGCCGCCCGGTTCATGGTCTTGCCGTCCCCCACCGCAAAGTAAGGGGCGGCGGTCACATCCAGACGCCGTTTGGGCTGCGGGGTGGAAAACCGCACCTCCCCCACAGACTTCACCTGTACCTGATGGTCGGCGCCGGGGACGAGGTCCTCCAGGGTCACATGGGTGCAGCGGACGGTGCAGCAGGGCCTGCCGTCCAGCCATACTTCATACAGGGCTGGGGGCTGGACAGGCAGCTCCCACCAAAGGGTGGCACTGTTTGGCGTAGTGAGCAGATGGATCTCGGACATAGCGGCCTCCTAACCGTTTTGTGTGTTGTTTTCCGCTCCAGTATACCAGAGCGCTGCGGCGCTGCCTAGGGTGTATCTGAAAACTCCCCCATACTGTTCTATTCTACCAAAAAACACCATCTGCCGCGTTGCATTCGCTTGCATTCCATGGAGGAGTGCAGCGCTCATGCGCCTTGCATCTGGCGTTTTTTGGCGAATATCTCAGCATGTTTGACTTCTCAGATACACCCTAGTGTTTTGGGCAAACGGGTCAAAACGTCTCCTTCACCCCCAGGCCATAGGGCACCGGACGGACCCCATAGCGGTTGGCCAGGCTGCCGGTGACGGTCAGCCGCAGGCGGTTCGCCCCGGGGCGGGCCAGCCCGGCCAGCTCAAAGCTGCAGGGGGACCAGAAAGCGGCCCCCGCATCCTGCCCGTTGACCGTCAGTTCGCACATTTCCTCTGCCTGGACCGGCAGCCGGACGCTGTCCCAGTTCGACGCATCCGGCGGCAGGACGCATTCCGCCTCATAGACCTTTTGGACCGCTTCGGGCCGCTGCTCCACCAGACGAAACGCAGCCGGCTCCAGCCAGAGGACCCGGGGCTGCAAAGGCAGCGCCTCCCAGTCTGCCGCGCCGCAGGCAAAGACCAGCAGGCTGCCCCGCCGGGGCAGGCGGATGGGGCAGCGCTCCCCCCGGGCCAGACGGAAGGCCCGGCCTTCTCACAGGTCATAGCCGCCCAGACAGGCCGCACCGGGGAAGGTCACCCGTGTTTCCAGGGTCTCCTCCTCAAGACCCGACGTCCAGGCGAAGGGGGTGCGGGGATCGCGTCCCATGATGCTGGGTTCATCGGTAAAGAACGCGATGATGGTCCCGCCGAACCAGGGTTTCAGCCGCCGGTAATAGGCCTCATGGGTCAGGCGGATAAAAATATCCACCGCGTCGGGGTTCAGCAGGTCGGTGCTGGGCGGGGCGCCCGGCTCCCCGTCGTCCTCCCCGAAATGGATGCCCCGTATGGTGCCCCGGGTAAAGCGGGATACCAGCACCCCTTCCGGCGTGGCGGCCAGCACCTGGTCCCCCTCCTCCGGCTGCGGCACCCAATCGATGCCCCGGGAGGCAAAGGCGGGGTTGGCCGCCACCACCTGCCCGCAGGCAGAGCCCGAGGGATACATCCCCTCGTCGTAGAGGATCACCTGCATCCCCAGGCGCTCGGCCTCCCGGACGGCCCATTCGATGGCCTGGAAAAACGTCTCCGACAGATACCCCATCTCCTGCGGCAGGCCGATGCGGGGGTGCAGCACCACCTTTTCCTCGGAGGCCAGAGGCTCTGTGCTGGGCTGGTCAAAGTAGCGGTAGAAAAACAGCATATCCTCCTGGTGGGAAAACACCGAGATATAGAGCGACCAAAAGTCGTCCACCAGATTCTCATATTCCGAGGCCACCCGCTGCAGCCGCAGATCCAGTTCCTGCAGCAGGGCGCTGCGCCGCTGCTGGTAGGCATAGCTGCAGGCGATCAGTCCGATCATGCAGGTGACGGCGAACAGCAGCCACAGCATCCACCGCAGCCCAAACTGGGCGCCCAGGGTCTTCTGTACCCGTTCTTTCACCCTCATTCCTCCTTGCCGATGCGGTACTTGGCGGGCGATACCCCCTTGCTCTCACGGAAGCACCGCACAAAATAGCTGGTGGAGGCGAACCCCACCTGGCTGGCTACATCCTTGATCTTGCAGCCCGGGTTTTTGAGCAGGACCACCGACCGGTTGATCCGGCACTGCATCAGATAGCTGTTGAAAAAGTTGCCCGTCTCATCCTTGAACAGATGCCCCAGGTAGGCGGGGTTGACCCCGCTTTTGGAGCTGAACTCCTTGATCGAGCCTCCGTCCCCGTTGCGCACGCTGTCATGGATATAGCGGATGGCCAGCCGGACGATGGGGCTCAGGACATCCAGCCGCTTTTCAAAGTCCTCCTTCATCCACTCCAGGGCGCCGGCCAGCAGATGCACCGCTTCTTCGCCGGCCACCTCCCAGCTGCGCTGGGTGAACCGTTCCTGCAGCTGTTCCTGCAGGTTCTCCGCCCCCGGAAACTCGCTGGTCAGGACCCGCAGATAGGCATAGACCATATGGTGCAGGCAGTCCCTGGCCTCTTTGTAGGGCACGCTCCAGTACAGCTGGGCCGCTATGGTATGGCTGTCTTTGGCATCGGCAGTCCCATAGCAGAAGCTGCGCACCTCCTCCACCAGCTGTTCCGCGTCCATCGAGCGGCTGTCCGCATGGATCCCCAGGATCACATCGGTCTGGGTCAGGTCTGCCAGCTCTGCCATATCGCACACCAGGGAGTAGCTCAGATGGAGCGCCTGGGGATCGGTCACCGGGGCGCCCACGGCGGCCACCACCTGCCGGGACGCCCCCTCCTGCTGCGCCAGCACCCGCAGCTTCTGCTCCAGCTCTGCCCGGTCCAGCGCCCGGCCTCCCAGGATCATGACAAAGATCCCCTTCTCGTTCCAGCAGTGGTATACCTCATACTGCCGGGCCAGCTGCTCCAAAGCCTTTGCCGCTACCAGGGAGCCGACGGGCGCTGGTATCAGGTGGTGAACAAGCCCGAACAGGCCGGCAACTGGCCCGAAAACTCCTGCACCTGTCTGTTTGCCGCCGCCCTGGCACGGGCCGTCCTGCTGGGGATGCTGCCCAAAGAGTATGCCGCCCGCGCCCATGCCGCCTACGACGGCGTCATCCGCAGCCTGAGCTGGCAGGGCGACGACATCCAGATCGGCGGCGTATGCGTAGGCACCGGCGTGGGCACCTACGATTTCTACTGCGGCCGTCCCTGCTCGGTCAACGATCTGCACGGCGTAGGCGCGTTCCTGCTGATGTGCACCGCCATGCAGCAGCTGCAGGACGCCGGGCTGTAAGCTTTTCCAAACGTTTTTCTCTTCCTAAATACACCCGCAAGACAGGGTTTTGCTCCCCTGTTTTGCGGGTATTTTTGTGCCGGGGCCCCGGCGCGCATCCGCACAAAAACAATGCGGGGGCCGGCCAAATGGCCGACCCCCGCAGAGGGACCCTATCTTTCGT
>MHCFR04200__coassemble_6256_pt1 | contig 4313 bp, 4 predicted proteins | sample MHCFR04200__metabat2_high_PE_011 | metagenome-assembled genome bin MHCFR04200
TTGTTCATCCACAAAGGTATATCCCATATTTTGAGCAATATCCTCGAGAATGGTCTCCCGCGTAGGATAATCAGGTCGCCACTGCTCAAACCCTAAAGATTTATGATAGGCTCTCGCGTCCTCTATACATTGATAACATATTTCAGCCTCATTTGCTTTAGCTTTCCTCAATTTCATTTCAGCAGACTCCTTTCTTCTCACAAATTATTCTTTATCGCTCATTCCTGCCTGCGATTCATTTTAGCATCCTTGGAATGATATTTCTACCGGTCATCCACAAATTATTTTACGAAACAGTGGGGCGGCTGTCTGCTCTCTTATTTATGTTGCTTTAAAGAGCACTTGCGGACTCGATGCACGACTGCAGCAATACCATGCCACCTACGGGCCTGGTCTACATCGCGGTGTGGCTGCTGGCGTATGACTGACGGCCGGTCATCGCCCATCGGATCCAACAGCAAAAGCCCCTGCAAAAGCAGGGGCTTTTCTTTCGATGTAGCATTCAGTTTTGGGCGCCGCCGTCCTTGCCCTTGCGGCCAAAGCGGTATTCTTTGCCGTCGCGGATGCGCTGCAGGTTGGAGCGGTGCATATAGAACACCATGGCTCCCATGATGGCCGCGCCGATGGTGGTCACCGCCAGGTCGCGGCCGGGCAGGCCGGTCAGCAGGCCATAGCCCAGCGTCAAAAAGGGATAGCTCACCGCCATGACGATGCTGCCCAGGGACACCATACCGGTGGGGATCAGACAGGCCAGAAAGATCACCAGCAGGAAGGGGATCAGGGCCGGCTGCACAGCCAGGATGGCGCCGCCTGCCACCAGCACGCCCTTGCCGCCCTTGAAGCCGAAGTACAGGGGTTTGAGATGGCCCACCACCGCCAGGATGGCCGCCAGATACACCCCCAGATAAGCCGAAAAAGTCTCCCCGGACAGGAAAGTAAACAGCCACCGGCCGATGCAGACCGCCAGGACGCCCTTCAGCACGTCCCCTGCCGCCGTCATGGCCGCGGCCCGCTTGCCAAAGGTGCGCAGCATATTGGTCATGCCCGCCGCGCCGCTGCCGTGGTTGCGCACGTCATCGTGATAAATAAACTTGGACACCAGAATGCCGGTGTCGATGCTGCCCAGCAGGTATGCCTGCAGGGCCGCAGCCAGAACGATCGCCAGGTCCATCCACATGGAATTTTACCTCCTCATCTTGCCGCCGGGCCGGTATGCCCGGCGCCTGTCAGCCTTACCTTACCACAGTGCGCGGCTTTTTGCAAGTATCAGACATCTTTTGCGCCCACCTGGCCGGTGCCGCGCTCACGGACCACCAGGCGGATGGGGGTATGCTCCAGACTGAAGCTCTCCCGGATCTGGTTGATCAGATACCGCTGGTAGCTGAAGTGGAACAGGGGCTTGGAGTTGACAAAGGCCACAAACGTGGGAGGCCGGGTGGAGGCCTGGGTCAGATAGAAGATCTTCAGCCGGCGGCCCTTGTCCGTGGGCGGCTGCACCCGGGCCGTGGCCCGTGCCAGCATCTCGTTCAGCACGCCGGTGGGCACACGGGCGCCGTTCTGGGTATCCACATCCCGGATCAGCCGCATCAGCCGGTCGATGTTGTAGCCGGTCTGGGCCGAGATGAAGAGGATGGGCGCATAGCTCATAAAGCTGAAGCACTCGGCATAGCCCCGGCGCTGCAGCTCCATGGTGTTGGTCTCCTTGCCCTCCACGGCGTCCCACTTGTTCACCACAATGATGCAGGCCTTGCCCTGCTCGTGGGCATAGCCCGCGATCTTGCTGTCCTGCTCGGTAAAGCCCACCGTAGCGTCCACCAGGATCAGGGCCACACGGCTGCGCTCCACCGCCGCCAGGGCGCGCACCACCATGTAGCGCTCCAGCCCCTCGCCGATGTTGGAGCGGCGGCGCAGGCCCGCGGTATCGGTAAAGATGAACTTGCCGAACTGGTTGTCCACCGGGGTGTCGATGGCGTCCCGGGTGGTGCCGGCCTCGTCGGCCACGATCATCCGGTTTTCGCCCAGGATGCGGTTGGTCAGGCTGGATTTGCCCACGTTGGGCCGCCCGATGATGGCCACCGGGATCCGGTCCTCCTCCACCACCGTCTCGGAGAAATCCAGGTGGGCGCAGACCGCGTCCAGCAGGTCGCCGGTGCCATGGCCATGGACGGCAGATACCGGCATCACCTCGTCAAAGCCCAGGTTGTAGAACTCGTACAGCTCCATCGGGGGATCGCCTACGCTGTCGCACTTGTTCACCGCCAGGATCACCGGCTTGCGGCTGCGGCGCAGCATGTGGGCCACCTCTTCGTCCGAGGCGGTCATCCCCGAGCGGACGTCCACCACAAAGACGATGCAGTCGGCGGTGTCGATGGCGATCTGGGCCTGCTGGCGCATATGGGCCAGGATGCCCTCGGTGGCCTTGGGCTCGATGCCGCCGGTGTCCACCAGCAGCAGTTCCCTGCCCTGCCACTCGCAGGGCGCAAAGATGCGGTCCCGGGTGATGCCCGGGGTATCCTCCACAATGGCCAGACGCTGGCCGCACAGTTTATTGAACAGGGTGGACTTGCCCACATTGGGCCGGCCCACCACTGCGACAATGGGTTTACTCATGGCTTGTTTCCTCCTTCTGGGGCTTTTTGCGGCGGGAGATATGCAGCCCGCTGCGCAGCAGGGCCCGGGCCTCTTTGCCGCCGTCGGCCGGCAGGATCTCCACCTTCACCCCCAGCCGCTGGGCCAGCTGCTCCACCGTGATGCTGTCCAGGAACATATCCCGTTCGCTGCGCAGCATCACTTCGGGCACTCCCAGCACATCGCTGGTCAGCTTGCCCGCGCACTGCTCGATGATGTCCGTGGCGGTCACCAGGCCCGCCACCCCCACGTTGCCGCCAAAAAAGCGGTTCCGGATGGGGTGCACCGTCACCGTGATCATGGGATACTGGCGGTGCAGCTCCTCCATCATGGCGGTGATCAGGGGCGCCGCCATGGTGCCGGTGACCACATCCATCTTCTTTTCCCGATAGACCGCGTGGGCGCGCTCCAGCTCGGCCCGGAAGCTGTCCTCATACAGCCGCCACATCCCCACGCCGTTTTCCAGCTGGGCAAAATCCTCATAGAACGACGCCGGCGGGATGGGCCGCCCGGCGTTCAGATACCACTCGTCGCTGGGATAGACGATGCGGCTGCCATAGCGGGCTTTGGCCTGTTCGCCAAAGTCCTCCATCAGGTCGATCACCGCGGCGCTGGAAGGGCCGTCGTAGGGCGTCTGCGGGTACAGACCCTGGCGGTAGTCGGTGATGCCGCAGGGCACCGCCGCGATGCTCTGGACGGCAGGACCCAGCTCGAGCAGGTCGGTCAGGGTGCGGCGCAGTTCTTCCCCGTCGTTGATGCCGCGGCACAGCACCAGCTGGCAGTTCACCGCGATGCCCGCCTCGGTCAGGCGGCGCAGATATTGCAGGGTCTCGCCGCCCCGGCGGTTGGCCAGCATCATCGAGCGCAGCTGGGGGTTGGTGGTATGCACCGAGATATTGATGGGGGAAATATGCATCCGGATGATCCGGTCGATCTCCCTCTGGTGCATATTGGTCATGGTGATATAGTTGCCGAACAAAAAGGACAGCCGCTCGTCGTCGTCCTTGAAGTAGAGGCTCTCCCGCATCCCCGGGGGCATCTGGTCGATGAAGCAGAAGATGCAGCGGTTGGCGCAGGAATGCTTTTTGTCCCCCAGGTAGGTGGCAAAATTGCACCCAAAGTCCTCGCCGGGCTGGCGGGCCACCTCCAGCTCCCGGATGGCGCCCTGTACGCGGGCGGTCAGGTGAAAGCCGGGGCTGTCGGTGTAAAACTGGTAGTCCAGCGCGTCGTTGATGGCGTTGCCGTCCACCGCCACCAGCTCGTCCCCCGGGCCCAGGCCCAGCGCCTGGGCGTCGCTGCCCGGGGCCACTGTGTCGATCTTGATGGCCATAGGCCGTCTCCTTTCTCGTCGCAAAACAGGGCGGGCACAGCGGCCCCCCGGAGCGAAAGCAAAGAAGAAGGGGAAGGCATAACACGCCCTCCCCTTCTGTCATACATCCATTATGCCACCAAGTAAAATGCAAATCAGCCCTTCTTGATGACTTCCTCGCCCTTGTAGTAGCCGCAGTTGCCGCAGGCCTGGTGGGGGAGCTTGAAAGAGCCGCAGTTGCTGCACTTCACCAGCGTGGGGGCCTCCAGCTTCCAGACGTTGCTGCGGCGCTTGTCGCGGCGGGCCTTGGAAAGATGTCTCTTGGGTACTGCCATAGTTTGCACCTCCTTGGATGGAATATCAATTCAGCAGTGAT
>MHCFR04200__coassemble_8023_pt1 | contig 3665 bp, 3 predicted proteins | sample MHCFR04200__metabat2_high_PE_011 | metagenome-assembled genome bin MHCFR04200
GGGCGCACTGAATAATCCCGCAAAAGAGGTGCTATCATTCTATCACGCTTTGTCCTGCGCGTCAAGCATCAATTTTGCTTTCTTTTCGATTTTTTATGTTTCATGGCCGGCATTTTGCCTTTGCGTATGGAAACCGGCGCATTTTTATGGTATGATTGTCGTAATTATGATTGAACGCCCCCGCCCGGGGGCTTAGATCCAATAGAGGGAGTGGCAATCACATATGAATCACGATGGAACTTCCGCCCAGCGTCCGCTTTGCGTGGCGCTGCTGTTCGGCGGCCTGTCCAGCGAACACGAGGTCAGCCGGGTATCCGCCGGCACCTTTGCGGACAACATGGACCCGGAGAAATACGATCTGGTCAAGATCGGCATCACCAAGGAGGGCCGATGGCTGTACACCGAGGCCACCACCGCCCAGATGGCGGACGGCAGCTGGGAGGACCTGCCCGGCAACATGCCCTGCGCCATCAGCCCTGACCGGTCGGACCATGGCGCCATCCTGTTCACCCCGGCCGGCCATGTGGAAAAGCTATATATAGATGTAGTGATCCCCGCCCTGCACGGGCTCTGGGGCGAGGACGGCACCGTCCAGGGCCTGCTGGAGCTGGCAGGCATCCCCTATGTGGGATGCGGCGTGCTGGCCAGCGCCGTCTGCATGGACAAGGCGGTGGCCAATGCGCTGTTCCAGTTCTACGGCATCCCCCACTGTTCCTGGGCTTCCTACACCCGGGCCGAGCTGCAGGCCGACCCCGCGGGCATCTACGCCTTGCTGGCAGAGAAATTGGGCTGGCCCATCTTTGTCAAGCCGGCCAACGCCGGCTCCAGCGTGGGGGTGAGCAAAGCTTCCACCCCGGTGGAGCTGGACCAGGCGGTGCAGCTGGCCCTGCAGAACGACAGCAAAGTGGTGTTCGAGTCCTTTGTGGACGGCCAGGAGGTGGAGTGCGCGGTGATCGGTTCCGAGCCCGCCGCCGCCACCCGTCCCGGCGAGATCCTGGCCGGGGCCGAATTCTACACCTACGACGACAAATACAAGAACGGCATCAGCGAGACCGTCATCCCCGCCCGTCTGTCCGAGGCCAAACTGGACGAGGTGCGCGACTGGGCCGCCAGGGCCTATACCGCCCTGGGCTGCCAGGGCCTGGCCCGCTGCGATTTCTTTGTGGAGCGCGGCACCGGCCGGGTGCTCATCAACGAGATCAACACCCTGCCCGGCTTCACCCCCATCAGCATGTACCCCAAGCTGATGGAGCACGAGGGCACTCCTGTGCCCCAGCTGATCGACCGACTGATCGCCCTGGCGATGGAAAGGCCGGTGGCCCGCCATGGATAACCGCCCCATCGGCGTCTTTGACAGCGGCCTGGGCGGCCTGACCGGGGTGCGGGAGCTGCGCAGGCAGCTGCCCGGGGAGGACATCGTCTACTTTGGGGACACCGGCCGGGTGCCCTACGGCAGCCGCAGCCATGAGACCATCCTGCAATACGCCCGCCAGGACATCGCTTTTCTGCTGTCCCGGAACGTCAAGTGCATCATGGCCGCCTGCGGCACGGTGTCCAGCACCTATCCCGCCGAGGAGGCCGCCCGGCTGCCGGTGCCCTACATGGGGGTGGTGAACGCGGCGGCCCGGCGGGCGGCCCGCGCCACCCGCAGCCGCAAGATCGGGGTCATCGGCACCTCCGCCACCATCCGCTCCCACAGCTATGAGCTGACACTGCGCCGGCTGGTGCCGGGGGCCGAGATCACCGCCAAAGCCTGCCCCCTGTTCGTGTCTTTGGTGGAGAACGGCTATGTGGACGGCGCGCCGCCCCAGATGCAGCAGGTGACCCGGCTGGTGATCGGCCAGTACCTGGAGGAAGTGCGGGCCGCCGGCATCGATACCCTGATCCTGGGCTGCACCCACTATCCCCTGCTGGCCGGCATGATCGGCGACTATATGGGCCCCGGCGTCACCCTCATCGACCCGGGCCGGGCCGCCGCCGACGACCTGGGCCAGCTGCTGAGCAGCAAGGGCCTGCGGGCCAACCGTCAACAGGGACAGACCCACTTTTTCGTCAGCGATGTGCCCGACAGCTTTATCCAGACGGCAGACCTGTTCCTGGGGGAATACCGGGGCGGCACCGCCGAGCAGATCTGCATCGACCAATACTGAGGATATCAAAGACTGTGAACAAAACCTTAAAGGAAAACTATATCATCCGCATCAAAAGCCGCATCGAGCAGGACGGCGAGACCGAACAGGTGGAGCTGATGACCCGCGGCAGCTTTGCGCTGCGGGGCGGCAGCTACTACATCACCTACCGGGAGACCGAGACCACCGGCTATGAGGGCAACGTGACCACCCTGAAGATCGCCGCCGACTCCAGCCGGGTGGCCATGCTGCGGTTCGGCCCGCAGGCCAGCCAGCTGGTCATTGAGAAGGGCCGGCGCAACCTGTGCCACTATGAGACCGGCTATGGTTCGGTGACCCTCGGGGTGACCGCCGACGGCATCCAGTGCGACCTCAGCCCCAAAGGAGGCACCGCCCGCTTCAGCTACCTGCTGGACGGGGACGTGTCCACCGTCATCAGCAAAAACTCCCTGGAAGTCACCGTGACCCATGTCAACTGACAGCGGCCCGATGGCAGAGAGAATAGAAAGGAATCAGAATGAGCAACACCAACTATCCCGCATTTGAGAATTACAACCCCCGGCAGGCCGCCCTGAACGAGGCCCGCGCCCTGCTGGGCCAGGCCGCCCAGGCCGCCATGGACGCCGGGGACCTGCCCGCAGCTCCGCTGCCCGCCTTCATCGTGGAGGTGCCCGCCGACACCAAAAACGGCGACATCGCCTCCAACATCGCCATGGCCGGTGCGCGCACCTGGCACAAGGCCCCCAAGATGATCGCCGACGCCATCCTGGCCCACCTGCCCGCCCTGGAGGGCAGCTGCTTTGCCCGGGCCGAGACTGCCGGCCCCGGCTTCATCAACCTGTTCCTCTCCCCGGCCTACTGGGCCGGCGTGGTGATGGCCGCCTGCGCTTCCAGCCGCTACGGCAAGACCGATCACGGCCAGGGCAAGCGGTACAACGTGGAATTTGTTTCGGCCAACCCCACCGGCCCCATGCACATGGGCAACGCCCGGGGCGGCGCTCTGGGCGACTGCCTGTCCGCTGTTCTGGAGTGGGCCGGCTATGACGTCACCCGTGAGTTCTACATCAACGACGCGGGCAATCAGATCCAGAAGTTCGGCAAGAGCCTGGCCATCCGCTATTTGCAGCACTACTACGACGAGAGCGCCTACCCCCTGCCCAAGGAGTGCTACCAGGGCGGGGACATCACCCTGCTGGCGCTGGAGTTTGCCGCCAAAGAGGGCGACCAATACGCAAAGCCCTGCCAGGGCCTGCAGGAGGACGCCCTGTACGAGAGCGAAGCCTTTGCCGCTTTGAAGGACGCTCTGGTGGCCTATGCCCTGCCCAAGAACATCGCCAACCTCAAGACCGACCTGGGCAAATACCGCATCGAGTACGACGTCTGGTTCCCCGAAAGCACCCTGCACGAGTCGGGTGCGGTGCGCCACGTCGTGGATGAGCTGATGGCCAAGGGAGCCTGCTACAAGGCAGAGGACGGCGCCATCATGTACCGCAGCGCCCAGTACGCCGCCAAGTACGGCGCCGCCAACAAGAAAAA